>Ga0073928_10009627_pt1 | contig 11715 bp, 13 predicted proteins | sample PaiPotPPA55metaG_FD_76969 | JGI IMG/M metagenome (GOLD analysis project Ga0073928, IMG submission 76969) | Iron sulfur acid spring bacterial and archeal communities from Banff, Canada, to study Microbial Dark Matter (Phase II) - Paint Pots PPA... ...
ACCGCGCAGTCTGCGCGATAAGCTTCACGCCTTTATCTGTCGCCAGGCTTTATGGGCAGCCGGCGGCAGATGATCCATGTTCTTTAAGAAGAGCGTGAGTTGCCATAGCTGCGTTTCGTCGAGTGTTTTGCCGAATGCGGGCATTCCAGTCCATCGAATGCCGTGCGCGACCTTCCAATACGTCTCGCCGGCCGGATCGTCTTCAACGCCGCGTTTCGCGAGCTGCGGCGGGCCTTGGTACAGTCCCTTTGCAACGCGAGTTGGATTGGCGCTTGAATCGCCGTGACAGACTGCGCAGTTTTGGCCGTACAATTTTATGCCGGCGATCAGGTTCTTGCCGGTCGGCGGAAGGGGGGCGTCCACCCGCGGCGCGCTTCGAGCAATTGTTGCTTTCAGTGACATGCGCGCAGCCCAACGTTCGAGCGACGGTGGCCTAGCGTCTGCATTCGCGGGAATCGTTCCCGTGCGAAGCATCGCGTAGCCCGTAACTGCGGCAACGAACAAGGTAAGCAGAATTCCGGCAATGAGTCCTCTGAGCATGCGTCCCCTTTTTCCGCTACGTTAGGGAACACCGCTTGGGAGAGGCTGGGAAGCTGCGTCCGTGTCGTGCTATCTGTGTGGAATCCGGATGAAACGCACGCGCGTCGCGCCGCCGGCGGCCTCTTTGACCCACGTCAGGTTCGAATTGTCGTTTGCATCGATGTATCCGCTGATGAAATCCCCGGAGAAACGGTGATCGCCGCTGCATCCCAAGGTCGAACAAATTGGTCCGTTGTGGATCGCGGTGTCAACCGTCGTCACCTTCCAGGTCGGCGCCGCGCTGGTTGCGTTATACGTTTCAGCATAGACTGTATTCCAGGTTGCATTCATCGTCGTCGGATCCGAGCCATCGATTGCGGTGTAGTAATACAGCACGCCAACGTGTCCGGCCGAACCGGCCGCAATTGCACTGAATGTTGCAGTGCCCTTCATCGTTTGCGGAATCGGCGGCAGCTGTGTGAACGACCCTCCTTGATTTCTCGAACGGCCGACGATCAGTTCGCGCCCACCCGCGGCGTTCGGTGCCTCGCCGACGACCCAATATGAGCCATCTTTTCCTAGGCTAGCCATCGGCAGCGCGACACCCGCCGGCGTGCCGGTTGGCTGCACGTCGGCGAGCGGATTGATGGTCTGCACGGGCAGAAAGCGATAGACGTACAGATAACCGTTTTGATTGACCGGCTGCAGCACGTACGAACCGGCATTCACCGCGTTCAGAGGTCCGGTCAACGGTTGCGTTACTTCGTTCGCAAACTGCTGCGCGAACCAGGTTTGCCCGCGATCGCTGCTGGTCAAGAATGTCGTTTGGTACAAACCTTCATTGGTCGTCTCGTATGCCGCCGTCGTCGCGGGCGCAGTGATCCACATGCGATCGGTTCCACCCGGTGCGACTGCGGGATTGCAGCTCCACGTCGTGCCGCGATCGTCACTGGTGCAAACCGCAGTGTTGCCGGCGTACGGATAGTCGAACGTGTAATACAATCTTCCGCCGGGATCGACGGCAATCGAGCTGTCCGATGCCAGCACCGCGGTGCCCAGGGTCGGATTGGGTACTTGCGTCCACGTCGCCCCGGCGTTCGTCGAGCGGTAAACGTTCGCAAGCGCCGAGATATACAGCGTCCCGTCGGCCGCGCCGATCACGATGGGTTCGTTGCCGGCCGTCCCGACGTCGACTGCAGCAGGAGCAATGCTCGTGCTGCGTGCGATCGTCTGCTCGCTTTGCGGCAACGGCGGCGCGCCGATCGCCGGCATGCCCGTACGAGTTTGGCCGCCGCATCCCGCTGTCAGCAGTCCAAAAAACACGACACCCGCAAAACGACGCTTACTCTTTCTCATGCTCGCAGATTACGTCCGCGCGGGGGTGCGGGCACATACCCAAAAGTCGGTAGCGCGACCCTATTTCAATTGCGTCAGCACGTAGGCTGCCACGTCGTGAAGATCGCGCTGCGACATCTTCCAGCGCGGCATGACCGGGTCGAGCGGCTTGCCCATATTGTCGATGCCGGTCGATATCGCGCGCTCCAGCAACGCGAGCGTATACGGACGCTTCTGGCCGCGCACCAGAGCCGAGTAGTGCAGATCCGCGCTAACGGCGCCGTCCGCAAAATGCTTCCCGCCCGCGCCGTTCGGCCTGTGGCAAGCGGCGCAGCTTTGGGAAAGCGGCGGGTGCTGCGCTGTAATCTGCACGCCGTTGACATCGCGCCCGGTCAGGAAAATCGAACGTCCGTTTGCGAGTGCCGCGGTTGCCGCGTTCGATGTAAGATGCGCCGCGGGTGTAGGCGCCGGCGTTTTTTTCGCAGCGCCGGAGCAGGCCGCCGAAAGTAAAAGCGCCATCGCGACGAGCGGCTTGATATTGCGGTTCATGAAGGCTGGTTTACCCCAATCGGCTCCAACTGGCGGAGAGGGTGGGATTCGAACCCACGGAACCCGCAAAGGTTCAACGGTTTTCAAGACCGCCGCCTTAAACCACTCGGCCACCTCTCCGTAAACGAAAGTGTGCGTAACTAGTAGGTTTTTCCTACTTTGCTCTCGCCTTGATTTGCGCCATTTTTCTCGATGGTAGCCATTCGGTAGCCGTTGAGATAAAATAGCGCCGTCGAAAAATATATGAGCCCTATGATGTGGGGTGCCGCAACTGACAAAACAGCGTGCCCTGGCGGCATACATTGCCGCCGCCGACCAGTGCCTCGGAATGATCTGGTGGTCGCTGATGACCTCGGGCCACGCTGCCGACGTGCACGCGATCAGCGTAATGCGAAAACGCCTGCGCGACGTGCTCTAAGCCGTTTCGCCTCCTGCTTTTACGGCATGGCCGGCGGATCGCCGGCTGGAAACGAGTCGGCTACTTCTTTATCGTAATCGTCCAGCGGCTCGTCGCCCTCACGGGCCTCACGGGCTTCTTCTTTTATCTCGGCTTTTTCCGCAGGTTTTGGGGCCTTGACGACCTTATCTCTCTCGTCCATGCCTGCCGTGTACCCAGGCACGCTGACGGTGACAACACCGCTGGGCGTTGCCCTTACCATCCGGGCTGACGAACGCGGCATCGTCGCCAGCGACTTCGTTCGCACGACGCGCACGACACGCGCACGAATCGCCGATCCGCTGTTGCGCGAAGCCTCAGCGCAAGTTAAAGCGTATTTTCGTAAACGGCTGCGGCGCTTCGATCTGCCGCTGCATTTTGAAGGAACTGCGTTTCAAAAAACCGTGTGGGAATTCGTTTCCGGTTTGGAGACCGGGCAGCTCGTCTCGTATAGCGATCTTGCGCGAATACTCGGTGCGCCGCGCGCAGCGCGTGGTGTAGCCTTAGCGATGTCCCGAACTCCGCTCGCTCTATTCGTTCCGGCACACCGCGTCGTAGGCGCGGACGGCACCGTTCGCGGTGCGGGCCCGCGATCGTTGCGGCGAAAGTTGCTCGCATTTGAAGGCATCATCTTGAGATAACGATGACCGCGAGCGCCCAGCCGCGCTCGGTTCGTAACCGCGCCAGATATCCGTCGTCCGTTCTGCCGTAGATATGATAACCTGCATCGAGCGCCTCGCGAACCGACCGGAAAACTAAAATCCCCATCGCAGCCTCTTTACCATTTGGGTTGTCCTGCGACGCGAGGCCTTAGGTATCGAAGGGTTGTGAGTCCCTGTAGAATGGCGGTGGATAAGCGCACGAACTTGTGCACTACTTGAGTATAAAGCGTCTCCACTCTATCATGATGCCGCCGCCGTTGTTCCGGTCGCCCGCCTCGCCGGTAAGCGCAAAGCGCGCCGAAAAGTTGATGCTGCGTAAACCCACGAGCAATTCCGAGTCCCGGTGTGTCGTACCGACGGCAATCATGCCATCTTCTTCTGCTGCCACTTCGGCTTTATCGACTTCGGGATGCGCAATGCTGTATGTGTACCGATCGCTGCCGGTCAAGTGCGGAGCCGCGCCGAATACGATCTCGATGAACCGCGAATGAGCCATCGGCGTTCGGTATGTTACTTCGTATCGAATGCCGGCGAGGCGCGAGCTTACGACTTGACTCAGATTCGGCAGTGGCGTGCGCTGATTTATAATCGTTTCGCCGATGCCGGCCCAAAAATGCCCCGCGGGATCGACGGCGAAACGAACTGCGCCGTTAATCAGGCCCAGCTGCGGCGTTGCAGCACCATAATTCGCAGACGGTTCCTGCGGTAGCGATATGGGCGGAATGCCTTCCACGCGCATTCCTACGCGCTTTCCCTGCACGCCGAACTGCAGAATCGCGCCCGCAGCAATCCCGTGCTGCGTGCCGCCTACGTCGGTGTGCGTACCGGTGGCCAGCAATCCTTGTGCGCCAAAGTAGACGGTTGCGAGCAGCGCGCTAACGCTTAACAGCATCGATAACGACGATTCCGCGCGAGCTCCTATGCTCGAATTGATCGAGTGCGGCCAACGCGGCACCGATTGGGCTGTCCGGCTGCGTCGCATCGGTAATCGACATGCCGAAGCGCGCTCGTGCTTCATTGTCGATTGGTGCGCGCATAATGGCCGGAAGTGCGCGGTACTTGGCGATCATGCCCAGGATGCGGCCGAACTTTTGGTTTACGCGTTGCGGGTCCATGACCAGGACCAACACGTCCCGCGCATGCGCGCCTTCTTTTTTCTTAAAGACGGCATAGTCGAGGCCGTACTGTAATGCCTGCGACTGTTCTTGCGGATTCTGCCCGGTCTCGAGGGCGGTATAACCGGACGGCGGCGAGTTCGCGAGATGGTCGACCCACGATGAAAGCTGTCCGAACGATGCATCTGATGCGGCTATGACTTCGTGTCCGGAGTACGTGCCGCTGCCCGCGCTGAAGATCGATTGCGAACCCTGCGCGTTCTGCACGACGACGTTTTGCGTGAACGCATGCTCGCTGACCGCGCTTGCGCCCGGATACAGTGCGAAATCGAGGGGATTGTGCAGCGAAGGCGGCGGCGATGCGGCCTGATTCGAATTCCGTCCGGAAGAACATCCGGCGGCCAGAAGCATTGCGGCGGCCAGCGCAAGAAAGCATCTCTTCTGCATAGCGCACGAAGCGTTCGAGGAGAAGCTGAGCTTGCCCCGTAAGGCCTCTTATTATGTCGTTTCAGGAATTTTGGCCCCGCTATTTGGAGGCGCACCGCGACCCGCGCACGCGGATGTTGCACGTGGCGGGCACGCTTGCCGGTACGGCAATGGTCCTCGGCGCCGTTACGCTGCGCAAACCGTGGCTCGCGGCGGCGGGCCTCGCTGCCGGATACGGCCCCGCGTGGCTCTCGCACGCGCTCATCGAGCGCAATCGCCCGGAGACATTTCGCGCGCCTCTCGCATCGCTCGCGGCCGATTTTGTAATGGCCTATCATGTTTTGCGTGGAACGATCGATCAACAGCTCGCACCCGCGGCCGCAGAGGAGTAGCACTTGATGTTCGGTCTCGCGCTCGTCCTCGCGCTCTCGAGCAATTCATCTATCATCGTAAAGGTCGATCAGCCGTTTCAAATCCGGCTGAACGTGACCGCGGGAACCGGCTACTCCTGGCGTCCGCAAACCCCAATGCCGTCCGGCCTGACACTCCTGCGCGTTTTTAACGAACCGCGCGCAAACTCGATTCCGGGCGGACCGAGTCAAGAGGTGCTCGTGTTTCGCGCGAACGCCGCCGGCAAAACGCATCTAAGGCTCGAGTACGTGCGTCCGTGGGAGCGCAACGTCAAACCGGCCAAATTGCAAACCTACACGATTACGGTGCACGAATAGGTAGATGCAACAGAAAGACGGGCTCTCGTACGGCACCTATCTGCAAATCGACGATCTGCTGGCTCTGCAGCGTCCGCTCTCCTCGCCCGCACATCACGACGAGATGCTCTTCATCGTCATCCATCAGGTTTACGAACTGTGGTTCAAGCTGATATTGCACGAGATGAGCGCGGTGATCCGCGATTTGCGCGCCGGTGACCTCATGCCCGTCGCCAAACACTTCCGCCGGATTCATACGATTCAGCGCCTGCTGGAGCAGCAAGTCGACGTCCTGGAAACGATGACCCCGCAAGAGTTCAACGCTTTCCGCGACAACCTGAACCCCGCAAGCGGCTTTCAATCCATCCAGTTCCGGGAGCTCGAGTTCTTGTGCGGCGTGCGCCGCACGGAAACCCTGCAATACATTCAGACAAGCGATGCGCAGCTCGAGCGGCTCGAGCGGCGCCTGGCCGAGCCGTCTCTGTACGACCACGTAAAGGACGTTCTGCGTGCGCGGGGCTTTGCAGCGGATACGCATGACGACCTTATCGAAACCTATAAGACGATTTACACGAACCCGCGCGCACATTACGATCTCTATCTGTTGCTCGAAGACCTCATCGAGTTCGACGAACGCTTCTTACTTTGGCGCGGCCGGCACGTGCGCATGGTCGAACGGATGATCGGCGCAAGGAAAGGCACGGGGGGATCGCTCGGCGCCGCTTATCTTGCAACCACGCTCGACCACCGGTTCTTCCCGGAGTTGTGGGAAGTGCGCACGCACCTCGGCAAAGGATATGGTGAATGACGCTACGCGACGTTCAGCGTGATAACGTGACCGAGGCGGTGATGCGCGAGCAGTTTCCGATACTCGAATCTTCGACGTATCTTGTGAGCCATTCGATGGGCGCCGCGCCGAGAGGCGCCAAGGATGCGCTCGAATCCTATTGGAACGATTGGGCGAGCGACGGACCCGAAGCCTGGGAGCGCTGGCTGCCCGCAATCGCGCAGATTGCAGATGGAATCGGCGAGATCATCGGGGCGCCTTCCGGCAGCGTCTTCCTCGGACCCAATGTCTCGGTCATGCAGGCTGCGCTCGCATCGTGCTTGCGCTTTACGCCTGGTCGCGACCAGGTCATATACGAAGCCTTGCAGTTCCCATCGCTGACCTACGTCTGGACGGAATGGCAACGTTTTGGCGCGCAGCCGCGCATCGTTCCATCCGACGATGGCCGCACGGTTCCCACCGAGCGCATCATCGCGGCGATCACGGAACGCACGGTTATCGCCGTTCTTTCGCACGCGTACTACGTCTCGGGCGCGCTCGCTGACGTGCGAGCGATTCAAGCGCATTGCCGCAAAACGGGAACGCTCTTGTGTGTCGATGCATATCAAACGACAGGCGTTTTCCCGTATGACGCGCGCGAGTGGGATCTCGACGTCGTCGTCGGCGGCAGCCATAAATGGCTGTGCGGCGGACCGGGATGCGGCTGGATGTACGTCCGCCCCGATCTGCGCGAGACGTTCGAACCGGCAGTCACCGGCTGGATGGCGCACGCGCACCCGTTTTCGTTCGAGCCGGCGCCGATGACATGGGCGCCGACGATGTACCGCTGGGGTAATGGAACGCCGACGATTCCCGGATACATGGTCGCAAAGCCGGGACACGATCTCATCAGGAAGGTCGGCGTGGAGCGAATTCGCGCACACAACGTTCGCTTAACCACGACGATCGCCGAAATGGCGCTCGAGCGCGGCCTGCAAGTCAACACGCCGCTCGATCCCGCCAGGCGCACCGGATGGATCGCGATCGACTTTCCGGATTCGGACCGCGCCTACGCGGCACTTTCGAAGCGGCGCGTCTTCGTCGATTACCGTCCCGGATGCGGGATACGCGTCGGTCCGCACTTTTATACGAGGGACGAGGAGATTCAGCAATTCTTCGACGCACTGGATGCCGCTCGTGCGCGGTGATTAAAGCGAAATGATCGTCGACCATACGAACGTAGGCGCCGCATTCCGGCGCCTTTCGCTTCCTACTGCCGTCGCGATGCTCGGGGACCAGATTCTTGGCATCGCCGACACAATTGTGATCGGCACTCTGGGGTCGGTGGCGCTTGCCGGCGCGACCGGCGCGGTCACCGTTTTTACGGCGATCGTCTTCGGCATCATCGGGTTTATGAACGGGTGTGGGATCATCGCGGCGCAGCGCGTCGGTGCACGCGATATTGACGGGTTCGGAAAGACGGTCCGCGCGGGACTGGTCATTCCAATTGTCGTTGCCGCAATCGCGGCGGTTCTCAGTCTGTTTTTCGCCGGCCCGCTCTTGAGCGCGATGGTCGGCCCGCTGCCCAGCGCACACGCGAGTGCAGCTTACCTGACCGTTCGCAGCTTCTCGCTCATTCCAATCGCGATCTCCGGTACGCTCATCACCGGATTGGGCGCGGCGGGAAACCGAAAATTCGGCATCATTATCTTGGCGATCATCAACATCGTGCACATTCCGCTGCTGCTGATTCTCGCGCTCGGATGGCTCACGCACCATCCGTTCGGAATCGTGGGCGCCGGCATCTCATCGCTGTTATCGGAGGCCATCGCTGCCGTTTATGGCGTTGCGTACGTGCTGCGCCGTCCGGTGTATCGCATCTTCACGAAACTGACGCTCGATCTTCGCCTAGCGATCGAATGCGCTCGTTTGGGATTGCCCGAAGCCGTATTTCTTTTTGCGGTCATGGCCCCGGATGCGTTCATCGTCGCGATGCTTGCACCGTTCGGCGCCGTCGCGATATCGGCGTTTCGCGCGCTCAACGTCGTCTCGGATTTGACGTTCGTCGTGCCAAGCCCGTTGCAATCCGCGGTGCAAACCGTCATCGGCCAGCGTTTGGGTGCGAACGATATCGACGGCGCCCGCTGGTTCTTCCGCCGTTCACGCATATGGGCGTCGTGGATAACCGCCGCAACCGGCGTGGCTGCTGCGCTGCTCGCGTGGCCGGCCGCATACGCATTCACGCTGAACGCTACGGTCGCTTCGGTAGCCGCGTGGCCATTGGCGGCGCATATGGCCACGCTGCCCATCAAAGGCTGGTCCATGGTTTCGATGGCGCCGATCCGCGCTTCCGGCGATACGCGCTTCTCGATGACCATCGGTATCGTTACCAGCTTGCTGGTCTTTCCCGCGGCGTATTTTTGCATCCGGGTGCTGCATATTGGACTGTGGGGTGTGCCAATCGCTTGGATCTTCGCCTGGAGCGCGCGCGCCGTGATTACGGCGATCAAACTGCGTGACGAATCGTGGACGCGCCGGGAATTGATTTCCGTCTAGCGGATTCGAGCCGGGTGCCCGCGGGCCCAGGGGTTGACGCCCGAGCCTATACTTATAGAAGGATACCTCGCTAGGTGAGGCGTCCACGCAATACACAAGCCGCTGCCCGGAAACGTCGAGAGACGCCAAGTGGGTAGACCAGACTCCGCCGATACAAGGCGATGTCTAATGCGGCTGAGCGGGCCGAATGATCGGCCGGTTCGCGGAGAGATTTTGCGTCGGCTGTTAGGCGCTCGATGTCGCCGCGTGCTATGGCACGCAAGACATCGGGCAACGACGCAGACGGCCAAAAGCAGTCGCGACGTTCTACGATGCGTGGTGCTTAAGCAGTCGCGACTGGGGTATGGTAGGCGCCGTTCACCGCGCGAGGCTGTCCTTGACAGTCTTTTTATTTTGCGAGAGGGGGTGAGGGCGTGTCGTTTCAAGAGGGGTTCGTCTCCGAACTCGTCGGCCGAAGAGCAACGGTCAATGACTTGCCGATAGGCAAAGTCGCGGATTTTTTGGTCAACAATCCCGATGACACGTTCCCGCAGGTCGACGGCTTGGTAATTAATACGGCACAGGGTCCGCGTTTTGCGCCGATGGACACCATTGCCGACGTTGACGCGCACGGGACTGTCGCTCTTACCATGGCGCCAAAAGTGAGCGCACCACCCGATGAAGAGGCGCTTTATCTGGTGAACGATCTGCTGGACAAGCAAATCGTCGACGTCGATGGACGCAAGGTCGTGCGCATCAACGATATTGAGCTCGCCAATACCGGCGGGAAGCTGCGCGTCGTTGCCGCCGACGTCGGCGTGAGCGGCCTGTTGCGTCGTCTGGGACTCAAATCGTTCGGAAAACGGTTTACGCCGTGGATCTACGAGAACGTGCCGCGCACGATGATCGCCTGGAACTCTGTTGCGCCGATCCGCGAAAACAGCCCGACGCAAGTCACCCTGGTGAAAGAAAGCAAACTTGCGCGCCTGCATCCCAGCGAACTGGCCGAGATCATTACCGACCTCTCCGCTCGCGAAGCCGCGGCAGTCATACATTCTCTCGATGACGAGACGGCAGCCGACGCACTCGAACATCTCGATGCCGAAAGGCAACGCACCATCATCGAAGACATCGGCACGGAACGCGCCGCGGACATCATCGAGGAAATGGATTCCGACGACGCCGCCGATCTGCTGGCCGAACTGCCGGAGGAGCAGCAATCACAGTTGCTCGCGGAGATGAACGAATACACCGCGGGCGAGCTGCGCGAGCTGGTAAAATACGAAGAAGACACCGCGGGTGGTCTGATGACCACCGATTACACGTGGATCTATCCGCACCGGACTGCCGAGCAGACGATCCGGAAGATTCGCGAAATCGCGCCGGAGTCTGAGTTCATCTACTACCTGTACGTTCTCGACAAGCAAGACCGCTTGCTGGGGGTTGTGACGTTGCGCGCATTGCTGCTCGCGCAGCCCGATGCCAGCATCGAACGGATCATGGAGAGCGACGTCGTGACCGTTGCACCGCAAACCGAAGCGCGCGAGGTTGCTGCAACGATTGCACGGTACGATCTCCTCGCCGTTCCGGTTGTCGGTGACGAGCGCAAGATGCTGGGCATAGTTACCGTCGACGACGCCATCGATGCGATTATGCCTCCGGATCTCGCCAAAGAACTTCCGCGAATTACCGCTCGACGACATACGCGTAGCGCCACGGCGAACGGGTAACGCAGCGCCGTGGCGATGGCTCGCAGGCGAGGGCTCTGGCGTTCGCTGCTGATTCTAATGTCCGTTTTGGGACCTGGGTTCATTACCGCATCGGCCGGTAACGACGTAGGGGGCATTGCGACATATTCGCAAGCGGGCGCACTCTTCGGCTATCGCACGCTATGGGTGCTCGTGCCGCTTACCATTTCGCTGATTCTGGTGCAAGAGATGGCCACGCGCATGGGAAGCGTGACCGGCAAAGGTCTTGCGGCACTGATCCGGGAGAACTTCGGCGTTCGCATATCGTTTTTTGCCATGGTGACGCTCTTCGTCATCAACATGGGAATTACGGCGACGGAATTTGCGGGGATTGCAACGGCATCCGAGATCTTCCACATCTCGCGCTACATCGCCGTTCCAATCGCGACGGTGCTCGTTTTCTTTTTCGTCCTGAGATTCGACAAAAAAGTCGTCGAACGTGTCTTCGTCAGTTTCTCGATCGTGTACTTGTGTTACATCGTTTCGGCGGTACTCGCGCATCCGGACTGGCACGCGGCGTTGATCAGCACGGTCGTGCCCGACCTAAATTTCAAAGATGTCAGTTACCTCGTAATGATCGTGGGGCTCATCGGCACGACGATATCTCCGTACATGCAGTTCTTTTTGCAGTCGGCCGTCGTCGAAAAGGGCACCGACGAACACGAGCTCGGGCTCGCCCGCACGGACGTCGTGACAGGTTCGATTCTCGCCATCGCGCTCGCCGGCTTCATCATTATCGCAAACGCGGCGACGATCTACCTTGCCAACCGGCACGGGGCGCACATCGCGCCTACGCAAGCCGCGGACTATGCAGTGGCTCTCAAGCCGCTCGTAGGCGAATTTGCGTCGGCGCTCTTTGCCATCGGCATTCTCAACGCGGGACTTTTTACGGCGACGGTGCTTCCGCTCTCGACGAG
>Ga0073928_10009628_pt1 | contig 11714 bp, 14 predicted proteins | sample PaiPotPPA55metaG_FD_76969 | JGI IMG/M metagenome (GOLD analysis project Ga0073928, IMG submission 76969) | Iron sulfur acid spring bacterial and archeal communities from Banff, Canada, to study Microbial Dark Matter (Phase II) - Paint Pots PPA... ...
AAGATTTCTCGGACTTCTGGCGGTGCTGGCGCTGACGGGATGCGTGGTGCCACATCAGGTGAAGGCGCAGTTCATTGGATACGTGTCACCGCAGACGGTGCAGCAGACACTCGCAACCTCACTCGCATGTACCGGGGCTGCGCAAACCTTCCCGATCAGCAATCTTGGGCAGACACAGCATTATCTCAGCGTCGGCGCCGTCACTGGGGCCACGACCTTCTCCGCAGAAATTGACGGGATTGATGCACAGGGCAATGTCTATCGGATTTCTGATCTATTGCAAATTCCTGGCGTTAGTTTGCAGCGCCAAGGCACGCTCGCCGCGAGCGGATATTTTCCTCTCATCCGAGTGGCGGTGACGTGCGGACCGAACACGGCGACTTTCAGCGCGACTTATTCTGGGGCGTGGGGAACGTTCAACAATAACGTAGGAACCTACCTCACGGCGGCGATTGACAAGATCGCATTTTTTCAGGTATCCGGCACGGCCAATGCGTCGGACACAATTCAGGCGCCGTTTGGCAATTCTCTCGGCACCATCTATTTTTCGCAAAATGGAATCGTCACCACGGCCGGGACAATTACCGTGAGTTGCATGGTGAACCTCGGCTCGATTCCGGTTGGCAGCACGCTCACGCCTACCACTGCGGCGGGACTCCAATCTTTTCCGGTTGTGGCGGGAAATTGTCCACTGGTCAACGTGGCCTACATTGCGGGAAGCTCGAACGCAACAAACATCAGCCTTGAATACGTTTTTACGGTTCCAGGTTTGAAGTAAGGGGGAGAATCTTTATGCACGATACTCATTTTCAAAGTCAGTTCACGGCTGCAGCGCTAGTCGAATGGCTCCTGCACTTTTTGCAGCGCTGGTCTAAAACCCCGTGGATTTCTGAGCACACAACCGGCATCACAATTGCCGTGCGCAGCGTCCTGGCCTTCGGCGCCACGCTTGGGATTACGTGGCAGTACTCGGCGGCGGATCACACGCTGATGATTGGCGGACTGAGCGCGGTTGCGATTTTCACCGGGCTTTGGCACTTTGCTTCCCAGTACGCGATGCAGCAAGGCTTTGGCGGGTTGATCCGCTCTGGAAATATGGACAAGATCAAGGCCATCGTGCAGACAGCGGTCGGGGAGGCGATTGCGGAATATCCGAACGCGCCTGCGGCCGCTGCACCGCAGAATGCCGGGACGATCTTACAAACCAAACCCCCTGGAGCGTGAACGTGGCTCACATCCTGACCGTGTACATCGTGGATGCCGGCGACAAAACCATCAAAGTCGCCCATGAGTTTTTCGGGTTGTCGAAGCGCGAGGTTGAAACCTACAAGCGCGAGCATCTTGCGTCCTGCGAATACTTCCGGTCAGCAGAGGCGGAAGGACGCACGATCGAGGAGCTTGAGGAAGTGGAAGCGTCGGACTTGCCGGACCCGGACGAGTTCGACGAGGAAGAACTTGAGGATGTAGGGTGACACTCGCTGCTTTCATTCCGGCCTGGGCCAACGCGATCGCGCAGTTTGAGGGCTTCAACACGCCCGGAACGCGGCCGGCAAATAATTTCAATCCCGGTGATCTTAAATATGCTGGGCAGCCCGGAGCGATTGGGCAGGATAGTCTCGGCTTTGCCCGGTTTCCCGATGCGGCCACTGGCTGGCAAGCCCTCTACCGGCAACTACAAAAGTACGTTACCGATTTCCCGGACGATTCGCTGCTCGACATCATGGCGCACTATCTGGGGCAGGCTTCGCCAACCTCCAACCCACAGGGGAACGCTTTCACTTATGCCGGATATGTGGCTTCGACACTGGGAGTGGATCCGAGTATCACTCTGGCCGAACTTGCTGGCCTTGTGGTGCCATCCATGGACGCGAATGGCGCGTCGACTGATGCAACTGCCGTGAGTCCTATGAGTGCGGATAATACGCCTGCGGCGAGCTTCGATCCGACGGGATTGCTGCTGGCAGCAGGACTCGCGGTGGGCGCGTGGCTGGTGATTCGGGCTTGGGCGTGAACGGTGACCATTTCGCGCAAGACGCTGCATGCAGCGCGGGAGAGTTTGCAGATCATCATGGGAAATATCGAACTTTCGGTGAGTGATCTGCCAGAGACGAAACGGAAAGAGGCGGCGCAGAAGGCGAAGGCGGAAGTTCTCAAGCTGGCAAAACTGCTGGGCGCTGAGAAGCTGGCGGAATGAAGGACGCTTTTTTTGGCGCGGTTGTTACCGGGTTATTTTTCTCCGGCGCGATGTGGGCGCAATTCAAGCAGCTTCGCCGAGATATCAACGGCCTGGGCCGCAAGATGGGCAAGACGCAAATTTTGATGATCGCAAACGAAGCGGATGAGGCGAAGCGAAAAGACCTGGCGCGGATGATTTTGGAAGCGTGAAACCATGAGACATAAGATTTTTCTTATATCGCTTTTGTTCTGCGCGATGATGGCGCGCGCGCAGTTTACGACCGTCTCTGGCACCGTCCTTGACCCCAACGCCCTGCCCTATGCACAAGGCACGATCGCGCCAGTCCTAATCACCACTGGTGTTTCGCCAACCCTCAACGGCCAGCCCTACACGCCACCAACACAGCCGGTTGGCCTCGATAACAATGGCGCGTTCACTATGCGCCTCGCGGATACCAGTGTCCTGCAGCCTTCCGGGTTGAAGTGGAATTTCGTCGTATGCTCTGCGGTTGGCACGGTCCCACCGGCGCTTGGCTTTGGAAGCCGCTGCTTCTCGCTGGCTGTGCCGATTGCGATTACAGGAAGCTCGGTCAGCATCAGCACTCAGTTGCAGGCTGTGGCGCTTGCGCTCACGCGGCTCTTTGGCACCGGCGCTGGAATCGGCGGAACCGTCTCAGCAAACTTTATCCCCGTGGCGTCCGGCCCGAACACGCTGGCGAATTCTGGCTGCACCTACGCCTCCAGCGTTGAAACCTGTCCAGGGTTCGCGCTGTCCGGCACCTCGCCGATGACCTTCTCGACTGCCTATGGGAATACGCCCAGCCTTTCTTCCGGGGTTGGCTTCACCAGTTTGGCTCCCGATCCGACAACCGGAAAGTGGGGCCAGTCGATCGACGCCGGCGCCTACGATCTTTTCTTGACGCAAGCAACGGGAGTGAGTTCCGTCTTTGGACGCAACGGAAATGTGGTGGCAGTCGGCGGAGATTACTCCGTGGGGCAGGTGACTGGGGCCGCACCGCTGGCTTCGCCAACGTTTACGGGCACGGTCGCGCTTCCGGATGGGAGCACGTGGAATTCGACCGGACTTTTTCCGCCCACGCCCACGACAAATACCTTCCTGAATGTTGATTCCAGCGGCGCTCAGAATCACTCGTTCTCTTTTCTCAGTCCAACCAACGGTGTGGTTGCCTTGCGGGGTGGCAGCTCGGGACAGAGCGTTATTTCTATTTCTGGCGATACCGGGCCTTTCGGCGTGCCCTCGGCCACGGTTGAATCTGGCGATGGGACGCATTTCTTGCAGTTGCTTGAATTCCCTTTTGCCAGTCTGACCGATCAAGTTGGCTTCGTTTTCGCACATGGCTATCTCAGCGTCACGTCGGAACTCAATGGCGGAAACTGCATCTTCTGCATTGACCGCACTACCGGAACCACACACACCTATGCTCCGTTTTACATTTCAGGAGCTACCAGCGGTCGCACTATTTTTCAGGTCGCGGCTGCGGCTGGTACTCCGAATCCCTTACAGTGGCCGACTACAACTGGAACAAGTGGGCAGGCACTGACTACAAACGGCGCAAATCCGCAGCAGTTGAGTTGGACAACAATCAGCGGCGGCGGAAGCAGCAGCGGCGTTAACTTTGCGATGCAAACCAGCGATGGCGCTGGGAATTTCACCAACGTAGCTCCGCCAACAACCAACGGCACGTGGCAACTTACGTCTCCCGTCACGGCCTCAGCAGCCGTGGCTTCAGCTTGGACGCTGCCCGGCGTCTCCGTGAATGCGCAGGCGGGGAATTACTCTCTGGCCTATACCGACCGCGGCGCATACATCAAGGAAGCCACAACTACAACTTCTACGCTCACCCTGCCACAAGTCACGGGAATTACGGCGTCCAATTTCCCCTTTCTCACCCAGAACTTGAATTCTGGAAACGAGACCCTGACCGCAAACGCAGCGGATTCGATTGATGGCGGAGCGACCGGCGGATCGGCGACCGTGCTCCCAAACTTCGCCGCGTTTGTTTATCAGGATTCTTCTTCCGCGCCGGGCAACTGGTGGACGGTAAAGGTTCCTACGTTTTCTGCGTTCGGCGCGAGCTGCGCCGTGTTGAATTGGTCCACGACGTCAGGCTTTACCTGCAATTCGTTCCAAGGCAACGGGGCGAAAGTGCAACTGTCCACCGGATCAACCACGCTCAATGACTGCGTGAAATTTGATACCAACGGCAACACTGTGGATGCTGGGTCGGCTTGCGGGGCAGGCGGAAGCACAACGAACGCTGGGTCGGCTGGAAGCACCGGCGTTGGAATCGTACTTAACGGCACCAGTTTCGCTCCGCTCTACGGCCAATATTCTTCAATCATCTCAACCGAAGCGAATGCCGATCTTGCCTTCGCCACGGCGATCACGGTCAGTAAACTTTACATTGATCTGGGGACGGCAACCGGCGCATCGCAAACTGTGGTTGCCACGCTGCGCAAGAACGGAGCGAATACAGCGGTCACCTGCACGGTCGGCAATGCGGCGCAAACCTGCACCGACACCACACATTCCGTGACAACGGTAGCTGGAGATTTGCTCGACTGGCAACTTGTTCTCAACACGCTGACCCTCACCAGCAATGTTTCCATTGGCTCACAGGTTGGCAGCGCGGTGCAGACCTATTCCGGTAACACAACGACTGCGGCGTCGGTCAGCGGTGCGCTGACAAGTGGGGACAGCGTCAAAGTCGATGCCAGCGGCAATCTGATTGATACCGGATCGGCAGCGGTAGCAACCAACAGATCGTGGATTGGCCCGCAAGCTGGCGCAGTTGCTGCTACCGCCATCGCCGCGAACAATACGAAGCTCTGGTCGTATTCGGTAACCGCGACGGTTTCAACCGTGGCGAAATTTACCTACGGAGTGCAAACGGCAGACAACAGTGCGAACCTTTATGATCTCGGTCTTTACAACACGTCCGGGACGCTCGTTTGGCATACCGGAGCCACGGCTGGCAGCACCATCGCGAGTGCTGCCGGGCCGCTCAAGATTGGCACCTTGCTGGCAACTGCAAATGTGCCCGCCGGTGAATACTACTTCGCCGAAACCGGTAACGCGGCTACTTTTATCCTGGACGGGGTTTCCAACACTGCAGCCGAGGCATGCGGCATTACGCCTGCTGGAAGCACTGGTGTCACCTCTGGCGGGGTGCTGAATTCTTCGGTGACAATTCCGACTCCTTCGTTAAGCACCTGCACCACACCGAATTTTGGTTTTTCACAATGAAGATTCCTACTCTCATTGTCGTGCTCTTGCTTTCGTTCGCCTGCCGCGCGCAGATCGTCGTCCAGCAGTTTGACGGAGACATCGGTGCCGGTACCTCGGCAAACTCCGATCACCCCAATCCCTCGATTGACTCCAATGGCATTTACCGCGTGGAAGTCACCTGGCAAAACATCAATATCTACACGGTGGCGGGGGCGCTGCAAAGCTCTACAAACTTTCAAACCTTTGTGGCGAATGCTGGTGGTGCTTCCTGCACCGGGCATTGTCAAGAGCCTCGCGTGATCTTCGAGCAAGGAGTGTCGCGCTGGATGATTACAGTAGGCACGGCTGGCGATACGCTGATCGTGTCTAGCGGCTCTGATCCCACAACCTCAACTTGGAAAAGCACGGCGCTGACAGCGAACACCGGGGACATGACACTGCAGGTCGCCTACGGTAAGAGCAACGGCTGGCTTATCTTTACCGAGTTTGTTCCGTGCGGCGGGAACGCGATGACGGAAATTGCCATGCCTGCGGCGGATGCGGCGTGGACCGGCGCGGGTACAATCTCGCTGGCGCATGAGGTTATCAGCAACTGCGCCACGAACTCTGCTGCGCCTTGTACTGATTTGTCGAACGCGAGTCCGACCGCACCGCTTTATGCCATCACGCGAGTAGGGGACGCGCAGACACAGACGAACGCTAGTTGGATTCTCGCCCTGGATACTTTCACGCCCACCAGCTCCACAACCGGAACATGGAGTAACCCGGCATCGCCAACCCAGATTTCTACCGGCTATCTTTACAACACTCCGCTTGATCCGAATCAACCGGGAAGTCCTGGCGGAGTCCGCGGCTCAGAAAGCCGTCGTCATTGGGGTTGTATGACAACCAACGGAACCGATCTACAAGCGGTTGCTGGCTCCGGGCCATGCGCCTCTTCGTGCGGCGCACAACCCGTGGGGACGCAGCAGATTAGTTTGTGGTTTGACATCTCAATTCCCGGACTCACGCTCGCGCAAAAAGCGATCATGACCGACGCGAACTTGGGCTACCTGTTTCCGGCAATGGCGGTGGATGCGGCGGACAATACAGTCATCGTGGTCGCGGGTTGCTCGACGACTCAGTTCTGCTCTCTCTATTCGTTTTTGCATCTGCAATCCGATGCCGCGAACACACTGCGCGGGCCTTACCTGTTGACTGCGGGGACGCAAAACCTGCAAGTCTGCAATACCACGCCTCATCCTGGCTACGGAGATTGGGCGAGCGCCAAGCAGGACGCCGGAGATCCGACCATCATTGATGCGGTGAATGAGTACGTGAATTCGGCGACACCGTGCGCCTGGGCGACGCGGATTTTAAAATTGCAGGTCAACCCGCCGATTGTTCCGGCCGCGACTTTTCTTTCCAGATTGAGATGGGAGTTACAACCATGAAGTTGGTGAGATTGTGTGCTCTGTTTTTCTTGGTCGCACTGGCGAATGCGCAGGCTATTAGTGGCGCGGGCACCATCAGCGGTGCGGGCACCATCAGCGTACCGACTACGCCGACGCTGCAATCCATCCTGGTGACGCCAAGCTCTCCTTCGATTGCGAATGGGGCAGCGCAGCAGTTCACGGCGATGGGCATGTATTCGGATGGAAGTTTTCAAGATTTGACACGCGCTTCTACCTGGATTAGCGCTAATCCCTCCATTGCTCAAATTGGAAATATTACCCCGTACCAGCAAGTGAATTGCCTAGCGGTCGGTGGGCCGGTGGTGATCACGGCGACAGATGGCTCGGTGTCGGGCACGGCCACGCTCACCTGTACCGGTGCGCCGGCACCGACGCTGGTATCAATTGCGCTGACACCCTCGAGTGCAACTCAAACCAATGGTCTTTCGGTGGCCTACACCGCGCTCGGAACCTACTCGGATTCCAGCACGGCGGACGTGACTCTTACCGCAACCTGGGCCAGTTCGAATACTGGCATTGCGACGATTGGGACGCGGACAACGTCGCAAGCTGTGAACTGCGGCAACCCCGGCTCGGGGACCTCAAACATCACGGCACAAGTTGGCGCGGTCACCAGTCCGACATCGCCGCTGACTTGCAATCCAGCGAGTACGCTGGGGCCGCCCACCTACAATGGCGCGATCACAAATAATGCGACCATCAACCCGCCTTCGGTTCCGCCACAAGTTGGGCCGACGACCTGCTCGGCCGGAAGCCTTACCAGTTGTGGCAACGTCAGCGGAGCAAATACTGTCGTGAGTGCTGGGGCGAGCTATAACAGCGAACCGATTTCGCGGCTCACTGATGGCTCGACCGGCAGTCCTTCCATGTCGCCTTCGGCCAGCGGCTCCGGGAACGACAATCGCTGGAACACAAATTCCACATTTATCAGCGTGCGACTCGAAAACACCGGCGGGGACAAGTTTTACAGTTTCAACCCGTCCACGATGGCGGGGTCACGACTCTATACGGCAACAGTGGCAGGAGGGCTCGGCTTTGCTTCGGATACCTTTTGGAGTCGGGTCACCGCCACCACGGTGTATGGCTTTCCGATTGCTTCCTCACAGCTAGAGCAACTCGATCTTTCCAACTGTGTGACCTTGCCGAGCTGTGGATCCGCGACGGCACCAAGCCCGACCGTGGTTTACGACTTCAAGACGAGCGCGAATTGCCTGGGCAGCGTATTCACCGTCACCGATAACATTCCATCCGGACTTGCGGCCGGGGATGCGTCATTTGCCGTGACGTTCTCAAATTCCGGTGGACAGGGCGGTGCGGGTACGAAATATTCTGCTGTGTACGTGCCCGGAAAAGGGTGCATCATTCTCCATACGGACACAGGCGCGATCACCGCCGATCCAGGATTCAGCGGCGGGGCTGGACTTACTTGCTCACCCAACTGTACCGGCACCGTGCCCGGCTGGACTACTAATTTCGGTTCCAGCGGCTTCGCCATTCACAATTCCAAACTCAGCCACGATGGTGCCTGGCTGGTAATTGGGCCGTGCTTTGGGACAAGTCCGGCCTGCGGAATCCCCTGCACTACGAGCGCCTGCGCGAACGTGATTTTCTGGCAGGTAGGCACGAATGTAGTGAACATTCCAACCACCAGCGTCGGGGGGCACCAAGCCGAGGGCTACGAGACGTTCAACACCATCTTCAATGGTCGGTACAACGGCCGGCAGTTCGCAACTCCTAACGTGGTCACGAATTATGGTCCCGCGATCGCGTGGAATGGAACCATCCAGCAGCATCAGGGATGGCAGAATGTGGACGCGGCGGACACCTACCCATTTTTTGCGACAACCTTCTCCTCCATCACGTCCAGCTACCCGGGGCCGTACTTTAACGAGGTGGTCGCGGGAGTCCCAAATACGTCAAATACGGTGTTCCGGTTCTCTCCGACCTTCAACACAAACAAGAGTTCCGCCTTTGCGATTCAGCAGGCGATTGGAGAAATCAGCCAAGACGGGCGATTCTATGCGTGGGGTTCGGACTGGGGCGGAACGTTGGGCGCGGACAATGGCAGCGGAACGTGTGTGCTGGGCGGGCCATTGGGTGGAACGAACTGCCGCGGGGATGTGTTTGTGCTGAAACTGCAGTAGGAATGTAAAACGGTATTTTACTTCTTTACATCCGTCGGCGCTGGCTTTGCCGCCTCCGCTGGCTTTGCGATCTGATGGAACGCACCAACCTTTCCGGCGTTGGCGTCATAGCTGAAATCAATACCATAGTCTGTTTTCCCGCGCGCTTGAATCTTCCCGACGGCTTTGACGAATTCCGCCTGTGCCCATTGGAGTTCGGCATCGGCATTCTGGGCTTGCAACTGGGACGCGGTTTTCTGGGCCATGCACTTGCTGATCTCTTGGCGGAGCGCGTCCAGGTGGTCAGGCTCAGGGTCAACCAGGGGAAGGTCTTGACCTGGGGCGAGGGTTTTCAGCGGCGCTGGCTGATCGCCAGGCTTCGGCGTTTGCGCTGCTGCCACGATGTTGACGGAGAGAAAAAGCAGGAAGATGCGAATGGCGGTTTTCATGGTTCTCCTTTTCAGCTTGGACGGGTGATTCGCGCTGGCTCTGCAATCTGCGGAGCCAGCATGCTAAACAATATTTTGTGGCAACCCTCGTTTGGGCAAATGATGGTGATGTACATGAGGGCACCAGCGGGGAAGCTGCCAACCTCGATGCGGTCAACTTCTTTTGCGCAGTAGGGGCAGCAGGGGATTGGAGGAGCGGCGGTAGTGGCAGGTGTACTCATCTTATTTCCAATCGTGTGCTGCGAAGATTGTAAAAACACTACCGACAAACAGCGCGGCGAGTGGGTGGATAGCGAGATGACTCAAGACACCGATCAAACACAGTGTCGCAATCCCGGCACATATGGCGCGTCCCAAATTCACAGCGCGTGCTCCTCGTCAAAGTCTCGCACGATGTCTCTGGCAGTATCCACGGATTCCTCTCCACGCGCAATTGCTTCTCCGTGGGCACTGTGCATCCAAATCGGCTGCACGTAGGTTTGAAACATCTCTTGGTCAAAGCAGACAAAGAATTCGCCCTTGCCCAGCATGGCGATATCGGCCGCTCGTGGTCGCGGGTAGAGGCTGTCTGGAATCGCGTCAAGGGTCTTTTCAATCTCCGACCGCAAACGCTGCACGCCGAAAAGCCACACCCGGATCTGACTCAAGAGCACGGTGCTGATGCCAGAAATATTCTGCGAATCAATCCAGAGGAAATTATCGAGGGCGGCGCCTTGGCGAATAAATTCCTCGGCGGCATCGCGGACCGGAGACCGGCGCTGCGAGGGCGCGAACATCCAAGCCTCTGGAATTGCCACAATCGTCCGCTCAGCGTGCTGATGTACCCAACGAATCACCGACCGGATGATTAACGATTTGATGTGGAACTCGTAGCCTTCGAGCTTGATGACGTTCAAGCCGGTGCGAAGTTCTGGGGCAGCCGATCTGGTTTTTAGCTGGGCCAGTTCCTCGATCGCAGTCTGCAGGTCATCTTGGATTTCTCCAAAGATCAATTCCCGCTGGCCGGTGGCTTTGGCAAGAGCAAGTCCCACGTTGCGGTGAACGTCCTCAATCGTCTCTGGCTTCGGCCACTCGGCAAGGCTTTTCCCGCGGCCTGATTGTCCGGCGCGGCAAACTGAGCGAAGGCACTGGCGCTGAAACTTGTCCCATTTTTCTTCGGTGAGGGCTTCGCAGATGGCGCGGACGGTGCGCCAGTCGATGCGATCTTCATAATATGGAGCCAGCTCGTTGCCGACGCGGAATGAACCTTCCCCGCGCTTGGTGAGGAAGGCGATGCAGGGCAAGCCGGAGCGTTCGGCGCATGCTTCAAGGGCGGTGGTTTTGCCGGCGCGCTGGGTTTGACCGACGATGGCCATGTGTCCGATGGGGATGTGGACGGCGTGGCCGGTATCCAGTTCGAAGCCAAGCAGGACGGCACTCACTTAACCACCGGTTTTTTGAACTGCTCCAACTCCTCAAGCGTCACCACAACGTCACCTGGCAAAGTTCCGCCGCCACACAGCTTTCCATCCAGAGTGCGGAATTGTAAGTCGCTAAAACTGCGAAGATAGCCCACGAATTCCGCGCGCGGTGCAAGCCACTCGCCTACGATCTTGTTTCGTTCGGCTTCACTTTCTGACTGCTTGTAACTTTCAATATAGGCGCAGGTTTGCTCCGAAGTCTTACCGATGGCGCGAACCACTCCAAACTTTACCCGCACCCGCTTCTCTGGCGCGCGGCACCTGCTCACAGCTTCACCCCAAGCTCTTTGGGGAGATACAGAGCCTCAATCCTTTTGTCGAAACTGATTAAGCCGCCTTCCCATGCGATGATGCCGCCACTGCCAATGTACGGACTATTTGTCGGGAGTATCGCCGCGTAATATACAGCATGCGCCTTAAGCTGTTCCGCGCTGGGGATGCCCACATCACCCCAGCGCCAACGCAGTGCGCGATAACATCCAGCGAGTTTCTGCCAGTCGATTCCTGCAAGCGGAAACTTCTGCTGATTGTCGTACCTGCTCACAGCTTCACCCCAAGGCTGTATTACATTCCCATTTTGAAATGGCCGCAAAAAGAACTCTTTTAGCCGTGCAAAAACTGTGCAAAATCCGTGTTGCAATCAAAGCACTTACTGGACTCCAACAGAATAGCCTTTTGCGGCCATTCTAGCAGCCCTCTGGCAGGAGTCGGGGGAAACGCCCAGCTCTGCGGCGATCTCTTGCCACGTGGCACCCACGCCACGGCGGTACGTGATATAGGCGGCGTCCAGCTCAAGCCGGGGC
>Ga0073928_10009629_pt1 | contig 11714 bp, 11 predicted proteins | sample PaiPotPPA55metaG_FD_76969 | JGI IMG/M metagenome (GOLD analysis project Ga0073928, IMG submission 76969) | Iron sulfur acid spring bacterial and archeal communities from Banff, Canada, to study Microbial Dark Matter (Phase II) - Paint Pots PPA... ...
GTCATGTAGAGGCGCAGATTTTCCTTGTCGAGCATACGAAGCACGATTTTTTCGCCCCAGAGCGTGGGCAGCGTACTGACACGGAAATCGAGCTGCTTCTTACGCCCGCCGATTTGCATCTTCAGCATGATGCGGCCGTCTTGCGGCAAACGCTTTTCGCTGATGTCGAGCTTCGCCATGATTTTCAGGCGCGAGGTAATTGCGTCCTTCAATTTCAAAGGCGGAGACATGATGCTTTGCAGCACGCCGTCTATGCGGAAGCGGACGCGAAATTCTTTTTCGTAGGGCTCCATGTGGATGTCGCTCGCTCCTCGCTTCACTGCATCGGTCAAGACGAGGTTCACCAGTTTGACGATCGGAGCTTCATCAGCTGCTTTTTCTAAATCGGCCAGACCGAGTTCGGCTTCTTCCGCCTGCAATTCGACGTCGGCATCATCCATGTCCGACATCGACTGCATGACTTGTTCAAGATCTTCTTCCTTGTTGGAAGTGCCGTACGCCTTCTCGATTCCTTCCAGAATCGAACTTTCGGAAGCGACCACCGGCTCAATGTTGAAGCCGGTCATGAACTTGATATCGTCCATCGCGAAGACGTTCGTGGGATCAACCATTGCGATGGTCAAGGAAGCGCCCACGCGACTGAGAGGCAGGATCTGGTAACGCTTCGCGGTTTCGAACGGAATCAGCTTTACGACGGAGGGATCGATTTCAAAATACGAGAGATTAATTGCGGGAACGCCATATTGCCGCGAGAGAAAATTCGTGACGTCTTCGTCAGTGAGAAATCCCAGCTTGACCAAAGCCGAGCCCAGACGAGTGTTCGTCTCTTTCTGGGCCTTGGTTGCCTGCTGCAACTGCTCTGGAGTGATGACCTTCTCTTTAACGAGAAGATCACCCAGCCGTTGGGACATTCCTCGATCTCCTAATTCAGTTGGTGAACTAAATTCTTATTTGGGTTACACGAAACCGCGCATTTCATTGGGGAGAAAAGGCAGCGCACTTTCGTTGACACAAATTGTCACCCGGATGGTGTTACTTCACCAGTAACTTTGGTACCTGTACTGCTTGTCAAAATGCGCGATGACACCTTTCGTGGCGGAATAGCCCATAAACAGTGGTATTGAGGAGTAGGACGGTTCGTCCGGACATGAACTTCAGTAAGGAAGGCAACTCGGAGATCGGAGTTTCGGAGCAGTGTCAACTCGCGGTCAATGATTTAGCGAGCTCTTTTTCTCTTACACTAACTCTTCCCTTTACTAATTCATCGGAGAGCATGCGAAATCGAAAAAGAGGCCGGACGACATTCATCTCTAAAGAGGAACAGTTGCGCACGTACTACGAGACGCTGCATCATGCCTGGGGCCCTCAACATTGGTGGCCGGCGCGTACGCGCTTTGAAGTTATAGTCGGAGCTTATCTCACCCAGAACACTTCGTGGATAAACGTTGAGATCGCGATGCGGAGGCTGCGCCAGGCGGGCGTTCTGACTCTAACCGGCATCCGTAGGACGTCAGTCCCCGATCTTGAGGCGTTGATCCGTTCCTCCGGATTTTTCCGCCAGAAAGCTCTCAGGCTGAAACTGTTCGTTGCTTTTGTAGATGATCGTTACGGCGGATCGCTAAATCGAATGTTCGCGCAACCGACAGAACAACTTCGTCAGGAATTGTTGGCGCTGAGTGGCATTGGGCCAGAAACCGCCGACTCGATACTGCTGTATGCCGGCCAGCATTCAGTATTTGTCGTGGATGCATACACGCGCAGAATTCTAGAGCGCCACGAGATAGTTTCATCTAGTGCTTCGTACGAAGAAATTCGAGCCCTGTTCGAGCGCGCGTTGGGCGGGTCACAACTCGTTTGCGCAGAATCGGTAAATATTATGTCGAAATTGCAACCCGCGCACCCTCCATCCGCTATGAGTCGAGCAAAGCGTTCCACCGTAGCGCAGATTTACAACGACATGCACGGCTTGATTGTGGGCGTGGGAAAGAGCTATTGCCTGAAATCGAAACCGCGGTGCGAGAAATGTCCCCTACAACAATTTTTGCCAAAGGCTATCAAGTAGCCGGAGAATCTTCGGTTTTTCTAGGTTACCTCCGCGACTTCCCGAATGTTGCTGGGTTATTGCAAAGTAACTACACCAGAGGAAACCGCTTGAAAGATATTCAAATTCTTCTAGCCGATGACAATGAATTCGTTAGGCGCGCCATCCGGAGCGTGCTTCAGATGGAACCGGATTTCAAGATTATTTGTGAAGTTGCGAATGGCGTTGAAGCGATCGAGGGGTCAGCGAAGTTACAACCCGCAGTAGTACTGCTAGACGTGAGTATGCCTGGAATCGGAGGTTTGGAAGCGGCGCGTCAAATCCTCAAAGCCGCACCCAACACTGAGATCGTCCTGCTTACGGAGCATGCAGTCGCGGAAATGGCTCACACGGCGCTAAGCATCGGGATTCGGGGTTACGTCATTAAGTCTGACGCGGCGAAGGATCTGGCAGTTGCGATACGAACGGTAATTCAGAAAAAGCAATACGTAAGTTCAGGAATAGCCGTGGAACCGAATAGAGCCACCGCAATTTAACCTGCGCGCTTTCCCAACAGGGCTCGGTGCAAGGTGGAAGAGCGGCCATTCATGGCCGCGTAGAGGGTCTATCCTAGTGACGCGGCTCTAAAGAGCCGCTCTTCCACGATTGCGTTCTTCACGGCGGTTACGCCGCCCAACTTGATTTGTTTTGCTCACCCCGGCGACCTAAGCGCTCACAGTTTGATATTCCTCGTAAGCACCTTTGAAGTCGGTGATGTGGTGATCACTCTCGAAGTGCCAGATGCGGGTTGCGACTTCATCGATCAAATCATGATCGTGAGTAACCAAGAAAACCGTGCCCTGATAACGCTGCAACGCGATGTTCAGTGCGTTAATAGATTCCAAATCCAAGTGGTTCGTAGGCTCGTCGAACACAAGAACGTTTGGCTTTTGCAACATGAGCTTGCAAAACAACAGGCGTGCCGCCTCTCCGCCGGAAAGAATTGTGGTGGACTTGGTGGCTTCTTCCTTCGCGAACAACATCTGCCCCAGCAGTCCACGCAATTCTTCATTTGAGGCTGACGGGTCCCATTGTCCCAACCATTCGAGCGCGGTCATGCCCGTTTCGATCAGCGTCCGATGATCTTGTGCGAAGTATCCAATTGCAGCTTCATGACCCCATATGACTTTGCCGTCGTCCAGGAATGAACCGCTATAACCGCTGACCTTGCGAAGTTCCGCTTCCGGAGTGGTGGGAGAATTCGCCAAAATTGCATTCAACAGAGTGGTTTTACCAGCTCCGTTCCGGCCCATCAGCGCAATTTTCTCTCCCCGAATTACACTCGCAGTAAATCCGGAAATAACTTCGTGATCGTCATAGGACTTGGTCAGGCCTTCAACTTCCAGAATGTGTTTTCCAGATGGACGCTTCGGTTCAAATTTGATAAACGGGCGTTGGATATTGGACCGGGCGAGCTCGGTGACCTGTAAACGTTCCACTTCTTTGCGGCGCGATTGCACTTGGCTCGACCGCGTACCAGCGGAGAAACGCGCGATGAATTCGTTCAACTGCGAAATCTTCTTCTCACGTTGAGCATTCTGGGATTCGATCTGCGAGCGAACCTGTGTCTTTGCCACAACCATGTCGTCGTACGAACCGGTGTAAGTGATGATGGTTTCGTAATCGATATCCGCAATGTGGGTGCAAATACTGTTCAGGAAATGGCGGTCGTGAGAGATCACAATTAACGCGCCGTCATACTGGTTCAAAAAACCTTGCAGCCAGTGGATCGAATCCAAATCCAAATGGTTCGTCGGTTCGTCGAGCAGTAAAGCTTGCGGATGTCCGAACAGAGCTTGTGCGAGCAGCACGCGAACCTTCTGTCCGCCCTGCAGTTCGCTCATCATGCGTGTATGCAACTCATCCGGAATGTCCAGGCCTTGAAGCAATATCGCGGCGTCGGTTTCAGCCGTGTAACCGTCTTCGTCTCCAACTACGCCTTCGAGTTCTCCGAGCTTCATCCCATCTTCGTCGGTGATGTCGGGCTTCTCGTAAATCTTGTCGCGCTCCTGCATCGCTTTCCAGAGACGCTTATTTCCCATGATCACGGTGTCGCTCACGCTGTAAGCGTCGAAGGCGAATTGATCTTGACTTAAAACGCCGAGCTTCCGCGGACGCACGACGGTGCCTTTTTGCGGCTCCATCTCGCCAGACAAAATCTTCATGAGCGTGGATTTGCCGGAGCCATTGGGCCCGGTTAATCCGTAGCGCTTTCCCGGAGTGAAAGCAGTAGAGACCTCTTCGAACAGTATTTTGGCGCCGTAGCGCATTGAAACATTACTGACTGAAAGCATGATTTTCTTGTGAAACTGCGGGGAAATTCCGCCCGGTCCGAGGTAAAGACGGTGCGCAGCTAGTGTAGTTAGGATATCACGCCTACTCGTTCTGCACTGTTTCGCCTTCTATCACAGCATCGCCTCCGTTTACGGTGCTAGAATTCTCGGTTTGTAACTGTCTTTAACGGTATTTCTCCCATGCCTGATACGCCTCTGCAAGTTCTGCCACCGAATCCTTTGACTGTTCTCACTGACGACGAAATTCTTTTTCGCGAAAACATCCGGCAGTTTGCGGAAGAGCGAATCCGGCCTCTTGTGAAAGAAATGGACGAGAAGGGCGTCTTCGATTCCGGTTTAATCCGGGACTTCTTCCAGCTTGGACTGATGGGGATCGAAATCCCCGAGGAACTTGGCGGCGGGGGCGCCAAATTCTTCGAAGCAATTCTCGCAGTGGAGGAACTGTCCCGAGTGGATGCGTCCGCTGGCGTCATCGTGGACGTCCAGAACACGCTGGTGATCAATGCATTGCTGCGGTGGGCGACCTCCGAGCAAAAAAGACGGTTGCTCCCTCGCATGGCTGCCGACACTTGCGGCGCGTACGCCTTGAGCGAAGCTGCGTCGGGCTCCGACGCTTTTGCCCTGCAAACCCGAGCGGAATTGCGCGGCAGCGACTACGTCCTAAACGGCCGCAAGCTTTGGATCACGAATGCCAAAGAAGCTGGCGTCTTTGTGCTGTTCGCCACGATGGATCCGGCGGCCGGGTACAAGGGCATTACGGCGTTCATTATCGAGAAGGATTTCCCTGGTTTTACCGTCGGCAAAAAGGAAGACAAGCTCGGCATCCGCGCGTCTTCAACTTGTGAACTACTTTTGGAAGATTGCCATGTCCCCAAAGAGAACGTGCTGGGCGAAGTGGGCAAAGGCTACAAGATCGCAATTGAAACCCTAAATGAAGGCCGAATCGGCATAGCCGCCCAGATGGTCGGTATCGCCCGCGGTGCGTGGGAATACGCCACAAATTACGCCCAAGAACGCAAACAATTCGGAAAACAGCTTTCCGACTTCCAAGGAATTCAGTTTCAAATCGCGCAGATGGCAACTGAAATCGAGGCCGCCCGGCTTATGGTTTACAACGCCGCCAGGTTGAAGGATGCCGGCCTTCCCTTCGTCAAAGAAGCCGCAATGGCCAAGCTGTTCTCCTCGCAAGTGGCAGAACGGGTGACTTCACTCGCCATCGAGATCTACGGCGGCTACGGCTTCACGAAGGATTATCCCGTGGAGAAGTATTGGAGGGATTCAAAGATCGGGAAGATCTACGAAGGCACTTCAAACATGCAACTCGCAACCATCGCCAAGTTGCTGTTTGCCGGGAAGCCTCGCTGACCGTTGCCTATTATGTGCAGGGAATTGCGATGCAACGCTGTGACAAAGTGGTTCGACTCCCGCTTAAATCCATTGATTGGAGCAGGTTAACGAAGCGTCCATCGTTGGCTGTAAAGCTGCATTTGCGGTAGTGCCTGCTAGCCAGGCAAATGTGCGCAGATCGGAGCGGACAAGTGCTGACTTTAGGGACAAATGATGTAACCGTTTTCCCCAAACCAAAAAATGCAATGCTTCCCATTCTCGTCGTATTGTTTTTGATTTCTTACGGTTTGATGTCGGTGCTGGTGGTGGAACAGGGTCGAACCATCGATTCTCAGCGCCATTTGATTCGCGACTTGTTCAACGACAGCGTTCAGTTAAGCGCGCTAAAGACCAAGGATCTCTTACGACAGCGCGCGACCGCACCGCCTCCGACACAAAGTGCGCCAGCGAAGGGTCCGGTATCCCAAGTTTCGCCGCAAGTCGGTGCCAAGAATAACAACGCGCCCAAGAGTCAAAGGCCAGTTTTGCAGAAGCCGCCAAAGCTCGCGGCGGACGCAGCCGATTCACGCAGAATTCCTCTCACGATATAGATCGGACGATATAAAGATCGGATACGGCAAAAATGAAAGTCCTCGCTAGCGTTCTGTTACTGATTGCCGTAGCTGGCCCCCGCTTCGCACAGCCGTTGCGTTCCCCTGCCGACCACTTGAAGAATCAACAGGCGCGAAAAGGCGGTCAGTGGTACTTGGCCGAAAACGGTCATGCCGTGTACTGCTTTGGTCCGGTGATGGTAATCAACGAACCAAAAGTCGGCTTTCAGCGAGTGGCCACCTTCTGCCAGGGCGACCGGCCCATGGTTCCTCTAAAAGATTAGTCCCCTCGAAATTCCGTTTTTATCCTGCTGTAAATTGTATTCATGCCCAAATTTGAAAAGCATATATTCGTCTGCGGCAATCAACGCCTGCCTGGACAGCCACGCCCATCCTGCGATCCTGAGGGCAAGGCCGAGTTGCAAAAACTGTTAAAACGGAAACTCGCTGAGCGTGGGCTCAACGGCAAGGTACGCGCGAACCAGTCGGGATGCCTCGATCAATGCGAACATGGCCCGAACGTCGTGGTTTACCCAGAAGCCGTCTGGTATGGGCGCGTCACACTCCACGATGTTGAGGAGATCATAGAGTCCCACATCGTGGGAGGAAAGCCGGTTGAACGGTTGATGATTGCGGACGAGTGCCTGAATACGCCTTCTTGCGTGCACAAGCCCGCAAAAGCTCCACAGCCCGACTAGGCTCTCGTAGGAGCTGCGAATGCCCCAATCGCGTCATCCAATGTGGGAAACATCAGGAAGAGCGACTCTACGCGGGAAATTTCAAAAAGCTTTAAGAGTCGGTCGTTTGTGCCCGCCAATACCACTTGGCATCCTGACTTGTGGCATGTGATGTAGGCGCTGACCAGCGATCCCAGGCCCGCCGAGTCCATGTAGGGAACTTCCGTTAAGTCCAAAATCACGACGGGGCCTGTTTCGTTACGAATCGCATTCTGGAATGGGGATAGGTTTTCCGCAGTCATGGGGCCTCGCAGACAGAGTACCCCACGGGAAAAAACCGGACCCAATCTCGCAATAACCAGGGGATCTGTCATGGCTCGAGAATTGTACGGGCAGGCATGGATCGGGACAAGGCGGTCTCGGCGAAACCTTAAATTGCGCGACTGTACCCCGCAAAATCCACACTTAGCGGTAATACTCCATATGGGTGATTGGTTCTCTGCTCAGTGCAGTCCATCATCAATGTGGGGGGGATCTATGAAAACGACATTATTTGCAATGCTTGTTATTTGTGCAACCGGAGCGATGGCGCAAGGTTATGGGGCAGCGGTAATGAGCACGCCCTATCAGTTTCCTGAACACCCTGAGTACGCTGAGCGTCATCTAATGGCAACAGAACAAAACCTGCGAGGAAAAGAGTCTCCATACACTTTCGAAAAGGGAGAAATACCGCTTAAGGACGTGGTAATACCGTCCACACACATTCCTCTTGGCGACGTAGCGCGTCGGGTCAGGCTCGAACACGAAACGGCAAAAAAAGCTGATATCGTTTGGGTGGACTAAGGCGCGGGAACAGCTAAGCAAGCAGATAAAAAGTGGTAGGCGCGGCAGGAATTGAACCTGCAACCCTCAGATTAGAAATCTGATGCTCTATCCGTTTGAGCTACGCGCCCTCGGAAGCAATTTTATCCCGCTCCTACGGCGGTGGCAAAATTCTGTCTGTTTTTAGCAGTCGACTCAACCTTCTCTTCCTCCGCTAGTCCATTTATACTTTCTACAGGCAGCGCTCTCTCAGCTGTCTGCAACGGAGATTATTCATGGCTCTTCAGAAAACCGGAAAAATCTGGCATAACGGCAAACTCATTCGTTGGGAAGACGCCAACATCCATGTAATGTCACACGTCGTGCACTACGGCTCTTCTGTATTTGAGGGTGTGCGTTGCTATGAGATCCCGGCCGGTCCGGTAATTTTCCGCGCTCAAGAGCATATGCAGAGGCTGTTGGATTCGGCCAAAATTTACCGCATGGACCTTCCCTTTAGTCGCGAAGAGTTGGTCGCGGCAATGGTGGAAGTAGTAACCACAAATGGCGTGTGGCCGTGCTATATCCGGCCGGTTGCCTTGCGAGGCTACGGCGATGCCGGAGTTAGTCCGACTGGCTGTCCGGTGGAGATTTATATCGTGAATTACCCGTGGGGCAAATATTTGAGCAAGGACGACCTGGGAGTGGACGTTTGCATCTCCTCGTGGACGCGCCTGGCGCCCAACACCCTTCCTGCCATGGCAAAGGCGGGCGCGAACTATATGAATTCTCAGCTGATCCGAATGGAAGCGACGAATAACGGCTACGTTGAGGGAATCGCGCTTGACGTCAATGGCTATGTGAGCGAAGGCTCGGGCGAGAACGTATTTGTGGTTCGCAATGGCGTATTGCAGACCGCCCCGCTGGGCAATTCAGTGCTCCCGGGAATCACCCGTGATTCCGTTCTGAAAATTGCGCGCGATCTGGGGATTCCGGTTCTCGAAGCTGGCATCCCTCGCGAGATGCTGTACATTGCGGACGAGGCATTCTTCACCGGAACCGCGGCTGAGGTCACGGCAATCCGCTCCGTTGACAAGATCAGCGTTGGCGATGGAACCGTTGGGCCGATCACAAAAGCCATTCATAAGGAATTCTTCGCCATCGTTCATGGCGAGAAGAATGATCGCTTCAATTGGCTGACCCCAGTGCCGGTGGGCAGCAAGCAACCGGTCGGTGTTTAGCGCCGCGCCAGCCTGAGTTCCTTCTTTGCGGCCTAACCTCTCCTCTTTCCCATTCCCGGCAAACGCAGGGTCCATGACCAAGGTCATCTTGGGGCAACCCAGCTTTCAGTTCATCATATGGACATGATTTCTGGGAGCCGCGCCGAATGAATATTGATGACCTGCTTCGCATCGCCATGGAACGGCGCGCTTCCGACTTGCACCTGAAGGTTGGGAACTATCCCCATCTTCGCATTGACGGCGAACTTGTTCCGCTGACCGATCAATCCCGCGTGAGCGCGGAAGACATGCTGACCATGGCTTTCAGCATGATGTCAGCGCGGCAAAAACAAAAATTCAAGGAGTCAACAGAAATAGATATGGCATACGGTGTGGCTGGATTGGGCCGCTTCCGTGTCAACGTTTTTCAGCAGCGCGGCAATGTGGGATTGGTTCTGCGTATGATTCCCACCAAGATCCGAGCGCTCGATGAGCTTTATCTACCGAAGATCGTAGAGCAAGTCTGCGACATGCCGCGGGGATTGATTCTGGTCACAGGCGTCACCGGTTCTGGTAAGTCCACGACGCTGGCAGCAATGATCGACCGCATCAATTCCACCAAAGCGGAACATATTATTACGATCGAAGACCCGATCGAATTCCTGCATCGCGACAAGAAGGGATACGTAAACCAGCGTGAGATCGAAGTCGACACGCCGTCATTTTCCGCGGCGCTGCGCGCCTCCCTTCGTCAGGATCCCGACGTCATTCTGGTCGGTGAAATGCGAGACATTGAGACGATTGGAACCGCGATCCATGCTGCGGAAACCGGCCATATGGTCTTTTCCACGTTGCATACCCTCGACGCGGTCGAAACCATCAATCGTATTATTGCGGTCTTCCCGCCGCCAGAGCAGAAGCAGATTCGGCTCCAGCTTGCGGCAGTCTTGCGCGCCGTCATTAGTCAGCGGTTGGTGAAACGCTGTGATGGGGACGGGCGTGTGCCAGCCGTCGAAGTGATGATCAATACCGCGTACATTCGCGAATGTATCTTAGTGCCAGAAAAAACTCGCGCTGTACGAGACGCAATTTCAGCAGGAACCTCACAATACGGAATGCAGACCTTCGATCAATCGCTGTGGGACCTCTTCCAGGCGGGACTAGTCAATTACGAAACCGCTTTGGAAAACGCCTCCAACGCCGACGACTTCAAGCTGCGAATGCAAGGTATATCGTCGTCCAGCGACATGTCGCGGAATTCCATGCAAGCCGCAGGTTTCGGCAACCGCTAGAACCCCTTACTTCTGCGGGTGCCTTCAATTCTTCGGTTGCCGCGTTTCCAAAACTCGCTGCGACTATGCCGTCATGAGGAACAACGCAGGCCGCTCCTCCTCGGGTTTTTCTTTCCAGTAGTTGATCAGAATTTCATAGACCAATAAGCCAATTTCGCCGGTTCCCAGAGGAAAATAGCGCAAGCTCTGCAACAGGGGCGACTTCCCTTCCGCCAAATGCAGAATAATGTTCTTCGCTCTCAGCCTAATACTGACGTACGCGATCGTATTTGCGATCACATTGGCATTCCGGATGACAATCAGATTCTCCGAAGAATCGGACTCGACCTTTATTTCCACTTCCAGTTGCTCGTAAAAATCACTGCGGTCGTCAAGCATGCTCACATGCAGGAAGGTAAGCGGACCCTTGATTTTGTAGTATCTTCCGATCCCGGTGCGGATGTGCTCTCGGTATTCCTCATCCAATCGGCCAATTGGAACGATATTGAGATCTCTATCGCCTAATTCGTCCCACAACCGGCGCGAAGACTCATCTCGAAATTCGCATTTGCGAACCCGCAACTCGGTTGATCGATGATAGCGGCTCACCACGCTAGTGATGATCAGTAGAGCAATGAATATGCTCGCAATTATGATTCCGTCGGGCCGCTCTTTAATATTCACCGCTAGGGTATAGGCAAAAACTAAAACGCAAAACCAGAAATAAGCCGACTTTACAAAAAGCTTGCTTTTACCCTCGCTCGCCTCCGAGGCATCGTGCCACAGTCCGAGGGCAGCCGCAATCGCAGCGGAAAAAATGAGCACCAAAACTCCCGTTGCATAAGCTCCACCTTGTCGCTCAACGTCCGCCCGAAACACCAGGGTCACGGCAAGGTCAATCACGAACAATACCAGCACCAAGGGCCGCGAAAACGAAACCCAATGGGGCGCCATGCCGTACCGAGGCAGGTATCGCGGAATAAGATTCATCAGTCCGGCCATCGCCGATGCGCCCGCGAACCACAGAATCAAAATCGTGCTGAAGTCGTAAATCGACCCGAAGCCATTCCCCAAGTATCGATGTGCCAGGTAAGCCATTGCGCGCCCGCTCGCAGGACCGCCCTCCCGATACGCATGCTCCGGAATGAGCATCGTCGTGACCAGACTTGATCCGATAAGCAAAATGCTCATTAGCGCCGCCGCTGTCAGAAGCATGCGCTGTGTGTTTCGAATCCTGGTTTTTGGAACAGCATCTCCGCTGTCGTCGCCATTACCCTTGATTAATGGCATAACCGAAACTCCGGTTTCGAAACCGCTCAATCCCAGAGCCAGACGCGGGAATACGAAGCAGGAAGCAATAACAATGCCGCCCCAACCTTCTCCAGACGCGTGCAGCGCGGAATGCCAATTTCTTAGAACGTCCGTGTGTCGAGA
>Ga0073928_10009630_pt1 | contig 11713 bp, 7 predicted proteins | sample PaiPotPPA55metaG_FD_76969 | JGI IMG/M metagenome (GOLD analysis project Ga0073928, IMG submission 76969) | Iron sulfur acid spring bacterial and archeal communities from Banff, Canada, to study Microbial Dark Matter (Phase II) - Paint Pots PPA... ...
CAAGTGTATTCGCGCAATTACGCTGCCCATTCTGTTATTCGTTCTAATTTTCTTTGCTAGCTCGGCCGCGGCCCAGGCCCCTCCTTCTTCCAAGTCACAGACCTCCAACTCCGGCACCTTGCCCAACGAGATGCCCGCGCAACTCGAACCCGTCACCGACTCCTTCGACTACACTCGCCATGAAGTGATGATCCCCATGCGTGACGGTACAAAGCTACACACCGTGATCCTCATCCCCAAAGGCGCAAAAAACGCGCCGATCCTTCTCACCCGCACGCCCTATAACGCCACCGACCTCACCAGCCACAGCTACAGCTCACACCTCGGCCCCAGTCTAAACGGCTACGACAATGCCCTCGAAGTGATCTTGGAAGGCGGCTACATTCGCGTCGTCCAGGACATTCGCGGCAAATATGGTTCCGAAGGCGACTACGTGATGACTCGTCCGTTACGCGGCCCCATGAACCCCACCACCGTCGATCACGCTACCGACACTTACGACACCATCGATTGGCTGGTCAAAAATATTCCCGAGAGCAATGGAAAAGTCGGCATCCTCGGCATTTCCTACGACGGCTTTCTGCCCTTAATGGCGCTCGTCAATCCGCATCCCGCGCTCAAAGTTGCTGTTCCGATGAATCCCATGGTCGACGGTTGGATGGGCGACGACTGGTTTCACAATGGCGCCTTCCGCGAACTCAATATGCCCTACATCTACGAACAGGAGGGCAGCCGCAAGAACGACCAGCATTGGTGGACCAGCAACTACGATGACTACGACATGTATTTGCAATCCGGCTCCGCTGGCGAGCTAGGGCGCCGTCGCGGTCTCCAGCAAGTTGGCTTCTGGAACAAACTTTTAGCGCATCCTTCCTACGACAACTTTTGGCAGCAGCAATCCATGGACAAAATCCTCGCTGCGCAGCCTCTCAAAGTTCCCACTATGATCGTGCACAGCCTCTGGGATCAGGAAGACATTTACGGTGCGCCCGCAGTCTACAAAGCCCTCAAACCCAAAGACACCGGCAACAACATGGTTTTTCTGGTCATGGGTCCGTGGCATCACGGCGGAGAAATCGGCGACGGCAGTTCGCTCGGCGCTGTGAAATTTGGCAGCGATACCGGTTTGTACTTTCGTACAGAAATTCTCGCGCCCTTCCTCGCTCAATACTTGAAGGACGACGCGCCCAAATCCGACACGGCAACCGTCACCGCGTTTGAAACCGGCACAAATACCTGGCGCCGTCTAGCTTCGTGGCCATCGGGCTGCCCTAGCGGCCGCACCGTCAAGCGCACGCCGCTTTATCTCAACGCCGGACTCAAGCTGAGTCTCACTGCGCCCGCATCAGATGGGTCCGCCTTCGACGAATACATTTCCGATCCCGCCAAGCCCATTCCATTTAGCGGGCGCCCCAGCCATCCCGTGGGTTTCGCCAATAACGTGCCGTGGGCAAATTGGCTGGTCGACGATCAGCGCGAAGTTGCAACCCGCCCGGACGTGCTGGTCTTCATCTCCGACACTTTAACTTCGCCAATGAAAATCAGCGGCCAGCCCATCGCCAATTTAATTGCTTCCACCAGCGGCACGGACTCCGATTGGGTCGTGAAGCTCATCGATTTGTATCCCGACGAAGTTGGACCCCAGGAGGAAATGGGCGGCTACCAATTGATGATTTCCGCCGACATCTTCCGCGGACGCTACCGCGAAAGCCTGGAAAATCCAAAACCTATAGCCTCCGACACGTCATTGCCGTATCACTTCGCGCTGCCAAACGCGAACCACGTTTTTCTGCCGGGTCACCGCATCATGGTGCAAATCCAATCCACCTGGTTCCCACTCTACGACCGCAACCCGCAAACATTTGTACCCAACATCTTCCTGGCTAAACCCAGCGACTATCGCAAAGCTACTCAGCGTATTTATCATGCACCTGGGCAAGCGACCTTTATTGACCTGCCTCTGGTCACGACGCCATAGCCGCCAACACCCTTTCTTTATATAGTCGTCTAAGAAGGTAGGTGGTTTAAGGAGCCCTAGCTATGCCAAAACTCAAGTTTGCAGGTTTGGTCCTTTTCTCCCTGTTGGTCGCTCTCGGCGTAAACGCGCAGCAATTTCAGAATGCTCCACCCGCTGCGCCTCTGAACACCGATAAGCCCGTATGGGTCCTTGAGTTCATCAAGGTGAAACCTGGGATGTTCGGCGCCACCATGGGTTACCTCGACGATAACTGGCTACGATTGCGCGCCGAAGCCAAGCGCCAGGGCGCCGTCTTAAATTACAACCGCGTCGCCGACGAACATCGCGAACGCATTCCAGCAGAGGAGTCGAGCAACAACGACTGGGACATCCTGTTGATGACCGAATACAAGAACCAGGCTGCCTACGACGGCCGCGAAAAGCTATTTGACTCAATACTCAAACGCCTCCCAAACAATACCTCCGAGGTGATCAAAGGTTATAAAAAGGACGAGCTCTTCCAGTCCGTGAAGACTCGTGTATTGCAGGATTTTTCAGAAACTGGCTACCCGCAGCTTCGTCTGCTTACCAGGAAGTGAAGCGAGCCATCTCTGAAAAACGTGCCGATACAGACGGAGCGAAATTACGTGATGAGCGCGCCGATTAGAAAACGTGCGACTAATTGTTCGGGGCTTCCCCCAGCTGTTTGAGTTTCTCCTCCGCACTGGCTTTTATCCCGTTGCGACGATCTTCAGGATCGGTCGTATCCGAAGGCAAAAGCTCCAGCGCTTTCTTCGCATTCTCACGCGCCAGATCTCTTTGTCCATCCGCAAAATATGCATCTGACAGGCTGTCATACACATTCGGTGAATTGGGATAGGCCTCAGCGTTGAGCTTCAGAATTTCAATCGCGCCCTTATTATCCTGGGCTTGTAGATGCTCGTATCCCATGAAGTTGACGATATCCTCGGGAAACAATTTTGCGTTAGGGTTCTGTTTGCGCGCTTCTTCCAGATTTTTTGCAACTTTGGCCGCGCCGCCGGGCTGGTCAATCTGATCCAGCACATGAACTTCCTTTGGCACCGTAGCCGTTTCCCTGGCGCCTGCCGCTCGTCCCGGTGTCTTGATCAGCGTAGTCACATACCAGTTCACAATATCCCCACGCATATCCGGATGCACTTTAAACATGTCTGCCCCATGTCCCCCCGTCGCGACATGAACAAACTTTTTATCAGGATCAGCAGCCAGACTGTAAAGCCACTCAATGGCCACAATCGCAGTTGGATATTCGTCGTCGTCTGCCACCGCCAAAAACACCGGCAACTTGGTCGATTCCCGCAGAAATTGCCTCCCCTTCAGATCGGTGCTCCCGGAGAGCAGCACTAAAGACTTCACCTCCGTATGCCGCCGCGCGGTCTGAATGGAATTATTTACTCCGCAACTCGCGCCGCCCACGCCGATCACATCGCGCGTCACTCCCGGTTGCGAGACCAGATACTGAAACGCGGTGTCAATATCGCCAGGCCATTTTTCCGCCTGAATCTGCGCTTCTTCTTGCGGCGGCAACTTATCGAACCGATCGCCATCGCTCTCGCCAAAGCCGCGATAGTCCAGCGTGAGCACGTTGATTCCCGCCGCCGCAAGCTGCTGTGCCAAGCCATCCCAAACCTTGCGCTGCCGGTTGCATTGATGCAAAAGCAAAACGCCCGGCCCGGGCTTCGCCGCGGCAAAATAAGTCGCCTTCAGCTTAACGCCGTCGCCCGCGGTCAGATCGACGACCCGTTCAGCCGACCAACTGCTTACTCCACAGTTAACAGCGCACACCAGAAAACCGAAAATGCGAAACGAAAAACGCGCCATAACGCGCAGCCTCCTCAAGCCGCAACATCTCGAGACCAAACTCTGACTGCCTGGTTTTCCGCCTGCTCAACAGCAACCGCTCGCCGGCAGCCCCTCGCCCGCCACCGGGGGGCCGAAAGCTTCCTTCGGAATTGGCGTGCCATGCAAGGTCAGCCAGCAACGCCGGGCCACATTGAATAGCACCAGCACCACGCCAGTCACAAAAATAGTCATCAGTATCGAGTCCAGATAACCCTGCACACGCGTCGCCGGCTTATAGGTCAGCGGCCAAAAAATATTCTTGATCGACAACACTCCAGCGGTCAGCGTGGTCGTGCCAACAAACAGCATGGGCACAACTGTGATCCACGCATAGCGCGCCTTGCCCATATTCACGAGAAACGTAGTCCCCACCGCCAACGCGATGGTCGCCAGCAATTGGTTCCCGGTTCCAAACAAGGGCCACAACGTGGAGATATTGCCCGTGTAGATCAGGTATCCCCAAGCCAGCACCACGAAAAACGTGGTGATCAAATTTCCCGGCAGCCACGCATTGTTGGCGAACGGCTTGTGCACCTTGCCCAACAGCTCCTGCAAAACATAGCGCGCCACGCGCGTGCCGGTATCGATAGTCGTCAAAATAAATAGCGCTTCAAACATGATGGCGTAGTGATACCAATAGCCCATCAATCTAGTCATTCCCGGAATACCTCTGAAAATTTGCGCCATGCCCACCGCCAGCGACACCGCGCCGCCGGTACGTCCCGCCAACTTTTCGCCCACCTCACTCGAAAAAAGATCCAGGTTCACGGTGTGCATGCCCAGTCGCCCAAAAACATCCGGCGGAACATTGATCCCAAAATAATCCCCAGGATACAAAGAGCACGCCGCGATCAGCGCCAGCACCGCCACCAGGCTCTCCGCCACCATCGCGCCGTAACCGATGAAGCGCGCATCCGTCTCCTTGTCCAACATTTTCGGCGTAGTTCCCGAACTCACCAGCGAATGAAATCCGGAAATCGCTCCACACGCGATCGTCACAAACAGAAAAGGAAAAAGCTGCCCTTTTATAATCGGTCCGCCCCCGTGAACGAACGGTGTGAACGCCGGAAAGCGAATGTCCGGGTGCACCACGAACACCCCGATCACCAGCAAAAAAATCGTGCCCAGTTTCACGTACGTCGACAAATAATCCCGCGGCTCCAGCAGCAGCCACACCGGCAGCACCGACGCCACGAAGCCGTAAATCACCATTAGGTAAGTGATCTGATGCGCACTGAAAGTCAGCGACGACGCCCATTGCGATTGCGCAAACCAATGTCCCCCCACCACGCTAGCCAACAGCAGCACCACCCCCGCCGCGCTGGGCACCGCCACTTTAATCTGCCCAGGACTGCTTTTGAACATGTAAAAGCCCATAAAAATAGCGATCGGGATAGTCATCCCAATCGTAAACACGCCCCACGGACTGTTCGATAGCGCATTTACCACCACAATCCCGAGCCCCGCCAACGTAACCAACAGGATCAACAACACCGCGAACATGGTCACCAGCCCGGTGAACGTACTCACTTCCGTGCGCGCCACATCCGCCAGCGATCGTCCCTTATGCCGAACCGACGCCACCATCACGATGAAATCTTGCACGCAGCCCGCGACCACCGCCCCAATCAAGATCCAGATAAAGCCTGGCGCGAAACCAAATTGCGCCGCCAACGTCGGGCCCACCAAAGGTCCCGCTCCCGCAATAGCCGCGAAATGATGACCGAAAAGAACCCATTTCGGTGAAGGCACATAGTTGTGCCCGTCTTCGTACACATGAGATGGAGTTACCCGCGCATCATCCAACGCCAGAGCCTTGGCGGCGATGAATGCGCTGTAATAACGATATCCAATCGCATAAACGCAAAGTGCAGCCAGAAGAATCGGGAAGGTGTTCACGGGCGTCGCCTCGGGAGATTCCTTGCAGCAATCCAGTCAAATGGGCCGACAACTGAGACCTTTTATCACAACTTCTGTGCATCGGCGTCGCAATATTCGTCTCCAAGAAGTAACTTTGTTCCGTAGGCCGCCCTACCGGCCCGCCCTCAGGCCATCCCGCTTACGCTGGCCGGGACATAAGGGTTACACCGTCATTTAAGTAACATTTCTGTTACCAGCGTAAAATCTTGCCAAATACCCAAACGAACCCTTGACATTGATGTTTCAGCACGTATAAAACGAGGCACTTGGGGGCCCTTTTCCAGTGTGATTATCTGACCCGCTAAATATCGCCGGGTCACAGGGGGATAATTTCGATGACTCGGAAACAGCAGTGGGTCTTGGTGTGTTCAGCGTTCATTCTGTTGTCATCTTTGGCATGGTCAGAACGTGCGGTTGCCCAATCGCAGAATAGCAGCCAGAATTCTGTTACTCCGCTCGTTCGTGTTCTCCAAGCCAAAGGCATTCTCACCGCCGAAGAAGTAGCGCAACTGAGTCAAGCATCGTCTGCCAGCGATGCCGATTCACGCTTGGCCAAGCTGCTTCTCAGTAAGGGCATAATCTCGCAGGCCGATTACACTCAAATGCTGGGCGAACCCGCCTTGGTCGCGGCTTCGTCGCCAACCTCCGGGAACGTTAGCCTGGTCTCCACCGTTTATCACGTTCCAGGCCCCGCTGCGGTGGCTCCTGCGCCGGCTCCAGCAGTCGCCTCAACCGCCCCAATCGTCACCGTCGATTCTGACCAGCAACAAGTCCCTCCCAGTCAGACTGCTTCGGTCTCACCTACAACCATCTCTGCCGCGAACCCCATCCGCCCTTTCCCTGTCGGTGGCATAAAAAAGGGTGAACTTAAACCAGCAATCACCGTTGCCGGTGTAGGTATAACTCCCTACGGCTTCCTGAAAGCGACTTTTGTCCACGACACTTCATCACCCGGCGGCGATGACTTCCCGCTCCCCGGTTTCCTTACCGATACCGGCCCAAACGGCGCCCCTGAATTTCACGTGAAGGCGCGCGCCAGCCGCTTCGGCACTAATTTCGAGTGGGGAGATAGGAATCCCAATCTCACCGTAACTGGGAAACTCGAGATGGATTTTGAAGGCAATTTCAACCGTTCCGACAACAGAAATCTTTCCTCCATCCGCTCATCCAATGTGGGCATTCGCTTGGCTTTTGGCCGTGTGGATTACAAATTCACCAACGCCGACACCTTCTCCGCGCTGTTTGGCCAGGATTGGACTCCCTTTGCCTCCTCAACGCTTCCGAACATATTAGAAACCACCGGACTCGGTATTGGCTTTGGCGTTCTTTGGGAACGCGCACCTCAAATGCGCTTTGGATGGACACACAACTTCGGCGGTTTTCAGTTAATGCCGGAGCTTGCCGTGGTTCTTCCCGCCGTGGGTGACGTGCCCTCCGCAGCCAATATCTCCAACCAGTTGGGCTACGGAGAACGCCAAGGCCCCGACAGCGCCGCGCCGCAAATGGAGGGCCGCGTCGTTGGTCAATGGCAGTTGGATCATGCGCCAGGCGTTGCTCCAGCTCAACTTATCGTCAGTTTTGAAGAGGGTCATCGCACCGCTATTGTGCTTGCCGCCGGGGTTCCCCCCGCCTTCAAGGCAGCGTTTCCTCAGGGTGCATCCGTGAGCAGCCCCACCAATGGAGTCACTCTCGAGTGGCAGTTGCCCTCGCATTGGCTCACGCTGATCGGCAAAGTCTATAGTGGAAGTGACCTGCGATATTATTTCGCCGGGCAGCTGTTTTCCAATTACAACTATGTTGTTGGACTTAAGGGCACCGCGGACGGCACCTCGATCGACGGTGGCTCCACTGTCGTATTTGGCACTAACGCCAGTGGCAACCCCGTCTTCGCCCCTCAACTCCCAGTTCGCGCGCGTGGCGGCTTCGCTCAAATCGGCCTGCCCATATCTCGCTGGTTTGGGTCTGATCCTGAAGGGCGCAATGCTGGTTGGTCTCTCTATGGCATGTACGGCACCGACCAGGCCAACACCCGTGACCTCGCAAAAGCCGCTCCCGCTGGCTCGCGTGCCCGGGGAGACATGACCGTAGGCACCCTCAACTACAAACTTAACAAGTGGGTGTCCTTCTCCTTTGAAGAGTCTCTCTATCGCACCCGCGCTAATACGGCCGTGCTTGACCTGCCTTTGTTCAAGGGTCTGCACCAACATGAGTGGCGAGATGTTCGCAGCGAAGGCGGAGCCATCTTCAGCTTCTAACCGCACGCAATCGGGGAGCGGGCGTAACCTATCGCTCGCTCTCCATCAGTTTTGCAACCTACCGTGTTATCCCTTCTCTCTTACTAGTTTCTCGACAGGCTGCGGACGCATCTTAGTCTGTAGCTGGCGCCTTAAAGACGCGGGTAACTCCATGACTCTCCCGCTGAAGCGACGCATTGAAAAATCCCTCGGTCCGCTGTTTGATCCTCTCTACCTCTTTTATCTACTCGTCGATGACCTCAAGTCCTGGAGATACTTTCCAAAATGGTTTTCATCATTCGGCCCGGGCCGATCCCTCATCGGTGAGGCAAAACCCTGGATACCTTTCGAGGCCGCGAATTGGCTGCAGCATTACCTCAGCCGCAAGATGAAGGTCTTTGAATGGGGATCGGGCGGTTCTACGATTTTCTTGTCTGAGCGCGCTGGACAAGTCTTTAGCGTCGAACACGACAAGAAGTGGCATAGGCTGGTATCAAGAGCTTTGGCTCAACGTGGCATAACCAACTGCTCATACCAACTCCACGAACCTAAACCTATTTCGACTATTCCGTCGGCGCTCTCAGCACCCTCGGCAGAAAACCAGTCACAGAATTCCCACTTCATCTACGATGATTATTATGTCGGCATGACAGTGCATGAGTATGTACAAGCCATCGACGCGCACCCAAATCACACCTTCGATCTGGTCTTGGTGGACGGACGCGCCCGGACCGAGTGCATCCAGCACGCCATCTCCAAAATCCGGCCCAACGCCTATCTCATGCTGGACAATTCCAATAACGCCGACGTAGCGGAAATCGTCCGCAAGCTGCAGTCATATCCCCACACCGACTTTCGCGGCATAGCCCCAGGCTGGCCGCCAACAAGATGGACCAATACCATCTGGCAAATTTCTTAGCGCCGGTTACGTCTCCCGATTAGCCTCTTCTTCGTCCACATCACAACAGATAAACTGTGCGGCGAGCTATGTCATCTGAGCGTCGATCTAAACCAGACTCATTTCTTCTAAGCCATTCCGTGGCCGCCTACTTTTTGCTGACCTTCACGATTTCTTGGCTCGGCGCGCTCGCTGTAGCCGCTCCGCATCTGCTGCGCCACGAGCCACTGCCAAAAATCACCGGCATTCTCATGTTTCCAGCCATGCTTCTTGGACCCAGCATTAGCGGCATTCTTCTCAACGGGATCGTCGACGGTAAAACCGGCTTGCGCGATCTCTTTTCCAAATTGGTGCGAGCAAGAATTCCTCCCCGTTGGTATGCCCCTCTGCTCATTCCCCCGGTTCTCGTTCTAACTCTTCTGCTCACTCTAAAAACTTTTCTTTCCCCGGTTTACACTCCCAATTTTTTTCTGATGGGAGTCCTGTTCGGCGTCCCCGCCGGCCTTTTGGAAGAGATCGGCTGGACTGGATTTGCGTTTCCCAGAATGTCTTCGCAACTCAATCCGCTTGTCGCCGGTATCTTACTCGGATTGCTTTGGGGCTTGTGGCACTTGCCGGTCGTTAATTATCTCGGAACCGCTACGCCTCACCATGCCTACTGGTTCCCGTTTTTCCTGGCCTTCACTTTCGCCATGACCGCCATGCGCGTGCTCATCTCCTGGCTCTACCTCAACACAAAAAGCGTACTCATAGCTCAGCTCATGCACATTAGCTCCACCGGCTCGTTGGTGATTTTCAGCCCTCCCGCTGTATCCGCCAGACAAGAAGTAATATGGTATGCCCTCTACGCCATCGCGTTATGGGTCGCCGTTCTTATGGTGGTAAAAAAATTCGGCGTTCGCTTGGCGCACTAACCGCATTACGTAATCGTCTGGACGCTGACTTATGAAGCAACCTCGCTCGTCACTTCTACTGCCAAACGCGACGCCGTTAAATTGTGCGTCGCCCATCCTCTCGCCAGAGCACCTAGCGGGCCATATTACTTGAGAAGAATATAAATATGTAGTAATATAAGACATGATTTTGGCTCACGATCTGTTCCATTGAATTCTCTGTTCCCCGCCTCCAGTTCGAGGATATTATGTCAACCAGTTAGTCGCTTGTTTTCAACTACATGCAGACTCTTTGCACTTTTAGCGCACTTTTTTGGATCAGCAATTCTTTGTTTTCAGCACTTTACAGACTCTTTTTCAAAAAATAGGGGGGTGAGGGGTTACCCAAGCCCGTGTTGCGGCCCGACCCACGTTGGCTTGTCAACGGCCGGCCAGCGCAATAACCGCTATGTCTAGGTTATTTAAGGTATTTGTTGTCATACCACCGATGTGTTAGGCTTTCCCAGCGAAACGCTCCGGCGCCAGGCGCTTATTTTCCTGCTAACGCCAGAGGTTCTCTCCCGCACCGGTGCCTGATCAGCGCCATATGGCGCGTATCTACCTCCAGTGACCGCGACGGAGCCACCGGGTCGTTCATCGCCAAATGAAAAGGACGTAACCACGCCATGCCTGCTACCCAGCCAGCGCCGCGCGCCGAAAAGCAACCTATGGAAATTAAGCTTGCGCATTCGCCGGATTCCGACGATGCCTTCATGTTTTACGCCTTGGCTACACACAAGCTTTCCACCCCCGGATACAAGTACACCCACATCCTTTCTGACATCCAGACTCTCAATGAAGCGGCTTTAACCGAAACCTACGACGTCACCGCTGTCAGCTTCGCTGCCTATCCCTCCCTTCGCGATAAATACGTGTTGCTCGACTGCGGCGCCAGTTTTGGCGAAAATTACGGCCCCATCGTCGTAGCTGCAAAGCCCCTGCGCAAAGATGAGCTCGCTCGCAAGCGCATCGCTGTCCCGGGATTAAAAACCACCGCCTATCTGACGCTTAAACTTTTCCAGCCGGATTTCGAGGCCGTGGTCATGCCCTTCGACAAAATTCTTGATGCCGTAAAAGCGGAGTCCGTGGATGCCGGACTGCTTATTCACGAAGGGCAGCTTCTTTTCCCAAAACTCGGCATGCATCGCGTCATCGATCTCGGTGTCTGGTGGCATGAGCAGACCAATCTCCCGTTGCCGCTCGGCGGCAATGCCGTTCGTCGGGCGCTGGGCCCTCAACTGGGGCGCCAGATCGCGCGCACCATCCGCGACAGCGTGGAGTATGGCCTCGAACATCGCGAGGAAGCCCTCAATTACGCCATGCAATTCGCGCGCGACATGGAAACCGACATCGCCGATAAATTTGTGGCCATGTACGTCAACAGATGGACCCTCGGCTATGGAGATCGTGGCAAGCAAGCGGTCACCGAGTTGATCAATCGCGGCACCGCCGCAGGCCTCCTCCCGGGCCCCGCATCCGTCGAATTCCTCAGCGAAGCATAAATGTCAAAACACCCGTTGCTCGTTTCTCGACGCCAAGCACCGGGTGCCAAAAACGTCCAATTCGCGGGCACCTGTCTTGGCAACGCCCGTCGCGTCACGTTCTTTTTAAAATCACCGAACAATATTTTGCGTCGCACTTTTCTGCTGACATTTTTTCTCCTGCTGCCGGCTTTGCGCGGCCATGCGCAAACCGCAGCCGAACTTAAAGACCACCCTGCCAAACATGCAAACGCATCCGACACTTGGCCGCAACAAGCGGTGCGCGGCGCGCACGTCATGGTGGCCACCGACGAAGCGCTCGGCTCGCAGGCCGGCGTCACAATTCTGAAACAGGGTGGTAACGCTGTGGATGCCGCGGTGGCCGTAGCCTTCGCGCTTGCTGTCGTCGA
>Ga0073928_10009631_pt1 | contig 11713 bp, 13 predicted proteins | sample PaiPotPPA55metaG_FD_76969 | JGI IMG/M metagenome (GOLD analysis project Ga0073928, IMG submission 76969) | Iron sulfur acid spring bacterial and archeal communities from Banff, Canada, to study Microbial Dark Matter (Phase II) - Paint Pots PPA... ...
AACACCGTCGAGGCGAGCGGTCACCCAGTCTCCTGATGCGAACATGGTGCGAGCGGCTTGCGCCTGGACCGCGTCCACGTCGTCCATCAGACGCGGCGGGCTCCCAATGCTTACAAGAAAAACCAGGCTGGCTATGGCTATGACAATCCAATCCGAGCGGGAAATGAGACCGGCCGCGCTATTCGATCGATCTGCTGCCGTAATCGGCTGATCTTCTACCGCTTCATTTAATTCAGACAAATCGTTTACCCATTCGAACTCGAAAGAAATTTATTTTCATTTTGTTATGCAACCGATCAAAGACAAAGCGCAAATTTGACCACTGTGTTTATGGCGCGTTTCCCACTGAAATACAGTTTACTTGTTTAGAAGATTTTCTTGGTTTGGAGCTAAGTGACCGGGGATGAAAATGAGATGGGCTTTGAAAAGTGACAAGTAACCTTTTTTCGGTTTCCCCGAAAACTAATGATTGGACGACAGCACGAAGAAGAGAAGAATCGATAAAGCCAGTGCCGCGATGCTATGCCCGCGAACCGTGCGATAACTTGCCGCCCAGGGGAACATCAAGACATCGAAAACCGGCATGAACTTGTCGGGCCAAAACAGGCCAGCAAGGCCGAAAGCCAGCGAAAGCTGGATGATTACAGAAAGAACTAGATGGTGCGACGAACCATTGAGGTAAGCAATGATCACGTTTGCCTCTATGTTTTTGGATAGGTGAGTTTAGCACTGGCAATTCCCGGCATCAACATATCCTTCGGGCGGTGTCCTTCGGATTAACCAAAATGGCCGAAATTGAACGAAATCGGCAAGATTTTCCTGTCTTTTCCAGGCTTTCGAAATCGGCTATCGACGCCACCGCGCTTCTGGGACTACAATACCCCTAGCCGCATCTAAGCATGCGCACGGGCTCTATCCAAGTTGGAGGGGCACTGGAGGAAATTGTGAGCGTCACGTCAATCGGCGAATCTCGCCGTAAAGTCACTGTAGCTTCCCTGCGAGAAAACAAACTTCAACAACAATCCATCACTTGTCTCACTGCGTATGATTACGCCAGCGCGCGCCTGGTGGATGAGGCTTCGATCGATATTGTTCTTGTCGGCGACTCGCTGGCCATGACCATGCTCGGTTATCCCGACACGCTTTCGGTCACGGTCGACGAAATGCTTCATCACACGCGGGCCGTGCGCCGGGGCGTGAAAAATGCGCTGCTGGTCGCCGATATGCCTTACGGTTCGTACCACGTGGGGGCGGACGATGCCGTCCGCAACGCGGCCCGCTTCATGAAAGAAGCTGGCGCGGAGGTGGTGAAGATCGAAGGCGGCGAAAAACGCGCGGATATTATTCGTCGCGTGATCGACGCGGAAATTCCCGTCGCCGGCCACATCGGACTCACACCGCAGTCAGTGAACGTCATGGGTGGCTACAAGGTGCAGGGCAAATCGCTGGCCGCCGTCGAGCAGCTCATGCGCGATGCGGTGGCGCTGGATCGCGCCGGCGTAGCGTTTCTCGTGCTCGAGGGCATTCCGCGGGAGGTGGCTGCTCTCATCACCGCCGAGATAGAATCTCCGACGATTGGCATCGGCGCAGGCCCAGACTGCGACGGCCAAGTGCTCGTCTTCCACGACATCCTGAACCTAACCTTTGCCCCGCCGGCTAAATTTGTTCGCCGCTACGGGGACGCACGCAAGCTGATTACGGATGCAGTCACATCTTTTCGTGAGGACGTGGTTTCGCGCCAGTATCCCTCGGACAGCGAGTCTTATCATCTGTCGAAAGAAACACAGCAGGCGCTCGAAACCGTGCTGGCCCGCAAACGCGAGATGCGCCGGTAGAAAACGTCGCTGGATTAATTACGTCGCTAAGCGAGAATTCATATTTAAATCTGTGGAGGTCAATTGACCGAGACGCACCCGGCAATTTTCGCCTTCAACAACCAGCGCAGCCCGCAAGCCGGTTCCCAATGCCAGTTGGCAAATGAACCAGCGGCGCGCCTCTTCTGGATTTTCGTAAACTTTTATTTGCAATTCACATTCGTCCGTCCCGGCGGTAGGCAGTACCTCGAAGCTGCTTAGTGGCATGGAGAGGCCTTCGCCACGCGCCTTGATGTAAGCCTCCTTCCCGGTCCAACAAGTGAAGAACGCCGGAATCTGTTCCGCTGCTGGTTGCGAACGCAGCCATTCCACCTCTGGACGTGAAAAAAATCGCTCCGCTAATTCCATTGCATTTGTGTCCACGCGAATTCGTTCCACGTCGATTCCCACCTGCCGATGCTGCGTAACGGCAATGAGAGCCGCGCCTGCGGTGTGTGACAAGTTGAAGCGAAGATTCTCATGCACACCAGAGGCCGTGGCCAACTCAGGCTTACCATTGGTTGCGCTGCGAAACTGAACTTCGCGTGCTCCAATGCGCAGATAGCAGCCAAGCACCTGCCGGAGCAATGCTCTGCTGATCACAAATTGATTGCGGGGGGCGGGGAATTTGAATCGCGCCGCCCGCTCCTGCTCTTCCTGATTGAGCAGCGGAAGCAACGATTCGACTTCTTTCTCCCAGGCTGGAAGGTCGACACACCAAACGTGGACTTCGTCCTGCGGCAAGCTGCCATCCAGGTGAGGCAACAGTTCAGTTTCCACGTCGAACTCCCCCAATGTAACTCTCGTGTGTTTGCTGTTCACTGCGTGAGCCCACAGGCTTGAATACCACGGTGTGTCTATAGGTGCAAACTCCGGTAGTGGTGCAGTTTGGTAAGGAAGCGGGCTAAACGCGCGTTTGCTGCGTCGCAAAGAGCGCGACGCATCGCGCAGCCCGCCCAGATCCTTCACTTCGCAAAGGGCGCTCGTTCATGATGACAAGCAAACTGCACCACTACCCAAACTCCTTAAAGCTGGAGATTTTCATGGGTTCTGTATTATCATCGGTGCACCCAGCCGCGGAACACGCAGTGCATTTCAACTTGAAAAATGCAAAAGGCCGTCGCCGTCAGGTTTGATGACCATGAAAAATGTATATGAAGTTCTGCGCACGAAAGAGATCGATCTGGAACGTTTGCGTCACGAAGTCGATGCGCTTCGGATCGTCGCCCCTCTGCTGGCCGACCGGATGGCCGAACCGGTCGAAGTCGAGCGCAAGCCCCGTCCGGACCTCGTATGGGCGCCAACGCTTGAAAAGAATAAGTGGCCGCTAACGTTAGGTCAGCCGGGGTCCAGCTACTCGGACTCATAATCGACGTGTCGGTAGCGAACGCAGCTTAACGACTAGCCCCCGAGCAAGGTTTGGAGCGTAGCCCAGCGTTGCAACGCTTTTCACTTGCACCGGTGCGATTCCGTCTTTGGGGAAGAACAAGTCCCGCCTGTTCAATCACCTAAGGCTTCTTTGCGCTGGCATCCGGATTGCCTGAAGAAGCCTGAGCGGGTGCTTATTTCATCTCGCCGTGCTCTTGGAATTGGTGATGACAGGCTGCAGATTATGCTGGTTGCTTCTCGTAGTTTTGATCTCAGCCAACTGTCTGGCTGTAGCCAAAGGGCCGAAGCTGCGACTTCCGGCTACATCATTAGCTGACCGCGAAAATCAAATGTGGGGCTCGGCACTACGCGACTCGAGTTTCGCCGCCATGGTGCACGCCAGCGCAGGCACAACTTGTGAGGCCTCCGAGCCTCCCGAACCTTTAGCCACGCCCAACCCGCTACTCAACATTATCGATCCCGACACGCGGGTAAGCGTGAGCTTCATCATCGGTACCGACGGCCGGGTACATTCCCCGCTAATCCTTGAAAGCGCAGGCCCAGCCGAGGATCGAACGATTCTGGACACGGTTCGCTCCTGGCGCTATCGCCCGGGAATGTGCAATGGCGCAGCTACTGAAAGCGAAGCAAAAATCGAGTTTTCAACTCACTAGGCTCTTCTCCGGCCAGCCGCTTTTCGACTAGAATGAGCGCTGACTAGCCCATCCCTATGGATCACGAAAAACCAACCGGGCCATTTCGGAATTCACCTGTCTCGGGATCGCAGGGGGAACTCGCCCATGACCCGACGATCGAAGATTTCTTGCGGCCACTGAAGCAAGACCTGCATCAGCCCAAGCCCGGTAACGAATCCATTGCCGCCGCCCTGCAAGCGGTTCAGCGGCTGGCATCACAGGTAGACGCGGATGCCTCGGCCAGCGCCGCGGCTGAAGCGACTGAGACCCGTGCTTGCATGGCATGCGGCAGTCAAAACCCACTGGAGAACCGGTTCTGCGCGATCTGCGGCGTTCCTCAGCAGGATGCCCCACCGTTTGCACCGGAAGCACCAAATGCAGCGAGGCCGAACTCGTCCCCTCCCGCGGAAGGGCAACATCACTATCACCACCATTATCATCATCACTATTTCTCTTCGTCGGATGGAGGTTCGCTCGCCGGCTCCGAGCAGCGGCCCACAAGTGCTCCTATTGCGCGTGACGTTCGGACTCGCGCACCATTGCCGGGAGCTTCGCTGAGCAGAAGTGAAGCTGCAGTCAGAAAGTTGACGCAGGATTGGGCGCTGGCTTGTAACAACAAGCAGCTCGACGATCTGGTCGATCTCTACGGAGCTGACGCGGTTGTGCTGCGTCCGAATGTGCCACCGGTTCGGGGCACGGCCGCTATTCGCGAATTCTTCTTTGGCGTGCTGGATGCGGGACTGGGCGAGGTGGAGATGGATACGTTTCGAGTCGAAATATTTGGAGACATCGCCTACGAAGCCGGGCGCTGCCAGATGCTGGTGCCATTTATGGGAAAACGCCGTGAAGAGCGTGGCAAATATTTGCTAACCCTGGTGCGACAGGCCGGCGACTGGAAAATTCTCGCCGACTGCTGGACCAGCGATTTGAGTCTGGGTGCAAACGCGGACGCAATGCCCAAGGCGAGTATTCAGGCGCCTCAGAATCCTGCATTGAAGCCGCCGCGCAAGGTGTGACCGCTGCTGTGGCTGCGAATCGCTGACTTCCGAAGGCATAAGCCCTGCGTCCATCTGTCGCCGGCTGTCGCAATCTTTGCCAATCAGGATGCTACAATCTTTCCAGCAAATATCAGGAGAAATTTATGTCAGCACCGAGCCGTCGTCCCGAAATTCGCCGTCGCCGCACCCGCAAAGAAAAAATTCTCAAGCTGCGCAAGAGCCTGGCTGCGGCTTCATCGGACACCGACCGCGCCCGCTTCCGCGCGAAATTGCACCGCCAAGGGCTGGCTTCGCCCGGAACGCCGCTGTTAAAGGCCGAGTAGTAAACAGGGCGGGCTATTGCGAGACAGCTTTTACGTATTGCCGGTCGGTTTGCCGCTTTCCTGCGACAGCTTCATAAACTTCCAGTGTCTGGCGTGCGGACGCGTCCCAGGAAAATTTCTTTACTTGCTCGTACCCGCGCTGCTTGTATTTGTCTCGGACCGCCTGATCTAACAGCACACGCAAAAGTGCTCGCATAATCTCGAAGACATTTTCCGGATTCACCAATACCGCGGCATTGCCCACTACTTCTGGAAGCGAAGAAGTATTCGAGGTGACGACCGGCGTTCCATGCGCCATGGCCTCGAGCGGTGGGAGCCCAAAGCCCTCGTAAAGAGAGGGGAATACGAAGATCTTAGCGGCGTCGTAGAAGACTCGCAGGATTTCAATAGGAACGAATCCCATGAATCGCACATCGTTCTGCACACCGCTACGAATGACGGTTCGCCGCAGATCGGGATGCTTCGAAAGTTCGTCGCCGATGATGATCAGCTTGAGGTCGGGAAAGCTTCCGTCCTTTTCCAACTCCGCCTTCAATGCGGAAAATGCCTCGATAATCCGCACCAGATTCTTGTGCGGGCTGATGCGGCCCGCATAGAGGAGAAATGGATAGGTCACAAGATAACGTTCTGCGAGGACTTGCCGCTCGGCGTCAGAGGCGTGGCCGCGGAGAAAGCGCTCGTCGATGGCGTTGTACACAACTTCAATGCGGGAGCCGCGGATGCCAAACAATTTCTCGATGTCGCTTCTCGTATACTTCGACACCGCCAAAATTCGCGCTGCGCCTCTCAGCACGCGACGCGTGAGGTGAAAATGCAGAGACCGCCGCAGGCTGGAACGGTCATGAGTGCGATACATATGCTCCAGAACGTCGTGCACGGTCATCACGTACGGACAAGGTAAACTACGCGGCATCCAAAACAGGTAGGGGATGTGAACCAGATCGCAATGCAATCGCTTTAGAACCGCGCGACATTGCATGTAGCCTTTTGCGGTGCTACCGTCGTCCAGCAAAGGAATAGTCTTAAAATTGGGCGGAAGTGGGCCAATCTCCTCCACTTTCTGCGGCGAGCCCATAAGGAAATAATCGTTCGATCGATCCAGCCGGCCCAGCGCCCGGATTACATTGCGCGTGTAGGTGCCGACGCCAAACTCGGTCATCCGCCGAATATCGATTGCAACTTTCACGCAGTGATTTAACCACAAAGGACGCGAAGGTACACAAAGGAATTCGGCGAACGGCCGCTTAGGTGTCTCATTTAAGGTCTATCCGTTTGCTCTGCGAAGATCGGTGGCCGAGGAGCTTTTAGGCTCTTACTTCTGCCTTAGCTCTGCGCTCTGGATATAGCGGGAACGTATCCGCCATTTCCAGTACGCTCTTACGAATTTTTCCCAGCACGGCGTTGTCGGTTCGATTGTGCAGCGCCTCGGAAATCCATCGGCCAATTTGCCGCATTTCAGTTTCTTTCATGCCTCGCGTCGTCAGGGCCGGTGTGCCAATGCGAATGCCGCTCGGTTTCATGGGTGGATTGGTATCAAAAGGAATTGCGTTCTTGTTGACGGTGATGCCCGCCTGATCCAGCGCTTTTTCGGCCTCGCTGCCTAACATACCTTTGGAAAATACATCGACCAGCATTAGGTGCGTGTCAGTGCCACCGGAAATAATGCGGAAGCCCTCCGCCGCCAGCGTCTCAGCCAGGATTTTCGCGTTGGCCACAACCTGCCGGGCATAGTCGCGGAAATCTGGCTGCATGGCCTCGCGGAAGCAAACCGCCTTCGCAGCAATAATGTGCACCAGTGGACCGCCCTGCATTCCGGGAAAAACAACCTTGTCGATGGCGACTGCGAACTCCTGCTTGGACAAAATCATTCCGGCGCGCGGCCCACGCAGCGTTTTATGGGTGGTGGAAGTCACAATATGCGCGTGCGGCACCGGCGAGGGATGCACGCCACCCGCGACTAGCCCGGCAAAGTGAGCCATGTCCACGAGGTAAAGAGCGCCAACTTTGTCGGCGATTTGCCGCATGCGCGCGAAATCAATAATTCGCGGATACGCGCTGCCGCCGCCGATGATCATCTTAGGCCGTTCTTTTTCGGCGAGCTTTTCCAGATCGTCGTAATCAATGGTCTCTGTTTCCTTGGTCACGCCGTAAGGAACGATGCGATAAGTTTTTCCCGAAAAGTTGAGATGGTGCCCGTGGGTGAGATGACCGCCGTGCGCCAGATTCAGGCCGAGAATGGTGTCGCCGGGTTGCAGCACCGCGGAGTAAGCCTCCATGTTGGCTTGCGATCCTGCGTGCGGCTGAACGTTGGCGTGTTCCGCCCCGAACAACTGTTTGGCGCGATCGCGCGCCAGATTCTCCACGACGTCGGCAAATTCGCAGCCTCCGTAATAACGCTTGCCCGGATAGCCCTCCGCATACTTGTTGGTGAACACCGAGCCCATGGCTTCGAGCACAGCTTCGCTCACGAAGTTTTCCGAGGCGATCAGTTCCAATCCTTCATGCTGGCGGCGAACTTCGTTGTCGATCACAGAAGCTATCTCGGGATCGGCTTCATAGAGTGGGCGCGACATATTGTCATTTTTCATTTCAGTATCCGAGTGTTCTATTGTCCGGCTTTCTGGTAAACGTCCGGTTGGTGAAGCTCCATATAGTTCTGCGGATTCTTAAGCGGCGTGAATCCAAGCTGCGCGTAGAGCGTGTGAGCATCACGGGTCACCAGGCTCCAGCGTCGCAAACCCTGCAAGCGAGGATGCTGCATGATACATTCCAACAGCCATTTGCCCAAGCCGCGACCGCGGAATGATTCGAGTATGAAAACGTCTCCGATGTAAGCATAGGTGGCATAGTCTGAAATCACGCGCGCGAATCCGATCTGTTTGCCCTGTGTATACAGTCCGAAGCACAGCGAGTTCTCGATGGAACGTGCGACAACTTCGCGCGGGATACCTTCGGCCCAATAGCTATTGGTCAGAAACCCGTGGATCACGTCCAATTCAATGAGGGCCGGATCGGTACTGGCCGTGAATTCACCTTTGCGGAACTCCCTCACCGCCGATTGAAGCGTTCCCGTAGTAGAAGCCATACGCGCCGTTACAGTTATTCTAAACAAGCGGTTGAGAATTCGCACTTCGGTACAAATTTCAGATTCCTGCAAAAACGAACGTGCCCATGGTAAGACGACAAAGCAAGTGCAAAATCCTGCGTCAATGCAAACTCTTTCATCTTGACAGGAGGCCTTTACAGCGACAATCTAGTGCCGGTATTCGCCTGCCAGCACTCCCCTTGCAGCTGCAGGAGGTAATTATGCGGTATTTCGGTCTTGTGTTCGCAAGTCTTCTCCTCATCGGATGCGGAACTTCTGATCAATCCAAATCTGATCCGCTCAAAGTGTTTGTATCTACTCCACCCTCGATAGGGGAGTTGACCCCGGGCAGCGTGCCCGTTAACAGCGTGCCTTTCACCATGACCATCAATGGCAGCAATTTCCTCCCTGACGCGTTGGTGTTTTGGCAAGGTACGCCGCAGTCAACGTTGTTCGTGACCCCGAATCAACTGATGGTCAAGCTGACGAATACGGACCTGATGTTCATGGGGATGGTTCCGGTTTACGTTCGCACCGGAGGACAGAATTCGAACACTGTGGACTTCGAGGTAACCGCCCAATAGGCTCGGCCTCACCAAGGATTGGCTGCTAGTGTTCAAATGCCGTCCGCATGAACGAAGCTAGGTTCCAGCCATCCATATATTTGTAAGGCGTCTCTCCAGTCGTGTAGTGTCCGCAGGGCAGAGCGACCACTTTGTGTTCGAGACCGTGGCGCTTGAATTCGCGAACCGCATCCAGAGAAAACTCCGGCAAAAACGTCAGATCGTACTTGGCATAAATAATGAGCGATTTTTTCGGCCAGCGTGCGAATTGCTGGAAGTACGATATCGGACTCACCGCGCTCCACAAAACCCGCAGACGTTCGAGATCGATCTGTGATTCCAGTCCTTCCCGAATGTGCCGCGTTGATTGTCCATGCCATACTACGTCGGCAACGTAGGTCGCAGCGTGATTGAAGGCTGCCACCTGAATACGCGAGTCGTGCGCCGCAGCAAGAAAGGCGTAGCAGGAGCCGAGGCTTGTGCCTATGATGCCAAGACGGCGATAGCCTTGGGATTCAAGCCAATCCAGGCAGCAACGGACATCGATCACCGCTTGCCGGCAGGCGTCGAGGGTGCGTCCTATGTTGGCAGAGACGGCATAATCGGCGCGCAGAATTTCTGGAGGCGTTCGAATGTCGTGATAGGGCATGCTCAACCGCAAGACCGAAATCCCCAGAAGATTTAATACGCGGCACAAGCTGTTATAAGCCAGCGCGTCGGAATTCCAATGCGGCAAGAGCACGATCGCACGCTTGCCTCGCGCCGGAAACCAGCGGGCATTCACCAAATTGTTTTCTGGAAACGGCGAATGCACCGGCGAGGTGAAGCGCAGGAAATCGGCATAAGTGCCGCTGACTTTTTTCTCCAGCGCCGGGTTCGGAATGGCGCGGGTGCTGAAAACTTTGACTTCGCGCCGCTCCAAGCGGAAATCAGTAGGCTTCTTGTAGGAAAAGAACTCATCGCTCGACGCGATAATTCTCCGGTTGTATTCGCGGAGATAACTCTCGCCATCTTCCGGAAAGTGCCCTGGAGCATAGCCGTTGCGGCAAGGCCAGTCGCGTGCCCACTCCACGCCCCATTCCAGCGGACGCACTACGCGATTATTGTCCACCGACGTGAGGCGCGTTTCCCAGTCGTACATCCATTGTGTGTAGCGCGATGGCATCGATACTCCAGCATAGCAAATGCCGAACGCGTAATCAGGAGCGCAGCAGCGAGCTGCGGCAATCAGCATTGAGTCTTCGTTATTGGGCCGTCAGTAGAGCATGAATGACGGGGACAGAACGAGGCCGGACGCTTAATCTTTGTACCTTCTCGGCACGCGCTTGGAGATTCCGCACAGAATTTCGTAGGGAACGGTCTTCGCCAGCGCAGCGTGTTCCCTGGCGTCGACCCGCAAACCATCGGTCGCGCCGAGCAGCACGACTTCATCTCCCACAGCAACGCCGGGTAGCCCGGTCACGTCGGCCAGAGTAAGGTCCATGGAAATTCGGCCCACGATTGGAGCGTAGTGTTCGCCGACGATAACGCGTCCTTGAGACGAAAGGCCGCGGTTTAAGCCGTCGGCGTAGCCGACCGGAAGCACGGCGATGCGTGCGCGCGCTTTCGTGACATAGATCCCGTCATAGCCCAACGCCTGGTTCGCTGGCATGTCTCGCAAGGAAAGAATGCGCGTCTTCCAGGTCAGAACAGGTTTAACCGCGAGACGCAACCCGCTTCCACTGACTTCGCGTCCGGCACGCTCGAAAGGCAAGTGGTATCCGTACAATGCGATGCCGGGCCGGACCATCGTGTTCCACGACTCGGGGCGCGAGATCACGGCGCTAGTATTAGCGGCGTGAATCAGTGGCGGATTGAATCCTTCATTGCGAAGAAGTTCGCGCGCTTTGTCGAACACGTGCAACTGGGCTGCTACCGAAGGCTCGTCTAGCACTTCGGAAGAAGCCAAGTGAGTCGACAATCCCTCAAGCGTGAGGTGCGGCGAGGATTTCAGCACTGCGCAAATTCGCGTTAAGTCTTCTGGCGCGGCTCCCAGCCTCCCCATTCCCGTATCTACTTTCAAGTGGATGGGATGTTTGGCAACTCCGACTGATTTTGCGGCTCTCTCCAACAATTCAATTTGCCCAGTCTCCCAGACGGTGGGAGTTAATCCCAGGCGAACGATGTCTTCTTCTTCGCCGCGCCAGAAGCCGGTCATCAGCAGAATGCGTCCGCGGATGACTGCTTCGCGCAGGGGAATCGCTTCGTCGAGCGAGGTCACGCCCAACCATCGCGCCCCTTCTTGTTCCAGGGCGCGCGCGCATTCGACCGCGCCGTGTCCGTAAGCATCGGCCTTCACGATCGCACAAACTGTGACGGCAGTGCCGATGTGGCGCTGCACTTCGCGAAAATTCTGCTGCAAAGTTCCTAGCGAGACTTCAGCCCAGGTCGGTCGCGTCGCGGTTCGTTTGGCGATTTCGATTGTGGCCACGGTGTTTAGATTATAGCGGTCGTCGCGGTTGCGCCTCAGGTTACTGCCGTACCACTCCCTGCGCCGATTCTTACCCGCCAGAGAGCGTAAAGTTCACTGTCACCTGAGTTTCTACTTCCACAGGTTCATTGTTCAAGTAATACGGGCGATAGCGCCACTGCTGAACCGCATCCTCGGCGGATTTCACCAACAGCGGATGACCGCTGACGACCTGCAGATTTTCGATCCTGCCGTCACGGGAGATCACTGCGCGCAGCACAACGATTCCCTGAACTCGCGCCTGCCGCGCCAACACTGGGTATTGAGGCTGGACGCGAAAAATAAGATTTCCTTCCATCATCCGAGAGACACGAGGACG
>Ga0073928_10009632_pt1 | contig 11711 bp, 7 predicted proteins | sample PaiPotPPA55metaG_FD_76969 | JGI IMG/M metagenome (GOLD analysis project Ga0073928, IMG submission 76969) | Iron sulfur acid spring bacterial and archeal communities from Banff, Canada, to study Microbial Dark Matter (Phase II) - Paint Pots PPA... ...
GGAGAAGAGGGGAGGGAGAGAGGGAAAAGGGAGAGAGAGAGAGGAGAGGAGGGAGAGAAAGAAGGGAGGGGGAAAGGGGAGGGGGGGGGGAGGGGGGAGGGGGGGGGGGGGGGGGGGAGGAGCGGCAGGAATGGGAGGACTAGGAGGAACGGGAGGAGGCGGAGGAACAGGGGGGCTCGGGGCAGCTCTCGGAACGCAAGGACGAGCCGGAGGCGCTCGGAGCGCAGCCGAGGCGGCCGCCATCGAGCCGCTGTCGCCTGAAACCGGCGGCGGCAAGGAGGCCGAGAACCGCATCCGCATCATCGCCAATCGGCGCAACAACGCGCTGCTGATCTATGCCACGCCGGCCGAATACTCGGTCATCGAGGGGATGCTGCACAAGATCGACATCATCCCCTTGCAGGTGCTGATCGAAGCCACGATCGCCGAGGTGACGCTCAACGACAAGCTGGAATACGGCACCCAGTTCTTCTTCAAGGCCAACCATCTCGCCAACACCCTGGGCACGATCTCGCCGGACTTCCCGTCGGTGAGCACCTTCGGCGCATCGGGTTTCGCCGGGTTCGTGCTGAGCAAAGCCCCGAATTTCGCGTTGAGCGCGCTGGCCGACATCAGCCAGGTCAGGGTGCTGTCGGCGCCGCAGGTCATGGTCCTCGACAACGAGCCGGCGAAGCTGCAGGTCGGGCAGCGTGTGCCGGTCCTGACCGGCACCGCGACGAGCACGCTGACGAGCGGGGCTCCGGTCGTCAACAGCGTCGACTATCGCGATACCGGGGTGATCTTGCAGGTCACGCCGCAGGTCAATTCGGGCGGCCTGGTGACGCTCGACATCGGGCAGGAAGTCAGCAACGTGACGACCGCCGCGCAAAACACGGTGTCGGGCTCGCCGACCTTCGACGACCGGGTGATCCACACCAAGGTCGCCGTGCAGGACGGTCAGACCCTCGGCATGGCGGGCCTCATCCAGGACAACGACACGCAAGAAAACGGCGGGCTGCCCTGGATCAAGGACATCCCGGTGCTCAGCGCCCTGACCTCCACCCAGAGCAATTCGCGGGCCCGTCAGGAACTGCTGGTCCTGATCACGCCGCATGTCGTGCAGGACCAGCGCGACGCGCGGGCGCTGACCGAGGATCTGCGCAATCAGCTGGTCAACGCCGGACTGGTGCCGCAACAGCTGGAGCGGCAGCGGCCGTCCGGATCGCCGAACCCGAACGGCTTGTAGGCGGCTTCGCGCCGCGGCTCAGTCGTTGAAGATCGCGGCGTTGTCGCCGGTGCCGCCGGGCTGCCCGGTCGGACCGAGCGAATAGAGATCGTATTCGTGCCCGGGCCGCTGGCTCGGACTGTGATACTGGAACGGCCGACCCCAGGGGTCTTCGGGTACCCTTTCGCCCTTCAGGTAGGGCCCGTTCCAGCGCTGCTGCCCCGGTGGACGGGCGATCAGCGCTTGCAGCCCCTCATCGGTGGTCGGGTAAATTCCGACATCCAGCTTGTAGATGTCGAGCACGCTGCCGAGCCGCTCGATCGATTGGTGCGCGATCTTTTCCTTGGCGGAACCGAGCTGTTTTAGCGCGGCCGGCGCGACCAGGCCGATCAGCAGCCCGAGAATAGCGAGCACGACCAACAGCTCCAAAAGCGTGAAGCCACGCTGGTCGTCGCGTTTCGCGGCAGGGGTTGGGGCCGCCCCGGGAATGACCATCATCGATTGCAGCACTTGAGGCGAGGGATCAAGCCATTTCTCTAGCGCCCAATTTAGGCAGATTGATGATCGGCATCACCCGGCATGTCGGGCCATCCGGGATGGCGCCCTCAGCGGATTATGCTATACGGCCCCGGTTCCGTCACGGCAACCCCGACGTAACTGGCGCCCGATGAGCCTGCTCCTCCGAGGTCTTGCGTGATTTCAGTCATTGTTTACGGGCGGAACGACAGTTACGGCTATAACCTCCACAAACGCGCGGCGATCAGCCTCAATTGCATTGCCGAACTGTTGCCGGATGCCTCTGACGAGGTTCTATTTGTAGACTATAACTCGCCGGACGACCTGCCGACTTTTCCCGAGGCGATCCAGGACACGCTGACCAGAAAGGCAAAGGATAAACTGCGAATTCTGCGGGTCAGAGGCAGCGTTCACGAGCGGTTTCGCAACAAAACGCATCTCGACGCGATCGAACCGGTCGCGCGCAACGTCGCGGTTCGACGCTCCAACCCGCAGAACCGTTGGATCCTGTCGACCAATACCGACATCATCGTCGTCCCCCGCAAGAAACCCAGCCTCTCCGAGATTGTGGCCGACCTGCCGCGCGGCTTCTACCACGTGCCCCGCTTCGAGGTGCCGGAAAGCCTGTGGGAATCGTTCGATCGGACCAACCCGCGGCAGACGATTTCCGAGGTCCGCAACCTCGGGGTGTCCGCCCGCCTCAACGAGGTCGTGCTGTCGGATGTCATCCTGTACGACGGGCCCGGGGACTTCCAGCTGATCGAGCGCGCCGACCTGTTCGCGATCGACGGCTTCGACGAGGAGATGATCCTCGGCTGGCACGTCGACTCGAACCTCGCCAAGCGCCTGATCCTGAAGCACGGCCGGGTCTCCTCGCTGCTCGCAGAGGTGTTCTGCTACCACTGCGACCACACCCGATGGTCAACCGTCGCGCATAGCGGGGAGCGGATCGAGAACGACTGGGGCCGTTTTGTCGAGGAGACCACCGGCCCCGAGCTTCCCGGCCAGAGAGACCACTGGGGCTGCCGCGACACCGCCGTCGAGGAGATCCGGCTAGCGCCCGACGGGGCCCACCCCTATCGCGATCTGCTGCGCTCGGTGGTCGCCCCGCTCGAGCGGGAATACACCGAGTCCTCGTTTACGCCGCGCAGCTTCGACAGCTACGACTACGAGCCGGGGCATGTGCTGCCGTTCATCGCCGACCTACTGAAGAGCCACGACCGCGACGCGTCCTTGGCCTGGTGCGGGGCGCGGGCGGACATGTTCGATCTGGTTTGCCAGGCGTGGCGGTTGCTCGGTTTTCGCAACCCGATCCTGGTCGACGAGGCCAATTCGGCCGTGGTCGGCGGCCGACCGCCCGGCGCCTGGCAGATCGCGAGCCGCGGCGAGTGGCTGCGCCGCGCGGATCTGCTCGTCTTCGAATTCGGACGCGCCGGCACGACCGCGCCGGGCGCCGGCGGTTCGGAGCTTACTGCCACGGGCTTGAATGCGTTGCAGAGCGTCCGAGCCGGGTTTCTCGACGCGGTCGCGGCGGAGCGGTCCCGCCTGTCGGATGCGGCTGCGGCGCCTCGGCGGTTCATCGGCATCAACTGCATTCACAACAGCATGGAGGGGCTGTTTAGCGCTCATATCGGCATCACGCGAACGCCATTCAGCTCGCATTTGCGGCACGGGTTCCTGCTGCGGCCACCGGCAATCGCGGGCGCCGACACCGAGCTGGTCAGTCGGGCGATCGGCGAAATCCTCGGGCGCACCGGGCCGATTACCCTGAAGGAACTGGGTCTGGCGCGCTATCTGTTCATGCCGCTGCTCGAAGGCGGCGAGATCGCGCCGCCGCTGCGACATCGGGCCGCCGGCAACGCCGTCCTCGGGCGGGCCTTTCTCGAGATCGTCGGCAACCCGCAGCGCGCGAGCCCGCTGCCGGCGGCAACCGCCCGGGCGATCGCGGCGCTCGAGGGGCTGCGTCCGTCCTCCCGTTTTGCCGCCCGGCCCGGGGTCATTGTCACGGATCAGCCCGGGCCGGCGTCGGACCAGCGACCGCTCAGCCGCTTTGCGGCTTACGAGGACTGGGACGACCCATCGTGGTCGCGATTTCTCGAGCCGGATGCAAAAGGTGCGGACGGCTTCTCGCGCAGTACCCCGGTCTGGGAAAGGGCCCATCTGCTCTACGCTCTCGACCGCTTATGGAAGCTGAGCACGCGGTCGCGCGTGCTCGTCGCGGTGACCATGCCGGATCCGATAATCGCTGACCTTGGCGAGCGCGTCGGCCGCCTCGAACTGCTGGACCTGGCCAAGGAGCGGCAATATCGAAGCGCGGCGGAAGCCTGGCGGGAGTATTCCCGGGGCTCGGCCCGCCCGCCTTACGCGCCGAACCGGCACCACATTCTCGACCGGCAGACGGGCTTGCACCGGCTCGAACACGAGGCCTACGACGTCGTGCTGTTTCCGCACGGGTCGATGTTCATCGACGGGCGCGACCGGGCCGTCGATCTGATCGAGGCGGCCGAGCGGCTGCTGAAGCCGGATGGGATCCTCGCCTTCAAGGCGGAAGTGGCAGCGGACGACTCGCCGCACGACGAGTTCTTCGATGCCGGCTTCACCGCCGAACGTGGCTTTGCGGCGCAGCTGGCGCTAGCGACCGGTCTCGTCGCCGAAGCCGGGTTCGACGCGCGTGTGTATCGCGCCACCGTGGACAAGGTTTGCCCGGAGACGGGTCCGGTGCCTGGAGAGGAGTATTTCCTGTCCTGGGACGGCGACCGCATGCTGATACCGAGCCTGTGGTTCCTGCGCAAACACCGGGCGACGCCGCAGAACGGGTGGGAACGGCTGCGGCGCTGGATCGCGGCGCGCTTCTTCGGCGAGCAGATCGGCCGCTTGCGCGTCGGCCCGGCCGGGCGGCGGCTGCGCAACGGCGCGATCGCGACAATCCCCGGCCAGGACGGGCATGTCTTCTACGGCCCCTATCTCGCGTTTCCCGGCGGCCGCTATCGGCTAACCGCGACCGTCGACGGCATCGAAGATCCCGCCGAACTCGGTCTGCAGATCGAGGCGGTCGCCGATCCCTCGATCTTCGCCGCCACATCGCTCGATCGCCGGACCTTGAGGTCCGGGGCGTTCACGACCGATTTTGCGGTGCCGCCCGACGGCGACGGCCTCCTCGAGATCCGGGTGACCTCACCCGGGCTGGGAGAAGCGGTCTTCACGAGCATCGATGTGCGTCCGCTCGACGGCAGCGATGATCGGGATGGCGGGATCGCCCCGGTGGAGCCGTCGCCGATCGAGGCGCCCGACATACCTGACGCCGATTCGATCCCCGACAGCTCCGAAGCGGTCGAACTGCCGCCGGCGCCGGCCGTCGGGATCGCGCCCGAAGACCGGGAACCCGCGGATGGCGAGCGCCCACTCAGCCGCTTTGTCGCTTACGAGGACTGGGACGACCCGGCGTGGCGCCTTTTTTTGCCGCGCGGTGCGGCGCGCAGCTATCGGTCCTGGGAGCGCGCGCACCTGCTCTACGGTCTCGATCGCGCCGGCAAGTTGAACCTGAGGACGCGCATCGCGGTGGTCGCGATGCAGCCGGATGCGATCGTCGCGATCCTCAGCGAGCGGACCGGGCGCGTCGATGTGCTCGATTTGCGAGGCGACGAACCGCGCATCGGCGCCGAAGGCCGGCTGTTCTGGTCCGAGGGTGCGCTCTATTCGCGCAACCGGCTGCGAATCCTCGCTCGAACCGGACCCGCCGGGTTGGAAGCGCACGCCTACGACGCGGTCGTATTTCCGCACGGCTCGCTGTTCGACGCCGGTCTAGCGGGCGTCGCCAGGCTGCTGGCGATGGCCGAACGCGCGGTCGTCGAGGGTGGGCTGGTGGTGTTCCAGGCCGAATTCGACGAGCCTGCCAGGGCCGATCCGGGCCGCCCCGATCAGCGCCTGCTCGGCGAAGCGGGCCTCGCCGCGCGGCTCGCCGCGGGCACCGGCCTCTGGGCGGAGGGCGGGTTCGATATGGCGGTCTCGTCGGCGACCCGGAAACACGCAGCCGAGCTGCTGTTGCAGCGGGACGATCGGATGCTGGTGCCGAGCCTGTGGTTCCTGCGCAAGCGTGCGGCGACCAGCGCCGCCGGCTGGGAGGGTCTGGAGCGCTGGCTCGGCAGCCAGTCCCTGGGCGAGCAGATCCACCGGCTGCGAATCGGGCCGGCCGGCCGCCGCGAGGAGGGGCGGTCGTCGATCGCGGCGATCCCGGGGCGCCACGGGCATGTCTTCTACGGGCCCTATCTGTCGTTGCCGCGCGGCGCCTACGAGGCGAGCCTCGACTTCGAACCGCGGCGCGGCGGCTGCGGGCGCATCTCGGTCGAGATCGTCGCCGGCAGCAAGAAATTTGCCTCAAAGCGGATCGCCCTGAACCACAACACGGCCCGGCGCGTGTCGCTGAGATTCGCAATCCCGGCGGCGCTCGGCAAGATCGAGATCCGCGCCTCGACGGATGGCGGCGACGCCGTCTTCCGCGGATGCCGTCTCGATCGCCTCGATTAGCCACGCTTTGCGGCGCAATACGATGGTTGCCAATCATCGGCAGGGCCTCTAGGGTGAGGTTCCCATTCGGTATTGATCATCGGTATTGTCGATTATGATGGATGGCATTATTGCTGCGGCTGCCAAGTCGCAGGCGGCCGTGACGCTTGCCGAAATCTCCGCCACCGCAACACAGATCAAAGACTGGTTGGTGACGGCGCCGGTTCAAACCTGTTCCGGGCCTTATGCCGGTGGGGTTGCCGGATGGCTGGATGCCGACGGTACTGCCAGCTACGCCTATGGCGAGATCACCGGTTATTGGCTGTCGTGGCTGTCCAGCATCCGCGAAGAGTGTGCCGACGTCGAAGCCCGCGCCGCGGCCGCGGTCGGTTTCCTGCGATCGACCTGGTCCGGCAATGCGCCGCCGGATACCCGCCTGTATCTGCATCCAGCGCCGCCGGACTGGCGCAATCGGGCGGTCTTCACCTTCGACATGGCGATGATCGTGCGCGGCCTCGCCCACGCGGGCGAATTGGTCGGGATCGAGCGCTGCGCCGCCGTCGCGCGCCAGATCGTGCCGTGGCTGGTGCGTTGCATCGGGGCAGACGGCGCGCTTCTGACGCATGTCCAGTTGGGGGCCGGCAGTCCGCTGCCATGCCGGTGGTCGACCCAGCCGGGCCCGTTCCAGGCGAAGGCGTCGGCGGCACTGCTCTGCGCCCCGCCCGCTTGGCTGCCCGCCGAACTGCGCGACGCCGCCCGCCTGACCCTCGACAAATGGGCCGGCCGCGCGGCCGAGCACAGCGAGTTGCATCCGCGGTTCTATGCGCTGGAAGGCCGGATCCTGGCGGGCGAGACGGCCGTGCCCGACCTCGCCGGCACGGTGCTCCCGTCCGATGGGCGTTTGCCCGAAGACCTCTCCGATCCGGCGGCGCTGGTGCGCGCCGATGTTCTGGCGCAGGCGATTCGCATCCTGGCGCTGGTCGAAGGGGAGGAGGCCGCGGCGGCCGAAGCCCGCACCGTCATCCTCGCCGACGCCTTGCTGAACCATGTGGATACCTCGGGCGCCGTGCTGTTCCGCCGCGGCACGGGGCCGCAGAACGTATGGTGCGCGATCTTCGCCGCTCAGGCTTTTGCGTGGCTCGCCGCGCGCTCGGCGGGTCGGGCGATCGAGCCCAGCAGCCTGGTCTGATCCGCCGAGCAGCAATACCGGCCCGCGGCCGGGGGGCAGGCGACGGGTGAGCGCGAGGCGATCCTACGACGCCATCGCCGAGTTCTACGATTACGACATGGGACAAAATTCGGACGGGCGGGACGTGGCCTATTACCGCGACGCCTGTCTTGCCGCCCTTGAGGGTCGCGGCGACGCCGTATTGGAGCTCGGCTGCGGCACGGGGCGAATCACGCTCGCGCTGGCCGAGACGGGAATTGCGGTTGTCGGCATCGACCTGTCGGTGCCGATGCTGCAAATGCTGCGGCGCAAATCAGCGCAAAGCGAGTCCGCGCGCCGGCCGCTGCTGGCGGCGATGGACATGGCCAGACCGGCGCTCGCGGGCCGCTTCCGGGTGGTGCTGTGCCCTTTTTCCGCATTCACCTATCTGCTCGAGGATAGCGATCGCCGGAATGCTCTGGAGTTTGTCCGGCAACAACTCGTCCCGGGCGGCCGGTTCATGATGGATGTGTTCGTGCCCGATCCGCGCATCGAAGAGGGCGTCGAGATGTTCGACTACCGGCGCCGGCTGCCGGACGGCGCCTGGCTCGAACGGCACAAGACGGTCACGTCCAATATATCCCCCGGGGTCAATCGCATCGTCCGCCGCTACACCTTCTTCGACGCGGACGGCAGCAGGCGGCGCGAGCTGGTGACCGAGAGCCGCCAGCGCCCCTGCCCTGCGGACGAACTGCGGCAGCTGCTGCCCAACGCCGGGCTGCGCATCCTCAGCGTCGCCGGCGATTTCGCGGGAGCGAAAGTCGGACCTCAGTCTCGGCTCACCGTCGTGCAAGCCGAGACCGCCCGGTGAGCAGCCGGCGAAAGCGGGTGCTGTGCGTCGTCGGGACGCGGCCCGAGGCGGTGAAGCTGGCGCCGGTCATCCTGACGTTGCGGCAGCGTCGCTGGTGCGACCTGACGGTCGTCGCCACCGCCCAGCATCGCGAGATGCTCGACCAACCGCTCGGCCTGTTCGGGATCGAGCCGGATTGCGATCTCGACCTGATGCGCGAAAACCAGGGGCTCGTCGACTTCACCGCGCGCGCCCTCTCGGCGCTCGATCGCGCCTTCGCCGAAGCGAGTCCGGATTTCGTGCTGGCCCAGGGCGACACGACGACGGTGCTGGCGGCGGCAATGACCGCCTTCTATCGGCGCATCGTCTTCTGTCACGTCGAGGCCGGGTTGCGCACCAACAACCTGCAGCAACCGTTCCCGGAGGAGTTCAATCGCACCGTGACCAGCATGGTCACCCGGCTGCATTTCGCCCCGACCGAGCGTTCCAAGGCCAACCTGCTGCGCGAGGCGGTCCCCGCCGACCGCATTCTGGTGACCGGCAACACCGTCATCGACGCGCTCCATTGGATGGCGGCGCGGCGCCCGGTCCTGCCGATCCCGATCGACCCCGACAAGCGGCTGATCCTTGCCACCGTGCACCGGCGCGAGAATTTCGGCGCGCCGCTCGCCCGCGTCACGGCGGCGATCCGCGATCTGGTCGAGCGTAACCCGTTGGTGCAGGTGCTGCTGCCGGTCCACCCGAACCCGAACGTCACCGAGAGGGTGTTCCACGACCTCGGCGGTCTCGACCGGGTGCGGCTGGTGCCGCCGCTCGATTACCAGAGCTTTATCGCGGCGCTGATGCGCAGCCATTTCGTGCTGACCGATTCCGGCGGGGTGCAGGAGGAGGCGCCGGCGCTCGGCAAGCCGGTGCTCGTCATGCGCGCGGTGACCGAGCGCCCCGAGGCCATCGAGGCCGGGGTCGCGCGGCTCGTCGGCACCGATACCGAGACCATTCTGGCGGAGTCGCAACGCCTGCTCGACGATCCGGGCTGGTATCGCCATATGGCGCGCGGCGCCTCCCCCTATGGCGACGGGCACGCGGCCGAGCGGATCGCCGACGCCATCGCCGCTCTGTGAGTCAAGTCAGGTACCCAGGGCCGCGCCGCCTTGACTTTCATTTTTCGCGATGGTTCCTTCCGCTTCCCTCCGCACGGCGAGACATATCGCGAGCCGTTATGCCGAATGCATGGAGCTCGTCATGACGTTCACGTCCGCCGCAAGGTCGATTTGGCGGATCGTGCCGCGATACGTGGCGAGTGTCGGCCGCAAGTCTGCGGTCACGCCGACGACCCATGCCTCGGCGCGCCGGCCGCTCGACGATGACGGCATCAGCGCGCTTTACGTCCTGCTTCTCGGGCGCATGCCGGAAGGCGAAGGAGCTTACCGCGAACGCAGGGGTCGTCCGACGGGTCAGCTGATCACGGAAATCCTCGGGTCGCAGGAATTCCGGGAGCAGGTAGCAACGCCGTTTCTCGCGGGGGCCCAGATACCGCACCAGCGTTTGGGCGCTGCCGAGCTCCAGCAGGTGCGCGCCTGGATCAGAGAGGCAAAGATACCGCCGCCTGAACCAGCGCCGGATCTGGGCGGGCTCCTCGCCGATTTTCTGCTCGCCGAGCCGGCCGCGACGCTGGTGCCGCAAATGATCCCGCAATATGCCGCTCGGCTGAAGCGGCGGGCGGCGTCGGAGGCGGCCATGCTGCCCGAAGAACGGGTCGAACGGCAGAGGGAGCGGGAATTCGTCAGGCGCCTGCGCGCGGATCTCGACGGGCTCGACGCTCGCGTGAAGGAACTCGAAACCGGCTGGCGCCAGCACGTCCCGGCGTTCTTGAATGCCATATCCAGCGTCGGCGCCTTCGGCCACGAGCAGGCGCGGCTGGCACGGGAAATCGAGACGATGCGCCGCGCCCTCGACGCGGCCCGGGAGGCAGCCGACTGACGGCCCGGAATTCCCCGATGAACGAGCATCCCACCGTTTCGGTGATCATCAACACCGACGGGCGGGCGGAGCTTCTCGGCAACGTGCTGGGCAGTCTGCGCTACCTGCGCTATCCGCGCTTCGAGGTTGTCGTGGTGCCGGGACCGACGGCGGACGGCACCTACGAACTGCTCGAGAATTGGCGGGGCCGGGTCAAGATCGGGCACTGTCCCGTACGCAACATCTCCCGCTCCCGCAACATCGGCATTCAGATCTCCTCGGGCGAGTTCGTCGCCTATGTCGACGACGATGAGGTGCCGGAACCGGAATGGCTCGACGATTTGATGCCGGCCCTGGCGGATCCGGCGGTCGCGGCGGCGGGCGGGTTCCTCCACAACCACACCGGCAAAGGCTACCAGAGCCGGTTCGAGACGGTGAACCGGCTCGGACACGCGGACAATTCATGGGAGCGCCCGACGCCGGAATTCAACTTCCCGCTCAGCTTCAATTTCCCGCATGTGATGATCAACAATCCGTTTCGCCGCAGCGCGATCATCGATGTCGGCGGCTTCGACGAGGAATACGAATATTACCTGGACGAGACCGATCTGATCTGCCGCATGGTCGACCGCGGCTGGCGCATAGCGCAGATCGCCGGCGGCTACGTGCACCACAAATTCATGCCGAGCCGCATCCGCAACGAGCACCGGATGCTGACCAGCTGGTACACGGTGCTGAAGAACCGGATGTACTTCGCGCTGATGAATGGCGGCAATTTCGTCACGGTCAGCCGGGCCTTTCTGCATGTGGAAGGCTTTCTCGACAGGTTCCGGGCGGATGTCGCGCGCGCGATCAGGCAGGGCATCCTCGTCCAGGGCGATGCCGAACGGCTCGAGCGCGAAGCCGATCAGGCGCTCCGCGACGGGCTCGCGCGCGGGTTGCGCGGCACCAGGCGTCTGCCGGACGCTCGCGCGCTGGCCGGCGCTGTCGGCGGTTTCCTGCCCTTCCCGACGCACCTGCCGGCGGCGGAGCAGCGCTGCCTGATCATCGTCAGCGCCGATTACGACGCCGCCGACTGTCGCCCGGACCGGCAGCTCGCCGGCGCGATCGCGGCAGAGGGCCACCAGGTCCATGTCGTGACCAGCGGCGAGGGGCATGACCGCGTCGACTTCGAGGACTGCGTCTGGGTGCATCGCTGCGTCGAGCAAAGCTTTCCGCCGTCGGTGGCGGCGGCAGGGTCGCCGCTCCCGGCAGATCTCTGGAACCGCTCGATGACGCTGCTGGCCGAGGCGAAGGAGATCGCCGCGCGCCGGCCGGTCGACTGCGTCTGCGCCCCGATCGAGGATCTGGCGGCGATCGCCTTTCTGCGCGACGGCACGCTGCCGCTGGTGACCAGCCTGCGCGGCGGTTCGCGGCGCGGGGCCGACCCGGTGCCGGCGGCCGGACGCGCGCTGCTCGCCGGCAGCGACGCGGTTTTGGCCGACAGCGAGACGGTCGCGCGGATCGAAACCGCGCACGGGTTGAGGATCGAC
>Ga0073928_10009633_pt1 | contig 11710 bp, 9 predicted proteins | sample PaiPotPPA55metaG_FD_76969 | JGI IMG/M metagenome (GOLD analysis project Ga0073928, IMG submission 76969) | Iron sulfur acid spring bacterial and archeal communities from Banff, Canada, to study Microbial Dark Matter (Phase II) - Paint Pots PPA... ...
CGCCGGGGATGCAGTGACCGGCATTGTCGCCGCACCCGCAAAGAAATATCACCGCGTACTGTACACACTCTGCGCTGCTAGTGGATTGCGATTCGGTGAGGCGCTGGGGATCGACATCAAGAATATTTCCCCGGACGGCGGAACCATCAAAATCTGCCAGAAGGCGTGGCGGAACGAGCTTCACGATTACCTGAAAACGGACAATGGGGGACGAGAAGTAGATTTGCACCCCAAGGTTGCGGCGATGCTCAAGGAATTCATCGGCGAGAGGAAAGAAGGGCTCCTGTTCCGTTCCAAAACAGGCAAGCCGCTTTCACAGTCGAACGTCCTCCGGCGATCATTGCATCCCGTCCTGGCCAAACTCAATCAGCCGAAGTGTGGCGCACATGCTTTCCGCCGCTTCCGCCTCACATGGCTCCGCAAGAATGACGTTCCGAAGGACTTGGAACGCTTCTGGATGGGCCATGAGGATGAACAGATCGGGGACCGCTACTCAAAGCTGAAACAGGACGTGGAATTCCGGCAGGCAGTTGCACAGAAAATCGGTTTGGGCTTTGAACTTCCTGCCAAAAACCGCGTTGTTGGACCGAATGGACCGAAAATCGAATTTCAGTCCGTTCAAGAAATGGCTGCAAGTGCGTGATTCAAGAGAGATAAGTGGCGCGCCCGGGGAGACTCGAACTCCCGACCCTCTGCTTAGAAGGCAGACGCTCTATCCAACTGAGCTACGGGCGCATTGGTAATGTTGATTCTAAATCATTTATCACGAGCAACGACACGAATTTTGAGCCATTGATTTTCTGCGCAAAGGGCGGAGGTTCTACTGGTGTCCCGGTTCTTGGCTGGCTCGAAAATATGTCTGCGGTGTGGTTCCCAGCATCGTCCGAAACATTTCAATGAAGGCACTTACGCTGTCGTAACCGACTGCGATAGCGACCTCCGTGACAGATTTCCTTTGTGCGAGCATCTCAAGGGCAGCAAACAACCGCGCCTGCTGTCGCCAACGGCCAAATGACGTACCTACCTGAGCGGAAAACGCACGCATGAAAGTACGGCGGGCCATTCCGGCAAGTTGCGCCCAAGCGTCCAGCGTGCGGTGATCCCCCACATCATCCAGCAGAGCATCAGCAACTCTGGCCAGTCTTTCGTCTCTGGGTAAGGTCAAACGCAAGGGCTGCTGGTCAGGGTGTCGAATCTCATCACGAAGCGTAGCGATTAAGTGCTTCTTCGCAGGGGTGAGCGGTTGGTGGAGGTCCCAACCGAGAATACGATGAACTACGGCGAACAACAGCTCCGATGAGTTGAACATGCAGGGCGTCTTGGGTAGTCCGCGGCACATCTCAGCAGACAGGTGAACCATCGAGCCAGCAACGCCTCCCACAGAACGGGCCGCGTGCCTGCAATTTGGTGGAATCCATGCGCAACGCTGGGAGGGAAACATCCATCGTTCGCTTCCTGCTTCCACGATCAGCAACCCCTGGGTCAATGCGAAGAGTTGCCCGCGCACGTGACTGTGCTCTGGCGCCCAATCCTCGGCCGCACGCCTCTTGAAGGCAAACGCCAGTACCGGCGTATCGCCCTCGTAGAGACGGCGCAGTTCTTCCGCATTCTTCGGGACTGAGAACATGAACCTACGAGATTGACCCTTTTCCGATAAATATCGCCACTTTCCCGTTAGCGGACCAACCGAAGCGTAGCTAGAGTACGCAGCAGAACGACGAAAGACAACAAAGGGAAGTAATCACGCAGTACGAAGAAAGCATGAATCGAAAAAAGTGAGTCACCGTGAAAGGAGGCCAGTCATGAATGCCGCTGTGCTACACGCCCTTAATGAGTCACCCCGCTTCGAGGAGTTCTCCGAGCCTATCGCAGAAGAAAACGAGGTGATCGTGCGCGTCCGTGCTGCCGCGCTCAAGCCCGTCGACAAGCAGATGGCCAACGGCTCGCACTACTCCTCGTTCCGCGAACTGCCCGTCGTATGCGGCACGGACGGAGTCGGGTGCCTTGACGACGGCACGCGTGTGTTCTTCGCTATACCCCGGCTCCCCTACGGGAGCATGGCTCAACGCACGATTGTGTCTCCATCGCACAGTTTTCCTATCCCCGACAACATTGACGACGATATCGCCGCAGCCATTGTAAACCCCGGCCTCTCGGCCTGGGGAGCACTTGCCTGGCGTGCTCAACTCACTGCGGGTGAGACCGTGCTGATCCTTGGTGCCACCGGAGTCACCGGAAAGCTGGCCGTACAAACGGCCAAGCTCCTCGGCGCTGGACGGGTGATCGCCGCCGGAAGAAACGAGCGAGCACTGGACACTCTTCACGACTTGGGCGCCGACTCGACCATCCGCCTCGACAAACCCAGCCATGATTTGACCGAAACTTTTGCTCGCGAAGCTGGTGATGCCGGCTTCGACGTCATCATCGATTACCTCTGGGGCCCTCCCACTGAAGCACTTCTGGCTGCCATCGCGCGAAAAGACTTGAATCCCGCACGATCCAGAGTCCGCCTCATCGAAGTGGGAGAGAGCGCGGGACCCACCATTTCGCTGCCCGCCGCCGCGCTACGAAGTTCGAAGCTGGAAATCCTCGGAGCCGGATCGGGAAACGCTCCAGCCTCGCCCGAGATGTGGCTAGAAGCCATCCGCCAACTTCTGTCTAATGTCGCCAGCGGTAAGCTGCGTATCGACACCGAGCGAGTCCCGCTACGCGAAGTCGAAGACGCTTGGCAAAGGGGTCAACATGGTTGGAGAACGGTCATCATCCCGTAGTCGCGCGCTCACAAGGAGCATATTTAGCAATTTGGATTGACCCGGTGGACGCGAGAGTAATTCTCTCTCGCGGCGGTTGGCGGCAAAAGACTCCTTCCTATTTCCGGCTCGCCTCCAGCGCCGAGCCACTTTGGCCGAAGTCAGGCTGAACGTTGACAACGCCGAATTTTCGAAATTCTCTCTCGCGATGGGCGGCCATCGCCCATAGAAACGTGATGCGATGCCACGGCACCGAGACATTGGGGTGATAGCCGCTGGGTATCAGAACGGCATCGCCGTCGCGAACAACCGTGAGGAGTTCAGGATATTCGGTGTTGTTGTACACCAACTGAATTCCATAGGCTGGGTGGGGCATGTCGAAGTAGACGTACATTTCCTCGAGCATCTCGGCGTGCTCGTGCGGCGGCCAACTCGTCCAATTCCCCGGATCGGAAACGGTGAATCCCAGGAGAAGGCGGCCCGCTTGAACGTTCTTCCCTATGCAAATGTTTACCTGGCGCGAGCTTCCCGGAGTGCCTGCGGCGAATCGGAGGCTTGCATCCTTTGAAATCTCACTGTAAGGCACAAACTGCAGCGGATACGTGTTGTCGACGTCGGATGAAAATTCGGCGAAATCCACGTCAGCGGAGGTGCTGACTTCGACTTGCGCCCCGCGAGGGACATAGATTGAATCGTACTGGCCGAGTTCGAAGGTCTTGCCAGCGACGCGAACCGCGCCCTTGCCTGCGAGGCAGATCAGGCCAGTTTCCTGGCTTCCGGTGTTGAACGATACCGACGGAACCGAGTGATTCAGAATGACGCGCCCGTACGAGAGGTGGCGGTTCGTGCTGTTCTTGGGCGTAACCGAAACGTGGCGTCCGACTTGTCGATTCGTCGCTCGAAAGATCATTTTTCCTGGGTCTGGTTGTTGAACGCTCATTTCTTGCTCCTCCAAACTCGAGATGTCAGGCCGCTTGTTTTATTCTCGCTTCAGCGGGAAACCACAGGATCGAGCCACGTGAACCAGTTTCACTTTCGAGCTCGAAACAGCGCTCACACTTCGGCGGGCGATCCACCTTCCTGCGCCAAAGTCGCCGGTTTCAGACTCGGAGAAAGCAACTGGATCAACCCGAGCGCAACCAGGTACGCAACGCCCGCAATCAAGAACGGAATCATGTAGCTACCCGTCCATTGAAGCACGTGACCGACAATCTTTGCGATCAGCATTCCGCCAACCGCACCGGCCATTCCTCCAATCCCGACCACTGACGCGACGGCGCGGTTCGGGAACATGTCCGACGTAAGAGTGAACAGGTTGCACGAAAACCCCTGATGCGCGGCGGCGGCGAGACCGATCAGAAAGACGGCGGTCCAGAGCCCCGAGGCCCGGTACGCATAGACAATCGGAACCACCGCCAAAGCGCAAGTGAGCATTGCGACCTTGCGAGCGGCGTTCACCGTGCTGCCATGCTGGATCAACGCCGATGAGAACCAGCCGCCAGCCACGCTTCCGACGTCGGAGATCACGTAAATCACGACGAGAGGAAGCCCGACTTGCGCGAGATTGAGCCCATGTTTCCGCTGAAGAAAATCGGGAATCCAGAAGAGATAAAACCACCAGATCGGATCGATCATGAACTTGCCGGCCACGAACGCCCAGGTCTGCCGGTGAGACAGCAGGCTCAGCCATTTCACCCTTGTAGCGGACTCGCGTGGGTCGCTTTGGATGTAAGCCAGCTCGGCCGGCGACACGCGCGAATGCTCTTCCGGCTTACGATAGAGCAGAAGCCAGAGAGCAACCCACAGGAAGCCGAGCGCGCCGGTAAAAATGAAACCAGCGCGCCAGCCCCAATGAATCGTAATCCAGGGGATGATCAGCGGAGTGACGATTGCGCCTAGATTCGTACCAGCGTTAAAAATTCCCGTCGCGAATGCCCGCTCCTTTGCAGGAAACCACTCCGCAACTGATTTGATACTTGCTGGAAATACCGCCGACTCCCCGAGGCCCAGCGCTGAACGAGCCACAATAAAATCCGAGAGGCTGTGGGCTATTGCGTGTCCCATCGACGCCACACTCCAAAAGACCATGGCCAGGGCGTAGCCAACGCGCGTACCGATCTTGTCGATCAGCCTGCCAACCAAAAGCATGCCCACCGCGTAGGCTGCCTGGAACGCAAATACCAGATTGCCGTAGTCGATCTCATTCCAACCGAGGTCGTGCTGGAGTGTGGTTTTGAGCACGCCGAGGATCTGCCGGTCCATGTAATTCTTGGTTGTGCCGAGAAGAAGAAGAGCGCAGATCACCCAGCGGAAGGAACCGGCACGATTTGGGGGCTTCGAGCCAATAGAATCGGTCGGGCTCTGTGGGCTCACTTCGATCGTTCCTGCTCGATCGGTGTCTCGTAACGGGGGCACGACGAGTTACTACATGGAATGAAGAGGCAGGGTCAAGGGTATTTCGCGCCCCGTCACCGCATCTCGATTCAGTTTTTCTAAATGACACCTTCAGTTTTTGTGGTTTGACTCGACCGGGAACGACTCATATAGTTCCGCCGACACAATGGTGCGCGCGCGTTTGCTCTCGTTCAAACACAGCATCCGCGAATCTTTCCTGGCATTATCCCTCGCATGGTCGTTCGCGACGGCGGCGTTCGGGCAAGTGAGCGTACTGACGCAGCACAATGATAATGCCCGCACGGGCGCAAACCTCGCTGAAACGATCCTGACTCCATCCAACGTGAACGCGAAACGATTCGGCTTGCTGTTCAAGCGCGTTGTGGATGACCAAGTCTACGGCCAACCACTTTACGTCGCCGGTGTGAGAATTGCGGGCGCGGAACACAATGTCGTCTACGTCACCACCGTAAGCAACAGCGTGTACGCCTTCGATGCGGATGACGCGAGGGCCTCCGAACCATACTGGCACGTCAATTTTGGTTCCCCCGCGAATCTTGCCGACGGTAATTTCGGATGCACCGACATTAACGGAAACATGGGGATCATCGGGACGCCGGTGATCGATGCCGGGAGCGGAACGCTCTACGTCGTTGCGCTAACGAAGACAGCGGCGGGCTTCGTTCAACGGTTACATGCGCTCGATATCAGCACCGGGGCGGATCTGCCTGAGAGCCCGATTGTAATTTCGGCGGATGGGTTCAATCCTCTTTTTCAGAACCAGCGGCCGGCCCTACTGCTTTTGAATGGAGTGGTGTACGTGGGCTATGCATCTCACTGCGACAAAGGCTCGTATCACGGCTTTCTGATGGGTTACGACGCCAAATCGCTGAATCAAATTGCGCTTTTCAATCCGTCTCCCACAGGCAATGCCGCAAGCATTTGGCAATCGGGTCAGGGGCCTGCAGCGGATGCGAACGGAAACATCTATGTGGTCACCGGCAACGGCAGCTGGGACGGGAACGCGAATTTCAGCGAGAGTTTTCTGAAGCTCGACTCGCAGCTTAATTTGCTGGATTGGTTCACGCCATCGAACCACGAGCAGCTTGATCGCAAGGACGATGACCTTGATTCCTCCGGTGCATTGCTGATCCCTGGGACGAACCTGGTGACGGACGGCGGCAAGGAGGGCGTTCTCTACCTGGTCGACGCGAAACACATGGGCCATCTCGGCGACGAAAATGCGGTGCAACATTTTCAGGTGAGTGGTTCTCACATCCACAGCCTGGTGTATTGGAACAGCGACAAGAACGGCCCTGTCGTTTACGTCTGGGGGCAGAAGGACCGGTTGAGAGCATACAAGTTCGGCGCGGGGAAATTCGAGACGACCCCATTTGAGATAAGACCGGATGCCACGGCGGGCCATCCGGGCGCAATGCTCTCGCTTTCGGCGAATGGATCCAAAAACGGGATCCTGTGGGCCGCTATTCAGGCAAGTGGGGACGCGTGGCACGAATCCAGGCCCGGCATCCTCCACGCGTATGACGCGGACAACGTGCTCCACGAACTGTGGAATTCTCTCCAAAGCCCAGCTCGCGACAACTGCGACAACTATTCCAAGATGGCGCCTCCGACAGTGGCGAATGGCAAGGTGTATCTCGCAAGCTTCGGTACCGCGAATGTGGGTAGTGGCCAATTCTGCGCTTACGGATTGCTGTCGCAGTCACCGTCGAACGGCGCTCGGCCAGACCGGCACCAGTAAGAAAGGTCTTTCGGGAGCTCTAACGAATTGAAAAGTTTGGCTGGGAGGCCTGGACTCGAACCAGGATAATCAGATCCAGAATCTGATGTACTGCCAATTGTACGACCTCCCAACTGGTGGGAAAGAGCAAAGAAGCGACGGCGGCACGACCTCTGATTGCTTTCCTTTGTTACTTTACTGGCGAATTGGAGCGTCGTCAACTCTGGCGCGGTAGTGCCCTTCATTTCTAACCCGCCGGGCTAAGAATGCCGCGTCGGAACCGGCACCAACAATCGCTTTCGGACATAGAACTCTTGCCCCCGCCAGTGAATCCGCTGTGGGAAGAAGCTGGCAAACCAGGCGAAGAACGCAAAAAGATCGCGAAATAGCAGCATCCAGAGCCTGCGCAGCACTAGACGATCTTTCATCCCGGCGAATCCCACCGAGATCGCCATCGCGTTGCGAAGGAGAAAAGCGGCGACGAAGTAACCAATCCCCGCGCGCGGCGACACGAGCGCTCCCACCAACACGGCCCACGGCAGGGCCTGCGTGAAAATCAGGCCGAGATGGCCCCACGGACGCGAGGCGCGGATGCTGAGATTCCATCGAACGTGATGACGGAACGCGCCGCCAAACGTTTCGCGCGGATAATCGACAGCCACCGGAAACCGGCTGAGTTCGATACGGTACCCCCGCGCTGCGATCCGGTTGCCCAGTTCGTAGTCGTCGCAGAAATAGTCGACCAGCGATTCAAAGCCCCCGATTTCGTCGAGGTGCTTTCTGGTGGTGGCCATCACGGCGCCTAACATGAAGGTGAGACCGCCGAACAGCCACGCGACGAGCACGCCCGGGGCGAAATCCGTGCTATTGCCCAGGGCCTCGATGTCCGCGGCAAGCGATCCATCCGTAACGCCTCGATACAAACACGTGACGCCGCCAACTTCGGAATTCGAGAAGGGTTCCACAACGGCGCGCAAGAAACCCGGTTCGACGCGCACGTCGCTGTCGCTCACGATCACAACGTCGTAGCGCGCCTCGCGAGCCATGCGGCAAAGTTTGTTGACCTTGTCACTTTTCCCGAGCGGCTCGGAACCGATCAGCAAACGGATCGAGCGCTGCGGAAAGTCTCCGATCAGCTTTTCGATTGTGGGAATCGCGGGATCGCTCTGGTCAGAGACGCAAAATAACATTTCGAATTCGGAATAATCCTGACGGCAGAAACTTTCATAATTTAGATATGTTTCGCGATCTAGGCCGCAGATGGGTCTCAAGATGCTAACTGGAGGGGTGAAATCCCGATGATCAGAACGCCGCTTACGAAAGAATGCGCTGCCTGCCAGAATCGCGGCGAAGTAGTAGGCGAATGGCGCAGCCGCCAACACCAGGAGCGCGTCGCGAATCCCGGTCCAAATCACGCAACGATCAACCTTTGCCCAGATAAACGAGGACTACACCGGCGCAAACCAGCAGTACGCCGATCCAGCGCTGGTGCGTGACGGCTTCCCCGAGGAACCACCGGCCACCGATCGCTCCGACGACATAGCTCAGCGACGTAATGGGAATCACGTAACTGACGTTGGCACGCGCTAGCATTCCTAATAGCGCAAAATAAGCCAGCGCCATCATCGCGAAGCCGATCCACATCCATCCGACCCGAAACGCGCGGATTGGAACGCCCAGCAGCGTTCGCGGATTGAAATCCTTCACTTCGCCAAGAATCTTCATCGCGCGAGTCACACACATCTCGCCCACCGTTCCGACAACGACGATAAAAAAAACCAGAATCACCTCAATCAGCATCGATTGGCTCCGTGGTGCGCGGCGGTGTGTAGCCGATAATCAACACGCCGAGGCAAACGATCGCGACGCCCGCCCACCGCAGCGGTGTTACGGTCTCGCCGAGAACATATCGGCCCAGCAGCGCAGCCATCCCTGACGTGAGGGCGGAAGCAGGCTGGACGTAGCTATAGTCCGCCCAAGTGAGCACAACCGTGTATGAAATGAAAAAGCCGATCATCGCGAGGGTACCGAGCCAAATGATCGGAGACGTGAAAACCTGAAAGCCGTAGTGAAGAAGGACCGTTGGATTCCAACTCGGCGCCGTGCCGATACGGCGCATCCCCTTGCTCATCAGGGTATCCCCAATGGGCCCGAAGAAAATCAGCATCGAGATGAGCAGGTACGTCTTGAAACGCAGGTCCGCGGCGAACTTCATGCGGTCTACGATTCGCCGCCCACTTCCATTGTCCGGCTGGACTCGATCGACGGCACTTGGACGAGCGCTTTCTTGTCGACGCCCTTCCGCGCCACTTTCCGGCGGTCGTGGCGCAGTTTCAGGAAGTCCACGGCTTCGTGGAACAGACGCTTGCGTTCATGACCGTCCCAGAGCGATTCGCGGACGATCCGCCAAGCCACGCGCGGCCGGAAATAGTAGCTGTCGTAGAAGCGATTCACCGACTCCACCATATACTCGCGGCTCAGTCCCGGATATTCGAGGTGCGGAAGCTGATGCCCGAGCGAATCTGTGATCGCTTCCGTCGCAAGGAAGCCTTCTCGCTGTCCCTGGTCGTATAGTTCTGTGCCGGGATATGCGTGCGCCATTGAGACTTGGATCGTCTCGCAATCGAGCTCTTTGGCGTAGTTGATCGTCTTCTCGATCGTTTCTTTTGTCTCGCCAGGCAAACCGATGATGAAGTCGCCGTGAACGTGAATGCCCACTTTCTTGCAGTTCTGAACGAAAGTGCGTCCCATTTCCACAGTCGCGCCCTTTTTGATGTTCTTCAGAATCTGCGGGTCTCCCGATTCGAATCCCACGATCAGCAAGCGACACCCGGCATTCTTCATTGCTTTCAAAGTTTCGTAGTCGCTGTGGACGCGCGCCGTGCAAGACCATTGAAAGCCGACCGGCTGAAATTCCTTGCATAGGGCGAGGACGCGGTCTTTTCGAATGTTGAACGTATCGTCGTCAAAAAAGAATTCTTTCGCCTGCGGAAACATCTTGTGCGCTTGCCGGAATTCTCGAGCGACGTTCTCAACCGATCGGACGCGCCAGGCATGGCCGGAAAGCGTCTGCGGCCACAAGCAAAACGTGCAGAGAGCCGGGCATCCCCTCGCGGTGTAGAACGAAACGTAGGGGTTAAGGAGGAACGGCACGTTGTATTTCTCGATCGTCAAGTTGTGCTCGTAAACCTCGGTGGCAAAGGGCAGCGCGTCGAGCTCTTCGGTATGGAGTGGTTCGCGCGAGGGGTTGTGCACGACTTTGCCGTCTTTGGCGTAGCTGACGTTTGCAATCCCTGAAAGCGGCTTGCCGAGCGCGTAATCGACAACGGCATGATCGAATTCGCCGCGCACGACAAAATCAATATCCGGGCTCGCCAGGAGGCTCTCAGCGGGCTTGATCTGCACTTGGGGTCCGACGAAAGCGATCTTTAGGTCGGGCTTCTTTTCCTTCATTGCGCGAGCCATTCGAATGTCGCTCTGAAAACCGACCGTGGAGGTGAATAGGACCAAGAATTCGTAGTCCGCCGAGGTACGGATCACTTCGTCAGGCGAGATATGGTGCGGAGGACCATCCAGCAAGCGGCTGCCGGGCAGCATCCCTGCGGGATAGGCAAGCCAGACCGGGTACCAATAGGATTCGATTTCGCGAGTTGCGGGCCACCGCGAGCCGGCGCCACCGTCGAATTTGTCAAAGCTCGGCGGATTCAAGAACAACGTCTTCATAGCAGACGACATGTACAGTCCCCCTCAGGAACTACGAACAGCCACGTCAGAAGCGTGAAACTCTATTCTACTCGATTTTGCGACTCATTTAAGCAAGCGTTTGATTGGATGTATCATTGCAACACTTTCGCTAACTGCCCCGTGGCCTGCAGGACCTTCAGTTGAGCCCGCTGCCACGCAAGGTTCGCGTCGAGAAATTCCATCCATTTGTCGCTCTCATCCAGGCGGGATTGCTCGACGTCCTTCAGAGTCACCTTTCCGTCCTCGAGCTTCGCTTGGGCGAGTTCCAACGTTTGCTGCGCGAGTTTCAAATCCAGCCGGGCGACTTCCCGCGTGGCTTCGAGTTCCCGTGTCTCACGTGATTCCTGCCCCGACTGGAGGCGCACCTGTTCACGCTTGTTGCTGAGCGCAAGTTCCGCTTCGTTGAGTTGGACCTTGGCCAAGGCGACATTCGCGGAAGTCTTCGCGGCAAACAATGGGATTGTGACTTCAATTCCCGCATTGAAATTGTTCCGCTGGAAGGTCTTGTAGTAGAGGTCGTAGTTATTCAGCTTGCTTAGCACGCTGTACTGAGCGACGGCATCTACGGTCGGCCAGTAACTCAATCGCGCACCTTTCAGGAGGTGCTGTCGCGCGGCGCGTTCGTCTTCAGCTTCTTTGATCCCGGGATCGTTCGCTACCGCGAGATCGGCCACCTGACTCTCCTGCAGATCCACGGCGAAGGATGTTTCCTCTGGCTCGACGTCGATTGCCTGACCGTCCGGAACACCTGTGAGGTCGCGCAGTTGCTGCGACAACGTCTCGTTCCGATCCTGGAGCTTGATCAGGCGTTCGCGGATTCTTGCCGAAGACAATTCGGCCCTCGTCTCTTCAATGGGAAGTTCCTGGTTCGCGGCGACGCGATCCCTGGTCAGCGCGAGTATTTTCTCAACGCTGGCTTGATCATTGCTCATCAACTCAATCAAGTGCCGGACTTCTGCGAGCTCCAAATACGCTGAGGCCGTGCGGACCATTACATCATCGCGGATTCGGTCCACCTCCACCTTCTGGCTTCGAGCGCGATCCTCGGCTGCTCGCTGCCGGCCCTTAAGCAAAGGATTGA
>Ga0073928_10009635_pt1 | contig 11710 bp, 9 predicted proteins | sample PaiPotPPA55metaG_FD_76969 | JGI IMG/M metagenome (GOLD analysis project Ga0073928, IMG submission 76969) | Iron sulfur acid spring bacterial and archeal communities from Banff, Canada, to study Microbial Dark Matter (Phase II) - Paint Pots PPA... ...
CTGCCGGGATCAGCGATGTGCTGCTGGAATCCGCAATTACCACCATACAAGACTGCGAGGATTCGGTCGCCGCAGTCGACGCTGACGACAAAGTGCAGGCTTATCGAAACTGGCTGGGACTGATGACAGGCAGCCTGGAGGCGCACCTCGAGAAGGGCGGCAAGGCCGTGCTGCGCCGCTTGAATGCGGACCGGCAGTATCGGACGCCGCACGGCGAGGATCTCGCGCTGCCGGGCCGCAGTCTCATGCTGGTGCGCAATGTCGGCCATCACATGATGTCCGATGCCGTGATGCTGGACGGCAGACCCATTCCCGAGACCTTCATCGATGCGGCGGTGACTGCGCTCATTGCCTTGCACGACTTGCGCGGCGCGGGGGCGCGGCGCAATTCGCGTTCCGGCTCGGTCTACATCGTCAAGCCAAAAATGCACGGACCCGAAGAGGTGGCCTTTGCCGATGAACTGTTCGCCGGCGTCGAAAAACTGCTGGGCCTCGGACCAAATATCCTGAAAATCGGCATCATGGACGAAGAGCGGCGCACCAGCGTCAACCTTGCGGAATGCATTCGCGCCGCACGGCATCGTGTGGTGTTCATCAACACCGGGTTTCTCGATCGCACGGGCGATGAAATTCACACCTCGATGGAGGCAGCGGCCGTTCTGCGCAAGGGCGATCTCAAGAAGGCCGTCTGGCTCGACGCCTATGAGAGACAAAACGTCGATATCGGACTGAGCTGCGGCCTGCGTGGAAAGGCGCAGATCGGCAAGGGCATGTGGGCCATGCCGGACCTCATGGCGGATATGCTCAGGACCAAGATCTCTCAGCCGCAAGCCGGGGCAAATACCGCCTGGGTGCCCTCCCCGACTGCCGCGACCCTGCATGCTCTGCATTATCACAAAGTGAACGTCGCCCAAGTTCAAACACAGCTCGCCGGCCGCCCACGCGCATCGCTCGATGACATTTTGACGCCGCCCCTGGCTGCCGCTCCCCGGTGGAGCGCGGCTGACATCGACGAAGAACTGAACAACAACGCACAGAGCATCTTGGGTTACGTGGTGCGTTGGATCGATGCCGGGGTCGGCTGCTCGAAAGTACCGGACTACTACAACGTCGCACTGATGGAGGACCGCGCCACGCTGCGTATCTCCAGCCAGCACGTCGCCAATTGGCTGCGCCACGGCATCTGCTCGACCGAACAAGTGATGCAGGCGCTGCGCCGCATGGCCTTGGTGGTCGACCGGCAAAACGCCTCCGATCCCGCGTATCACCGGCTCGCCGACGATATCGACAAGAATATCGCGTTCAAGGCTGCGTGCGATTTGATATTCAAGGGCCGCGAGCAGCCCAACGGCTACACCGAAGCGATTCTGCACGCCCGCCGGATCGAACGGAAGGCGCTGGCCCGTCTCTCGCCGTAGTACCTGGCCCTATGCGACTATCCGCCGACGAGCAAGGAATGACGGCAGATCATGAGCGGCGATAACCGCCTCCCCCGTCGCCCCCGGAAGGACCGCGCAGTCCGCTCGGTGCGGATCGGTGCGTTCGACTTATTCACCACCGGCGCGTCGGGTTTCGACTTGCGTGACCCCTATCATTTCATTGCCACCATGAGTTGGCCGACGTTCTTCCTCTGCTTGGTGGTGTCCGAATTGTTCATCAATTCGGTGTTCGCGCTGTTCTACATCGCGGTGCCCGGATCCATCGCCAATGTCCCGGGCAGGTCATTCATCGACGCTTTCTTCTTCAGTATCGAGACTCTCGCAACCGTGGGCTATGGCAACATGGTGCCTGCAACGCGGTATGGACATGTGATCTCCGCCATCGAGATCATCTGCGGCGTCGTCTACACCGCCGTCGTGACCGGCGTCATCTTCATTCGATTTTCCAAGCCCAAGGCCAAAATCGTCTACGCCGAGCGTCCGGTGGTGGCGAATCACAATGGCGTGCCCACACTGATGATTCGGATCGCCAACGGACGCACCCACACGTTGACCGATGCGTCGGTCCGGCTCAATGCGCTGATGTTGGAATCGACTCCCGAGGGTCAGGACTTTCGCAGGATGTATGGCTTGGAACTCTCGCTGTCTCACTTCCCGTTGTTTGCCCTGATGTGGACGCTGATGCACAAAATCGACGCCAAGAGCCCGCTTCACGGGAGATCCACGGATGCTTTGATCCGCGACGGCGTGCGACTCCTGCTGAGCTTCGAAGCCAGGGATCCGGCGCTGTCGGTGCAGGTCCACGACTTGATGAGCTATCCGGCCGAGAGCATTGCATTCGGCATGCGTTACTCGGACGCGGTGTCTTGGGATGAGCGCGGCCGCACCTCGGCTGACATCCGTCGCCTCAGCATGATTGAGCCCGATCTCCCGGCTTCGCGGTCAGCGGCCGCCGACAGTGAGGAACCGCCGGCGTAATTCCGACAGCCGCGGCTCCCAGGGCTGCTCGCGCTCGAACCATGCCGCGAGCGCCAGAAGGCGCGCATCCTCACCCAAGGGCGCCACGAACTGCACCCCGATGGGCAGGCCGCCGCGCGACACGCCGAGCGGCAGAGAAATCGCGGGTTGTCCGGTCACGTTGAACAACTCCGTGTAGGGAGCGTAACTGTAGGAATCCCGGCTCCAACGGTCAAAATCGAACGCCTCGGTTCGACCGTCGATTTGTCCGGTGCGTACCGGCAGAGTGGCGGTCGTGGGCAGCAGCAGCACGTCCATTCGCTTGAACGCGTCGGCCATGTCGCGAGTTGCCGCCGTGAGCGCACGTCGCGCACGCAGAAAGTCGACGGAAGTGCAACGCTTGGCGAGCGCCACGCAAGCCCAGGTCAGCGCTTCCAATTCATCCTTGCGCGGATCCCGGCCCACCCGGCCGCGGTAGAAGTCAATTTCCTCGGCCGTGGCCGCCATCCACACGAAGATCGACTGCTCGCCTATATTCGCCGAGTCCGGAAATTGAAACTCGCCGACGGTATGGCCCGCTCGCCTCAGCGCCGTCGCCGCCTGCTCCACCGCGGCGCCGATCTCATCGATGGGCATCATGCCGCCGGGTGCGCGCAGCGCGATCCCAATGCGCAGCGGCGGGAGCACCCCGCTCGCCGCCGCGGCAAATGATTCGGTCGGCCGCCTCAAGGGATAGCGGGTCGTGGATTCGGCACCGCTGGTCAAATCGAGCATCAGCGCCGAGTCGCGCACGGAGCGTGCCAAGACATGTTCGCAGTCCAAACCGCCCGCCAATTCATCGTGCTGCGGCCCCACCGGCACCCACCCGCGGCTGGGTTTCAATCCGACGAGACCGCACGCGGCCGCCGGAACACGGATCGAACCGCCCGAGTCCGTGCCGTGAGCGATGGGCACCATGCCCGATGCGACTGCCGCCGCGGCACCGCCGCTGGATCCGCCGGGGGTGCGGTCCAGGTCCCAGGGATTCTGAGTCGATCCTCGCCACGTCGGCTCGCACACGAACTCGGCGGCGAATTCCGGAGTGTTGGTGCGGCCCAATAGTGACAGCCCGGCGCTTCGCCAGCGAGCCGCCAGAGGTGCGTCCTCGGCTGCCGGCGGCAGCCCCTCGAGCCAACGGCACGAGGACGTGAGGTGCATCCCCGCCACCTCGATATTGATGTCCTTGGGGAGAAACGGGACCCCGGCCAGAGGCGCCGCCAAATCCATCGCGGCTGCGGCGTCTCGCGCCCTGTCGTAGTCGCGTTCGACGACGGCATTCAACCGGGGATTGAGCGCTTCGATTCGCTCGATCGCAGCTTCGGCAAGTTCCAGCGGAGTGACCTCCCCGCGATGAGTCAGGGCTGCAAGGCCCACCGCATCGAACGCGACGTACTCGTCAGGCCGCATGCGTGACCTCCAGACTTCGCCATGTATCCATGATGGTCCTTAGCCTAATGTTGGTGCTCAAGCCTAGCGTCGATGCGTCCCTTTGGCAGCACAATTTTCTGCGTATCCTGAAACTCATCGATCCGCCGCCGCCCAACTTCGTTGGCGCGCCGCCCTCTCCCCCGCCTGATCGAGCGGCTCTCCGGCGATTTGTCCCTCGACAGATCGCAGAATTGTCCCGGACATGGCTGAGCCGGCGGTCCGATAGCCGGAGTCGCCGGCCGCGCCAGCCTGTTGAGTCAGAGCCTGAACCTGCCACTCGCCGCCATGCCGGCATGCGAGGCCAGACGGCGACACTGCACCCGAGAGGGCAAATGTGCGGCAGTAGTCACCGGATTTTGCGCGGAAGCTCACGCCAATCTGCACGGGGAAATTCCGCGATTGTTCGGCGGCAAGTTGGTTCGACAGCGCCCGCGCGAGCTGTCCGCGAGCGACGAGCGCGCCGCCGGCGCTTCGCACGAGCGGCGACTCCGTATATCCCCACATGAAAAAACCCAGTCCCACCCCGGCGATCAAACTGGCGGCAATCGTCCCCGCCGTTCGCCACTGCGGCCGCGGCGGCCGCCCGCGCGACGCGCTGCGTTCCATCGCCGCGCGCGCATCCTGCAGATTCACCACCTTGCTCCGTGTGCTCTCGACGCCTCTGGCCGCCGCCAGCAGACGCTCCGGAACGTCTTCCGAGAGTTCGGGCGTATAAGCCGCCAGCACTTTTCGGCGCAGCTCCCGATGCGCAGCCACGCGCGCTTCGATTTGGGGATCCTCGCGCATCGCCGATTCCACCGCCGCCCGCGCCGCCGCGTCCAATTCGCCGTCCGCGTATGCCATGAGAGTTTCATCGGAAATGGTCATGTGGCTTCACCCTCCGTCCCCAACAGCGCTTGCAAGGCTTCCCGTCCACGCGCGAGTCGGCTGGTCAGCGTACCGATGGGAACATCCAGCACCTCCGCGGCTTCCCGGTAGGGCAACCCCTCGACGAGCACGAGACTCACCGCCTCCCGCTGATCTTCGGGCAAGCGTGCCATTGCCGACTGCACGGACAACAACTCGGTCTCCCTCGCCATCGAGTCCGTGCCGATATTCTCGCCCGCCTCCGCAGCCAGGAAAATCTTGCCGCGCCGTCCCCGCGAGCGAAGTTCGTCGATCCAAGCGTTTCTGACAATCTTGAACATCCAACTATCCAGCCGTGCGCCGCTGCGCCATTGGTCCAATCGCGTCAGCGCCCGCTCCACCGCAATCTGCACGACATCGTCCGCATCATGCGGATTGCGCGTCAAATTGCGAGCAAATCGTCTAAGCCGAGGCAGCAACGCGACGATTTCATGGATGCTTTGCGACGTCTCACTCGTATTCATGGGACAGACGTTCGAGATGTGAGGTTTCTTCCATTCATTGTATCAGCCGATCGGAAATATCCGCCTAGAATGACCGAGGGGTGCAGGCGATGCGAGAATTCCCATATGCCGCGTAGAATGCAGTACATCGTAGCGATGACAATGGTCGCCGCCGGGGCAACGGCACAGGTGCGCCTTCCCACCGTTCCGCTGCCTGCCCTGACCCAGCAAACCTTGCCGCAGACGCTCGACCAGGTACAGTCCCAATCCCTTGATCGACTGAGCGCGCTGCGCCATCTTGAGATTGACCGCTTGATTCGCGGCAACTCCCGAGTCGTGGATGCGGATCCGAATGGCGAGCCCGTGGTTCGCAACGAGATTCTCGGACTGGCGCCGACCGATGCTGCGCTGGATCACGCTCGCTCCATCGGATTCGTCGTCGATCGCGAACAAAACATCGGCGCAATGAACATTCGCTTGGTGGTATTCAGAGCCCCTCAGGGGATGTCGACGAAAAAAGCGCTGCGCACCCTGCGCGAGGCCGATCCCGGCGGAAGCTACGATTACAACCATATCTATAGCGGCGGCGGGGCGATCGGCGGCGGCATTCTATCCCTAGGCGCCGGCACTCTATCCCGAGGCGGCGGTGAAACTACGGATCCCAAGGGCCGCGATGCGCCCACCTCCCTGCCGCCGGCCGCCGATCCTGCTCAGTCCCGAGTGCGCGTTGGTTTGCTGGATTCCGGCGTCGATGTGACTCACCCCGTGTTCCGCGACTCGGTAATCCACGCATGGGGCTGCGGCAGTCGTTCGGTTCCCGCCCCTCACGGGACGGCTGTCGCATCCCTGCTGATCGGGCGCAGCGACGTCTTTCACGGGGTGCACCCGGACGCCGAACTGTACGCGGCCGATGTGTATTGCGGCCGCCCCACCGGCGGAGCGGTGGACACCCTGGCGGCGGCGTTTGGCTGGATGGTGGAAGAGAAAGTCCCTGTCATCAATGTTAGTTTGGTCGGCCCCAAGAACGCCATGCTGGAAAGAGTGATCGGCGATCTCATCGCCCGCGGCTACGTCATCGTCGCTGCGGTGGGCAATGATGGACCGGCCGCCCCTCCGCTTTATCCCGCCTCGTATCAACATGTGGTCGGTGTCACGGCGGTCGACGTGCATCGCCGGGCATTGATCGAGGCGGCGCGCGGACCACAGGTGATGTTTGCCTCACCCGGTGCCGATCTCGCGGCTGCCGGCAGCGATCATACCTACGCGGCCGTGCGCGGGACCTCGTTTGCTGCGCCCTTTGTCGCGGCGCTGCTAGCCTCGGGACTCAGGCACCCCGACTCCGCCGATGCGGCCGCCGCCGTCGAGCAACTCGCGAAAACCGCGATCGATTTGGGCCCGCCGGGCCGAGATTTGACATATGGCTTTGGGCTCGTCGGCGCGGACTATCGAATCGATCCCGCGCCGCTGATTCGCCGCTGAACCGGCCGGAATCGCCGCCGCGAGGCCCCGTCTGCAATTATTTTTGTGAATGGAAGAAACCTGCCGGCTGCGTCGTATCAGCAGTGAAGGCCGCGGGATGTCCGCGTCCACGCAGGAGTACGACATGAACGGCAAACAATTATTCATAGGTGCTGCGGTCGCCGCCGTATTGGCCTTGACCTCACCGGCATACGCCGGTCACTTGGGCGGCTTGGGCGGCCTCGGCGGAAACTTAGGCGGAAATCTCGGCGGTAACCTCGGCGGCAACCTCAGCGGCTTGGGCGGCGCGGGCAGACTGGGCGGAACCGGCAACCTTGATTCGCAAGGCGACCTCAACGGCTCGGTGGACAAGAAACCTGCTTCCAAAGCTGCCAATAAGGTCGACGGCACGGCCAACAAGGTCGATGGCGCAACCAATAAAGTCGACGGTGCGGCTGGTAAGGTCGACGGCAAGGCGGCGTCCGCTGTCCAGGCGAGCGGTGGCGCCACCGGTTCGCTGACGCAGACTATGGGGGGCGCGGCCAGTTCGGTGACGCAAACGACCTCCGGCGCGACGAGCACGAACGTTGCCGCTGACGCTTCCAAGTCGCTTGATGCGCCCTCAAAGGCCTCCAACGCGGCGTCAATAGCGTCCGCAACCGATGCGCCTGCAAAGTCCGAGGCCGCGGTGCCAGCTAAATCCGCGAGCACTGCGCCCGCGAAATCGGCGAGCACTGCACCCACAAAATCGGCGAGTACCACGCCCGCGAAATCCGCGAGCGCGGCTCCCGCCCCGGACAGGGCAAAGCCCGCCGCAACCGAGCCGGCGCCGGCCAAGCCCAGCGCATCGACCGGCCTCGCGGGTAGCGCGGATCAGACGGCCACCGCCCGCAATCACAGCGCCTCGGGCAGCGCCAACGGATCGTTCGACGCGCAGCACTCGCGCGGATCGACGTCCGCCACCGCCGCCGGCGCCGCGAATGGTTCCGTGAACTGATCGTTCAGCGATGGCCGCGCAAGGGCGTACTTCACCCGAGGGGGTGGAGTACGCCCTTCGCCTGGCCTCCGATCCCATTGAAAGAAGCCTGGCCTGGACGCAGTGCACTAAATCCTGTACAGTCCGCGCAGCTTAATTCGGGTCGGTGCTCGGTCAGTACCACCCTAAGCTCGCGGTACGTCCCTGACGCTTCGCTTGAGTTCCCCCTCGCTGCTGACCGCTACGGAAGCGATAGCTTCCGTCGTGCGAGTCCATAAATCTTTAAGGATATTCAATGTCATTTTCCGATCTCGGGCTATTGCCCGAATTACTGCGTGCTGTCGCCGATAAGGGCTACGATTCGCCTTCCCCCATCCAAATTCAGGCGATACCGGCGGTGCTTGCCGGCCGCGATGTACTCGCCGGCGCCCAAACCGGCACCGGCAAAACCGCCGGCTTCGTACTGCCCATATTGCAGCGGCTTAAGCAGGATCAGGCGAACGGCACCAGCCGAGCGCCGCGCGCGCTGGTGCTCGCGCCTACTCGCGAGCTGGCCGCACAGGTGGCCCAGAGCGCGCGCGACTACGGTAAGTACATGCAGCTGCGCACCTACCAGGTGTTCGGCGGCGTGAGCATCAACCCGCAAATCAGCACTCTGCGCAGCGGCTGCGATATCTTGGTGGCGACTCCCGGCCGACTCCTCGATCTTGCGCAGCAGCGCGTTGCGGATCTTTCCAAGGTGCAGGTCCTGGTGCTCGATGAGGCCGACCGCATGCTTGACATGGGCTTCATCAACGACATTCGCAAGATCATCAAATTGCTGCCCCAGAAGCGCCAGAACCTGTTGTTCTCGGCCACCTATTCGGACGACATTCGAGGTCTTGCGGAACGGCTGCTGCATGATCCACTGTCGATTCAAGTCGCGCCGCGCAATGCGCCCATTGAACTGGTCGAACAACGCGCGTATCGCGTGCAAAAGGAACAGAAGCGCCATTTACTGGTGCACCTGATTCAAGAAGGCCAATGGCGGCAGGTATTGATCTTCACGCGCACCAAGCATGGAGCGAATCGCCTGGCCCAGCAGCTGGAGGGCGCAGGCATTCAATCGGCGGCCATCCACGGCAACAAGAGCCAGGCGGCACGAGTGAAAGCGCTGGACATGTTCAAGCGCGGACAGGTCACCGCGTTGGTGGCCACCGAGGTCGCGGCTCGCGGGCTCGACATCAAGGAGCTGCCGCAGGTGGTCAACTACGAATTGCCCAATGTGCCGGAAGACTACGTCCATCGCATCGGCCGCACCGGCCGTGCCGGCGCCGCGGGCGAAGCCATCTCCCTGGTCTCCGCCGATGAATCCGGCTTGCTGCGCGACATCGAGCGAGTTCTACGCCGCAGCATTCCAACCCTGCCTACGCCGGTGTTCAAGATCGTGGAGTCGGCGCCGCAAAGCGCTTCTCACGGCCACCGTGGTCCGGGCGATCGCGCACCGGGCGAACATCGCCCTCATGGCAACCGTCCGGCGCAGGGCCAAGGCCGTCAAGCGCATCACGGGGGGCGCGATTCGCGCCGCGTACCGGCGGGCGGCGGTTCGGGCACGAGGAGCTTTGGCCAGCAGCAGCGCGGACGATTCCGCTAGGAGCCCGGACAGGGCTACTAGGACAGTTTGGGAACCAGCTCCCGCAGATAGTCGGCAAATTCCCCACCCAAGCTCGGATGCTTCAGGGCGTACTCGACGGTCGCTTGCAAGTATCCGAGCTTACTGCCGCAATCGTAGCGCTTGCCTTCGAATTCGAAGGCATACACCGATTCGCGCTGCATCAATTGGGCAATGCCGTCGGTGAGCTGAATCTCGCCGCCGGCACCCTTGCCGATCTTCGAGAGATCGTCGAAGACCCCGGGCGTAAGCAGGTAGCGGCCGACAACCGCGAGCGTCGACGCCGCTTTCTCCGGCTTGGGCTTCTCAACGATGTGCGACATCTTGCCGATGCGAGGTGCGATTTTGCGCTCCAGCGTCACGATGCCGTACTTGTCCGTGTCCTGTTTCGGCACGTTCTGCACGCCGAGTACGCTGCCCCGATGCGCCGCAAATACGTCGACCATCTGCTTGAGGCACGGCACCTCTGCATCGATCAAATCGTCCGCGAGATGCACCATGAAGGGAGCGTCGCCGACCACGGGCCTTGCGCAAAGCACGGCATGGCCGAGGCCCAACGGGGCGGGCTGGCGAATGTACACGCATGAAGCCCAGCTCGGCAGAATACCGCGCAGTGTGTCGAGCAATTCCTGCTTGCCTTGCGCCTGCAGCACGGCCTCTAGTTCGGGATTGCTGTCGAAGTGATCTTCGATGGCGCGCTTGGAACTGCCGGTGATGAAGATCAGGGTGTCGGCGCCGGCGGCGAGCGCCTCGTCGACGGCATACTGAATGAGCGGCTTGTCGACGACCGGGAGCATTTCCTTCGGGCTAGCTTTGGTGACCGGGAGGAATCTCGTGCCGCGTCCCGCAACGGGGAATACGGCTGTCTTTACGGCTTTGTGTGGCATAGCGAAATAATAACGGATTTCACCGGCGCGCGCCGTCGGACAAATCTCACACAAGGAGCCTGTCGGACTTGGGTCCGTCGTCGCAGCAGATGGACCTAAGTCCGACAGGCTCCTAGCGGAGTTTGACGATGGCGTACGCCTCGAAGCTGTCCCACGTATGACAGGCGGGGCAATGCCAATAAAAGATCCGCCCCGAAAAACCGCATTCATTGCACCGATATTTCTCGGCATGCGCCAGCAGCGCCCCGATCTCGTGCGCCATGCGTTCGTAGTGCGCCGGACCTGCGCGCCACACCGCCTGCAAGGTGGCGTCCTGCGAGAAGACTGTTTCGATCGAGGTGCGAAGCGGCTCGGCACCGACCAAATCGGCTGTGATGGCGGCGAAAACCAAGCGCTTCAGTTCGCCGAAATCATGCGACTCGGCCTGCGCGACGAGTTCCGCGAGCACCGTGTCGCGTGCTTGCGGCCCCACCAATTTGAGCAGATGCGGCAGCTGGTCTTGCAGCAGCTCCGGCGATTCGGTGAGCGCCTGCCTGAGCAGGCGCACGGCCAACTCCGGCTGCCCGTCGCCCTCGGCGATCTGCGCCCGCAGCAAGGCGGCTCGTGGGAACGGCGACGCTTCTTTGCGGGCTTCGCGCAACAGGCGCCGCGCATCCTGGGTATCGCCGCGCTCCATCGCGAGCGCAGCCAGCTCGCACAGGTAGTGAGCCGCGACGACGGGCGGCGGAGCCGCCTTGATGCGCGCCAGCTGCCGATAGGCGCCGAGGGCCTGCTGCCAGTCATGCTGCCGTTCGTAGACCAAGCGCAGCGCATCGAGCGCGCTGGCGCGCAGGCGCGGGACCTCGCTGACTTGCTGGAAGAGGCCTTCGGCGCGGTCGAGAAGGCCCGCGCGCAGATAATCCTGCGCGAGCGCGAGCAGCGCCTGCTCGCGATGTTCGGGAGCCAACGTAGCGCGCGCCAATAGATTTTGATGGATGCGGATGGCGCGTTCCACTTCGCCTCGGCGTCTGTAGAGCGAGCCCAAGGCAAAATGCGTCTCTATGGTATCGGCGTTTGCATCCATCAGCTTCAAGAACATGTCGAGGGCCCGATCGGGCTGCTCAGTGACGAGGTAATCGAGTCCCGTCAGGTAATCGGGATGCAATCCACCGAGAGAGGCGGGCCAGCGCTTGCCCCAGCCGAAGTGCCCCGCAAGTATCCCGAGGACCAATGCCGCAACCACCAAAGCCCAAGTCAGCAGCGGTAGGTCGGTCATGGGACTCGAGGGACCGCCTTAAGGAGGCGAATCAATCGCGGATCGGTTGATCCGCACCGTCATTGACCCGCTCGCGCAGGTCTTTGCCTGGCTTGAAATGCGGGACGTGCTTACCGGCCAGCGCGACGGCCTCTCCGGTCTTTGGATTGCGGCCCTGCCTCGGCGGCCGGAAATGCAGCGAGAAGCTCCCAAACCCGCGAATCTCGATCCGCTCGCCCGTCGCCAGCGCATCGCTCATGATTTCCAGCAGTTGCTTGACGGCGAGTTCGAC
>Ga0073928_10009637_pt1 | contig 11709 bp, 9 predicted proteins | sample PaiPotPPA55metaG_FD_76969 | JGI IMG/M metagenome (GOLD analysis project Ga0073928, IMG submission 76969) | Iron sulfur acid spring bacterial and archeal communities from Banff, Canada, to study Microbial Dark Matter (Phase II) - Paint Pots PPA... ...
AATGACCAGGAGAACGGGATTACGGGGAATGAAGTCGGAACAAACATCACTATCTTGAACAACACCGTGGTGGGGCAGGGCCCGACGACGGGTGCGGCGGAGAACGGTATCCAGATCGGCTTTGGGGCAGCGGGAAAAGTGACGGGGAATGTCGTGATTGATGATATTTATTCTCCTGGCAACGTTGCAGCGGCGGGCATTCTGGTGTTTGCTTCCAGCGGGATCACCGTCACTAGCAACATGGTAGGGAACGCTCAGCTAGGAATTGCCATCGTCACTGATACCGTCGACGGTTTTGGAGTCGCGGATCATGCTACGGTTACTGCAAACAAGGTATTTGGCACGCAATTGCTTGACGCCATCGATCTCTGCAGTAACACCAACACGGCCGAGACCAATACGATTAGTGGCAGTGCACAGTCAGCGGTGCATCTGGACAGCAGCTGCAGCAGCACGGGCAACGGCAACACGGGCAACGGCAACACGGTAACCAAGAACACGATCCAGGAAGCCTGCGCCGGAATTCTCGAGGGCACTGGAACGAGCGGAAATACTGCGAGTCAGAACATGTTCTTTGATGTTACAAATACGGTGCTGGCCGGCGACACGTGCAGCCCGTTGTTTGCGCAGACGAGGAAGACGGCACCCGAACCTTTCAAATAAGGCGGCGGCCCCTTTTTGGTTCACCCCCTGAGGCCGGGGAGGATAGGCCTCACGGAGTGACCTTTCGGGGTCCGAGCTATTCCCTGTTATTCCCTGTTTGATTGGGCAAGCTATATCGGATAATCCACGAATGCCCCATTAAAGGACCCATTCTCGGCGAAATCATGGTGGTGAGATCGGAGTTTTCCCTGTATTTTTCCCTGTTACCAGGTTGGGAGAAAGGGTTCGCTCGTGACTGGCTCCTCCGCCAGCCAGTCTTAGGTTTTATCTCTGTTCCCCTGATTGTGGCGGAAACCTCAACTTTGCGGGCCTAATTGACGAAATCTGGGAACGTTCACTGGGTCTTGGTTAGCCGTGCATGTCAAAAGCAGAGAAAGGCCGCGCGTTGAGCCGCCGCACGCAAATGACACGGCCGAATGGCGTGAATACGAGTTATGGCTACGACAACCTGTCGCGCCTGCTTTCCGTGCTGCACCAGAATGGCGGAGTTACCATCGATGGAGCCAGTTACACGGTTGACAACGCTGGCAATCGGACCGCGAAAACCGACCAGCTTGCGAATGTGACTTCGAACTACGGTTACGACGCGATCTACGAGCTGCTGAGCACGATGCAGGGCGGCAACACCACCGAAAGCTACGCTTATGATCCGGTGGGGAACCGGCTCACATCATTGGGCGCGTCGTACACCAACAATTCCTCGAACGAGCTGACGGCGAAGACCGGCGTGACTTACACGTACGACAACAACGGCAACACGCTGACAAAAACCGACTCCACCGGCACAACCACGTATGCGTGGGACTTCGAGAACCGGCTGACGTCGGTCACGCTCCCTGGCAGCGGCGGCACGGTCAGCTTCAAGTACGACCCATTTGGGCGGCGCATTTACAAATCTTCCTCCATCGCAACGAGCATCTTCGCCTACGACCACGACAACTTGATCGAGGAGACCAATTCCAGCGGCACGGCGGTTGCGCGCTACGCGCATGGCCCGAACATCGATGAGCCACTCGCTATGCTGCGCAGCAGCACGACAAGCTATTACTCAGCGGATGGCTTGGGTTCCGTCACTTCGCTCACAAACTCGGCAGGGGCAGCAGCACAGACCTACACTTACGACTCCTTAGGCAACATCGTTGCTACGACCGGCTCTCTGACGAACTCGTTCCGTTACGCCGGGCGCGAATTCGACAGCGAAACCACCTTGTACTACTACCGCACCCGATACTACGACGAGAGTGCTGGAAGGTTTATCTCGGAAGACCCAATTGGGTTTCGGGCGGGAATTGATTTCTACACATACGTCTTAAACGATCGATCGACGACACTGATCCCTTTGGCATGGAGCCTCAAGGCTGCAACTGCAGCAAGGGGAAGCCAATCCAAGGCCTAGCGACTGGGAAGAAGTGTTGTTCAGGAGAGCCGGGCATGGCAAGTTCGGCACCGAGCCCTTACTTCCCGTGGCAGGGCTATGCGGGAATAAACGCCGGAATGATGTTCAAACATGGCGGCAACGGCGCTTGGGGGCAGCTAGTGCGGTCTTGCCTGCTCTGCATGTACCGTCATGGCGCGACAGCGAACCAGGCACACTGGTTTTGCTATTTCAATGCGAACAGCCGCACAAGCCGTGGACAAAGTGCGTCTGGTTGGGGCACCGCCATTGCAGCGGCGGCTGGGATCGGTATGGGGCAAGTCCTGGACCTCTTCGGAAGTGGATACAGCGCTGGGGGCCAAATCCAAGATTGGGGACCGTGGGTTCAGCTTTTTGGAGGGGATTGATGAGAACTCCAATATCTGGCCTTTGGGCTTTCTTAAGGGTTGCTGTTACGAGCACGTGCATTGGAGCCGGTATCGGTGCGATCACAGCGTGGTTCATGACGGTTCGGCTGGCACGGGAATATCAGATGTCCATGGCAGAAACAGGCGCAACCGTAGGCGCTGCGTTGGGTCTTGTGCTGGGTTGCATTGCTTACTACGCGGTCTTCCGAGGCCAAATAGATTTCCTAGCTCTTGGAACCATCGTTACTTTAACAACCATCTTGTGCGCATCGTCTGCCTTTCTGCTCCACATTCTGACAGACACGGGCGGCTGGATCGCCCTACCGATTGGTGTAATAACCTTCTTTGCGACCTGCTTGAAACTCCGAGCTTCGGCCAACTCGTCAGGAGCCGGAAGCAGCTAGTCTTGTTTTTGCATGTGTTATTCCGATCCCTCTCAGTTCCGTGAGCTGGCGCACCTTTTGGGATGTGGTTTTTCAAGGTGTGTGGATTATGAGACGGCCCGAACCTGAAGACCTCTTTGACTGGTTATTCCCTGTTATTCCCTGTTCGGTTGGGTAACCTATCTGGGATAATCCATCAAATACCCCAGGAAGGACGCATTTTCGGCGAAATTATGCTGGTGAGGTCGGAGTTTTCCCTGTATTTTTCCCTGTTTCCAGGTTGGAGAGGAAGTTCGCTCGTGACTGCCTCCTCCGCCAGCCTCTTGGTTTTTTTCTCTGTTAAACGCGTGAGCGGAATCGGAGTGCATCCCTTTGCGCCTTTTCTTTTTGCAAAGGGTGGCCCCCCTTTTCCTTCGTCGTCCCGCCCCACTAAAACTGCCAGCGTAATCTAACCGGTTTTATCGGGAATCATCAGCGATGCGACCGCGACGCTTGCTAAGGACAGACCTGCACAGATCAACATTGCGACCCGGAATCCATAGACAAACGCACGGGAAATCGAAACCCGGATCAGGGCTGTCGTATCGGCATCCAGCCCAGAGGGTAGGTCAAGGCCGGCAAGCTTGATCTCGTTCGACCGAACGTACTGGAGGATACCGGGTGGGAGCAGTTCGCTCATGAGACTACGATTCAAGTTAGAACTGAATGATTTCACGAGCACGATCCCGAGGACGGCAACGGCAAGTACGCCCGCAACCCGGGCGACGGCGTTGTTGATGCCCGAGGCGGTACCCGCACGGCTCTGGTCTATGGAACTCATAACAACGGTGGTGAGCGGGGCCACGCTAATCGCCATTCCGAAACCGAGTACGACGAAAGCAGGGAAGAATGCTTTCCAATAGCTAGCACCGACAGCAGGTACGGCGAAGAGAACGAAGCCAGTTGCTGCAATTAGCGGCCCGATGACCAGTGGAGCCCTCGGCCCGTAACGCGCGACCAGTCCACCAGACCAGCGCGAAAGAAAGAATATCAGCAGAATTAGCGGGAGCGCGGCGGCACCGGCCGCAGTTGGCGAGTACCCTTGCACCTGGATAAGGTTCATCGGGAACAAGAAAAAGAAAATGCCAAGCGCGGCATAGAGAAACAGAGTGAACAGGTTCGCGCCACTAAAGCTCCGCGACTCAAACAGCTCCAAGGAAACCATGGGTGAACTTACCCTGGCCTCCACGAACACGAAACCGACCAGACAGGCGCAGCCGGCAATCAGGCTTCCGAAGACTAAGGGATGGCTCCAACCGAGACTTATAGACTCGATGAGCCCATAGACCGCGCCGCCTAACCCGACAGTCGCGACCAGGGCTCCCAGCCAATCCACATGCCTCGCAGTAGCGTTGCGGCTTTCGGGGATACTTCGCAGCGAAATTGCGATGACTGTGGCTGCGATCGGAACATTAATGAAGAATGCCCAGCGCCATGAGGCATGCTGGATCAGCCAGCCGCCGAGAACCGGCCCCACTGCTGTTGTGATCGCAGTGAAGCCGGACCATGTACCGATCGCTTGGCCGCGGGTTTTCTCGTCGAAAGATGCGCTGATGATCGAAAGACTGCCGGGCACGAGAAAGGCAGCTCCTATACCTTGGACACTTCTTGCGATCACGAGTTGCTGAATGTTCGAAGCAAGACCGCAAGCGATGGAAGCAGCCGCGAAAATCCCTACGCCAAGCAGGAACATCGACCGGCGGCCAAACAAGTCACCCAGGGAACCACCGACGAGAATCAAAGCTCCCAAGAACAACCCATAGGATTCGACCACCCATTGCACACCGACGACGGTTGTGTGGAGGCTTGCTTGGAGTGCAGGGAGAGCTACATTGACGACAGTGCTGTCGATGAAGGCCATGCTGGAACCCAGAATTGTGGCTGCGAGGAGCCAACGTCCAGCTTGCGCTGAGCATGGAGCTTCCGCATTCACCGACCGGATCACGGCTTCGTCGCATGGTGGTTTCATGAAGATGATGAAGCAGGAATCGACCCCGTTAAGGCTTTGACTTGCCAAAGAGCGACGCTGCATACCGCAGGACCGGCTGCATGTCCGGCGCAAGCACATCCCCTACGTAAATCTCCAGGAAATTGATATGCCGGCCGGAGCTGTTCGCCGCCATTCCTTTATCCACCGATTTTCTCAAGGCGAGGGGAGGATTTCCTGCAGCGCCCATAACTTCGCTGGGCCCAGCGCCTCGGGAACCACCGCGCATTTCGAAGCCAGTAATAATTCGTCCGCAATAACTTTTGATAAAATCGGTGCCGTCAAAAGTTTCGATCTTTGCCTGGCCGGCATGAAGATCGTTCGATTGAACTACAAGCCGGCGTCCAAAGACCTTGAATGCCCGTTCGACGATGTCTTGCTTTGCACGCAAACGCGCAGAACGACCGGATTTCCCCCGGTCAAGAATTGGGAGGCCCGGGGCCGCCAGAGAAACACACTGATTGGGAAAGGTATCGGCATAGACGTGAAAAGTTTTTTCCCATGCGCCCAAGAATTTAGCGGGCGTATAGCCGTCACTGAGCCATTTTTTGACGGCCGACGGAGAGTAGCTGGGCAACGTCATCTCATCGGAAACCGATGTTGGTCCGGCGGCCCCGATCATTCTAAAAACTGGCGAATTTCCATACCTTTCGCTCAGTCGCTTCAGGAATGCGAACCAACGGTCGAGGTACACGGGATCCCATGGCATGGGAAGCTTCGCGAGGGTGTCATGGTGAGGGCCATAGGGCACGAGGAACATATCGGTCTTTGCTCCTGCCAGGGCCCATTCAGGAGAAAAAAAACCGGGGTAGATGTCGAGCTGCACCCATTTTTGGGAGGATATCGCGGCAGCAAAGAGCGCATCTAGCGTCGACCAATCCGGTTTTCCCTGGACTGGTTCGATGTCGCGCCAATTGATCTGAATGGAGACACCGCTCACGAAAGGATTATTCAAGGCTTCTAAATTCCCCGGTGCGTGTCCCTTCTCTGTTGGAGGCAGAACGACGGCTAGTCCGTTCGGTGTCGCATCATCGCTCGATGCGCACCGAACCGCCTCCCGGCGCTGGGGGGCCGGAGCGGCGGAGTCCTGGCGCTGAGCGCGAGCCGGAAGCGAGGTCCATGACAAGCATGACAAAAGCGATACGCTAAGCAGAACACACCAAAGCCGTGAAAGGCGCATGAGTGCTCCTCACTCAAAGCGGAATGACAACGCATATTACAATAAACTGAAATGACGGGGCTGGTTCTTACACTTGCGGCCCCCCCGGCTGAAGGCACTGACGGCACTGCAGGTGGCGCTGGCGTTAGATGCCTAGCAGGTTGGTATGCAGCTTCTGGTAGCCGTGTTCCGTGGCCCACAGGTTCAGCGGGATGGTTGCCAATTCGTCCACTACAGGGGCGGCATGGCCGTTCTTTGTCATGTCCACCGACTTGATGTAGTTGTGGCAGGTGTCGCAGGCCTCCACGCGCACGTGAGCAAATCCCTCTGCCTGGTAAACAGCGAGCTTGTGCACGTCTTCTTCGCCGCACGCCGGGCACACGATCCGCCGATACTCCCACTCCATCCCGCAAAGAAAACACACCAGGAATCGCTTTGCTCCGTCGCCTTCCGGCCGCAGCACGCCCACGAGCGGCTTGCCTCCACACAGCGGACAAATAGCGGGAGATCCGTGCGGCAAGGCCCAGTCCGAATGGTCCGCGAGATACTCAGCATACGGCTGCAGGAAGAGCCGGGAAACCAGAGCCTCGCCCGACGGGGCTTCCGCGGTCGTACTGAAGTCTAATTCCCAGAATTCTCGCAGGACCGCTTGGCTGTGGCCGTTTCCTTGGTTTCGCAATTCACTGGTTGCCTGCGCCAGCTGCGGAGGAGCAATGTCTTCGATTAACGACAGGAACCCCGCGAATCGCGGTAAGAGAAGGGGCGCGTCAAACTCGCGCCGCAGCGTCCCGCCAAGCCTCTGCACCCTCGACGTGCCGTGCGCTGCTTCTATTTCGGAGTAAAGGGATATTTGATATTGGGTAAGCCGCTCGTAGAATTTCAGAGCCTCTGCTGCGAAGGGGTACTCGGCGGCCAGCTGGTTTGCGCGCCGGATCCGCGCGTCCCATTTGCCGTACTTCATTTCTTCGGTACGGAGCTTCGGAGCGCCCGTTCATACCACACGCGGTGGTACCGTTTCGCCCAGCCGACCGACACATCGCCACGAATCACCGAGCCGAACGCACCCCGCTCCATCGCCGTTCCCATGTAAACGTGAATGATGAAAAGCCCAATGGTCAGCAGTGCTGCTGCCGGATGTACAATCACCGCGAAATAGCGCAGGTAGCGCAGGTTCCATGGCACGAGATGCGTGAACCACAGAATCAGCCCCGTGACCAGCAGCAGTGCACCGCACCAGAAGAATCCCCAGAACAAAAGCTTTTGCCCAGCGTTGAACCGGTCGGCGGAGGGAACCAATTCATCTTCATTGCGCACGTAGTGCGGCACGGCCTCCCAGAACGCCTTGTCGGATTCGGCTTCCTTCATTTGTGTGCCCCACATGCGGTACATGAGGAGCGTTGCCGCCACAAAGACCAGGCCGGCCCAGGGATGAAGTTCGCGCGATACCGTCCCGCCGCCCAGCGCCACCGCCATCCAAAACAGCCACGGAGACCAGAACGCCAGCCCCGTCAGCATCAGATAGATGTAGGAGAGCGCTGCAATCCAGTGCACCAGGCGCTCATGAAACGTGTAGCGCAGGACGCGCCCGTTTGGAAGGACCGGCGAAGCCACATCGCTCATGGCTTTGTCTCCTGCTTCGGCGCCGCATCATCTTCGGGCACTACCTTCGGCCCAAACCGCAGGTAGTGTACGAATACTCCCAGCAGCCCGCCGACAATCGCCAGATTGCCCAGCCATTTCAGCGGCGTTTTCCAAACTCGCACGGTCCAGGGAATGCTTGGATTCTTCGGCAACCCCCCATATGCCTCGGGATTGGTCGCGTCGTGCAAAACGTAGATCACGTGCGTTCCGCCGACGCCCGACGGATCGTACACACCCGCATTCGCGAATCCAGATTGCTCGCGAAGTTGTGCCGCCCGTTTGTTTGCCAGGTCCGCCATCTCCGGTTTCGTCCCGAAATGGAGGCAGCCGGTCGGGCAGGACTTGATGCAAGCCGGCTCCAGCCCCTGCGTGACCCGGTCCACGCACAGAGTGCACTTGAAGACTTTGCGCGCCCCGGGGCTGAACTTTGGAATGTTGAATGGGCAGCCGCTCATGCAGTACCCGCAGCCGATGCAGTGTTCCTGTTGGAAATCCACGATGCCGTTCACGTACTGCACGATCGCACCTTCGGCGGGGCAGGCCACCAGGCAACCTGGTTCCTCGCAGTGCATGCATTGGTCCTTGCGCATCAGGAGCTGCAACCCGCCGCCGTCATCGCGTTCGTGTTCGTTGAATTTGATCAGGTTCCAGTAATTCCATGCCGTCTCCGGCATGGTCTGGTAGGAGTTCTCAAACTTTGTTTCGTGGAACGTCAAGCCATTCCACTCGAGGCAAGCGACCTCACACGCCTTGCAACCGATACACGTCGTAGTGTCAATCAGCTTGCAGACCTCGAATTCCCGCCGGATCTCGGCTCCGGGCGTGGGTCCGCTTCTTCCGGAGATTGCTCGAATTTCCAGTGCTGCCTGGCTCATCGCGTCCCTCTAGGCTTTCTCGACCTTGACGAGAAAGCCTTTGAACTCCGGCGTGTACGCGTTCGGATCGGTCACCGTCGGTGAGAGCAGATTCGCGGGCGTGCGCGCGTTCTTCCCTTCGTCCTCGGCGATGCCGCGGAAGCCCTGGTGAATCGGCAAGCCGATTTGATAAATCTTCTTGCCGTCTATCATCATCGGCTTGATCCGCCGCGTGACCATGGCCTTCGCTATGTATGTTCCCCTCGCGCTGCTCACCTTGAGCGTTTCGCCCCCGTGAATCCCCATCTCATCCGCCATCTCCGTCGACACCTCGATAAACGGCTCCGGAACCAACTGCACGTTCACGGGATTGTTCTTTGTCCAGTAATGATAGTGCTCGGTCATCCGGTATGTCGTGCACACCACCGTGAAGCCCTGCTCCGTGGTGCCGAATTTGTCCGCGGGCGTGCTAAACCTCTTAATGACAGGGCTGCTCGACTGGTTGGGATGCAGCGCGTTCTTGACCGGGCTTTCAATCGGCTCGTAGTGTTCGGGGAAGGGCCCGTCCGCGAACGCGGCCAGCGGCGCGAAGATCCGTCCCACGCCTTCCGGGTTCATGATGAACGGGCCGAGATGATCTTTCGGATGCGAATCAGGCTTGAAGTCCGGGACGTCGTTTCCCACCCACTTCTGAGCGGGTTCGCTCCACCACACCTGGCGGCGTTCAGGGTCCCACGGCTTCCCATCCAGATCGCATGATGCGCGGTTGTAAAGCACGCGCCGGTTCGCAGGCCACGACCACGCCCAGTTCGGATAAATCCCCAACCCCGATGGGTCTTCCGTGCCTCGCCGCGCCAGTTGTGGACCCGCTTCCGTCCAACTTCCGCAATAGATCCAGTTGCCGCAGGACGTTGTGCCGTCGTCCTTGAGCCACGCGAAGCCGGGCAATTGTTGTCCCGACTTGATCGTCTGCTGCGTCGCAGGGTCAGTCAGGTCCGCCAGCGCCTTCCCGTTGACCTCTTTCGCTATTTCGGAAAGCGACGGGTGCTGCGCGTCGGTGTAGGACCAGGTCAGGCTCAGAACCGGGTCGGGGAACTTGCCGCCCTGCTTCTTGTACAAATCCCGCACTCGCAGAAAGATCTGCGCCACGATGTCTTGATCCAGCCGCGCATCGCCCGGCGGTGGCACCGCCGCGTTTTTCCATTGCAGCCACCGCGCCGAATTTGTCATGCTCCCGTCTTTTTCCGCGAAACCCGCGCACGGCAGCCGGTACACCGTGGTCTGGATCTGTTTCATTTCATCCTTCGAAATCCCCGGCGCGCGCCAGAACTCGCTGGTCTCATCCGGATAGATCTCTCCGACAACGAGCCAGTCCGCCTTTTTCAGAGCGTCGATGTTCTTCTGAGTGTCCGGCCCGATCATCACGCCGTTCATGCCGAATGCGAAAAGGCCTTTCACGGAGCCGCGGTACATGTTGTCCCAAATCTGTGTCCAGCCGTAGTTGCGGTCCACCTTGGGCAGAAAATCAAATGCGAAGCCGTTCTGCTTGGTCGCCGCGTCGCCGTAGAGGGTCTTCAGCAGTGAGACGCTGAACTTGGGTGTGTTCCCCCAATAATTCATCGAGTCCCACACGCCGGGCTTGGACGCCGTCGGCGTGGCCCTCTTGAGGTACGCCTCCAGGTCCGTGTCCGCGGGAGTCGGCACTTTCAGGTAGCCTGGCAGGTTGTCGAAAATCCCCGCCATGTCCGTTGCGCCCTGGATGTTGGAATGCCCACGCAGCGCATTCACGCCGCCGCCCGCGCGCCCGATGTTTCCCAGCAAGAGCTGCAAGATCGCCGCGGTGCGGATGATCTGCGTGCCGAACGTGTGCTGCGTCCATCCAACCGCGTAAATAATCGTCGCAACCTTCTTTGTGGCGCCATCCTTCCGGATGGACGTAAAAAGGTCGGCCGCTTTCAGGAATTGATCTTTTGAAATTCCCGTGATCCGCTCCACCATTTCCGGCGTATAGCGCGAGTAGTGCTTCTTCAGAAGTTGCAGGACGGACTGCGGATCTTGCAGCGTCAAATCGTAGGCGACATTCGCCGGCAGCCCAGCTGGCGTGCCGGCCGGCGCGGTTTTCCCCGCCGCCGGTGCCCCGGACTTTCCGCCGCTTTCGCGATAGTTCCAGGTGGCCTTGTCGTAGGTCTTGGTCGCATCGTCAAACCCTGAATACAGGCCGTCCTCCGGCAGCTTGAAGCCATCCTTGATCAAGAAAGACGCGTTGGTGTAGTTGAGGAGGTAATCCTTCGCGATCCGATCGTTCTGCAGGGCGTAATTGATCAAGCCGCCGAGAAAGGCGATGTCCGCCCCGGCTCGGATTTGCAGGAAGAGGTCCGCGGTGGACGCCGTCCGCGTGTACCGCGGGTCCACCACGATCATCTTGGCGTTGCGATTCCGTTTTGCTTCAATGGCCCATTTGAATCCGCAGGGGTGGTTTTCCGCGGGATTCCCGCCCATGATCAACATCATGTCGGTGTTCTTGATGTCCACCCAGCCATTCGTCATCGCCCCGCGTCCAAAGGTTGGTCCCAAACTTGAGACCGTGGGGCCGTGTCAAACTCTGGCCTGGTTTTCCAGGTAGCAGACCCCCAGGCTGCGCATGGTCTTTACGGCCAAAAAGTTGAATTCGTTGGTGTCGGTGCAGCCGCCCGTGAATGCGATCCCTTCGCAGCGGTTGACGGTGTGGCCCTGCGCGTCCTTCTCGACAAATGTATCGTCGCGCGTCTTCTTCACGCGCTGCGCAATTTCGTCGAGCGCCTGATTCCAGGAGATGTCTTCCCAATCGGTCCCGCCAGGGCGACGCACTTGCGGCTTCAGGAGCCGCCGCTCGTTCAGGATGTCCTGCTCGAGCGAGGCGCCCTTGGGGCAAAGGGTCCCGCGGTTGATCGGATGGTCAGGGTCGCCCTCGACGTGGATTACCTGGGGCGTGACGTTCTTTGCCTTGTCGCCCAGGGTATAAATGATCACGCCGCAGCTCACCGAGCAGTAGGGACACGTGGATCTTGTCTCGGTGGCTCGCGCAATTTTCAATTCGCGAAGTTGGGCGTAGGCGGGGGCAAGATCAAATCCGAAAACCGTTGCGGCCACGCCCCCGAGCGTCGCAATCTTGAAGAAGTCCCGCCGGCTGGTGTCCATCGCTGGAACCTCCCGAGTTTCATG
>Ga0073928_10009638_pt1 | contig 11708 bp, 9 predicted proteins | sample PaiPotPPA55metaG_FD_76969 | JGI IMG/M metagenome (GOLD analysis project Ga0073928, IMG submission 76969) | Iron sulfur acid spring bacterial and archeal communities from Banff, Canada, to study Microbial Dark Matter (Phase II) - Paint Pots PPA... ...
GCACTTTCGTCAGAAACGCGATGCCGGTCAGGTGCTGCCCCAGTCCGTCGCGCAAATCCTGTCCGATTCTACACTGCTCCCGTTCACTGATTTCGAGCACCGTATTTTCCAGACGCTTGCGCTCACTTAGATCCCGGATGGCGCTCGAGACCAGCACCCCATCTTCGGTCTCTAGAGGACTGAGGCTGATTTCCACGGGAAACTCGTGCCCATCTTTATGCAAAGCGTACAGTTCTACACCCGCGCCCATCGGACGCACACGCGGTTCCGAGAAAAAGTTCCGACGGTGCGCCGGATGGTTCCCTCGCAAACTTTGCGGGACGAGCTTCTCGATCTCTTCCCCCAGAAGTTCCTGCCGTGGATAACCAAACAGTTTTTCCACCTGCGCATTCACCAGAACAATTCTTCCCTTCTGGTTCACCACCACCACCGCATCGGGCGCGGCTTCGAGCAGTCCGCGGAAACGCACCTGCGCGCGCTTTTGTTCGGTGACGTCAATACCGGAAGCGATGACATACATCGGCATCTGCTTGGCGGCGGGCAGAACCGCGGCAGACCACGCGATGGTTCGCTGGCTGCCGTCGCGAGCAACCCAGCTGCTCTCGTATTCAGTACGTGACTGGTGGTCACAAATCTGCTGGAAAATTGTTTGAAACTGCTCCTTCTCTTCCGGCACCAGAAACAGCTCCCAAACCCGCTGCCCTTGGGCCTGTTCCAGAGACTTGCCTGTCATCTGTTCGCAAGCGCGATTCAAGCGAACAATCCGGCCTTCACGATCCAGCACCACCACTAAAGCGCCGACAGTGTCGAGAATCGCGGACACAATGTTGCGCTCGTCCTGCAACTCTTCCTCGGTACGCTTCAGATCGGTAATATCGAACGCCACTCCGTGGATGAACCACGGACTGCCGTCGGGGTGACGGATCATCTTCGCTTCACAGTGAAACCAGATCACCTGGCCGTTGCGCGCGATCACCCGGTATGCCGATCGCAGAGGCTTCCCTGAGATGAACATCTCCGAGGCTTCCACGCTCCAGCGGTCCTTATCGTCGGGATGGACCTGCCGATACCACAGCACCGGATCTTCGAGCCATTCGGCCTGCGAAAACCCTAGTGTTGCTTCGATCTGCGGGCTCACGTAGGCCTCGCCAATCCCACGGTCCAGGTACGCCATGAACACGACTGCTGGAAGTTGCTCCACCAAGGCCTTGTACTTGGCTTCAAGGTTGGGAACTTGCGAATCAGGAACGGGGCTTGGATCAAGCCTCTCGAAAAAATGATGGACCGCGCCCAGCGACGCCGCCATGTCCTTGTCTTTTAGATAGATGCTGGCAAGCTCATTCAAAATAGATTCTGCCTCTTCGGGGCCGAGTACCGCTTCTTCCGATGAAACGGGCGAAACAACATTCCTGGCCGCCCCCTCGCCCATTTTCCAGAACGTACTCATCACAAAAACACTCCCAACTTCGTGCGTACCTTAGAAGGACGGTGCCCTCTTCGTCCGGCTTCTCCAGCTTGGCTCCTTATTCAGAGAAGCCTGCGTAAACCGGCGAAGAGCGTGAATCGCACGGCCATAAGTCTGTACTGCTTGGGACGACAGCAATGACCCCGGGGGTTGGTTCATAAACGGCATGAATTTATCCGGAAAGCCCGGCATCGTGCACCCAATGCAGATCCCGCCCACGTTGGGGCATCCGCCGATTCCGCCCATCCACCCCCGCTTTCCCACGTTGCACTGCACGGCCGGCCCCCAGCATCCCAATTTCACAATGCACAGGGGAGATCCATATTCCTCGGCGAACTCGCCCTGCTCGTAATAGCCTCCGCGATCGCATCCTTCGTGCAGCGTACTGCCGAACAGCCACCGGGGACGCAGCGCGTCGTCCAGCGGGATCATCGGCGCTCGGCCGCTGGCCACATAAAGAAGATAGAGAATTGTTTCCATCATGTTGTCCGGCTGGACCGGACAACCGGGCACGCACACAATCGGAACCTGCGCCTGCGATTTCCACTTCCATCCTAGATAGTCTGGCAATCCCATGCAGCCCGTGGGATTCCCCTCGAGGGCGTGGATTCCCCCGTACGTGGCGCAGGTCCCAGCCGCTATGATGGCCCACGCTTTCGGCGCCAATCGATCGATCCATTCGCAAGTCGTGATCGGCTGCCCGGTCAACGGATCGGTCCCGAAGGACGCCCAGTACCCTTCCGTCTTGTTTTTCTCGTTCGGAATTGACCCCTCGACGACGAGAATAAAAGGTCGATTCGATTTGCCCTCGGCCGCGTCGCGAAAAGGTCTGACGAACTCATCTCCGTTTTGGTAGGAAAGAAAAGGATTGTACAGCGTAACCTTTGGGATCCAGGGCAGGGCTCCCGTAACAATATCTTCGATGCTCGGCTGTGTGGCGCCGGTCATCGCAATCGTGTCCCCATCGCAGCCCAGGCCTGCGGTCATCCAGAGGATGTCGATTTCTTCGATCGTCGCGGTGTTCCTGGCCCGTCCGGTTCCACCCCCCGCAGTGTCCTCCATCGGACTCCCCCAGTGCGCGGCCGCGCTGCGCCTGCGTATTCTAGCCTATTTCGAAAGCGTCGGGGATTCGGCACAACCGCGAATCCTCCCTTTTCCCACAGCACGGTTGAAAGCTTTCCGCGTTCCGAGTTCCACGTCTTGTGTCCACGTCTTGTCTGTTGACATTCGACTCTGCTCCGTTACAACTGCCCGGCCAAGAAAACCAGCCGCAAGCACCATCCGGCGCCGATCTTGGTGCTGTTCTGAAGTGCAACCTGGGTGTCTAGCGTCGAGACCAATCCTCATCCCTCCCTGTTAACTCTCGCGCGGCCTCGCGAAGTCGCGCGCTCAACTGCAATTTTGGGGTTCTGATGACCACCCGATCCAGCACCCGCCGCTCGCTTCTTGCCCGCCTCGCTTTATTTAGTCGCAGCACCAAGGTTTGCCCAAGCGGTGACTCTTTCCCCACCTCGTCTCTCCTTCGGAAACCAAGTCCGGGGTACGTCCAGTTCGGCGCAAAAGATCACGCTGCAAAACGGTCAACCCACTGCCAGCACGATCACCAGCATCACCACGAGTCTGTCGGACAAACCAATAACAAAATTCACGACATCACAGAAGGCTTCCTCTCAAGACGCGGACGGTTACGGCGGCAACGCCTCCATATCGACCGCGGCGGCCCCATTCAGATCAACAACCACCTCATCTATCGCACGGTAATGCTCTCAACATAACCTTGGGGCACCGTCCCCCGGGCAGGTCATCAGCGTCGATAACAACATTTTCGCCTTCACACGCCAGGCCGTATTGAACAACTTGCTTGCGCGAAGGCAGGCTACTCTCAGTTCTCTCTGCGCAACGGCATTTTCCTCCAGGATCGAACTATTGCGTCAGTGCCGGCGTCTGGCATACAGGCGGGCGCCAGCTATCTGGGTGCCCCAATTGGATCAGCTCGTTCGTTTGCGACCAACGACTACTGGGATACTGCGGAGAGGACGCATGGAGTCTGTCCGTGGATCCTGGGTTCACGGCGCCGGCTTATCCGACGGACAACGTTAGCTTCGTGTCGGGCCCTCCCAGTATCGGCTTCATTCCGTTTAACACGACGGGAACGTGCTCCACTTGCCCGGGCCCTACCTCTCCGCTGATCTTTCCGGAGCCCGTGCCAGCCGGATTCCCTACCGTCCCCTTCAATGCCAGCATCCGATTACGAGTTGCTTTGGTCGCGCACGTAATGTACTGCAAAGCACTTTCGTAATAGCTCTTCAGAGCCATTCCCCGGCTGGCCCTCAAGCCGTAGTCTGTGGGTGAGCAGACTTCGGGGGAGGGCTGTTCGACTTAACGTCCCATGACTCAATGAGCCATGGGACGTTTTGTTTTGCACCCGATAATGCCCGAAAGTCGGCGCAAGCCGCCTGTGGATCAACCACACGGCCTTCACGCGTGAATCACTCTCCGAAGTTCTTTGCGGAACCGCGGCTGCAGTCGGATGAGATCGGCGCGAAGTCTATCTGGATGTGCTGAGCATGGGACCGGACCAGTTTGGAGAAATCGGGCCAGAACCATGGAAAACCATGCCCATGGAGACCTATTTCCCGAATGCGAGATCGCGGCAACGGTTCTTAAGCGGACCCAAACAACGCTTCAAGGCGCGACGCCTCCGGGGCACCGCGGCCGCATCCGTCTTGTCCCCAACGGGCTTTTTCGGGTCTGGCCGCGCGCCCTTACCGCCCCTAAGTTCGCTGCGATTGTTGCCCACGGCCGTAGCGCTGTGTGGCGTACCCGACGAGCAGACCCACCATCCCGCCGGGCAGCATGATCTGAAAGTAGTAACCGTGCTGCATCTGGGCGACAATGAAGGCCAGTAGAAGGCCCACGGCGAGGCCGAACCCAATACCCAGTGCGATGGACTGAACCTTGCGAGCGAACACCCCAATGAGGACGCCCGCAATGATGCCTTTGACCGTGGATCCGATAACGATGCCGGCGATCTGGGCACGCACCTCCGGCGTAAACCACGCCGTCATTCCATCGATAGCACCTAGAATTGCTCCTAATACCAGACCCAGAAGAACTTTATTCACGGTTCAACCTCCTGTCTCTGTTGTGGTATTACCCGTTTTCTGAAATTCCTTTAACGGCGCGACAACAGAATAAAGAGCACACGCATAAGCAGGTAGGCTGCAACCAGGACGATGGCAGTGCGATGCCGGGCATAAATCCGACTGGCGCGTTCAAGCAGGCCTTCCGAATAGGCGAGAACTGGGGCGCCGTTCAAGTAGCATTCGATATCATCGGTCATCTCCCCCGCGGATTGGTACCGAGCGTTGGGGTCGGCGGCCATAGCTTTCTCGCAGATTGCGCGCAATGGGCGAGGCACATTTCCCTTCACCGCGAGCGCTTCTCCCCGCACCGATCCGGTCAACATGAACGCCAGGATGGCACCCAGCGAGAAAATGTCGGCGCGGCGGTCCAGCTGGGTAGTAACGCCGCGCGCCTGCTCCGGCGACATGTAGCCCGGCGTACCGAGCACACTGCCCTAACCGGTAACGCGCGATGGATTCGGCGTCAACAGCACAAGTGTGGAGATTTCGTTTTCCGCGGATCTCAGACCCGGGGCGCCCACTTTCGCCAGCCCCCAGTCCATGACCAGCACCTCTCCAAAGGCGCCAATCATGATGTTTTCGGGCTTCAAGTCGCGGTGAATGACGCCGTGTGCGTGTGCGAAATCCACGGGCTCGGCAATACGTTCCAGAAGCCGAAGCTTCTCTTGAATATTCTTCGCGGCAATGTGCTGCGCCAGGGTCTGTCCCTCGACGTACTTCATGCAATAGAATGCACGGCCGTCCGCCAGCGTACCGGCATCGTGCACGGGAACGATCCCGCGATGCTCGAGGCCGGCCAGAATGCGCGCTTCCTGGAGAAGCCGCGCGCCGAAATCGTCCGCGGGCGCGACCAGATCGAGCACCTTGAGCGCTACCCGGCGCTTCAGCACGGTGTCCTCAGCCAACCAGACGCTCCCCATCCCTCCACGAGCCAGGTGTCGCACGATGCGATAGCGCGTCCCCTCGAGGTCGGGCACCTGCATTTCCGTCCGCAACCTGGCCACGACGCTATCTGAGAGTTGCGTCACCCGACCTCCACTCCCAGCAGCGCCTGCGCCTCGCAGCGAAATTCTTCGTCCGTAGCGGTCATCTCCCGTAGCTGATCAAGGACACAACGGCGGAACTCCCGCCGGGCAAAAGCGAGGTAGTTAGTCACATCCGTCACAGAGAGCCCGTGCTCCCTGGCCATTCGGGTATAGGACGGTTTGGAATCAGCGTCTTCAAGATCGTAGCGCTGGAACAGCTCGAAGTGGATCATCTTGCCCCCGCACTCGCAACTGGCCCGCAACCGCTGCAAACCCTGAGTAAAAAGGTTGCGGATCCACTCTTTCTCGAAGCGCTCCTCTGCGGATTCGGAGCTCGGAGCGATCGCCAGCTCTCGCTCAGCCTCCTCCAAGTCGAGTGAAAAATGGGCGCTTCCCCCGCCACGTTTGAGCCGTTTAGAGTCCCGTGTCTGATTCATGAACAGCCGGTCACAGCAGCTCCGCAGAAAAGTGCGCAGACGACCCTTGTGGCTATCGTAGGAATCGAGGAACTCCCTTTCCAGAAGACGGGTGAAGAAGTCTTGGGTAAAGTCGGCAGCATCCTCGCGGTCGATGTTCCACTTCATGCGGACGTACTTGTAAACAGGTCTCCAGTACGCGACAGCAATCGCTTCGATGGCTCGCGAGCGCGCGGCAGGGTTATCGCTCTGAGCCGCTAATACGACCGAGTGGCGCGTCATGGGAAAGGTTCCGGCTTGTGAGTTCATAGACAATTGAGTTCGAACGTGGCTGGGAAAGTGTAGTGCGAGAGAACCGGGGAGACAAGCGTTGCTGTTCAGACGCCGTTCAGACGCGCCGGCCGGAACGACCTTTGCTAATTCGAGCTTCGCGGATGATGGATTCGAGGGCCTTGATACGTCAGCTCAAGGTGCTGTGGCGTTAGCGAGTTCATCCCCACATTCCTACCAGCGGATTCGCTTGGCCCATCCGTAAGCGCCAAGACTATGGTCGGAGGCTGTGAAGTTGAAGTGGTGGTCCAGTTGAGATAGACAAACCAGTCCCAGAACTCCTGTTCCTAACCCGCTCGGAATGATCGTGTAAGCGGCTGCAATCGTCTTCCCCGATTCTCAACTCCCGATGCCTTGAGCAAGCCACACCGCAACCCATGAACTTCGGGAAGCGGCGTGGCTCGCATTCGGCTGAGGGTACTTACTGCACCGTGAGAGTCAACTGCGTCGTATGGGTCAGGGAACCGGAAGTTCCCGCTACCATGAGGGAATAGGCTCCTGTTGTAGTACCTGGTTGGGTCGTTTGCGCTGGCGTTTTCGTAGTTCCTCCACCGCAGCCTAGCGCGAACAAGGATAGACCAATCACGAGAGCCAGCACCATGAATCGCCACTTGATCTGGCGTTTCTTGCAGCCCAGCGATACCAGCCCAAACATCAGGAGGCCCGGTGCCTGGAAGATCCATGCTGCCAGCATCGAGCTGTTATGCCCCCCATTCGGCGTCAAACGCGCAGTCACGGCAGCCGTGGTGGTTACCGTTACCGTGACAGCCACGGAGTTGCTGCCAGCCGAAATCGAGGTTGGCGAAATGCTGCAGGTGCTCAGTGAAGGGCCGCCGTCGCAACTCAGGTTCACCGCGCTTTCAAACGGCCCCCCTATCCCAGCAAAGGTAAGCTGGTAGGTCGCCTTCGATCCGGCTTTAACCGTAGCGGAAGTACTGCCACTCGCGGTCAATCCGAAGTCGCTGCCCGTGCCGGAAAGCGACACGAAGGCCGACCCTCCCTGGGAGTTGTCGGAGACTATCAGTAACCCGGTTCGGCTTCCACCGATTGCCGGAGCAAACGTTACATTGATCGTACAACTCGCGCTCGGAGCAATAGTAGCCGGGCAATTGTTGGTTTCAGAGAAGTCGCCAGCCGCCGTGACCTTAGCAATCACCATGTTGGCGTTACCGCTGTTGCTTAGGGTGACGGCCTGGGCAACACTGGACTTGCCAACCTGCTGCGCCGTGAACGTCAGGGAGGAAGCTGAGAGTGTATTCACCGGTGCTCCGGCCCCTCCGCTCAATAGGATCGTTTGCGGACTGTTAGGAGCAGAATCCGTGACCACGAGTGTCCCCGTGCGAGAACCCGTTGACGTCGGCGTGAACGTAACCTGCACAAGGCATGTTCCACCACTGGCCGCAACCGTACCGCAGTTGTTAGTTTGAGCGAAATCGCCAGCGCTCTGAATGCCGGTGACAGTGAGCTGCCCAGTGCCGCTGTTGGTTAGCGTGATGCTCTGAGACACGCTTGTGCTCCCTACCGACTGCGATGGGAAGGTGAGGCTCGTCGGGCTGAAACTGGCCGCCGACGCGATGCCGACGCCGTTCAGTGTCACAGCGTGTGGGTTGCCCTGAGCATCGTCGTTAATGGTCAACGTACCGACCCGGACTCCGGAGGCGGTCGGAGCAAAGGTCACGCTCAGCGTGCAGGAGTGGTTTGGGGCGACAGAGGAGCAGTTGGTCGTCTCAGCAAAGTCACCCGACGCGGTTGCACCGGAGACGGTCATGGTGTTCGCTCCGGTATTTGTAATCGTCACTGTTTGTGCCGCGCTCGTCGACCCTACGGACTGATTAGCGAAGGTCAGGCCGGCCGAAGAAATGGTCGCCGTCGTGACATAACCGCTTCCCGCCAGGGTGATCGTTTGCGGACTGTCCGGTGCGTTGTCGGTCAGGGTCAGTGCCCCATTGCGGGCACCACCGGCCGTCGGCATGAAGATGACCTGGAACGTACAGGCTGATCCGACTCCTAGCGCTGTCGGGCAGTTATTGGTCTGGGTGTAGTCGCCGGTGATCCCGATACTATTCAGGTTAAGTGTGGCATTGCCGTTGTTGGTCAGCGTCGCGCTCTGCGGATCACTGGCCAGATTAAGCTGCAGGCTAGGGAAGGTCAGGGTCGTCGCCGACAGGGTTGCGATCGCCGTGGATCCATCGCCCACCAGGTTGATGAAGTGAGGAGAACCTGCGCCGTCGTCCTGAATCAGAATGGATCCGAATCGCGGCCCGGGCTCAGTCGGACTGAAGGTTACAGTGAGTGTGCAATTGCCGGCTGCGGGAACGCTTGTGGCGCAGGTATCTGTTTCAGTGAAGTCTCCGCTAATGGTGATAGAAGAGATTGTCAGTGCTGCGCTGCCCATATTCCGCAGCAGGGACGTGTTCGGCTGGCTTACCGAGCCCACCGCACGAATTGAAAACTGCACAAGGGAAGGGCTTATCGCAACTGCCGGAGCCGTTGCCGTCCCGATTTTTGCCACGAAAGCATCCGTATTTCCGCCCAGCGCATTTTGCAAAGCAGCCGCCGTCACGGGGAAGTCGCTCGAGCTGGTATACCCTGCCACATAAATACTGCCGGAAGCATCCACCGCCACGCCACCGGGAAAGTCATCCCCGTTGCCGCCCACGTACGTGCTGAACAAATCCAGGCTCCCTGTCGGGTCGATCTCGACGAGCATGAGGTCGCTCTGGTTCGTGAAAGTTTCGATTGGATTCACAAGGCTCATGAAGCCGTTGGAGGTCTGACTCAGCACGTATGCATTGTTCAGTGCATCCAAAACAATCGCTTGTGAGTTCGCATAGCTTTGCGGAGGTAAAAACGTCGAATACACCAGCGTGCTACCCGTGGGATCAAACTTGGTTACGAAGGCGGGACCACAACTGCCACCGTACGATCCTGGATCGCAAAGATTTGGCGTTGTAACGGGAAAAGATCCGTCGCTGTACGTGTTGCCTGCCACGTAAGCGGAGCCGCTGCTATCGACTGCGATAGCGGTCATCGTATTGTAATTGCCATTTGTTGTACCAAAATAGGTTGAATACGCCAGGGCTCCGGCGCCGGTCAGTTCGCTGACGAAACCGATTTGCGCGTCGTTCGGGGTATTCTGCGACGCCATGTATGCGTTCTCAGTCGTGGGAAAATTGTAGGTATTGGTGTTGCCTGTCATATAGGCGTTCCCGCTTGCGTCCAGCGCGATCGCAGTGACCGCCGTGTACGGGGCTGGCCAACATGTGCTGCCACCGCCGCAGTTTTCCACGACGTTCGTATTTCCCGCCAGGTAAGTTGAGAAAACCAACGCCGACCCGTCAGCGGTAAAGTGCGTTACAAATCCATATCGGCCGAAGTATTCGTTTTGATTGGGTAAAACAGTCGACTGGTAAGCATTGAAAGTCGGAAAGTCGGTGGCATAGGTCCATCCTCCGACATAGATCTCTTGCGACGCACTCACTGCGATCGCGGTGGCAAACGTCGTGTTGCTGCCGCTAAGGTAGGTCGAATACAGAAGCGACGATCCATCCGCAGAGACTTTGCTTACGAATCCGGGACAGCCCCCGATGTTCTGCGTCTGGTAGCCATTCATGATCGGAAAGTCGTTTGAGCAGGTGTATCCAGAAACATATGCATTGTTGGCATTGTCGAAGGCCATCGCGAGCGCGTAGTCGTCGCTACTGCCACCGATGTAGTCAGCATAGAGCAGGCTCGATCCACTGACGTCCAACTTCGCGACGAAGGCGTTCGTGCCTGAGGGAGCGTTCCCACCTTGCGATGCCAGGGGGAAGTTCGTCGACTGGGTCCATCCGGCAACGTAAGCGCTGCCGTCGCTGTCGACAAATACTCCAACGGCTTGGTCGCTTGCCAGTCCGCCCAAATATGTGGAATAAAGCAGCACAGGATCAATCACCAGCGGCTTGCTCTTGTCGTAGCCGGTCAGTGAAAATGCCACGCGCGTGGAACTCTTCATTGAGTATCCGCCCGCGATCGGCAACTTCATTTGGTTGACCGTCTGGTAGAGAACCGGGCTCTTCATGTGCAGCGCGCCCTGTTTGGTCTGTAACACGAGGTCGCCGCTGCTGCTATCAACGCTGACGCTGTCTGCGCCCTTCACTTCGAATTGGATCTGTTTCGGATTTGCTCCGGGAGCAATTTCGAAGTCATATTCCATCTGCGACGGGTTGCCGTAATAAACGAGGTCGATTCCCGGGTAGATCTCTTTGTAGCGGACCTTCGCGTAGGTCGCCACGTTCGTTTGCCACTTCGACTTATCACGTCCGATGAAGTAGTTCACCTTGCCGGTTTGCGGCTGTTCGCCGACCACAACCGGATTGGGGTTAGCTCCCACCATGCCCAACTGGATCACCATATTGCTCGGCTTCTGGGAGGCACTTAGTTGACTGTTCGATGGGGAGTCGTTTTGCGGCGTCACCTGCGAGGCCCGTGCGGAAAACACCATTTCTCCGGCTGTCAGAAACACCACATACCCCGGACCGCGGGAAAGGAACTTTACATCCGACGCCGTCTGGCCCTGGTTGGCCTCGAACGTCGTCGGCAGCTTGCCATAATCCGCAGTAGCAGTCCTAGTGGACGATGTGGGGGCAGCATTCGCGGGGCCAGATTGTTGCGCCACCAAGGCAGTTGCTGCGGCGAAGAGAGTTACAAAAGTCAAAAGTCCACGTGCAGTCGTTTTCATGGAGTCCTTGTATCGTCGAGATTTTGTGGGAGTGCGCAAACAAGCTACTCAGCCCAGCGGGTTCGGCTTTGGGCTGTCGAAAACACAGTGATCGCCACGCAATAGAACGCAGTTGGGATGCCAGGTCAGGGTTCGTCGCAAGTAGTTGAACTTGCACCTGATTCAGCAATGAACGCGAGCGGGAATTGTCTTGTTATTGGATTTCTTCCGCCTTTCCAGACGCGAGTCACCGCAAGATCGTCTTCTGGCAGGTCTGGTTGCTTAGGAAAATCAAAGGTTCGCGTTCGGCACGAACGCAGTTACGATGTTTTTTCGGGAGACACTAATAGTCGCCCTCTTTGATTGATGGGCGGCGCTTCAAATACTCTTCTCTGAACACGCCTCTTCGCTTCTTGGCAGATGCGCTCGCTTCCTGGCAACAGCAAGACACAGGCAGGGGGTTCTTGAAACGCCGCTGTGAGATTCGGTGGACCGCACCCACGCCAAACCCTAGCTCTTTGGCCATCGCACGCCAGGAAGGCCCCCAGATGCGAGAAGACCTTCGATCTGGGATTCCCAGACATCTGCCCTCGGGCGCCTAGTTTCTGCTCTTTCGCACGGGATTCC
>Ga0073928_10009639_pt1 | contig 11708 bp, 11 predicted proteins | sample PaiPotPPA55metaG_FD_76969 | JGI IMG/M metagenome (GOLD analysis project Ga0073928, IMG submission 76969) | Iron sulfur acid spring bacterial and archeal communities from Banff, Canada, to study Microbial Dark Matter (Phase II) - Paint Pots PPA... ...
AAACCTGATGTCTGCCGACGGGTAGTTGGCAGACTGCCATCGCCGCGTTTTCCGTCGGCAGCTCGCTAAAGCTGCGTCCGGTCCAACGACGCGGGATGGCGCCACCATTCAGCCTCCACTTCCCTCCGAAGAGGGAAAAGAAGTTCATGGTGGTCTATCTTGTGAGATCGTTTCGGACTAATGCCCGAATCCGCTCTCTCACGACTGGCACGTTCAACCGCGTTGTCAAAGACCGAATCGCCTTCCGCCTGAGCGGCTCGCCTTCAGTTCTAGACGAATTCACTACTAGAGCGAATCCGGCTGTCCTCGTAACCCTTTAACCATATCGTTCGCGCGAAACCCTGTCAACCTGCACATCCCACAGCATTTCCACGTGTTTTCCACACGCGGAAAGTACCCGAATTGGACGCGAGACCCGGAGAGCCAGCCTCGTGGCTTCAGAGTCTCAGAGTCTCAAGGTCTTTGAAACTTGAAACCTTGCCACTTTGAACTTTGCCGGCTCACTACAGCGCGCAACGGTATGGTCTTCCGCTTTGGACCTTAAAAAAACGCGCCGAATAATCGGCGCACGCCGAAGCGGAAGACAGAAAATTGGGAAAAGATCCTAAATGGAGGTCCTTACTTTGAAGGTACCCTTCAGAAACCTACTGGTGTTTCCGAATCAAGTCCCGTGGCCGGGACGATTGAGAACTCACATTCTCTGAAATCTTAGATGCCGGGCGGACACGAGAGGTTCAACAAATACGACCGGCTGCCACACATCTGCTCTCGGTGGATTGTTTATACCAGATGAGTAAGAAAAATTGCAAGCGTGAATTTTAAAATTGCGTAGGTTTACCGAAATGGTTCCGCCGCATTGCGACTCGCTGGTGGCCAGGCGATGGTCGAGGAGGGACACTCCTCGCCGCCTGCCGGCAGCATCCGTGATGCTCGGCTCGAGAACCTGCCTGGTGCAAATACTTCTGAGATCCACCCACACTCGGTTGATATCCACCGGGTTCCCTTCGTCGGCAGTTGCAGGCCGTTTTCCGCTAACTCAATGATTGCAATAGATCGGGGAGCGGGGGAGCAGGGGAGCCCTCATTAAATAATCACACAAAATAGGCATACAGCAGACAGGTCGCGGGCGGAGGCACCCACGCCACACCTGCATACCCCCCTAACCGGAGCCGGAGCCGGGACCGTCGCATGCGATTCGCCACCCTCTCAATTGAAGGGGCAATGTGAGCGCTTTGGAACAGACACTCGGATTCCTACCGCGTACGTTTGGGTAGTTTCACTTGGCATGCTCCAAGTTCTCCAGCCGGGGCCCGCACGCGCAAGCAATCGACAGAGAATCGGAAGCACAATCAAATCCAAGCGGAATTCACACCGCCGCAAGGCGGCACTTCTCGGAGGATTCCATGAAGAGAGTATTCCTGCTGCTCGTTGTACCGGCACTGCTGGTCGCGATGGGTTTTGCACAGACTCCCGCGGCTAGCGGCAACACAGACCAGATCAACATCAAAGGTTGCGTGGGTGGCTCGGACGGCAGCTACACCGTTGCGGAAGACAGTACCGGCAAGATTTTCCAAGTCACTACCAGCAGCACTGATCTCAAAGCGTATGTGGGCCAGGACGTAAAGCTCATCGCGCACAAAACAGGCTCTACCGAGAACAGCATTGCCGTCAGTGAATTCAACATGATCTCCTTACACTGCACGCCGACAGCGGCTGGACCCGTAGCTGTCAGCGCGCCGGCGGAGACGGTCAGCGCCCCTGCGGACGCTCCTGCTGCACCGGCCGCCACCGCAGCTGATGCAACCGCAGCAAGCACAGCTGCGCCCGCGGCCAGCGTCGGCGCGCCCGAGGAGACTGCCAGCACTCCGGCTGCGGCCGCCGCGCCTGCTACTGCACCAGATGCGACTGCAGCTCCCGCCCAAGCTGTCGCCACACCTCCCGCCGACCCCGCAGCACCTGCTGCTGCATCGAATGCCGCTGTCGAGCCACCTCCCGCGATGGCCGCTGCACCCACGGCTACGCCCGCTGCCGTTGCCAGCGCGCCCGCTGCGGCCGCTCCTGTTCAGCGAACACGGCCGTCAACTCGATCGCGGAAAGCGGCTGCAACGGTCGCCGCCGCGCCCGCACCGGCTGAACCCGTCAGGCCACCTGTCGCAGACGCGGCTGCACCCACCACGCCTTACGGCCCGGCTGCGGATGCTGCCAGTACTCCGGCTGCACCGGCTCCGGCCGCTGCCACGGGCTCGACGAGCCGGTCCGCAGCGATGTTGGTCTCTATCGTCGTGGTCGTACTCCTCATCGGCACAGCGGTGCCGCTTTACAACCGGTGGAAAAAGCGAAAACTTCTGGAGGAGACACGCGGCCAAAATCTCTCGTTCACGAAGGAAGCGAAAACCGACCCCGGGAGAATCGGCACGAGTGGGGGAAGCAAAGCTGCCTAGGGCAGACCGCAACCCAGCGATTTTCAAACAGCGATCTTCAAAGAGCGATCTTCAAACAACGATCTTCAAACAACGATTTTCAAACTTGATTCGCCGGCAGTTGCTGCTGCCGGCGATCTTTATTTCTGAGGTGAGGGGGAAGCGTTGGTACGCCACCGGACAGACAAGATGGGTCTCGGCGCTTAGTGTTGGCCTAACCTTCCCATCCTGCACCTGTTGTGAGGCTCCTCGCATGCATGACGGATCGTCTCGGAGCCGCGTTCCTTTTAGCTCGATCTGTCACCGGCCTGTCGGCTGAATGAAGCGAAGACGCAAGGCGGTCCGCGAAAGCTGCTACGTCGCCAAGATCCACCTGGTTCAGTCCGACCGAGATCGTGCCAGCGCACCGAGTCGCAGTCCCCTCGACGCCGCGAAAATGAGGCCAAGGCCCGAAAACTGATTCGCGTAAAAGTCCGCCGGCGCCGCGAGGATCGAGCCTCAACGTTGTACATCGGCATGAGGCCGTAGATCCGCATGCAACTCACCGTACTCAATTCACCGTATTCACTCGCCGCTCAGCGCAGTTTAGAGTTGCACTAATCCTGATGCTGGTCAGCGACCTTGGAAGGAGGCTCTATGAACTGGGGCAACGCCGAATCCAATCTTTCAGAGCGCTGGGAACAACTCTACAAAGATGTGCTGGGTGAGCAGGACGAACAGATGATGCCTCGACGCATCGAACGCGCGAGACATGCGATTCTCGACCGGCTCGAAGATGTGTCGTGCGCGCGGAAGAAGCAGATCCCGCAGGCGGGCGAGCTAGCCGCTCTGCGCAATGCGCATCGTGCACTCAGAGTGCTTGAACTACTCTACCTCGGCGACAGTGATGGCGACGGAGGAGCGGGGAAGTTGATCGCGTAAGCATTCACTGGTTGAAACACCCTCACTGTAGTCTCAGCTTGGCCCGCAGTAGGTTATCGAGCGCGGCCAGTCCACCACAAAACTTTGCCGACGATGCGCCAATCGGAGCCCGCGGTGATGGAGACGGAATCGTATTCGCGGCGGTCGGAAACCAGCGCGTCCATGTGATCGAAACGGATAAGACGGGAGACCAGCAGTCCCTGCTCGCGATGCCAGGCGACGACGATGTGACCCACCAGATCATCGTTCTCCGTGGCGGAGGTATCGACCGCGATGATGTAGCCGTCGAGTATTAAGGGCGACATGGAATCGCCTTTCACGCGAAGACAGACCGTGGATGGAGGATTGGGACACCAATCGCGGGGCGCAGCCAACACCGATTCCGGCGAAATGTCGGTAAGGTCGTGATGATCGCCCGGCACGCCGGGCGTTCCGGCGTGGACGGGAAGAAACGGGATCACAACCAAATCCGCCTTCTCGGGAGAGATCTTCTTCTTGCCGCCGGCGCTTACGAATTGCGCGTCGAAGACGCTGTTTGCAGCCATGCGCTGATTTGCGTCGGGCAACACACGGGTGACGTCGGAGAGGCGAAGACCGGCGCGCTTCCAGAAAAACCAGCACAGAGGAGCATCGGCGAGATTGCCCAATCGGATGTAGGTTTCTCCGGTCGGTTCCGAAACTCCGCGCTCCCAGCGGGAAACGGCCATGGCCGACACACCGACGCGGCTGCCGAAACCTTCCTGGCTCAGCTTGCGGCCCCGGCGCATGTCCTCAATCTTGCGCGCCCATTCTGGAACAGCGATTTCGGAATCTCGACGCACAACGTGTCACCACAAAGGAATTTTAGGCACTGAGCGAATACCCGGGGCGTCCTATCGAGGAAGCCCGTCCTGCTGTTGCGGATATTGTACGCTAGCGTACCCCTTAGCGTCTGCTCTTGATCGCTCATGTTAAATTAACCATTTCGACTAGTATCTGGAGTTATCGACAAGACTGGCGCTCAAGGGAGTCGCGTGGCAAAAATTAATTCTGGATCCTCGGAAAAGCTTATTGCGAAATCATCTACCAACGGTAGTGAGCCCCCCGTAGTGCGCAATGAAATTCTGCTTTCTCTGCCGGCGAAGGAATGCGCCACCGTGCTCGCCGAGCTGGAATTCGGGGAGTTGCGCGCCCATGACTTGTTGAACGAAATGGGCGAAGTGATTGAATACTGCTATTTCATGAACAGCGGGATGACCTCGATTCTTACGGTCATGGCGGATGGCAAGGGCGTCGAGGTCGGGCTGACGGGGAAAGAAGGATTCGTTGGCCTGCCGGTGATTGTGGGTTTGAAGACGAGCCCGACCCGAGCCATCGTGCAGATTGCGGGCAGCGCGTTCCGGCTGAGTGTGGCGCAGATTCTGCGGGCTCTGAGCAGATGTCCCCAGCTGGAGAAGAGATTGAACCGCTATTCCCAGGAACTGTCGATGCAGGCCACGCAGGTAGCTGCCTGCAACCGGCTGCACGAAGTGGAACAACGGCTGGCGCGGTGGTTGCTCATGAGTCAGGACCGCGTGGATGGAGACGTGGTGCCTCTGACGCAGGAATTTCTCTCGCACATGTTGGGAACCAGGCGGGCGAGTGTCACGGTTGCAGCGGGCGTGCTTCAGAAAGCCGGCTTGATCAAGTATGTGCGCGGAACGGTGAATATTGTGAACCGAAGCAGGCTGGAGGATGCGGCCTGTGAGTGTTATGGAATCATTACCCGCCAGTCCCAAAACTGGCGGAACGAGGCGGGCCGCTAGTTTAAGGTCGCCGAATCTGGGCCGCGGGGAGCGTCCCCCTGGAGAGTTCTTGCTGAAGAGCGAGAACTCAGTCCAGGACATCAAAGTCAAATTCAAGAACAAGATCAAAAGCGGCGGACAGGAGTGTGCGCCCTACACTCTGTAGAATCGACATCATGACAGTCGGGAGTGCTGACGGGTATCGGCGGGGGATACGGCACTTCAATGCGCGGGAGTTCTATGACGCGCATGAAGTTTGGGAGGACGTATGGCGGGAGTCGCAGGGGATGGAGAAGCGATTTCTGCAGGGGCTGATCCAGGCGGCGGTGGCGTTGCATCATCATTCGACGGGGAATGTGGTGGGAGCTTGTTCGCTGATGGAGAGGTCGCGGAGGAATCTGGCGGCGTGTCCGGAGCAGTATGGGGGGATTCGTTTGGGGTTGCTATTGACGGCCCTGGGGGAGTGGCGCGAAGCCATGGTCAGCGGAAACAGTGCGCCGGAACTGCCGGAGATTTTCGTGGTGGAGTAGGCTCGTCGAGCTGCGCTTGACGGACAGGGGAGGGCGGCTGTCCCCACATATCCGTCACCCCATGGCATTGCTCGCAGGGCTGCCCTACCATGTGTCCCGAGGTGGATCTGCTGTGCTCTACTTTTCTCTTTTTTTTTTCTCTTCTCTTCTCTTCTCTTCTCTTCTCTTCTCTTTTTTTCTTTCTTTCGTTCGTTCTAACCTCGGTCTAACGAAATTCTAAGCTGACGAACTTGGCCGGGGTCTTGCCGGTGTTGGTCAGCGTGTGCGAATACCCTGCGGCTTGCCAACGGCTTTCGCCCTGCTTCATCGAGATGGTCGTCGACGATTTCCCTTTGACGTCGCTGCGCAACTCGTAGTCGGTAAGGGCCACGACTAAATGCGGGCCCACGTGGTGATGCAGTGGGACCATGGCTCCGGGTTGGAGTTCGAACTCGGAGGCGCGGACGCCGTCTTTTAGGAAGAGGACTTCTTTCGTGCCGCCCTGGAGGATGTCGAGGCCGCGGTCGTCCTCGGGGTGCGCGGGGTCCCAGTGGGGGGGCGAGTGGCGCAGCTTTTCGTCCTGGACAAGTTCGATGGTGACGTTGCGAAAGGGCTGGGCGGCGACATTGCGGAAGATGTGAGCGAAGGGGGCGGGAACAAAGCGGACATCTCCCTCGGCCAGCGTGAGGGAGACGGGATCTTTGCCTTCGACGGCGTTCACGATTTCAGAGGCACCAAGCGCGACGAAGAAGGAGTCGTGCCTGTGCCAGTGCAGGCGAGTTTCGGAGTGCGGAGCAAGATTGACGTCGAAGACGCGGACTTGATCGTTGGTGAGAACGAGGTGGTGGTGGGGTTCGGCGGCGACTTCGACTTCTGGCTTGGATTGCGCTGTAAGGAGCGCGGTGAGAAGCAAGAAGAGTATGAGGCGGTTCATTGCGGGGATTGTAGCATCGGGCAGGTCGTCGAGCTGCGCTCGGCGGGACAGCCGAGGACGGCGGTCCCCATCTGAACCCTTCGCAAGAATAAGAATTAAGAATAATGTTCCGAAGCCGGGGATTCGACGGCAGCCTCGCTAGTGATCTTCCCGCGTAACGCGGATCCATTCTTCCATCTGATCGAGGTATTCGGAAAGAGCGCGGCGGCCGGCGGCGGTGAGGCGGTATTCGGTGCGGGGGACGCGTCCTTCAAAAAACTTCACGCAGGAAATGTATTGCGCTTCTTCGAGCTTGCGAGCGTGGACGCTGAGGTTGCCGTCGGTGGTTTTGAGGACGCGTTTGAGATCGTTGAAGCTGAGGGAATCGTTGGTGGCCAAGGCGCTGACGATGCCGAGGCGAATGCGTTCGTGAATCAGGCGATCGAGTTCGGGGAGTTCGGGAGCGACAGGAGCGGGCTCGCGATTTTCTTCATGTGCCCGCCCGCGCGCCTTCTCGCGACCTTTCTCGCCCACCTTCTCGCGCGTGTTCTCGCGAAGGACGGACTCGTGTTTCGCGGGCTTGCGATGGGATGGAAGAGGTCTAGCCACCGTGCCTCCGGGCGATGAGGAGTCCGAAGAGAATGTGGAGACCGCCGAAGCCTGCGGCCAGAAACCCGTTGCCCCAGGCGGCGGGGCCGAGGACGGTGAGTCCGCCGAGGAGCATGAAGCAGAGGCCCATCACGGGAACGATCTGGACTGAGAAGGCGCCTCCGGTCATGATGCCGGCGCCATAGAGCAAAAGCCAGGTGGCGGGCAATGCGGATTGCAGGCCCGCGCGAAACAAAAGAAAAGTGAGGAAGGCTCCGGCGACGAGAGGCGGAGCGAGTCCGAGAGCGACTTTGCGCGCCGGTCCGGAAAAGAGCGGCAGGCCGCGGCGGTTCGCTTTCCAGGTGCAGGCGAGCAATCCGATGGCGACGGCGAGCAGGCCTTCGCCGAGCCAGACGCGCAGCCAGGCGAAAGAAGAGATCTGTTGAGCGGCCAGCCAGGCGGCGACCAGGGCGGTGAAGCCGAGAAGAACCTGCCCCCAACCGGAGACGGCGGTGAAGGCGGCGGAGCGTTCCATGGTATCGCGGATGAAGCGGAGGTCGGCGAAGACTTCGGGAGCGGTGCGCGACGGCCGGGCCGAAGCAGGCTCCTGGGAGCGATGAAAGCGCCGGAGGCGGTGCGGCCGCGGGTCAAACATGCAGCTAGACTAGCCGGGCTGGCGGCGAGTGTCAAGTACTTTGCGGTACAAAGACTAAATCGAATTTCTAAAGCCATCGAGAGCGGGACGGACTCGGTAGTCCTTGGGGCGCGCGGATGGGTGGCTCTATAATCCCCCGAAGGCGCGGATGGAAGCTGAGGAGGTCGCATGGCTTGGGGTAGCGGAAGTTTTGAGAACGACGAGGCGGCGGCTTGGCTAAAGAACTTGCCTGCAATCACGCCGCAGGATCTGACGCGAGTCCTGGTTCAGGCCGCTGATGATCCCGGCTATGTGGAAGCGCCTGCCGCGAGAGTTGCGGTCGCGGCAAGCGAAGTGGTCGCCTCTCTGAACGGCGCTCCCTCCGAGGGAAGGCCACCGGAGATCGCTGATTGGGCGAGGAAACATGAGCGCGCTTTCACTCCGGAGCTGAAGGCGGTGGCGATGCGCGCCTTGGATCGGGTGCGGAGGAATTCAGAATTAAAGGATTTGTGGCTCGAGGCCGACGGGCTGAATGACTGGATTCAGGCGCTAAAAGATCTGCAGACCAGGTTGGGATAGTCAGGTTGGGATAGTATGGCTGGCGGTTACTCGGTCCCGGGTGAGGTTGGCACCGGATGAGGAGACTGCCGGTTGGTGCAATTGAGGCAGGAGCATTGAAACTCTTTGTCTTGAGGCATTCCCACATGACCACAACGGTCGCACCGATACCACGCTCCGCCGAAGCGCTTGGCCATGAACCTCGATTCATCGCCGTCCCGGCAATAGGGACAGCGCCTCGGATCTTCCAATGTGGCTCCTACTGAACTGGTCTTTCTAGTGGGGGGGAGAGACTTTCACTTAGCGTCGCACGAATGCGGCGCGATTTCAGTGTCCGGAATCACATCTTGGGGATGTTGGCGTAGGGGCGGGGAAGCGCCGCTTGCGCTCAAAAATCGGAAGCAGACCGATGTTTCTTGTCACTTGTCGGGGCTTACTGGCCAGAGAGGAGGCCGAAGACGCCAACTCCCGTGGTGGTGCCGACGTAGACTTTGCCGTTGGCGATCATGGGAGTGATGTATTTGTTGCCGGCACCGAATTGATCGCGGCCATTGGAGGCCTGGTTGGTGTTATAGATCTCCACCAGCGTCTTGGCATTGTAAGCGTGAAGCACAGCGGGATTGGTATTCTCGGCGGCCCAGACGATAGCGTTCTGTCCAGCGTTGGCAGAGACACTTGGAGTGGCGCCAGGGTACGCAAAGGAGTTGGATGTTTTCGCCACGGCGGTCGTGAGCAATTTCGCGTTATTGAATTGGAACTTGAGAATCGGAGAGTCCGTCGGACCGTAGTAGAGGCTGGTGTTTAGGGCGGCGGGCATCGACCAGACTCCGCCGGGCAACACGCCCGCGAGTTCCTGATAAATGCTGTTGGTTGTCGAATTGAATTTCCCCATGTTCGTGCGGTCGACGACGTAGAGGTTGCTATCTTTGCCGGCGCCGACAGCGAGTCGCCAAACCTTGCCCGTGGAGTCTTTCTCGCTGACCAGCAGAGTACCGCCGGAGCCGAGATCGATGTCAGAGCCGTTTTCGTCGGCCTCATTGTCCATCTCGAAATAGTCAGCCACGGCGAGTCCGCCTTGGGTGGTGAGGTGGAGGAAGGCGTTGCCGTAGTCGCCGCTTTCCGGGAAGCCGGAGGAATTCAGCGTGGTATCGAAGAGTCCGTTGGCATCGAGAAGGAAGATGTTGCCGGCAGAGTCGGCGGCCATGCCTGCGCCGGAACCCCAGATCGCGCCTTCATTGCCGTTGGGAGTAACGTTGAGCACGGTGGTCTGCTTGAGTGTGACTGCGTTGTAGCCCATGATCCAGCCGGTATAGGGCCGGAAATCACAGTGCGAGGCCCAGGCGAGATAGACGATGTTGCCGATGAGAAGCAGGCCGGCGCGCTCTTTGTATTGGGCCGGATCGAAGATGACGAAACCGCCGGAGCTGTTGTCACCGGTGCCGGGATATTGGGCGGCGATGTCCACGGGACCGTTGTGCAGTTCGGCGCCGGTGCTGGCGTCGAGGGCGTGCAGTCGCTGGTGGTAGGTGGAACCACTCTTTGACATCGCGACCACGTAGAGGACCGGGTTGCCGGTCTTGGGACGAGCGATGACCGGAGTTGAGGTGATTCCGATTTCGGGTGAAACCTGGGAACAGCTGCGTTTGTCGGAGGTGGTTTCTCCGGACTTGAGGGTGCTGATCTGCCAGATTTTGGCGCCGGTATCGGCGTCGTAAGCGTAGACAGTGTCGTGCTCGGTGGCGACGATCAGCAGATTATGGGTGGCGCCGGCAATGGAAACCGCGGACAAATAGAGCGGCTCGGCATCGACGAGGCCATCGGCGGGCACCGCGAAGAGCTTGCCAAACATGGCAGAGTTCACGTTGGTCAAGCTGAGTGCGGTCTCTTTATTGTCGAAACCGGTGCGGGCATTGTTGTTGTGATAGGTGAGGACGTCTTGCGAATGAGCGGGAAGAGCGCAGAAGATGGCGAACAGCAAGAGCGCCGCTAGGCTTCGAGAATATGAGAGAGCAACGGGGGGCTGGTGGAACGGCATGGTGCGGGCCTCCTAGGGTCAGGTCAGGTCAGGGGATAACCCCGGCTGATATAGCCTACCGGGAAAGCTGCGAAAATGGGATGGGGCTTTCTTCTCGGGCGTCAGTCTGCCAGATTATTGGCTGGGACTCAAACCCGTTGGTACATTGAGGATTGGCCTATGACGGATGTTGGCAAGCTATTGATCACGCTGGGGTTGGTGCTGATTGTGGCGGGAGCGCTGCTCACCGTGCTGGGGCGGGCGAACCTGCCCTTGGGACGACTTCCCGGAGATATTGTTTATCGGGGGAAGAATTCGACGCTTTACTTTCCGCTGGCGACGTCGGTGGTGGTCAGCGTGGTGCTTTCGATTGTCCTGTATGTGGTGGGGCGGTGGAAACGGTGAGACTGCGGCGCGATTTGACTCCCGCGTGGCTCAGCCGTTAGATTCTTGGCGTCGGTGGTGTTGAATTTGTCTTGCTCTTTGTGATGTCGTTCGGAACGCGCGTCTTCGCCGCTCGGCGAAGACAGGGAAGCGGGTGAGAATCCCGCGCTGCCGCGCAACTGTAAGCGAGGAAACTGCCATCGGCCACTGGGAGATGTCCCGGGAAGGCCGAGGGCGTGACCGGATGGAATCATCCTTACTCGCGAAGCCAGGAGACCGGCGCGATCCGTCTACTTCAACCTCTTTCGCGAGCAAAGGAGGCAGGTATGCGCGCATTCGTTGGCGTCTTTCTTGGAGCCGTTCTCTCTGTTTCCCTCTCCTTGGCTGCCTCGACGGCCGATCTCAAAGTTAAAGTCGTGGATCCGCAGGGTGCGGCGGTGGCTGGGGCGCAGGTTTCGCTGATCAGCGGGACCGAAAACAAAGTTCTGGGCACGCAGAGTACTTCGGCGGAAGGAACTGCCCTGTTTCAGATGGCCGGCGGGAGCCCTTCTCAGATTCAAGTGCTGGCACCAGGGTTTGCGGCGGAAGCCGTCGGTGTCTCCTCGGAGGCGGAGATTACTGTCCGCCTGCGGCTGGCGACTGCTTCGGAGACCGTGGTGGTGAGCGCGACGCGAACTCCCGTGCCGGGGGACGCTGCCGGGGCTGACGTCGACTCTCTCAGTGCGGCGCAGCTTTCAACCATGCAGCCGACGGCGGCGAGTGACGCGGTCCGCTTTCTTCCGGGCGCGGTCATCAACGACGCGGGGCAGCGCGGCGGGCTGACTTCCCTTTTCGTCCGTGGAGGAGAGTCGCGCTACAACAAGGTAATCGTGGATGGAGTCACGATCAATGAACCCGGTGGGACCTTCGACTTCGGCACGATGCGCGTGGATCAGGCTGACCGCATGGAGTTTGTGCGGGGGGCGCAGAGCACGCTCTATGGATCGGACGCCATGACCAGCGTG
>Ga0073928_10009641_pt1 | contig 11704 bp, 13 predicted proteins | sample PaiPotPPA55metaG_FD_76969 | JGI IMG/M metagenome (GOLD analysis project Ga0073928, IMG submission 76969) | Iron sulfur acid spring bacterial and archeal communities from Banff, Canada, to study Microbial Dark Matter (Phase II) - Paint Pots PPA... ...
AGGATCGCCTTGGTGCCGTCCCAGGCGCCGCGCGCGCGGGCGCCCTTCAGCGTCCAGTCGTTGAGACCATACAAATTCCTGAAGACGCGGTCCTTGTCGTCCAGCATCACACCTTGTCCTTGATGGATTTCAGCGTCGTCGGACCACCGATCGGCGCCGAGAATTGGCGCCCGTTCTGCGGCCCCGCCTTCGCCGGCTTGCCGCTGCTGAAGCCATCGAGCACTTTCTCAAAGCTCTCCGCCGTCAAGTCCTCATATGTGTCGTTCCAGATCAGGACCATCGGAGCGTTGACGCAGGCGCCGAGGCACTCGACCTCTTCCCACGAGTAGTTGCCGTCGGCCGACAGGTGGAAGGGCTCGGGATGGATACGCCGTTCGCACACCTTGAACAGTTCATCGGCGCCGCGCAGCCGACACGGCGTGGTGCCGCATACCTGGACATGGGCTTTTTTGCCGACCGGCGACAGCAGAAACATCGTGTAGAACGTCGCGACTTCCAGAACACGGATGTAAGGCATACCGAGCAGATCGGCGACCACGCGGATCGCGGCTTCCGAGGTCCAGCCTCCGCTCTGCTCCTGGGCGCGCCACAGAATCGGGATGACCGCCGACGCCTGGCGGCCCGGCGGGTACTTGGCGATCTGCTGCTTGGCCCACTCGAGGTTCTCGTCGCTGAATGCGAAGCTCTTCGGCTGCAGTTCCTTTGGCGCGAGGCGGCGGACAGACATGATGCGTTTGGTTCCTAACGATCGAACCGGCGGAAACTGGCCGACAGGCTACGAAGCCGCTGCTCCCAGAAGAGACTCTTGGTCGCGAACACGTTGTAGCCGATGTTGCGCGCTTGCTTGATGCGTTCCAGTGACGAGACGTCGCGCAGATGCTCGTAGTGGCCCGTATCCGGGTCGTAGCAAAACAGTTTTTTATCGGTGTTTTTCAGGATGTATCGCGAGATCGTGTGATTTTGGTCGCTGCCGTGCTCCTCGCAGATCACGATGCAATCCGAATTCAGCAACCTTGCCGCTCCGGTCAGTGCCTCGAGCTCGATGCCTTCGACGTCGAGCTTGATGACATAGCGGCCGTGGGCGGTGATGATCTTCTGATCGACGAGGTCGTCGAGCGCGATGACGGTGACCTCTTCGCCAAGCTGCCCCGCAGGGCCCGCGATGCTGAGTTTTTCGTGCTTGCTGCCGCTGAGGCGCACGCTGCCTGCCGCGGCGCCGATCGCACGTTGCATCGGCTTGAAACGATTGCCGTTGATTTTCGCATTGGCAGTCAGCTGCGCAAAGGTTTGCGACGACGGCTCGATCGCAATGGCGCGGTGGGCACCGAACGGCCTTGATGTGACCAGCACCGACCAGTAGCCATAATTGGCGCCGCAATCGATCAACGTGTAGTCGACGTCGGCAACGCTGCGAAGGAAGAACTCGACGTCCGCTTCGTAGCGGTAGCGCTGATCTAGCAGCAAGCTCCAATAGCTGTCGCCGTATGGAAAGGAAAACAACGCACCCTCGTCAAGCCGCACGATGATATCACGTTCGGTGAGCATGGCGCGCACCGCCTTGCAGCCGAGGCCGAAGCCGCGATACGACCAGACCGAACTGACACGGGCGCCGGCGAAAAAGGCGACGGCGGCCAACCGCTCCACGGCTGTCGCACCATCGAGCAATCCGGTGCGGCGATCGAAGGCGAGAACCGGCTGCGCCATTATCGGCTCCCGTGCCGTCGGATCATCGATCGACCTCGCCGAACACGATATCGAGCGATCCGAGAATGGCCGAGACGTCGGCGAGTAGGTGCCCGCGGCACAGGAAGTCCATCGCCTGCAAATGCGCAAAGCCCGGCGCGCGGATCTTGCATTTATAGGGCATGTTGGTGCCGTCGGCGACGAGATAGACGCCGAATTCGCCCTTCGGTGCCTCGACCGCGGCATAGATCTCGCCGGCCGGCACGTGTACACCCTCGGTGTAAAGCTTGAAGTGATGAATGAGCGCTTCCATCGAGCGCTTCATCTCGCCCCGACGCGGCGGCGTAATCTTGTTGTCCTCGATGACGACCGGTCCCTGGCCATCAGCGGCGCGCAGCTTCTGGATGCACTGCTTCATGATGCGAACCGACTGCCGCATCTCCTCCATCCGGATACAGTAGCGGTCGTAGCAGTCGCCGTTCTTGCCGACCGGAATATCGAAGTCCATTTCCGCGTAGCATTCGTAGGGCTGCGCCTTGCGCAGGTCCCAAGCGGCACCGGAGCCGCGCACCATGACGCCGGAAAAGCCCCACTTCCAGGCATCGGCCAACGACACCACGCCGATGTCGACGTTGCGCTGCTTGAAGATGCGGTTGTCGGTCAACAGTCGTTCGAGATCATCACAGACCTTGAGGAACGGATCGCAGAAATTCCAGATGTCCTCGATCAGCTGCGGCGGCAGGTCCTGGTGAACACCGCCGATCCGGAAGAACGCGGCGTGCATACGCGAACCCGACGCACGCTCATAGAACACCATCAGCTTCTCGCGCTCTTCGAAGCCCCAAAGCGGCGGTGTCAGCGCGCCGACGTCCATCGCCTGTGTCGTGACGTTGAGGAGGTGCGACAGCAGCCGCCCGATCTCGCAATAGAGCACGCGGATCAATTGCCCGCGGCGCGGCGCCTCGATGCCGAGCAATTTTTCGGCCGCCAGGCAGAACGCATGCTCCTGGTTCATCGGCGCGACGTAATCGAGCCGGTCGAAATACGGGATCGCTTGCAAATAGGTCTTGTGCTCGATCAGCTTCTCGGTGCCGCGGTGCAGGAGGCCGATGTGCGGGTCGACCCGCTCGACCACCTCACCGTCGAGTTCCAGCACCAGCCGCAACACGCCGTGCGCCGCCGGGTGCTGCGGCCCGAAATTGATCGTGAAGTTGCGGAGCGAGGCCTCAGCCATCAGCTTGCCTTTGGTGTTGCCTTCTCATCGCCGGGCAGCGGGTAGTCCGCCCCCTCCCACGGCGACATGAAATCAAACTTGCGGAATTCCTGGTTGAGCCTTACCGGTTCATACACGACGCGCTTCTGCTGGTCGTCGTAGCGCACCTCGACAAATCCGGTGAGCGGAAAATCCTTGCGCAGCGGATGGCCGTCGAAGCCATAGTCTGTCAGCAGCCGCCGCATATCGGGATGACCCGTGAAGATGACGCCATAAAGGTCGTAGGTCTCTCGCTCGAACCAGTCCGCGCCCGGAAACACCTCAATGATCGACGGCACCTGCGTGGTGTCGTCGACCTGCGCCTTGATCCGCACCCGCGTGTTCAGTGTAGGTGACAGCAGGTGATACACCAGGTCGAAGCGGCGCTCGCGGCCCGGATAATCGACAGCGGTGATGTCCGTGACGTTGACGAAGCGGCAATTCGGGTCGTCGCGCAAGAAGCGCACGACGTCGACGATCTTCTCTGCCACCGCCTCAAGCACCAGCATGCCATGCGTGATGCCATGGCCCTGGACGGCGCCGGGCAGCGCCGCAGCGATGGCCTCGCCGAGCGAACTCAATTTAGCGTTGTCCATCATGCCAAAAACTCACCGCTCGATGGTGCCGACGCGGCGGATTTTCTTCTGCAGCAGCATGACACCATAAAGCAGTGCTTCCGCAGTCGGCGGGCAGCCCGGAACGTAGATGTCGATTGGCACGATTCGATCGCAGCCGCGCACCACCGAGTAGGAATAGTGATAGTAGCCGCCACCGTTGGCGCAGGAGCCCATCGAGATGACGTAACGGGGCTCCGGCATCTGGTCGTAGACCTTGCGCAGCGCCGGCGCCATCTTGTTGGTCAACGTGCCCGCGACAATCATCACGTCGGACTGCCTGGGCGACGCTCGCGGCGCAAACCCGAAGCGCTCGGCATCGTAACGCGGCATCGACATCTGCATCATCTCGACCGCGCAACAGGCGAGCCCGAACGTCATCCACATCAATGAGCCGGTACGCGCCCAGGTGATTAGCTCATCGGTTGCAGTGACGAAGAAACCCTTGTCCGCGAGTTCGTTGTTGATCTCGACAAACATGCGGTCATCGACGCCAACCGGTCGGCCGGTGCGCGGATCGATCACGCCGGTTCCCGGTTGCGAGGTCACTGCGCTGCTTGCAGGCGTCAATCCCATTCGAGCGCGCCCTTCTTCCACTCATAGGCGAAGCCGATCGTCAGCACCGCCAGAAACACCACCATCGACCAGAAACCCAGCGCCCCAAGCTTGCCGAAGGTGACCGCCCACGGAAACAGGAAGCTCACCTCGAGATCGAAAATGATGAAGAGAATAGCGACCAGATAGTAGCGGACATCGAACTTCATTCGCGCGTCGTCGAACGCATCGAAGCCACATTCATAGGCGGACAGCTTTTCCGGATCGGGCTGGCTGTATGCGACGATGAAGGGTGCGACCAAAAGCGCCGCGCCGATCACGGTGGCTACGCCGATAAACACGACAAGGGGCAGATAGTTCGCAAGAATCCCGTTCATCGACGGCCCTCGGTCGCGGCTTAAATGAGCCCGCGGATTCGCGGGAACATTAAGGGAGGTTTTGAGGCTTAGCGCAGCGCAACAGGGGTGGCAAGCAGCCCCAACGCTGCTTCAAACTAAATTGCGAATCCGGATTTATTCCCTTGTTTTAAGGGTGCAAATCCGCGGCCGAACGCTGTTGCACGCAGGCCCCGCATTCAGTTCAGCGCGCGGGCAATCTCGGTGCCGCAGGTGGCCGTGTCGGCAGTCCCGCCGAGGTCCCGTGTGCGGAGCTTTGGCTCTGCTAGCACCGCTTCGACCGCCGAAACGATGGCCTTCGCGGCCTCGGTCTCGCCGAGGTGATCCAGCATCATGGCGGCAGACCAAACCTGCCCTATCGGATTGGCAATGCCCTGCCCCGCGATGTCGGGCGCCGAGCCATGCACCGGTTCGAACAGCGACGGAAATTTTCGTTCCGGATTGATATTGCCGGACGGCGCAATTCCGATCGTTCCCGTACAAGCCGGCCCCAAGTCGGACAGGATGTCCCCGAAGAGGTTCGAGCCGACAACGACATCGAAGCGATCCGGGTTGAGCACGAACTGCGCCGTCAGAATGTCGATGTGATACTTGTCCCACCGGACAGACGGGAACTGTCTGGCCATCTGCTCAACCCGCTCGTCCCAATAGGGCATCGTGATCGAAATACCGTTCGACTTGGTCGCCGAGGTCAGGTGCTTCTTCGGCCGGCTCTGGGCGAGTTCGAACGCAAAACGCAAGATTCGGTCGACCCCAATCCTCGTCAGCACCGTCTCTTGCACCACCACCTCGCGATCGGTGCCGGGAAAGATCTTTCCGCCAATCGACGAATACTCGCCCTCGGTATTTTCGCGGACCACGAAGAAGTCGATGTCGCCGGGCTTGCGTCCCGCGAGCGGCGATCGGACGCCCGGCATCAGTCGCACCGGCCGCAGGTTGACGTATTGGTCGAACTCACGACGGAACTGGATCAGCGACCCCCACAGCGACACGTGATCGGGCACGACGGCAGGCCAGCCGACCGCGCCGAAGAAGATCGCGTCATGGCCGCCGATTTGATGCTTCCAATCCTGCGGCATCATCGCGTTGTGCTTGAGGTAGTAGTCGCATGACGCGAAATCGAAGGTGTCGAGCTTGACCTCGAAGTTGTATTTGGATGCGGCGGCTTCCAGCGTGCGCAAACCTTCCGGCACGACCTCCTTACCGATGCCGTCTCCCGCAATCACGGCGATACGATAGGTACGATTGGTACGATTGGTGGCAGGTCGTTTGTCGGGCATGGGATTTGATCCTCACATTTTGCGCAGGCGAGATAGCACGCGGCTGGCAATCGATCGCCCGCCGGCACCGGTCGATTGACGCTGCACTTGTGCTGCGGTCGGCTGCGTTGGAAAAACCAGCGGCGCCTTGGCTTCGTTGAGCGAAAAATAGGCCCAGTGGCAGCCGGCCGAGAAGACGTCGGCGCCGATCGTTCGCTCGATTTCGGTCTGGCGCACCTGGTGGTCGCGCCGCCACTGCACCAGATCCTGGTCGGCGCTGTGCATCTCGCAATCGTTGCGCCACAAAAAATCCATCAGCGGCAGGAACTGCGGCTCCTGCGTACTGACCCATCCGATATTATACCGCGCCGAGATATCCTTGGTGTCAGGCCCGCGCCAGAAGAACCGTCCATCGTAACCGCGATGCACCGCTACATAGCGACTGTCGCTCACGTCGTGACAGGCAACGATGTGATCTTAGAGCGCGATCGCCGGCATCAGCCGGCACAGCACGCCATCGGCGGCCTCCCAGCCGTGGGCGTCCCAGAAGACGAAAACCTTCGTCGCATCTCCAATCAGCGGGCCAAAATCGACTGTCGATATATCTTGGGTGCGCGCCTCGACATGCGGAAGGATCGCGGCGAGTTCGCTCGCCCGCAGCCTCGGCACGGTGAGATCGTGCCACAGGCTGTCGAGATCGAAGCTGACGAGCCGGCCGTGGCCCGCGGTCGCGATCGCCGACGCGAAGACGCAGGTGCTGTTGCCATAGCCACGACCGACCTCGACGATAACGTCGGGGCGATAGTCGAGGCAAAGCGCGTAGAGCTGCAGTCCCTGCAGCACATTTAGATTACCGGGTTCGTTGGCGATCGTGCGAATGCAGTCGAGTCGCGGACGGAACGCGATTGCCGGTTCGAGCTGCCGATCGAGACAGAGCGCCGAATAACCTTGAGACACTGACATCGGACGATGAGCTTAGCGCGGCGCCGAAAGGCAAGTCGAGGTATGATGATCGTAAAGGCACGGGCGAGCCGCTTTGCTCTGGGCGCCAATTGAGGGCCCGCGATCCGCGCAAAAGCAAATCATCCCGGGACCCCGCATGTCGGGGCCGGGATGATCGCGAGGTCAACTCTTATGCGTCAGCGGGCGGTCTCAGACCGCTTCCTTGAGTTCCTTCGCCGCGCGGAACGCCACCTTCTTGCTGGCCTTGATGTGAATCGCTTCGCCAGTCGCAGGATTGCGCCCCATGCGGGCAGCGCGCTTGCGGACCTGGAGAATGCCGAGGCCGACGATGCGGATGCGTTCACCCTTCTTCAGGTGCTTGGTCACCTTGGTCACGAGGTCACCGAGCACCGCCTCGGTCTGCTTCTTGGACATCTCGTGATCCTCAGAGATCGAAGCTGCCAGGTGCTTCAGGGTCACAGTCGTCGGGGTCGATGCTTTCTTCGCCATATTTGGCCCTCCTCAGGAAGTCGACGGGTTTAGGAAACTTAGACAAATCGCGGCTTAAACGATTCGTCCAGTCCCTGCCTACAATGTTTTGCCTATAAACACGGCCTTTTTTGCATCAGCATCAAAAAAAAGGCCGTGGCAGAGGCGGATTCGCGACAACCTTGACTTGAAAGGGGCGCGGTTCTAAGTCCGGCGGTCACTGCGGGGGGTTGTTCGCAAGGTCCGCGCGGGAGTAGCTCAGTTGGTTAGAGCGCCGGCCTGTCACGCCGGAGGTCGCGGGTTCGAGCCCCGTCTCTCGCGCCAGCATCCAGACACCTAGGTCGCCGCTCCGTGCCATCTCCTATCGTCTTTGATCATGCCGTCAGCGAGCGCTTTCTGCGCTATGTCGTCATTGATACCCAATCCGACCCAGCTTCACCGACCTCCCCGTCCACCGAAAAACAGAAGAATCTCGGCCGTTTGCTGGCCGCCGAGCTCAAGGAACTCGGCCTCGTCGACGCCCACATGGACGAGCACGGCTATGTCTACGCGACGATACCGGCGAACACGACGAAGCGCGTGCCGGTGATCTGCTTTTGCTCGCATATGGATACCTCGCCTGATTGCACGGGCAAGGATGTCAAGCCGCAGATCGTCAGAAATTATCGTGGCGGCGACATCGCCTTGCCCGGCGATCCGACGCAAGTGATCCGCGTTGCCGAACACCCGGCGCTGAAAGAACAGGCCGGCAACGACATTATCACGACCGACGGCACCACCCTTTTGGGCGCCGACAACAAGGCCGGTCTTGCCGAGATCATGGACGCCGCGCGCTTCTTGCTCGCACATCCGGAGATCAAGCACGGCAGCATCAAGATTCTGTTTACGCCGGACGAGGAGATCGGTCGCGGCGTCGACAATGTCGATATGAAAAAGCTCGGCGCGGATTTCGGCTACACCATGGACGGCGAGAGCGCTGGTTGTCTCGAAGACGAGACATTCTCGGCTGATGCCGTCGTCATTACTGTCCAAGGCGTAAGCGTGCACCCGGGCTTTGCCAAGGGGCGGATGGAGCACGCAATCAAGATCGCCGCCGCAATCGTCGACGGTCTGCCCAAGGATACCTGCTCACCGGAGACCACCGAGGGCCGCGAGGGCTTCCTGCACCCCACGGCGGTGAACGGCGGGCTCGACAGCGCCGTCCTGCAGTTCATTGTCCGCGACTTCACCGAACAGGGTCTGAAGCAGAAGGAGGCGCTGCTCGAAGAGATCGTCCGCGAGGTGATCAAGGGCTATCCCCGCTCGTCCTACAAAATTCAGGTCAAGGAGCAATATCGCAACATGAAGGTGGTGCTCGACCAGCATCCCGACGTGGTTGCGAATGCCGCCGAGGCAATCCGCCGCGCGGGACTGAAGGTGGTCCGCTCATCGATCCGCGGCGGCACAGATGGCTCGCGACTCTCTTTCATGGGACTGCCCTGCCCCAACATTTTCGCCGGCGAGCACGCTTTTCACTCCCGCTTGGAGTGGGTCAGTGTCCAGGACATGGAAAAGGCCGTGCAGACCATCGTACACCTCGCGATGGTCTGGGAGGAGCGGGCGTGAGCAATGGTCGCAGCAGCAGTCCACCTTCGGCCGCCCGTCTTCGCTCTTCGAGCTACTCCGGGCCCGCTTCACATCCCGCAACGCCTTGGCTGCGCCGCGCGTAGCCGAAGGCGAAGCGTGGTGGGCGGTGACGGGATCGAACCGCCGACACCCTGCGTGTAAAGCAGGTGCTCTGCCAGCTGAGCTAACCGCCCTCTCGCCGCACTTTTAGCGCCGCCCGCGATGCCAGCGCAAGCAACCGCCCCTGATCGATCTCATGGCCAGAAACAAAAGCGGCACCCGAAGGTGCCGCTTCCGATCTTGCCAAGACGCTAAACGCTCAGTGGGCCACAAGGCCACCGGTCGCCTCGTCACCTGCAGTTGCCACCGGTGGCGGGACCGCGGTCTCGTCCCATTCGATGGCCTCGGGCTTGCGCACCAGCGCCCGCGCCAGCACCTCGTCCATCCGCGACACCGGAATGATCTCGAGATTACCTTTGATCGCGTCGGAAATCTCGGTGAGATCCTTGGCGTTGTCCTCGGGGATCAGCACCGTCTTGATGCCGCCGCGCGCGGCTGCCAACAGCTTCTCCTTCAGACCGCCGATGGGCAGCACGCGTCCGCGCAGCGTGATCTCCCCCGTCATCGCAACATCGCGGCGCACCGCGATGCCGGTCATCACAGAGACGATCGCGGTCACCATCGCGACGCCCGCCGACGGACCATCCTTCGGCGTTGCGCCCTCCGGCACGTGCACGTGGATGTCGCGTTTGTCGAACTTGGGCGGCTCGATGCCAAAGGCGATCGAGCGGGAGCGGACGTAGGACGCCGCGGCCGAAATCGACTCCTTCATGACATCGCGCAGGTTGCCGGTGACGGTCATGCGGCCCTTGCCGGGCATCATGACGCCTTCGACCGTGAGCAGCTCGCCGCCGGCATCGGTCCACGCCAGACCGGTGACGACGCCCGTCTGGTCATCGGCCTCAATCTCGCCGTAGCGGTACTTCGGAACCCCGAGATACTCCTCGAGCAACTTCTCCGTGATTTTCACCGACTTCTTCTTGGAGATCATCAACTCCTTGACCGCCTTACGGGCGAGCGTTGACAGCTCGCGCTCAAGGTTTCGCACGCCCGCTTCGCGGGTGTAGCGGCGGATGATCAGGAGCAGCGCGTCGTCGTCGATCGACCATTCCTTCGGATCGAGGCCGTGCTTGGAGAGGGCGCTCGGGATCAGGTGCTTGCGCGCGATCTCGACCTTCTCGTTCTCGGTATAGCCGGCGATCCGGATGATCTCCATGCGGTCCATCAAGGGCGGCGGAATATTCAGGGTGTTCGCCGTCGTGATGAACATGACGTTGGAGAGATCGTAGTCGACCTCAAGGTAGTGATCGTTGAACGTCGAGTTCTGCTCGGGGTCGAGAACCTCGAGCAGGGCCGACGACGGATCGCCGCGGAAGTCGGCACCCATCTTGTCGACCTCGTCCAGCAGGAACAGCGGATTCGACGTCTTCGCCTTGCGCATCGACTGGATGATCTTGCCCGGCATCGAGCCGATATAGGTGCGCCGGTGGCCCCTGATCTCGGCCTCATCACGCACGCCGCCGAGCGATACGCGCACGAACTCGCGGCCGGTTGCCCGCGCGATCGACTTGCCGAGCGAGGTCTTGCCCACGCCCGGAGGCCCGACCAGGCACAGGATCGGTCCGGTCAGCTTGTTGGCGCGCGACTGCACTGCGAGATACTCGACGATCCGATCCTTGACCTTCTCGAGGGCATAGTGGTCGTGATCAAGCACCTCCTGGGCCGCCACGAGGTCCTTCTTGACCTTCGACTTCTTGCTCCACGGAATCGAGAGCAGCCAGTCGAGATAGTTGCGTACCACTGTCGCTTCCGCGGACATCGGCGACATCTGCCGCAGCTTCTTCAATTCGTGCTGGGCTTTTTCGCGCGCTTCCTTCGAGAGCTTGGTCTTGGAGATCTTGTCTTCGAGGTCGGCAAGTTCATCGCGGCCCTCCTCGTCGCCAAGCTCCTTCTGGATCGCCTTCATTTGCTCATTGAGGTAGTACTCGCGCTGCGTCTTCTCCATCTGGCGTTTGACGCGCGAGCGGATGCGTTTTTCCACCTGCAGGACGGAAATCTCGCTTTCCATCAGGCCGAGCACTTTTTCCATGCGCCCGGTGACCGAAACCGTTTCAAGGATGCCCTGGCGATCCGGAATCTTGACGGCCAGGTGTGAGGCGACGGTATCGGCGAGCTTCGCAAAATCCGTGATCTGCTGAACCACGCCGACAACCTCGGCAGAAATCTTCTTGTTCAGCTTCACGTAATTCTCGAACTCGGAGACCACCGAGCGCGCCAACGCTTCGGCCTCGACGGTGTCCGCGTCGGTGTCGGCGATCGCTTCCGCGGTCGCTTCGAAATATTCGATGCGATCGGAATGCTTGACGATCTTGGCGCGCGAGAGGCCTTCGACAAGCACCTTGACGGTATTGTCGGGCAATTTCAGCAGCTGCAGAACGCTGGGGGGCGTTCCGGCCTGTTAAATCAAATCCGGATTGGGATCATCGTCCGACGCATTCTTCTGCGTCGCCAACATGATCAGTCCGTCGCTTTTCATCACTTCTTCGAGCGCGCGGATCGACTTTTCGCGGCCGACAAAGAGCGGGACGATAATGTGCGGAAACACCACGATGTCACGCAGCGGCAGAACGGGGTAGGTGCGGCTTTCACCGGGCACAATCGACGGCCGCGATTTGGAGGCTGTCATGGTCTTGCAGTTCCTTTCTTTGCGCCCCCCTGCTCCACGATCCGCCGAAGACGCAATCGTCGCAGGGTGCGAGTTGACCCGGGAAAGAAATGCTAGAGGCCGAAAGGCCGGCAAATCCTTTGCCGCGGTCGTTCAAGTCACACGAATCTCAACACTTTTTGGGA
>Ga0073928_10009642_pt1 | contig 11704 bp, 6 predicted proteins | sample PaiPotPPA55metaG_FD_76969 | JGI IMG/M metagenome (GOLD analysis project Ga0073928, IMG submission 76969) | Iron sulfur acid spring bacterial and archeal communities from Banff, Canada, to study Microbial Dark Matter (Phase II) - Paint Pots PPA... ...
GAGGACGTCGCCGACGGCATGGAGCAATGGTTCGCGACCCGCGCCTGCGATGGCTTCGTGGTCGCCGCCTCTCACGTTCCGGGCGCATACGAAGACTTCTCCCGCCTCGTTGTCCCCGAGCTGCAACGTCGCGGCCTGTTCCATACCGATTATACCGGGATAACGCTGCGCGAGAACCTTGGCCTCGACCGCCCCGCGGTCGGTGCTTGGCGATAATCACCGCCCCGCGGTCGGGGCTTGGCGATAACCAGGAGGAAACCCAGATGAAACTCTATTACGCACCCGGCGCCTGTTCGATCGGCATTCACGTCTTGCTGGAGGAAATCGGCAAACCGTACGAGGCCGAACGCGTGAACCTGCAGCAAGGCGAGCAATTCAAGCCGCCGTTCTCCGCGGTAAATCCGAAGTCGAAAGTGCCCACGCTGGCACGCGACGACGGCTCCGTCGTGACCGAATTTCCGGCGATCGCCTACTGGCTGGCGAAGACCAATCCTTCGGCGAACCTGCTGCCCGACGACGTGGACCTGCAGACCAGGGCACTGGAACTGACCGACTACGCCGTCGCCACCGTCCACATGCAGGGATTTGGGCGCCAGTTCCGCCCCTCCAATTTCACGCCGAACGCAGCGGATGAGGATGCGGTTAAGGCCCGCGGCAAGGAGATCGCCGAAAAGGGCTTCACCCTCATCGACAAGGCGATGAACGGAAAGGACTACGCGGTCGGAAAATTTTCCGTCGCCGACGCGGCAGTGTTCTACGTGGAGTTCTGGTCCAAGCGCGTCGGCATGACCCTGCCGTCGAACTGCGCCGCTCATCTGGAGCGGATGCTGGCGCGTCCTGCAGTCCAGCGCGTGATGCAGCAGGAAGGTCTGGCCTGATCGATGAACGTTTCCCCTGTGGACAGGCTGCATCACGTCGCGTTCTGGTTCCTGCGCCATGGTGAGACCGATTGGAACGCGCAAAATCTGTCGCAGGGGAACGTCGATATCCCGTTGAACGAGACCGGGCTGGCGCAGGCTCGGTCTGCCTCTCTGCTGCTGCGCAACCGCGGCATCAAGGCGATCATTTCGTCGCCATTGTCCCGTGCCAAGGTCACCGCCGACATTGCGGCTGCGGAACTAGGTCTGCCGGTGCAGGTCGATGATGGCCTGCGGGAGGTGGCGTTTGGTGTGCAGGAAGGCAAACCGATGGCGGAATGGTTCCAACCCTGGGTGGACGGGCTGTTGACGCCGGAAGGGGCGGAGAGTTTTCCGGCTCTGACCAAACGCGCGGTCGCCGCCATCAACCGCTGCATTACCCGCCCGCCGGTGGTGCTGGTGGTTGCACACGGCGCGCTGTTCCGCGCGCTGCGCGGCGCGATGGGACACGAGCCGAACGTCCGAACGCGCAACGCGGTGCCGGTCTGGTGTGAGCCGCCGGTGGATGGCGCGACCGCTTGGGGTATCACCTACGCGGACTGAGCCGTGCAGGGGCTTCCGCCAAATCGCTGTCGCGACGCGGCGGTGCTCGATCGCTCGAACTGAATCGCTCTATTCCTCGACCACCAGGCTGTCGTCTGCTTCCAAGGTAAACGCGGCGGCCATCAGCGCTCGGGTGTACTCATGCCGCGGCCGGGCAAGCACCTCGTCGGCTGGCCCGTGCTCGACGACCCGGCCGTTCCGCAGCACCACGATACGGTGCGCAAGCGCCCGAACCACCCGCAGATCGTGACTGATGAACAGATAGCCAAGACTATGGTCGTGCTGCAGTTGCTGAAGCAGATCGACGATTTGCGCCTGCACCGACATATCCAGCGCGCTGGTCGGTTCATCCAGCACCACGAACCGTGGCTTCAGCACCATGGCTCGGGCGATGGCGATGCGCTGACGCTGGCCGCCGCTGAACTCGTGCGGGTAGCGGTCGCCGATATCGGCGGCGAGACCGACCTCCTCCAGCGCCGCCGCCACCCGCATGCCGCGTTCAGCGCGCGACAAGGAGGGCTCATGCACCGCCAGGCCCTCGGCGACGATCTCCGCCACGGTCAGCCGGGGCGACAGGCTTCCGAACGGATCCTGAAACACGATCTGCATATCGGCGCGCAGCCGCCGTAGGTGCTTCTTGTCGAGTTCCGCAAGGTCGATGCCGTCGAAGCGAATACAGCCCTGCGCTTGCACCAGCCGCAGCAGCGCATAACCCATGGTGGACTTGCCGGAGCCGCTCTCGCCGACCAGCCCAACAGTCTCGCCTTCGTGGACCACCACGTCGACACCATCGACCGCACGGATATGTCCCACGGTCCGGCGCAACACGCCGCGGCGGATCGGGAAATGCACCTTCACCCCCGACCCCTGCATCAGCGTCGGCGTGCCAGGCCGCAGCGCCAACGGCTGGCCGCGTGGTTCGGCCGCCAGCAAGAGCCGCGTGTAGGGATGGCGCGGGTTGTCGAACACCTCCGACACCAGCCCGGTCTCCACCACCGCCCCGTTCTTCATCACGCAGACCCGGTCGGCGTAGCGCCGCACGATCGCCAGGTCGTGGCTGATCAGCAGCAACGCCAGGCCGCGGACGGATTTCTCCGTTGCCAGCAGCTTCAGGATTTGCGCCTGAATCGTCACGTCAAGCGCCGTGGTCGGTTCATCCGCGATCAGCAGGGCCGGGTCGTTGGCCAGCGCCATCGCGATCATCACCCGCTGCCGCTGCCCGCCGGATAGCTGATGCGGGTAGGCATCGAGCCGGTGCGATGCGTCAGGAAATCCGACCTCGCCGAGCAACTCGATAACCCGCGCACGCGCCGCATCCGGGGTGACGCGCTGGTGCAAGGTAACCGCCTCGGCGATCTGCTTGCCGATTCGGGTCAACGGATTGAGGCTGGTCATCGGCTCCTGGAACACCATGCCGGCAACACCGCCGCGCAGCCGGCGCAGCAGCTTGTCGCCGCCGCCGATCATGCTTTGGCCGTCCACCATCACGTGGCCTCGACAGGTCGCGCCCGGCGGCAGCAATTGCAGCAACGACAGCGCGGTCAAAGACTTGCCGGAGCCGCTTTCGCCGACCAGCGCCAGCGTCTCGCCGCTATCCAACGTGAAGCCGACGCGGTTCACCACCACACGGCCCCCGAAGGCAACGGTCAGGTCCTCGACGGTGACGAGACTCATGTGCTCGCGCGGCTCATTTACGCCGCCCGATCCGTGGCGTCTTGCGCGGATCGAACGCATCGCGCACCGCCTCGCCGATGAACACCAGCAGGGTGAGCAATCCGCCGAGCACCACAAACGCGGTGATGCCCAGCCAGGGAGCCTGGATATTGTTCTTTCCCTGCGACACCAGCTCACCCAGCGAGGGCGAGCCCGGCGGCAGCCCGAAGCCGAGGAAATCAAGGCTGGCGAGAATGGTGACCGAACCGGATAGGGTGAACGGCAGAAAGGTGAGCGTCGCCACCATGGCGTTGGGCAGGATATGCCGCCACATCACCGCCGCATCCGACACCCCAAGGGCCTTGGCAGCGCGAATATAGTCCAGGTTGCGGCCGCGCAGGAACTCCGCCCGCACCACGCCCGTCAGGTTCATCCAACTGAACAGCAGCAGGAATACCAGCAGGATCCAGAAGCTCGGGGTAATGATGCTGGCCAGGATGATCAAAAGATAAAGCTGCGGCATTCCGGACCAGATCTCGATGAAGCGCTGGAACAGCAAGTCTACCAGACCGCCGCGATAGCCCTGGATCGCCCCGGCGGCGATGCCGATCACCGACGAAATAATCGTCAGGGTGAAGCCGAACAGCACCGAAGTCCGAAATCCGTAGATCACCCGCGCCAGCACGTCGCGCGCCTGGTCATCGGTGCCCAGCAGGTTCTTGCCATCGGGTGGAGACGGCGCGGGAGTAGATGGCTTTCGCACGACCGTTTGGTAATTGTAGCGGATCGCCGGCCAGATCATCCAGCCGCGGGCGTTGATCGACTCCCGCACTTCGGGATCCATGTAGTCCGCCTCGGTCGGCATGAAACCGGCGCCGAAGCTGTCCTCGCTGTAGTCCCAAAGCACCGGTACATACCAATGTCCATCGTAGCGGATCAGAATCGGGCGGTCGTTGGCGAGAAATTCGGCAAACACCGACAAACCGAACAACACCAGGAAGATCCACAGCGACCAGTAGCCGCGCCGGTGGGCGCGGAAGATCGCCAGCCGCCGGCGCGTCAACGGCGAGATGTGCACTACTGCCGGGCCTCGAAATCGATCCGCGGGTCCACCACGGTGTACAGCAGGTCGCCAACGATCTGCATCAGCAGGCCGAGCAGGGTGAACACGTAAAGCGTGCCGAACATCACCGGATAGTCGCGCCGTATCGCCGACTCGAACCCCAACAGCCCGAGGCCGTCGAGCGAGAAGATGATCTCGACCAGCAACGCCGACGAAAACAGGATGCCGATGAACGCCGACGGAAATCCGGCGATGATCAGCAGCATCGCGTTGCGGAATACATGGCGATACAGCACCCGCTGCTCGCTGGCCCCTTTGGCTCGGGCAGTGACGACGTACTGCTTGCGGATTTCCTCCAGGAAGCAGTTCTTGGTCAGCACCGTCAGACCGGCGAAGCCGCCGACCACCAGCGCGACGGTCGGCAACACCATATGCCAGAGGTAGTCGACGATGCGGGCCGGCATGCTCCAGGATTCGGTGCCCATACTGTGCAGCCCCCGCATCGGGAACCACTGCACGAAGCTGCCGCCGGCGAACAACACGACCAGCAGGATCGCGAACAGGAACCCCGGCACCGCGTAGCCGATCAGCACCGCTGCACTACTGACCACATCGAAGCGGCTGCCGTCGCGCACCGCCTTGGCGATGCCCAGCGGAATCGAAACGAAATACACCAGCAGCGTCGACCATAACCCGAGCGAGATCGAGACCGGCATCTTCTGCCTGATCAATCGCACCACCGGCTCGTCCCGAAAAAAGCTGCGGCCGAGATCGAACGTCAGGTAATCGCGCAGCATCAACACGAAGCGTTCCGGGGCGGGCTTGTCGAAACCGAACATCTTCCTGATGTCAGCCACCATGTGCGGGTCCAGGCCGCGGGCGCCACGGTAACGGCCGTCGGCCGCCGGCATCGCCTCGGCCGCATCGCCCCCGGTCATCCGACCGGTGACCGCGCCGCCGCGCCCTTTCAGCTCGGCGATCATCTGCTCCACCGGGCCGCCAGGCGCGAACTGCACGACTACGAAGTTGATGGTGATGATGCCGAACAACGTCGGTACCACCAGCAGCAGGCGGCGTAGAAGATAGGCGCCCATCAGCCCGCGACGCCATTGGTTGCGCGTCCCGCGGCAATGTAAGCGAGACCGAGGCTCGGTATCACGCTCATGGGGTGAAACCGCGCGTCATCGCTGTTTTGCGCCAGGCCGGCCCCGGACGACCGGCGGGCAGCGCAGCGCCCGGCTCATCCCGTCTCGGATCCATCACGGCCCATTCCTCCGGGCCGCGTCGGTGGCGGCGGCTTTGACCGGATCTATCCACCAACTGTCGAATTCCAGCCCGGTGCGCACCGGCTTGTCGAGGTGTCCGAACCGGTCCCAGTATGCCGCCCGTACCGATTGCAAATACCAGTGCGGCACTACGTACCAGCCGGCCAGCAAGACCCGGTCAAGCGCATGCACGGCAACCACAAGATGCGCGTGATCCTTGGCGGACACGACCTGCTGCACGAGATCGTCGATCACCGGGTTGCATACCCCCATCAGGTTCCAGCCGCCTTCCGGCTTCATGCTGTCGCAGGTCCAGTAGCCGGTCTGCTCGTTGCCGGGACTTTCGGACTCGCCATAGGTGACCACCATCATGTCATAGTCATAGGTGTCAATCAGCCGCTGAAACTGAGCCGGGTCGACCGTCCGCACCCGAGCGTCGATGCCCAGCCGCGACAGCCACTGCACGTAGGGCAGGGACACCCGCTCGAACGCCGGCTGGTCGAGCAAGATCTCGAAGCTGAACGGCTGGCCCGCGGCATCAACCAGTTTGCGATCTTTTACCTTCCACCCGGCCTGTTCCAGCAGCGCCAGGGCGCCGCGCAGCTCGTCGCGGTTGTTGCCGGAACCGTCGGTGACGGGAAGTTCGAACGGCTTGGTGAACAGATCGGCTGGCAACTGGTCGCGATATTTGTCCAGCAGCGCCAGTTCGGCGCCCTCGGGAATGCCGCTCGAGGCAAGGTCGCTGTTGCTGAAATAACTCTTTGTTCTGGTATAGGCGCCGTAGAACAGGTTGGCGTTGGCCCACTCGAAATCGAACGCCATCGCCAGCGCGTGCCGCACTCGCACATCCTTGAACAGCGGCCGGCGGGTGTTCATGCCGAAGCCCTGCATCCCGGTCGGCAGCTTGTGCGGCAGCAGCTCCTTCTTCACTAGCCCCTTCTGCACCGCCGGGAAGTCGTAGGCGGTGGCCCACTCCTTGGCGACGTTCTCCTCGCGGAAGTCGATCTGCCCGGCCTTGAATGCCTCCAGCGCCACCGTCCCGTCACGGAAATACTCGGTTCGCCTCCGGTCAAAATTGTTAAGCCCCCGCATCACCGGCAGATCCTTCGACCAGACGTCGGGGACCCGCTCCATTGCAATGCTGCGGCCGAACTCAAAATGGCCGACCCGGTAGGGTCCGGAACCCAGCGGCGGGTCGGTCAGCGGTTTGTCGAAATCGCGCCCGGCCCACCAGTGCTTCGGCAGCACCTGCATCTGGCTCAGGATCAGCGGTAGCTCGCGATTGTGGTTGGACTTGAAGTGGAACACCACCCGAAGCGGTCCCTCAACCGTCACCGAGGCGATATCGGCATAGTACTGCCGGAAGAACGGACGGCCTTTTTCGCGCAACGTCTCGAAGGTCCAGGCAACGTCCTCGGCGGTGACCGGTGTGCCGTCGTTGAACCGCGCCTCCGGTCGCAGCTCGAAGGCGACGCTCATGCGGTCGGCGGGTAGTTCGATCACCTTCGCGAGAAGGCCGTATTCGGTCTCGGCCTCGTCGGCATTCGCCTTGGCGAGGGTATCCCAGACCCGCGCAATGTCGCCGGCGGCGGTGCCGCGGACGATGAACGGGTTGAAGCTGTCGAAGGTGCCGACGCTGCCGAGCGCGACCTCGCCGCCTTTCGGCGCGTCCGGGTTCACGTAGGGGAAGGACTTAAAGTCCGGCGGCAGCGATAGCTCGCCCAGCAGCGAAACGCCGTAGGTGCGCTCCGGCGCTGCCGTTGGGGAGGGCGCCGGAGCAGCTTGCGTGGCGCCGCCTTGCGTCGGAATAGCCGGCGCCTGGGCATTCCCCGCCGCGCTTGCAGCAAGTAGCCAGGCCGCCACTCCAAATCCCCATCGCACGCGCATTCTCTGCCTCCCCTATTTCCGGCATGATAGCGGTCGTCGCCCCGGTTCGTCAGCAGGGCTCCGCGGCGTCAGGCTTCAGGCTCAACTAACGCGTCGACGGGCTTGCCGCGGTGGCTGTCAGGCCGGAAACTGCGTCACCGCCATCGTTCTCGCAGTGGCTCTGTTCATGCCCGATGCTGGCGCCACTTGGGCGCCAGCGGAAGAGGCCATTTGGCAGCGTCGCTGAACCTTTGCTGGTTTCGCGGCAAGGCTTTCGCGTTTGGCGCACCGTATCGGCCCGTCAGGCCCGCCATCCGCCGGAAGCCCGATCCCGCGCCCTGCGCACCCGCGGCGGGCACCGAGGCAGGATCAACCGGCGTTCGGCACGCAAATACAGTCCAATACGGCAGCTTAACCGGTTGTTAAAGCTTTGCGTTCAGAACGGACCGTCCATCATTCGGAACCCGAGCTGAATGTCGCTCGCATGACCCTCTCACTCACTTTGAGCGGCAGCCAAGGCAGCCAGCGCACCGACGATCAATCCACGATCACGCCCTTTGCGGGCGACGTCATCGCGGACGACATCGGCCAGACCGAGACACTGACGGTGATGCTGTCTGCCGCGGCGAACGGCACGTTGAGCAGTCTCGGCGGCGGCAGCTATAACCCTCTGGCCGGTGTCTACACCGACATTGGCTCGGCCGCCTCGGTGACTCGTGACCTTGACGAGCTGACCTTCACACCGACCGCCGAGCAGGTTGCGCCAGGCCAGACGGTCACTACCAGTTTCAGCATCAGCGACACCAATACCGCCGGGTCCCGCGTCAGCGACAGCGCGACGTCGGTCATCGCCAAGGCCGTCGCTGTGGCACCGACGATCAGCAATACCGTCGCCAGCCAGGCGGGCACCGATCACACGTCGATCGCGCCGTTCTCCGCGGTTGTGATCGGCGATTTGAACCTGGGTCAAATCGAGACCGTGACCGTGACGCTGTCGGCGGCGGTAAACGGCATCCTGACGAACCTCGGCAGCGGCAGCTACAACGCCACGACCGGCGTCTACACAGATACCGCCTCCGCCTCCACGATCACCAGCGATCTCGAAGGGTTGCTGTTCGTCCCGAAGACAGGCCAGGTTCAGCTTGGCCAGACCGTCGCCACCGGCTTCACTATACGCGACACCAATACCGCCGGGACCACTGCCGCCGACAGCACGACGTCGGTCATCGCCACTTCCGTGGCCGTGCCGACGATCAGCAACACCGTGGCCGGCCATGCAGTCACCGATCAGACGACAACCACGCCGTTCGCTGGCGTAGTGATCGCGGATATCAATGCCGGGCAGACCGAGATCGTAACGGTGACGCTGTCGACGGCGGCGAACGGCACCCTGACGAATGTGGGCGGCGGCACCTACAACGTCCTGACCGGCGTCTACACCGACAGCGGCTCGGCGGCCTCGATCAGCAACGACCTCAATGGGTTGGTATTCGTCCCAACACAAGGCCAGGTCCCGCTCGGCCGAACCCTTACCACCAGCTTCATCATCAGCGATACGGATACCGCCGGGCTCAACGTCACCGATACCACGACATCGGTCGTCACCACCGCCGTCGCCGCGCCGACGATCAGCAACACCGTGCCGAACCAGGCGGTGACCGACCACGCCACGATCAAGCCGTTCTCCGGCGTGGCAATCGCCGACGCCAATCCCGGGCAAACCCAGACCGTGACGGTGACGCTGTCGACGCCGATGAACGGCACGCTGACGAACGTCGGCCGCGGCAGCTACAACGCCACGACCGGCGTCTATACTGATGTCGGCACCGCCGCCGCGGTCACCGGCGACCTCGGGGGGTTGGTGTTCGTCCCGACCCAGGCCGAAGTCGCGGTCGGCCAGACGGTCGTCACCGGTTTCACCATCAGTGACACCAATAGCATTGGCGCCAGCGCCAGCGACAGCACAACGTCGGTCATCTGCACGGATGTCGCCGCACCTACGATCAGCAACACCGTGGCCGGCCAGGCGGTGACCGATCACACAACGATCGCGCCGTTCGCCGGCGTGGTGATCGCCGACGCCAACGTCGGGCAGACCGAAAGCGTGACGATAAGGCTGTCCGCCGCCGGCAACGGCATGCTGGCCAACCTCGGCGGCGGCCACTACACTGCCGCCACCGGCGTCTACACCGACAGCGGCTCCGCTGCCTTGGTCACCGGCGACCTCGAGGGTTTGGTTTTCGTCCCGACGGTCGGCCAGGTCGGGATGGGTGGGACCGTCGTCACCGGCTTCACGCTCAGCGACTCCGACAGCGTTGGGACCAGCGCCACCGACAGCACGACGTCGGTCGTCGCCACCGCAGTGGCTGTGCCGGTCATCAGCAACACCGTCGCCACCCAGAACGTAACCGACCATGCGACGATCAGGCCGTTTTCCGGCGTGATAATCGCGGACGCCAATCCCGGGCAGACCGAGAGCGTGACGGTGACGCTGTCGGTCCCGGCCAATGGCACCCTGACCAATCTGGGCAGCGGCAGCTACAACCCTCGGACCGGCATCTATACCGACAGCGGCTCTGCCGGCTCGGTCACCCACGACCTCGATAATTTGGTGTTCAACCCGGCGCAAGGCGAGGTCGGGGTGGGCCAAACCGTCGCCACCCGCTTCACCATCAGCGACACCGATACCGTTGGGTCGACAGCGAGCGACAGCACGACCTCGGTCATCGCCACGGCTATCGCCGCGCCGACAATCCGCAACACCGTGTCGAACCAGGTGCTGAACGATCAAGCGGCGATTGCACCATTTTCCGCCGTGGTGATCGCGGACCCCAATTCCGGGCAGACCGAGACCGTGACGGTGACGCTGTCGGCCGCAACGAACGGCAGCCTGACCACGTTCGGCAGCGGCATCTACAATGCTGCGACCGGCGTCTATACCGACCATGGCTCTGTCGCCACCGTCACCGCCGACCTCGAACGGTTGCTGTTCGTCCCGGCGAAAGGCCAAGTTGGACCTGGCCAGACCATCACCACCGGTTTCACCATCCAGGTCACCGATACCGCTGGGTTCGCCGTCACCGAAAGCACGACGTCGGTCATCGTCACCGCCGTCACGCGGCCGACGATCAGCAACAGCTTGACGCGCCAGGCGGTGACCGATCACAGCACGATCATGCCGTTCGCCACCGTGGTGATCGCCGACGCCAATCCCGGGCAGACCGAGAGCGTGACGGTGACCTTATCGGCGCCGGCAAACGGCACTCTGACGCACCTCGGCGGCGGCAGCTACAACGCAACGACCGGGGTCTATGCCGATACCGGCTCCGCCGCCGCGGTCACCGGCGACCTCAACGGCCTGGTGTTCGTGCCTACCGCAAATCAGGTCGCTCTCGGCCAGACCGTGAGTACCGGTTTCACGATCCAAGACACCGATACCGTCGGGCTTGGCGCTACCGACGCCACGACCTCGGTCATTGCAATGTCGGTCGCCCAACCGACGATCAGCAACACCGTGGTGAACCAAGCGGTCACCGATCATAACAGCATCAGTCCGTTCGCCGGCGTGGTGCTCCAGGATCAGAATTTAGCCCAGACCGAAACCGTGACGGTGGTGTTGTCGACAGCGGCGAACGGCACTTTGACGTACCTCGGCGGCGGTAGCTACAACGCCACGACAGGGGTCTACACGGTCAGCGGTTCCGCCGCCACCGTCACCGCCGCCCTCGACGGACTGGTTTTTACCCCGACGGCAGCCGAGGTCGGGGTCGGTCAGACCGTGACCACCGGGTTTCTCATCAGCGACACCGATACCGCCGGGCTCAACGTCACCGACAGCACCACCTCGGTCGTTGCCACAGCGGTTACCCCGCCGACGATCAGCAATACCACGGCGAACCAAAGGGTCACCGATCAGACCACGATCACACCGTTTTCCGGGGTTGTGATCGGCGAGTTCAATGCCGGGCAGGCCGAAACCCTGACGGTGGTGCTGTCGGCGCCGGCAAACGGCACCCTGAGGAACCTGGGCAGCGGCAAGTACGACGCAAATACCGGCTTCTATACGGATGTAGGCTCTGCCGTCGATGTCACCAGCGACCTCGAGGGGTTGGTGTTCACCCCGACACCGGGTCTGGCCGGAATAGGTCAGACCGTCACCACCCACTTCACCATCAGCGACACCGACAGCATCGGGCTCGGCGCCACTGACACCACGACATCGGTCATCGCCATAGGCTTTACCGCGCCGACGATCAGCAACACCGTGTCGAAGCAGGCGGTGACCGATCAGACCACGATCAAGCCGTTCTCTGGCGTGGTGATCGCCGACACCAATGCCGGGCAGACCGAGACCGTGACGGTGACGCTGTCGGCGCCGGCGAACGGCACGCTGACCA
>Ga0073928_10009643_pt1 | contig 11702 bp, 9 predicted proteins | sample PaiPotPPA55metaG_FD_76969 | JGI IMG/M metagenome (GOLD analysis project Ga0073928, IMG submission 76969) | Iron sulfur acid spring bacterial and archeal communities from Banff, Canada, to study Microbial Dark Matter (Phase II) - Paint Pots PPA... ...
CCACTTCGTAAGCGCGCGCGCTGCGATAATTGGCGCGGAACGCGAAATAGACGAGCAGCACGTCGAGCCCGAAAAAACCGAATACCGGCCAGGCGCCAAGCGAGACAAAGATCACGCCGGCGATGAAGCTTAAGCCTCCCAGGCACAGCATGAAAACGAGAAAGCCTCTTGGGCCGAGCGAACGGTGCGGCGTGATAATCGCCGAAAAGATTTTCGGGTCGAGGCGATCGCGTTCGCTACGGTTATTGTGACAATCATTGTCGTAACTCATGGCGCCCATTATACGAAAATCTCGATACCTAAGAAAATGCCCAATAGAATGCCGAAGAAAATGCCCAAGAAAATAAGGCTCCCAAAATCGCCGGCGCGCACAACCGTCCAGCAACGGCTTGCGGCGGCGCGCAAGGGCAGGGCGGCGCGCCTTAAAGGCGTCAAGGCGCGCGTCGCCGGCGATCGCAAAGCCACTCATGGCGCACTGCCGCAATGGACAACCGCGGAGATCGTCGAGGCGTTCCGGCGCTTTGCCGCCGCCAATCCGACGCCGCGCGGTGAATTGGCTCACATCAATCCGTTCACGCTTTTGGTCGCGGTCGTGCTTTCGGCGCAGGCGACCGATGCGGGGGTCAATAAAGCGACACCGGCTTTGTTCAAGCTCGCCGACACGCCGGAAAAAATGATCAAGCTCGGCGAGGCGCACGTGCGCGACCTGATCAAGACCATCGGCCTTTACCGCACCAAGGCGAAGAATGTGATCGCGCTGTCGAACAAGCTGATCGCGGAGCATGGCGGCAAGGTTCCGCACGATCGCGCCGCGCTGGAAGCCCTGCCGGGGGTCGGCCGCAAGACTGCGAATGTGGTGCTTAACATTGCATTTGGCGAACCGACCATCGCGGTCGACACGCATATCTTCCGCGTCGGCAACCGCACCGGCCTTGCCGTTGGTAAGACGCCGCTCGAAGTGGAGATGAAATTGATGGCGGTGGTGCCGGAGCAATACCGCTTGCATGCCCATCACTGGCTGATCCTGCACGGCCGCTATGTCTGCGTGGCGCGCCGGCCGCTATGCGAAAAATGCGTGATCGCCGATTTGTGCAAGTGGCCCGGCAAGGCCGTCAATTCGCTAGTCCAGATCGGGAATGCGAACAAATGAGCGTTTTTTGCGTTCGGCCGCACGGCAATCCACACAGTTATCCCCAAACGCGAGACGCAGCCGCCGATATACGCTTTAACTTGAGACTTCGAAACGATGAGCTATCATCGCTGTCAGATCGGTCGCGTTTGGTTCTGCCGAATGTGACGATCACCAAGGTCAGATTGGCCTGGGTGTGACTGCCGCTACCAGCGTCGCATCAAGTGGCGGATTTGATCATGGTTTCCCTGCTGCGGGTAGCAGCGCAAGGAACGTGACGGGCGGGCGCAAGCTCGCCCGTCATGATTCTTAGGGGCACATTTATTTTTGGGCGCACTATTCTGGGCGCTTTTTCGCGCTAAGCCTTGATTGACCGCCGCGCCGCTTCGCGGCGATCATGCGGTCATGGCGAAATTCATCAACCGGCGGCGGTTCACCATCGAGTGGGGTCATTGCGATCCCGCGGGCATCGTCTTTAACAGCCGCTTCTTCGAGTTCTTCGACTGGGGCACTTGGATGCTGTTCGAGGCCGCGCTCGGCGTGAAGCCGTCCGATCTGGCGGCGGCTTTCGGAATTGTCGGTCTACCTCTGGTCGATGCCGGTGCGCGTTTTCTGGCGCCGGCGCGCTTTGGCGATGCCGTCGAACTGACCTCGCAGGTCAGCGAATTTCGCCGCTCAAGTTTCGATGTCGCGCATCGGTTGCTCGTCGGCAGCACCGTGGCGGTCGAGGGTCATGAGACGCGGGTGTGGGCGGCGCGCGATCCCGCCGATCCATCGAAAATGAGGTCGCAACCGATACCGTCCAAAGTCACGGCGCGCTTTCACGCGTGATCATGCGGCAAAAGCGCTCCCGGGCGCAGCGGCGACCTGACGGTTTGAACGACTTTGGCGTTATTGCTATGGAATCGGCGGTTCCGGACCAAAGGCCCGCATGGCGCGCATTCTGCAGTTTACGCTCAACGGCCGCGCCCGCACCGATGCGGTTGCCGATAATGTATTGCTTCTGGATTATTTGCGGGAAATCGTCGGACTGACCGGAACCAAAACCGGCTGCGACGGCGGCGAATGCGGCGCTTGTACGGTTTTGGTCGACGACAAGCCACGCTTGTCTTGTCTGACGCTTGCCGCCAGCATCGAAGGTCAGCGCGTCGATACGATCGAATCGCTGGCGCAAGGCGGCCAATTGTCGGCCGTGCAGCGCGGCTTCCACGAGAAGCTCGGTTCGCAATGCGGCTATTGCACGCCGGGTTACATCATGGCGTCGGCGGGTCTGCTGCGTCGCAACGTCAATCCGACCGACGTTGAAATCCGCGAGGCGCTCGGCAGCAACATTTGCCGCTGCACCGGCTACGTGAAAATCATCGAAGCGGTGAAGCACGCGGCTGCGCTTTGCGCCCTGGGATTGACGCCGTGAACGAGATCGTGCCGGCGCATAATATCGGCGGCTACGTGCCGATGGTCGACGGTCCGGAAAAAGTTTCCGGGCGCGCCAAATACACCGCCGATCTGGTGCTCCCCGCAATGCTGGCCGGCCGGATTTTCCGCAGCCCCTATTCGCATGCGGAAATCCTCGACGTCGATGTGTCCGAGGCGGCGAAACTGCCGGGCGTCAAAGCGGTCGTCACCGGCGCGGATTGCGACAAAACCTTTGGCGTACTTCCGGTCGCGCGCACCGAACATGTGCTGGCCCGCGAGCGCGTGCGCTATCGCGGCGAGCCGCTCGCCGCCGTTGCGGCGATCGACGATGCAACCGCCAAGGAAGCGTTGCGCCGGATCAAGATCACCGTCCGCGAGCTGCCGGCCTATCACAGCGTGCAGCAGGCGATGGCGCCGGACGCGATCGCCATTCATCAGCATCGTCCGCACAATCTCGAACGTGACGTCCTGTTCGAACTCGGCGACGTCGAAGCGGCTTTCGCCGGCGCCGATCTGGTGCGCGAAGGCGTCTATAATTGCGCGGAGGTCTGCCAGAACCAGATGGAAATGCACGCCGCGATCGCCGATTACGACGCGGTTCGCGATCGCATGACCGTGCATGCTTCGACGCAGGTGCCGTACTACGTGCACCTGATGCTGGCGCAAATTCTCGACATGGACATGTCGAAGATTCGCGTGATCAAGCCGCATGTCGGCGGCGGCTTTGGTTGCCGCACCGAGGCGCTCAACGTCGAATTGATCGCGGCTTTACTCGCGCGCAAGGCGGGCGGCTGCGTGCGGCTCGTCGTCAATCGCGAAGAGACCTTCATCACCCATCGCGGCCGGCCGGAAACCGACATCCGGCTCAAGATCGGCGTGCGCCAGGATGGCCGCATCACCGGCGTCGAATGCGAGTGCATTCAGCGCGGCGGCGCGCATTCCGGCTACGGCATCGTGACCATCCTCTATGCCGGCTCGATGCTTTACGCGATCTACGATCTCGACAACGTCAAATATATCGGCAAGCGCGTCTTGACCAACACGCCGCCGTGCGGCGCCTTCCGCGGCCACGGCACCGTCGATGTGCGTTTCGCCTTCGAAAGCCTGCTCGACGAGATGGCGGGTGCGCTCAAGCTCGATCCGTTCGCCGTTCGCCGCGCCAATCTGCTGCACGCGCCGACGTTTACGCAAAACGATCTGATGGTGAATTCCTACGGCCTGCCCGAATGTCTCGATTGGGTCGAGCGCGCAAGCGGCTGGAGCGCGCGCAAGGGCAAGCTGCCGCGTGGCAAGGGCCTCGGCATGGCCTGTTCGCACTACATCAGTGGCGCCTCCAAGCCGGTGAACTGGACCGGCGAGCCGCATGCCACCGTCAAGCTCAAGCTCGATTTCGACGGCTCGATCGTGCTCCTCACCGGCGCCGCCGAGATCGGCCAAGGCTCATCCACGGTGCTGGTGCAAAGCGTCGCCGAAGTGCTCGGGCTCGATCTGTCGCGCATCCGCATCGTCAGCGGCGACAGCGAAGTGGTGCCGAAGGACAATGGCTCTTATTCCTCGCGTGTCACTTTCATGGTCGGCAACGCCGCGATCGATGCCGCGCAAAATCTCAAAAGTTTGTTAGTCGCGGCAGCGGCGCGCAAGCTCGACGCCAAGCCGGGCGAAATCGAATGCCTGGGCGAGCTCTACCGCGCCGGCGCGCAGGACAAGGGCCTCACTTTCGAGGAAGTCGTCACCGAAGCGCTGAAGGATACCGGCACCATCACCGTCACCGGCAACTATTCGACCATCCCGCAATCGCACGGCGGCAAGAAATATCGCGGCGCGGCGATCGGCGGCACCATGGGCTACAGCTATTCGGCGCAGGTCGTGGAAGTCAGCGTCGACGAGGACACCGGCGTCGTCACCATCGACAAGGTCTGGGTGGCGCACGACTGCGGCAAGGCGCTCAACCGGCTCACGGTCGAGGGCCAGGTGCAGGGCTCGGTGTGGATGGGCATGGGCCAGGCCATGAGCGAGGAGGCCGCTTATCACGAGGGCCTAATGCTCACCGCCAACATGCTCGATTACCGCGTGCCGACGATTGCGGATTCGCCGCCGATTGAGGTCGGCATCGTCGAAAGCATCGATCCGCATGGACCGTTCGGCGCCAAGGAAGCCGGCGAGGGTTCGCTGGCGGCATTTTTGCCGGCGCTCACCAATGCCATCGCCGACGCTACCGGGCTGCGCTTCAACAATCTACCGGTGACGCCGGATCGTGTTTTTGCCGCGCTCGAGAAGCGCGCGCGCGACGGCACGACCAATGGCCGATGAGATGGCAGGCAATCACATGGATGCATTGCCGAATTTTGAACTGCTGCGTCCGAAGACGCTCGATGCGCTGCTTGACGCGCGCGCGGCGCATCCAGACGCGAACCTCCTCGGCGGCGGCACGGACCTTTTGGTGAATATCCGCCGCGGCATTGTCGCGCCAAAGGTTTTGATCGAGATCAACGGCGTCGACGAGTTACGCGCGATCACGGCGAACGAGCGCGAGCTTGCGATCGGCGCTGCAGCAACGCTCACCGAAATCGCCACGCATCCCGGCGTCGTGCAGCACTATCCCGCCGTGGCGCAGGCGGCGGCGCATATTGCCGGGCCGACCCAGCGCAATATGGGCACGGTCGGCGGCAATCTCTGCCTCGACACCCGCTGCATTTTTTACAATCAAAGCGAATGGTGGCGCGACGCCAACCATCACTGCCTGAAAACCACCGGCACGGTGTGCCATGTCGCGCCGAAAAGCCGCGGCGTTTGTTTCGCCACTTTCAGCGGCGATCTGGCGCCGGCGCTTTTGCTGTTGGACGCCGAGATCGGCATTGTCGGCCCGGTCGGCCGGCGCACCATCCCGCTTGCCGCTCTCTATATCGGCTACGCGCGGCAGGACGAGCCGTTTACGCAGACGCGCGGCGACGGAAAGTTTTATTTATCGCTGCGCCCGGGCGAAGTCGTCACCGCAGCGCGCGCGAAAAACACGCCCGGGCTGCGCTCGGCCTATGACAAGATCCGCATTCGCCGCTCGATCGAATATCCGGTGACCGGGGTGGCGGTGGCGCTGCGGCGCGACGGTGACACGCTCGTCGATCTGCGCGTCGCCTTCACCGGCACCAATCCGCGGCCGGTGCGGCTTGCCGGCACCGAGCGGCTATGCGGTGGCCCGCTCGACGTGCGGGTATTCGACGGCCTCGATGCTCTCGTTCGCGATCAGATCATGGCGATGAAGACGACTTTTACGCCCGGTCATTACCGGCGCCGCGTCGCCGGCGTCTTGGCGCGGCGCCTGGTTCAGCGGTTGTTTGAGGCTGTTCCGTCATCCTGAGGTGCGAGCAAAGCGAGCCTCGAAGCATGCGGCCGAGGCGCAGAGGCTGTGCCCCGACGAAATCGGGTTTACCCGAATTCGCGTTATCAAGTGCCCAAGTCGGCAATAGCCGACTTGGTTGGCTCGTCGCTGAGCTTGTCATCGGGCCGGCCACTTCGGGCCGGACCCGTTAGCGACGAGCACCTCAGGGTGACGGATTACCCTCCAGCTCCCTTAGCTTGAATCTCTGAATCTTGCCGGTCGCGGTGCGCGGCAGATCGGGCCGGATATCGATCCAGCGCGGATATTTCCACGGCCCAGCGCATTCTTTGACATGCACGCGCAGTGTTTCGAGCAGGCGTTCGTCGGCGGCAAAACCGTTGCGCAGCACGATAAAGGCTTTCGGCTTGATCAAGCCGTCGGCGTCCGCTTTGCCGATCACGGCGGCTTCGAGCACGGCTTCATGCGAGGCGAGCGCCGCTTCGACTTCGAACGGCGACACCCACATGCCGCTGACCTTGAACATGTCATCGGTGCGGCCGCAATAATGGTAATAGCCGTCGGGGTCGCGAAAATACTTGTCGCCGGTGAAGGTCCATTCGCCGGCAAAGGTGCGCCGGCTCTTGGCGCGCTGGTTCCAATAACCTTCGCCGGCGGTGGCGCCCCGCACGACGAGTTCGCCGATTTCGCCATCGGCTAACTCGCGTCCGCTTTCGTCGAGGATTTTTAGCTCATAGCCCGGCACCGGCTTGCCGGTAGTGCCGTAGCGCACGTCGTCCGGGCGGTTGGACAGGAAAGTCTGGAACATTTCAGTCGAGCCGATGCCGTCGAGCACGTCGACGCCGCATGCGTCGCGCCAGCGCTCGCCGAGCGCGCGCGGCAGCGGTTCGCCGGCGGAGATGCACAGCCGCAGCCGGTCGGAGCCGACGCCGCGGCGCATGTCCCTATGCGCAAGCAGCGAAGCGTAGAGCGTCGGCACGCCGTAAAAGATCGTGGGACGATGCCGCCGCATCGTTTCGAATACCACTTCCGGGGTCGACCGCTGCGGCAGCAAAACGCTCGTGGCCCCGACCGACAGCGGAAACGCCATGGCATTGCCCAGGCCGTAGGAGAAAAACAGCTTGGCCGCCGAGAACACGACGTCATCCTCGCGGATGCCGACGACGTGGCGGCCCATCAGCCGCGCCGCCGCGAGCGGCGTGGTGTGGACATGCTTGACGCCCTTCGGTTCGCCGGTCGATCCGGAAGTGTATAGCCAGAACGCCGCTTCGTCGGACTGCGTCGGCGCGGTGAACACGTCCGCGCGGCCGCGCGCCAACAGATCGGAGAAATCGTGGACCTCGCGGATTTTCTTGCCGGGCGCGCCTTTCCCGTGCGCGCCTTTGCTTTGCCCGCCGGCAAATACAGCGCGGTCGGCATCGCTGCCGCCGACAATAATGATGCTGCGTAGCCGCGGCAGGCGATCGAGAACGGGCTGCAGCGTCTTAAGCAGCGAAGCCGAAGCGACGATCGCCGCGGCGCGGCTGTCGCCAAGGATGTAGGCGTATTGCTCGGCGGTCAGGAGCGTGTTGAGCGGCAGCACCACGATGCCGGCGCGGACGCCGCCCCAAAAGGCAATCGGAAAATCGACCGTGTCGTAAAGGAGAAGCGCGAGCCGCTCCTCCGGCCGCAGGCCGATATCAAGGAGCGCGGAAGCAAACCGGCAGCTGCGCGTTTGCAGCTCGCCATAGGTCAAAGCGCTCTCGCCATCGATGAACGCGGTTTTGCCGGCAAGCCCGCGGGCGACCGGCGCGTCGACGAGATCCGTGACGGCGTTATAGGGCCGCCGCTGCAGCAGATCTTCCAGCATGGACGCTCCCCGTTCGACGCATGCCGCGAGCAGCCGTGCGGTTCCCCGAACTGCGCCGTATTTTTACGGCCGGCCAAAGCCTAAAGCATGATCCCGAAAAGTGGAAACCGGTTTTCGGAAAAGATCATGCTCAAACAATAAGCTAAAGCGAAATGGCGATTCAACCTAAAACCATTTCGCTTTAAATGGCGGATACTGCGTGGCGCAACGCTGCGTGGAAGCCGCACGAGCCGAAGGCTTCCTTGCCAGTCTTCCTTGCCAGGCGGCCGGTTTTGGAGGAAATTTGGAGCAAAGAACGACAACGGAGGATACGCCGATGGACATCATTCCTCTGCGTCCTGGCTTCGGCGCGGAATTGCGCGGGGTGACGCTTGCCGACGTGGCCGCGCACGATGCCGCTTACCAAACGGTGCGCGCGGCGTTCGAAGAATATTCGGTCCTGGTGTTCCGCGGCCAAGACGTCAGCAATGAGAGCCAGCTTGCCTTCTCACGCCGCTTCGGTCCGCCTGAAACCACCAAGGTCGGCTCGCTCGGCACCGGAACGCATTTCGTCATTCTCACGACGATCGGTCCGGACGGCAAAGTCGTGCCGCCGGATCACCGCTATGCCATGCGCAACAAGGCCAATCAGCTTTGGCATACCGACAGCTCGTTCAAAAGCGTACCGGCGCTCGCTTCCATTCTTTCCGGGCGCACCATTCCGCAAAACGGCGGCGAAACCGAATTCATCTCGACGCGGCTCGCTTTCGAGCGGCTCGATCCGGCAATGCGCGAAAAGTTGGAAAATTCCTTCGCCTGGCATCATTACGGGCATTCGCGCCGCAAGATCGCGGAGGGCTTGGCCACCACCGAAGAGCTTTCGGCGCTGCCGCCGCAATGCTGGCGCATGGTCTGGAAAAACCCGGTCAATGGCCGCGGCGCGCTTTATCTCGCTTCGCACGCTTATGCGGTCGAAGGCATGGACCCGATCGCGGGCGAAAAACTGATCGAGGAGCTCACCGCGGCTGCGACAGCGCCCGGCACGAGCTATGTCCATGCGTGGCGGACCGGCGATGTGGTGATGTGGGACAATCGCGCCACCATGCATCGCGGCCGGCCATGGCCGGCGCATGAGGCGCGCCACATGGTGCGCACCACGATCTCGGCGACTTCGGTGGACGGCGTCGAATCGATGCGTCCGCCGCCGCGCCTCGCCGCCGAGTAGGGCGCGCTAAAACGAAACGGCTTTAGGTTGAATTCGCTTCAGCTTATTGCTTGAGCATGATCTTTTCCGAAAACCGGTTTCCACTTTTCGGGATCATGCTTCATTCTGCCGCGACCGCCGCGTGCGGCCGCCGCGCCTGCCGCTCCATCTCGCCGCGGATGCGCACGGCTTCCTGGGTGGCGTCGACCGCAACATCGGCGCTCGTCAGAATCTCGCCTGTGGCGACGTCGCGGACAAGCTTGACGTGGTGTGCCAGTCCAATCGGCAAAGCGCCGCGCTCGACGCTGCGTGCCGCCGGAATGAGCCTGGCATAAACGGTGTAGCCGCCTTCGCCGTCGAGCATTTCGCCAGCCTTTAGGCTGCGCTTGGCAACCGCCACGGCATCGCCGTGCCAGGCGCGGCAACTCCCGGTCGGCTCGCCGCGCAGCGCCGCATTGAGAACCGAAATCGACAATTCAAGCCCGATCAGGTGATAGGGCTTGTACATGGCTGCATAGCGCCCGCTGGGATCGGTCGGCAGCCCATATTGCTTGAAGCAAGCCGCGGCGTAGTCGTTTGTCGCCTTGAGCACGACATAGACGCCCCAGCGCAGGTCGCGGGCGACAGCGCTGCCGTCGCGCTCGAGCGACGAGACTACCTCCACCATGCCGTCGCGCTCCAGCACACCGCCCAAAGCTTTCGGCCGCAGCACGCTGGCGAGCGCATCGGCGCCGCATGGCGGGAAGATCAGCCCATCGTGCGGCACGTCGAGCTCGCAGGCATTGGCGACCGCCGCCATCTCGATTGCCGACTTGGTGCCGTCGAGAAATGAGTTGAACATCTGCGAGTTCATGCCGGCCTTGCGCGCCTCTTCGGCGGTAAGCCCGTAATGCTTCCACACGTCGTCCGGCGTGACCGCGTGATAGGCGGGCAGATATTTGGTGCCTTTGCCGGCGGCGGCGACTGTAAAACCAGCCGAGCGCGCCCAATCGACCATTTCGGCAATCAAGGCCGGTTGATCGCCATAAGCGAGCGAATAGATCACGCCGGCGGCGCGCGCCTTGGCGGCGAGCCACGGTCCGGCGAGCGCGTCGGCTTCGACATTGACCATAACGATCGGCTTGCGCGCCTCGATCGCGGCCAGCGCATGCGCGATTCCGGCGGCGGGATCGCCGGTCGCCTCCACCACCACTTCGACATCTTGATCGAGACAGGCGTCGCGCCCGCGTTCGGAAAAACGCGTGCGCGCGATCCGACCGGCATCCCATCCGACCGTGCGGCAGGCAGCCTTGGCGCGCTCGAGGTCGCGGTCGCAAATGCGCGCCACTTCGAGGCCGGCGATCGACGGCACCTGGGCGAGAAACATCGAGCCGAATTTTCCCGCGCCAATCAATCCGACGCGGACAGGTCGCCCTGCTTGGACGCGTGCCGCGAGCAGCGATTGCAGATTCATGGTTGTAAGTTCATGTCGGCACCGCCATCAAAGACGAAGACTATTCCGCCGCGACTTTATGGGCGCGCGCATAGGCGAGTAGCGCGTCATCGGCGACCGGCACAATCGGCGTAAAATCGCGATGCGCGATCCATTCCGGCCGCGTGAACTTGGTGATGTGGTTCGATACCGCGCACAGCGTCAAATAGACGATCTTGCGCGGATAGGGTGTGATGTTCGGCGGCGAAGCGTGCACCAAATTGCCGTGGAACATCAGCACCGAACCGGGCTTGCCCGTCGGCGCCACGATGCCGCCTTCGGCGGCGAGCCGCGTCACGGTTTCCTTATCCAGCGTCCATAACGGATAGGATGTCGTGAGCTTGTCGTGACCAGCCGCCAGCACGCCCTGTCTGTGACTCTTCGGAATGAGCATCAGCGCGCCGTTGATCGGCATCACTTCGTCGAGGAACACCGCAATATTCATCGCTCGCGGTGAGGGCATGCCGTCGTCGCGCGCCCAGGTGCCGTAGTCCTGGTGCCACTGCCAGACGTCGCCTTCGAATGCCGCCTTGGCGTTGAGCTTGAATTGATGGACGTAAACGTCCTCGCCGAAGATCTGCCGCAGTGGTTCGACCAACCGCGGATGACAGGCCAGCAAGCGGAAGGTCTCGTTGAATGTGTGCGCGGCGAAAGCGGTGCGCGGTGCGCCGGTTTTCTCGCGCCACACTTCCTGGCGATCGAGTTTGAGGATCGCCTCGGCATCATCGCGCAGCAGCGCAATCTCCTCCTCGGTGAAGCAATTCGGAAAGAACACATAGCCTTGTTCGTCGAACGCTTTGATCTGCGCGGGGGTGAGCTTCATGACGCGTTCCCTGACTAGGTTACTTGACGGCTTTTGTGATGGGTTTCCAAAAAGACGGATCGGCTGCACGCAAATTTAGCGCAAAGCGGAGACGCGATCTACGTGCCGCGAAACACCGCCTTGCGCTTGGCATGGAATGCTTCGACGCCTTCGCGAAAATCGTCCGACTGCCGCAACCGGCTGTAACAATGGCCTTCCAGCTCGATTGCGGCCTGCAGATTGGTGTCCTCGGTCGCGTTCAGGAGCGCCTTGGCAGTACGCTGCGCCAGCGGCGAGAACGCGCGTAATTCCTCGACCAAGGCGTCGGTTGCCGCTTCGAGTTTGCTGTCAGGCACGCATTCGGTGGCGATGCCCCAGTCGTGCGCTTGCTTCGCCGTGATGCGTTTTGAGCGCATCACGATGTCCTTGGTGCGCGTGATGCCGATGATCTTTTGCAGGCGCGCGGAGCCGCCGGAGCCGGGTATCTGGCCGAGCCGCTGCTCCGGCAGCGCGTACAG
>Ga0073928_10009644_pt1 | contig 11701 bp, 7 predicted proteins | sample PaiPotPPA55metaG_FD_76969 | JGI IMG/M metagenome (GOLD analysis project Ga0073928, IMG submission 76969) | Iron sulfur acid spring bacterial and archeal communities from Banff, Canada, to study Microbial Dark Matter (Phase II) - Paint Pots PPA... ...
CCGCTGATTGACCGTCGACTGGCCGCTGACCGGCTGCGGTGCTAGCAAGATCCGGCGGTGTCGGTCCCGGGCGCTAACGTCCGGGACGTGACCGCACACTTCATACCCGAGCCGACGCCGTCCCCTGTGCCTGCAGGCCGCGCCGGGGAGCCGGCGTTCCTGAGCGCGACGCGGGAGGCGTACGACACGGTCGCGGCCGACTACGCCGCGCTGCTGTCCGATGCCCTGGACGCGAATCCGTTCGACCGCGCCGTCCTCGCCCTCTACGCCGAACTCGTGCAGACGGCCGCCGCTGTGGAAGCCGCTCGCGTGGACAGCGTCGCTGACGTCGCTGGCGCGTCGCCCGGGCCCGCGCAGGTGGCCGAGATCGGGTGCGGTCCGGGGAGGATCACCGCACATCTGGCGTCCCTGGGCTTGGATGTGCGCGGTATCGACCTGTCGCCGGCGATGGTCGCCGAGGCGCGGCGGCGCCATCCGTCGCTGGCGTTCTCGGTGGGGTCGATGACGGCGCTCGACCTGCCCGACGGCGGCCTCGACGGGCTGGTCGCCTGGTACTCCGTGATCCACATTCCGCCGTCACGGCACCGGGCTGTGTACGCGGGGTTCCGTCGGGCCCTGCGACCGGGCGGCCTCCTGCTTCTCGCGTTCCAGTGCGGGGACGAGCGGCGCCGCCTGACGGACGCGTACGGCCACGACGGGCTCGCCCTCGACGCCTACCGGCTCCCGCCCGACCGGGTCGGCCAGGAGTTGGCGGCGTGCGGGTTCGAGCCCGTCGCGTGCCTGGTGCGGGAGCCTGCCGAGTCGGAGAAGACCCGGCAGGCCTACCTCGTTCACCGAGCCGTCTGACCGTTGACTGCTGACTGCTGACTGCTGACGGTTGACGGCTGTCCGCTGACCCGGCGTCAGAACCGTCAACTGTCAGCGATCAGCCGTCAACTGTCAGCGATCAGCCGTCAACTGTCAGCGATCAGCCGTCAACTGTCAGTGGTCAGCCGTCCATCGTCAACCGCCGGAGGTGAATTCCACCACCTGCTGGTAGGTGGGCCGGTTCTGCCAGGTGGTGAGCGGATCGGTGATGCCGCCGAGCGGGGACTGCACGATGCTGTCCGCGCACCATTGGTTGCCCGCGGAGCAGTACGTGTCGGCCGGGTAGACGGTGGCGGCCGATTCGTTCGCCGCGGTGGTGAGCGAGGTCAGCAGGGCCGTGCGGCAGGCGCTGAGGCTGCCGGAGCCGCAGTACTGGACCGGCAGCGCGTCCTGGACGGATTGGCCGAGGACGCTGCGCAGGTCCTTGCTGACGTAGCCCCACCAGCCGAACTGGAATGCCGAGCCCTTGTGTGTCTGGGCGAGGTTGTCGGACGGGACGGACCCGGCGACGGTGATCTGCTGGTCGCCGGAGGGGGAGTCGTTGGCGGGCAGGTCGGCGGCGAGGGCGTCGAACAGGCCGGTGCCCATGCCGGTCTGGAATTCGGCGGTGAGCAGCTGCGGCCACCAGGCGTCGAGCAGTTGGATGGCGGCGGCGTTCTGGAACGTGGTGGCGCCGTTGGAGGTGGGCAGGATCTGCCCGCCGGCGTTCATCCACGTGGTCAGCTCGGTCACGAGCGCCTGCTGCGTCGAGTTGGTGATCGGCTGACTGTTGATGACCTTCAGCAGCAGCGGCAGTACCTCTTTCGCGCGCAGGTCGGACAGTGCCGCGTTCTCCATGACGTCGGTGAGTGAGGCCTCGGTGAACTTGGCGCCGGTCGCGAGGTAGTTGAGGATGCCGGTGTTGAGCAGGTCGGCGCGTTGGACGGGGCCGTAGCTGTAGTTGCCGTCCGCGGCGGAGTAGTCGAGGGCTTGCTTGTTGTTCCAGCTGATGTAGTAGTCCTGGTCGGTGGAGTTCGGGTGCGCGGAGGTGGCTGTGTCCTCCTCCGTGTACGCGGTCGGGCTCCAGTTCACCCATTCGTCCGCACTGGTGCCCCACAGGGGCAGGTTGGGGTCGGTGCCGGCGGCGCGCACGGGGTTCATGCCGGAGTTGTAGTAGGCGGTGTGCGCGGAGTTGACGTAGAACCAGTTGAAGTCGAAGTCGACGTTCGAGGCCGCCTGTTCGAAGCCTGCGGTGGTGGACATGATGCTCGGATCGTTGAACATCATGAACCCGATCGCGGAGTCCGCCTCGTGCATGTACGTGGAGCGCTGCACGGTGTAGGCGACGGGTTTACCGCCGATGGTGGCGGTGTATTCGACGAGGCCGAAGTTGGTTCGGTACATGACCAGGTTGTAGGAGCCGGCTGCGGTCTCGTCGGCGAGGGTGGGGTTCCACGAGTCGGTCTGCTCGATCTTCTGCATGGGGGTGCACACGCCGTTGTCGAGGTACGCGGTGGAGGCGGTGGTCGCGGCCGTGCCGTCGGTGTTGCACAGTTGCACGGCGAAGGTGTCGGCGGTGCCCTGTTCGCCAGAGGTGGCGGACCAGGCGTAGCTAGGGCCGCGGCCCATCTCGACGTAGAAGTTGAGGCCGGCGAAGGAGACGCCGCGTGCGCTGATGCCGGGGCCTTGGACCTCTTCGAGCATCAGCAGTTGCGGGGCGAAGTAGCCGGTCTGCGGGCCGAAGACGGCGATCGGGTTTCCGGACGCGGTGTTCTTGCCGGAGACGACGAGCGCGTTGGACATGCCGGGGTGTTGTTGGCCCGGTGCGGGCACGTCGACGCCGGGTAGGGCTCCGTTGTTGAACATGCCGGCGACGACGGACGCCTTGGAGCGCACGGCCGCGGGCAGTTTCGCGGAGATCTTCTTCAGCTGCGCGGCCGTCGCGGCCTTGACCGCCGCCGACTGCGCAGCCGCTGTCCCCGCTGTTTCAGACGCCGTTTTAGACGATGCTGTGGACGACGTCGTGGCGCCGCTCTTCTTCGCCGCGCTGGACACACCGGTGCCGGTGGCGTTCTGCACGATATTCACGGCCTGCACGGATCCGGTGTCCGGCATGGCGAGGCCGGTCTCGCCGGTGGCTTCGCCGTAGGGGAAGGTCTGGCCGTTGTGCAGGGTGAGGGTGGCCTCGGGGTCGTTCTGCTCGCGCAGCGCGTTCCAGACGGCGTCGCCCTGGGTGACGCCGTACTGGGCTTCGGCGGCCTGCTTGACGAGGGCGGACTGGAGTTGGGCGCCGCCGCCGTTGCCGAACAGGGCGCCGATGACGTCGGCGATGGCGATCAAGTCGGACTCGGTGAACGGGGTCATGGACTGGCCGGCGAGGTCGTATTCGCCGGGGAAGTCGTTGGCCGCGGTGACCGCCGCGATGTACGCGTTGACGCCGTTGAGGTAGTCGTCGATGTCGGATTTGACCTGCGCGCCCTGGGTGCCGTCCGCCGCCAGCGCGGTGACCTGGGCTTGGAGGTCGGCGCTGGTGTAGGGGGCGCCGCGCCACAGGTTCTGTTCGAGGGACTGGTTGCCGGAGTCGCCGCCGGCGAAGGAGGTGAGTTCGCCGCGGCCGAGGTGGCGCAGCAGGTCCATGACCCACAGCCGGTCCTCGGCGCCGGCGTATCCGGCCCCGTATTCGGTCTCGGCGCGGGTCTGGCCGGTGACGTGTGCGATGCCGGAGTCGTCGCGCACGATGGTGACGCCGGTCTCCGGGGACTGGGTGGATTGCACGTCGGCCGACGGCACGCCGAGGGCGGAGCTGTTGTAGAACTGGTTGATCTGCGAGTCGGTCAGGCCGGTGGCGGCGTTGACGAGGCTCGAGTAGGGGCCGAGCTGGTCGTCGTTGTTCGACGGGTGGGTGCCGAAGAGTTTGAACAGGATGATCTGGGCGAGCGTCTCGTTGCCGTTCTCGCCGGGCGGCAGGATGTCGTAGCACTGGCCGCCGCAGTCGTCCACGACCTGGAGCGAGGTGGCGGCGGGGCGGGCGGTGGTACCGGCGGAGGCGGCGGTAGCGGCGGTGGCGCCCGCCGCGAGCAGGGCCGCCGCGGTGGCGGCGGCGATCAGCCGGGTGCGGCGGGTAGTGGTGGTGCGGGTACTGCGGTGTGGGTCGTGGCGCATGGGTGTCCCTCCCGGGGCATGCGGGGGTGCACGGGAAGTTACGGCGGTCTGGCGATCCGTCAACTTACTGCTCGGTAAGGTCATGTGTCTGCCAAGGCCGCCTCCGGCACGGGTAAAAACATGAACGCGAATCTTTGTTCGCAATCTGTGTTGCCCCAGGGTCCGCCCGCCAGGCCGCCCGCCACCCCACCGGGCAGCCGCTCAGCAGCCGCTCGGCTCCGCAGCCTCGCCTCAACCGCGCAGCTTCGCGTTGAGCCGGGCGGCCTGGCGCGTGAGGTGGTCCCGTTCCGGGAGGCTGTGCGCCGCCCTGGCGGCTTCGGCGTAGAGGCGGGCCGCGGTCGCCGGGTCGCCGTCGCGCTCGTGCAGGTACGCCGCGACCGCGGTGTAGCGGGGCAGCGCGGGGTCGAGCTGCGCGAGTGCGGCTAGGCCGGCCCGCGCGCCGTCGGCCTCGCCGAGCGCGACGGCGCGGTTGAGCCGGGCCACCGGGCTGCCGGTCAAGCGCACCAGTTCGTCGTACCACTCGACGATCTGCACCCAGTCGGTCTCCTCGGCCGTGCGGGCGTCGGCGTGCAGGGCGGCGATGGCGGCCTGCGCCTGGAATTCGCCGAGCCGGTCGCGGGCGAGCGCAGCCTGGAGCACGTAGACGCCCTCGGCGATCAGCCCGGTGTCCCACAGGCCGCGGTCCTGCTCGGCCAGCGGCACGAGCCTGCCGTCGGGGCCGGTGCGTGCCGGGCGCCGGGCGTGGTGCAGCAGCATGAGCGCGAGCAGGCCCGCGACCTCCTCGTGGTCGATCCGGGCCGCCAGCTCGCGGGTGAGGCGGATCGCCTCGACGGCGAGGTCGACGTCGCCGGAATATCCCTCGTTGAACACCAGGTAGAGCACGCGCAGCACCGTGGCGACGTCGCCGGGCTGATCGAACCGGACACCCGACACGGTCCGCTTGGCCCGGCTGATCCGCTGGGCCATCGTCGCCTCGGGCACGAGGTAGGCCTGCGCGATCTGACGCGTGCTCAGACCGCCGACAGCGCGCAGCGTGAGCGCGACGGCCGAGGCCGGCGTCAGCGACGGGTGCGCGCACAGGAAGTAGAGCTGGAGGGTGTCGTCGACCGCCTCGGCCGGGCCGGGCGCGGGCTCGCCGTCGACGCGCACCTCGCGGCGCCGCCGTGAGGTCTCCGCGCGGGCGGCGTCGAGGAACTTGCGCCAGGCCACGGTGACCAGCCAGCCCTGCGCGTCGCGCGGCGGGTCCTCGGGCCACGCGCGCACGGCCTCGATCAGGGCGTCCTGCACGGCGTCCTCGGCCGCCGCGAAGTCAGCTCCGCGACGGACGAGGACGCCGATCACGGCCGGGGTGAGGGTCCGCAGCCGGGCCTCGTCCTGCACGCGTTACTCCGTGATGGTGCACGGCTCGCCCAGGAACGGGCGCAGCTCGAGCCACTCGTGGATCGGCTTGCCGCCCGCGCCCGGGGCCGCAGACAGCTCGCCGGCCAGTTCGAGTGCCCGCTCATAGGTGTCGACGTCGATCACCATCCAGCCGGCGATCACGTCCTTGGTCTCCGCGAACGGGCCGTCGGTGACCGGCGGGCGCCCCTCGCCGTCGTAGCGGACGAACATGCCCTGCGGGGAAAGCGCCTGGCTGTCGACGAACTCGCCGGTGCCGACGAGCCGGGCGGCGAAGTCCTGCATGTACTTGAGGTGGGCGGAGACCTCCTCCGGCGACCACTGGTCCATCGGCACGTCGTTGACCGCCGCCGGGGCGCCCCGGTAGTGCTTGAGCAGCAGGTACTTGGCCATGGGTGTTCTCCTCGGTGCGGTACGGCCCATTGTGGCCGTGTTCGCTCCGGGGACGAAGCGGCGCGCGGGTTCTCGACATCCCGCCGCGAAATTTCCCGGGAAATTTTGCCGTGCAGCCCGGCGACGCCGTACGCAGGGTGATGGCACCCTGGATACACGGCCGCGGCCGGCCTGTGAGCGTAGGAGGTTCACAGACCGGCCGCGGTCCCCGCGTCTGCCGCGCGCAGTGCGCGAGGACGGGGAGGGGGGTGGTGTCGGCAGAGACTACAGGCAGAGCAGGACGCTGACGGCGCTGTCGCACAGCAGCAGGCTGACCTCGCTGCCGCCGTCGCCACCGTGACCGCCGCCGTCGTGCCCGCGGTTCTCGTGGACCGGGGTCTCCATCGCCTGAAGGTCGAGCAGGGACATGGTTCCTCCATCGGGTCGCCGGGCCGCGGCGGTCGCCGCGGCTGCCGGTGCATAGGTGTCGTACTGGTGCTGGTCTTGCATTCCGACCCCCGGATTGCCCGGGGGCGGGTCTATGGGCGGCGGTCAGTACGCCGCAGGGGCGGCCGCGATCCCGGGGCCTGCGGCGGGGCGCGGGTCGGGCGGGCCGAGGAAGGGCAGGTGCACGGGCCGGTCGTGCAGCACGGCGCCGGCCGCGAGCAGCACTCCGGCCGTGCCGGTGGCCAGGTCGGTCGAGAGCCGGTGCAGCTGGTCGCCGGGGAACGCCAGCGTGCCGCGGAAGCCGACGGCATGCCAGGAGAGCCGACGCAGCTGGTCGAGCGCGTCCGGGCCGCCGCGCGGGGGCCCGGGTACGTCGGCCGAGGGCGCCGGGCGGGTACGCGCGGCCGGATACGTTCCCGGGCGCGGCAGCGCGCCCCGACGCGGCGGCAGACCTGGTCCGGACTGCAGTGGTGACGACAGCGGTGACGACGCTGGCGGTGTGTCACCGGCCGCGGCCGCGAACCCTGCGACATGCCCGACGTGACCTGCGTCACCGGCGTAACCGACATGCCCGGCGACAGCGCGCGCAGCAGATCCGGTGGATCCAATGGACCCAACATGGCCCGCGTAGACGGCCGGCTGCAGGTCGGCGTCGGCGAGGGCGAGCAGCAACCCGGCGCGGCCGGCGAACAGCCCGGCGTGCGCGTAGAAGCGGGAGGCTGAGGCCTTTCGGATCGCGCCGAGGGCCGCCCGGAACGCCTCGTCGTCCCGGTGCGCGAGGTAGCGCCGCAGCACTAGGCCGATGCCCGCGCTGCCCTCCGCCAGGTACGGCAGCGCCCGCCAGCCCTCGCTCACCCGCATCGATCCGTCGCGCTCGGAAATCGTGCACTGTGCGAGGTCCATGCGCAGCGCGGCGCGGGCCCGGGCGAGCCAGTCCTCGTCCGCGGTGTGCTCGTACAGGTGCAGGAACAGCAGCGCCGGTCCGCTCGCCCCGCGCAGCAGCCCCGCGCGGGCGGGCTGTCCCGCACTGCCGCTCTGGGCGCGTTCGCGTGTCCTGGCAGCGTCCTGATCCGCAAGGAGCTCCACGGCGAGGCGCCCGGCCTCCACTGCAGCTGCGCGCAGTCCGCTGTCGCCGGTGCCGGTGCCGGTGCCGTGTGCGAGGTGCAGCAGGTTCAGGCCGATCCCGGCAAGTCCCTCCGCGAGGTCCGGGCCGAGGCGCTGCCAGCGTTCCGCGAGTGCCATATCCGTCAGCCGGAGCGCGGCATCGCGGTGCCCGAGCACGTCGAGGACGTGGGCGATACCGTTGGCACCGTCGTAGAGGCCGAGGCGCACGTCGGACGGAAGGTTCGCGGCGCGGGTCAGGAGCCAGTGCTCATATTCCTCGGGGATCGGTGCGCCGGTGGCGTGTAGGGCGTAGAGGACCCCGGCCGCGCCGTGGGCGAGGCCGACACCCGCGCCCGGGTGCCCGAACTGGCGGATGTCGCCGGGGAAGAGCCGGTCGGTGCGTTCCGGTGTGGCGGCTGCGGTCAACGACGCGGCGAGCGAGTCGCGCAGGGCCGGCCAGTTCGCGCGCAGCAGCGGTGCGTCCACGTCCCGGGGCGAAGCTCCGCCCGGCGCGTCACCGCTCTGCGTTGTCGCGTGTATTGCTGCGTGTTCGGCCGCGGCGGTGATGGTCTCCACGGCCTCGTCCAGGAACGTGCCGGGTACCTGCGGGAACTCGGTGCGGATCGCGTCGGCGAGCGCCCTGGCCCGGCTGCGGTCGAGCGGCAGCAGCGCGGTGAGCGGCAGAAAGAGGGCGAGGCGGAGGCAGGCGAGCGCGTAGCGGTCCACGGCCGGCCCGGACAGTGTGCGCGGCGCCTGGAACGCGCGGGCGGCCAGCAGTTGCCGCCCGGATTCGCCGACCGGGGCGGCGACCTCGAAGTCGATCAGGGCGACGGAGTCGTCGGGCCGCACCATGATGTTGAACAGGTGCAGGTCGTTGAACACCACGCCGTGCGTGTGCAAGGCGGTGACCGCGACTTCGACCTTCCCCGCGAGGTCCAGGGCCCAGACGGTGTATTCGCGTACGTTCGCGGCGTCCGGGTCGTGCCCGATCAGCGGGAAGCGCTCGGCGAACAGAGTGTTGAGGGTGCGGCCCTCGATGTATTCGAGCACGAGGAAGCAGTGCTCGCCGACCTCGATCCAGTCGAGGACCTCGGGCCCGGCGCCGCTGCCGGCGGCCAGGTGCAGCACGTCGCGCTCGCGTTCCAGGCGGGCGGTCGCGTCGGAACCGTCCCCGAGCAGGCCCGCGTGCGGACGGGCCTCCTTGAGCACGACCGGGCGACCAGTGCGCGTGTCGGTGCCCTGGTATACGCCGCCGCCGTTGGAGAAGTGCAGCGCCCGCTCGATCCGATAAGGCAGGTCGGCGACGGACTCGGCGCGGCGCGCGGCCAAGTGCGGAGCGAGGAAGTCGGGCAGCGGGGCCCACGGCGGCGGGTCGAAGACGGGGGTGCGCCGGTCCGGGACGAGCCGGCCGTCCGGATCGGCGATCGCCGGAACGGACTCGCCTGCGGCGTCGAGGCAACGGCGCTGGGTGAAGGCGCCGTAGCGCACGTACAGCGGACCGGCTTGGTAGCGCAGGTCGCTGAGAATGTACGGGCCGACCGTTCCGGCGAGCGAGTCGTCGAGCTGCTTGAGGGTGCGTTCGAGCTCGTCCTCATCGGCGGGATAGAGGGTGGCGAACTTGCCCGAGGAGCCGCGCTCGGCGTATTTGGAGTTGCGCAGGAACAGCAGCCCGGGCGAACGCAGGAACTTGAACGGCAGCCGGGTCGCGGTGCAGTGCGCCCACAGCGTGTCGAGTACCGACGCGGCGTCGGCGGGGGTGACCGAGACGTGGATCTTCCAGCCCTGGTCGGGTAACCGGTGGTCGTCGGGCAGCAGCCGCCACCAGTCGCCGGTCGGGCCCGCGCTCCAGCCCGCGGGCGGCGGGCGCCGTATGTGGGCGAAGGCGGGAGCGAGGTCCTCGCGGGCGGCGGGGTGGTCGTAGAAAAGCGGGTCGGCCAGACAGTACGCCTCGTACCGTTTGTCCATGCGTCGTCCTCCCCTGATGCGGCGGGGCCGCCGTCACCGCCCCGTGTACGGACCGAGTTATCTCAGCTCGCGTCGACGCCCAGCAAGACAGCGCGCGGCGGTCGAGTGCGCCCCGGGTGTCGCGTACGGCCACCCAGCGGTGTGAACGACCGGTGAACGGTGTTCCGGCGTGTCGGACCGTGCGGCGCCGGTGGCCTGCCCCGCTGTGGTACTACACATTCGGTGGACGATCGCACGGGTGTTCCAGCGGTCGGTGCCGGAGCGGACCACCCCTTGCGCGTCAAACGATGCGCGAGGGCGCACGGGCGCACGAGACGGCGCCGTACTGGACGTTGGCGGTGCCGAGCGGCAGGCCGGGGCCTCGTGCGCGGGGCGGAGCGCGTGCTTCAGTATTCTGATGCGCTGTCCGATGACCCGACGGCCTGACAGCCTGACGCCGCGGCGCGCGATACCAGTCCTTTCCGCGATCTAGACCTATTTCTCTGTCTGCTTCACCGCACGCAGTCCCCGCAGTCCCCGCAGTCCCCGCCGTGGCGCGCGCGGCTGTGGGACGATGGCCCCGCCATGTCCCAGACGCTGCGTACGCCCGCGACCTTGTGTCCGCGCGCACTTCGCGCCGCCGTGTTCGCGGTGGCGTGCGTGCTGCTGTCCGCAGTCACCTACGCGGTGGCCGGACACGGGTCCGCCCCGCTGTGGGCGGTACTCGCCGCGCTCGCCGTCGTCTATCCGGCGGCCTGGGCCGGCAGCGGACGCGGCCGGGGTCCGGCCGCGATCGCCGCGCTGAGCGTCCTCGTTCAGCTGGGCCTGGACTACTGGTTCACGCTCGCGCAACTCGACGCGTCGGCGGTACGCGGCTGCGGACTGATCCAGGCGCTGCCGCCGATGGGCGAGTCCATCTCCTGCGCCCGAACCGGTGCGCCGTACGCGGCGGCCCTCGCCCCGGACGGCGCCGTGCACGTGGGCCTCGGCCTGCTGCTCGCTCAACTCGTCGTCGCGCTCATCAGTGCCCTGCCGCTTTCCCTCGGCGAGCACGCGCAGCTGACGCTGTGCCAGTGGCTCGCAGAGCGTACGGTGAACGCCCCCTGGTGGCCGATCTTCGCGCTGGCCCTGGTGCGCCGCCCGGCGGTACCGGCCGGTCCGGAGCGTCCCGCGCCCGCACGGCCCGGCGGTCAGCCGCAGCCGACCCGCGTGGACCTGCGCCACGCCCTGGCGCGCCGCGGCCCGCCCGACAGCACGGCCCTGATGGCCGGCTGACAGCGTCGCTCCCCGCGACCTGCCCCGCCTAGCCGCCGCCCCGCCGACCACCGGCCCGTCAACCCGACGCCCGGCCGGTCGCTGACGCCGCTGCCCCTGCTGACCCTGCCCGCGGTCCCTTCCGACCATTTCCGCGCCGCGCCGTCCCGCGCACTCCACGTTACGCATCGTGCGTTGCGCGCTCCACGCACCGCGACGCGACTTGGGCCACCCGGGCAATCCGCACAGCGAGCCAGCGTGCCGCCCGCCCTGCCATGTGCAGCGCCGCGCACGTCCACCGTCTTGAACTCTGCATATATATCTGCATCGGGAGTTTTCGTGAGCACATCCCGTCCCGCCACTGCCGCACGCCGCCGCGTCGCGTGGCAGCAGGCCACCCTCGCCAAACGCCACCGCCAGCGCCTGGCCGCCACCGTCGGCATCACCCTCGTCATCGCCCTGTTCGCCGGGCTCGTCATCGCAAAGGCCGCCAACGGCCACCGCGCGACCCCGACCGCCTCCGTCACATCGCCCGCCACATCCCCCGCCCTCAGCTCGCCGGCCACCACGGCACGCGTCGTCGCCCAGGCCACGAGCGTGCCCGCCGACGTCTACGCGGCGATCGGCACCGGCGGCACCGCCGCCCAGGCGCAGGCGATCCCCGGCGCCGGCCGGCTGACCGTCGGCGGCAAACCGCAGGTGCTCTACCTCGGGGCCGAATACTGCCCCTACTGCGCGGCCGAACGCTGGCCTCTGGTGCTCGCCCTGAGCCGCTTCGGCACGTTCACCGGCCTCGAACTCACCGAATCCTCGTCCTCCGACGTGTATCCGAACACGAACACGTTCACCTTCCAGCACGCGACGTACACCAGCGCGTACCTGGCCTTCACACCCGTCGAGCTCTACGACCGCAACGACAACCCGCTCCAGACCGCCACCGCCGCGCAGCAGCAACTGCTGCAGACCTACGGCCAAGGCGGCATCCCGTTCATCGACCTCGGCGGCACGGCCATGCTGCGCAGCAGCGGCTACAGCCCGCAACTGCTCGCCGGGATGGACTGGACGCAGATCGCCGCGTCGCTCACCGACGAGTCCAGCCCCGTCGCCCGCGCGATCGTCGGCACCGCCGAACGCATCACCGGCCAACTGTGCCGACTCACCGGCAACCGGCCCG
>Ga0073928_10009645_pt1 | contig 11700 bp, 10 predicted proteins | sample PaiPotPPA55metaG_FD_76969 | JGI IMG/M metagenome (GOLD analysis project Ga0073928, IMG submission 76969) | Iron sulfur acid spring bacterial and archeal communities from Banff, Canada, to study Microbial Dark Matter (Phase II) - Paint Pots PPA... ...
AGTGTTGTCCGTCACCATGCCGAGCATCACACCGTCGCAAAACACCCCAGTCTTTCCGAACATGCGCCGCATGGTTACGTGGCCGAGCGGCGCGAGCTGCTCGCGCAAGAACTCGGCAAAGCTGGCGCTGGCGACCATCAGTCCGGCTTCCAGAGCTCCGCTGAGGGCACGCGGAGTGCCCGATTGAAGCGCGAACTCGCGTTCTCCCATGCGATCAGCATCGTCAGCTCGGCGATTTGCTCCTCGTCGTAGTGCTCGCGCACCCGCGCAAACAACTCATCGTCGACATCGCGTGCGGTGTCCGTCATCGCGTCGGCGTATTCAAGCGCCACCCGCTCGGCCGCGCTGAACAGCGGGCCGGTCGCGTAGTCATGCAACGCCTTCAACTTCTCCGTCGAAATCCCGAGTTCGCTGCCCGCGGCAGCGTTCGCGTCCTGTCAAAACGGACAGCCGTTCCACCACGCGACGCGGCGGTTGACCAGGCTCTTGAGCTTCGGATCGATTTTCTTGAAGCCCCATGTGGCGGTCCACATCGCCATCGCGCCCGTGAAGAGCGCAGGACTGCGCGCGTACAACAGGTACGGCAAGAGCGGCTTGCCCCACTTACGCCGGTTCCCCGCGACGATCTCCTTCAGCTTGCCTTCCGCGGTGTCGGGGTCGACCGGACTGATGCGTGGTCCGTCAGACATGACTGAACTCCTCCTTGTTGTGTCGCCGTTGTCACCGCCGCACGGTGAACGGCGACCACGCGATCCACGAAGGTAAGACGTCGCTCAGGGCCTGTGTTCCATTCGGCCCAACTGCCATGCGTAACCGACGCGGTGGTCAGATTGTGGCAACAGGTGCCCTTCGCTCACCGCCGATCCCATCGCCGCAAGCGGGATTTAGAATCTTTGTTTGCGCATGTCCTTTTCGAAAAACGGTGCCGGCCCCTTTCCGACCGATGATTTGGTGAGTGGTCCCTTTTGATTTTTTGAGTGGCCCGTTTTGCTAGAGACCGTTTTCCGAAAAGCGATCGATTTGGAACAAAAAGTGAGGAAGGTTCCTGCTGTTCTTTTTACGGAACATTGACCGCGCGCGGAACGACCTGCGTTGTTCCCGCGTCAACAATCCATGGACTACGACAAGAAACTCGACGATGCGATTGTGGTCGTAACGCTTAGCGGTGCGGCGGTCGTCGCTTGCCTAGTTCTGTTCCTGACAATCTGAGCACAAAGCGCAGCCGGCCAGGGCCGACTTGCGGCGGCATGCTTTTTCGGGACATGCGCTAAACCTTCGCCGGCTCGCCGACCTTGGCCTCCACGTCGACGGCCTGCAGCGCGAGGCGAAGCATGCGGGCGAGATCGGATTTCCGGTAGGGTTTCGCCAGCAACAGCACGCCGGGGTCGAGCCGTCCGTGATGCACGACGGCATTTTCCGTGTAGCCGGAGGTGTAAAGCACCTTGAGCTGCGGCCGCAGGTTCAACGCCTCGCTCACCAGCCGCGGGCCGTTCATGGTGCCGGGCATGATGACGTCGGTGAACAGAAGGTCGATTTCGGCATCGCTGCGAATGATCCTGAGCGCCTCCTCGGCGCCCTCCGCAGCGATCGCGTGATAACCAAGGCTGCGCACCTGGGTCATCACGTAGTTTCGCACCAGCGCATCGTCCTCCACGACCAGAACAGCTTCGCTGCCGCGCTGCAGCCGGTCGACAACATCGTCGAGCGGCGGCGCCACGACCGTTGCCACACTGCGCGGCAGGTAGAGCTTGACGGTCGTGCCATGGCCGTACTCGCTGTAGATCTTGATGTGGCCTTCCGATTGCTTGACGAAGCCATAGACCATGCTGAGACCGAGGCCGGTGCCCTTGCCGGGCTCCTTGGTCGTGAAGAACGGCTCGAACACTTTCTCCAGCAGCTCGGGCGGAATGCCGGCGCCGGTGTCGCTGACGGCGATCAGCACATACGGACCCGCCCGCACTTCGCTGTGCTGCGCGGCATATGTCTCGTCAAGTTCGACATTCTGGGTCTCGATGGTGAGCTTGCCGCCATCGGGCATGGCATCACGCGCATTGAGCGTGAGATTGAGAATGGCTGTTGTCAGCTGGTTCGGATCGACAAACGCAAGCCAGGGCGCCCCGGTCAGCGCGGAGTGAATTTGGATGTGCTCGCCAAGTGTCGGACGCAGCAGCTTGCCGGTGGCAACCACCAGCGCGTTGACGTCGATTTCACGCGGCTGCAGCGGCTGGCGCCGCGCGAAAGCAAGCAGGTGCTTGGTCAAATCGGCGCCGCGCTGGGCGGCGTCATCGATCATTTTCGTGATCGCGGCGAGATCGTCGCGGTCCGCCACCGCTTCGGCGAGGATCTCGATGGTGCCAGTGATTACGGTGAGAATGTTGTTGAAGTCGTGGGCCACGCCACCGGTCAACTGACCGATCGCCTCCATCTTCTGGGCCTGCCGGTACTGGGTTTCCCGTGCGATTTTGTCGGTCAGATCGCGAACGAAGCCGTTGAAGACATGGCCGCCGCGGCGGCGGAACGCGGTGACGCCGAGCTCCACCGTAAGCCGCGTGCCGTCGCGCCGCTGTGCTTCGACCTCGAACCGGGTATCGAGGATCGGCCCCTCGCCGGTGTCGAGAAAATGCCGCAGCCCCATATCATGATGGCTCCGCGCGCCGTCCGGGATGATCAGTTCGGACAGCACCCGTCCGATCGCCTCCTCCCGTGCCCAGCCAAATATCTTCTCGGCCTGTGAGTTCCAGTCGAGCACGACACCCGCCCCGTCCATCTGGATGAAGCCATCCAGCGCGGTTTCGATGATGCCGCGCGCCATCCGCCCGCTCTCGAGCAGGTCCTCCTGGGCCCGCAGCATCTCGGTCATGTCGCGGCCGCTGAAATAATACCGACGCACCTGTTCGGACCAGACGCCCATCCAGGTCAATGCGACGGACCGGCCATCGCGATGCATGTAACGGGTGACGAAGTCGCGCATGGTGCCGCGGCGCCGGGCGGAACGCATCTCGTTGCGGGTGCTCTCCAGATCGGCGGGGTCGATGAATTCCGTGGCGCTGTGGCCGACCATTTCCTCCGGCCGATAGCCGAGGATCGGGAGCGAGCTCGGGCTCACCTGAACGAACGTGCCTTGCGGATCGGTGACGAAGATCAGATCGAGCGACGTCTCGAATACGCGACGGCGCTCCTCGATTTCCTGGTTGAGCGCACTTTGCGTGCGCTTGGTCTCGGTGATGTCGCGTGCGATCTTGGAGGCCCCAATGATCTGACCCGTGGCCGACATCACTGGCGAGACGCTTAAGGACACCGTGACCTCGCGGCCGTCCTTGGCCCGCCTCACTGTTTCGTAGTGCCGGACGCGCGATCCCTTGCCGATCTGATCCAGAATCTCGCGCACTTCGGCGCGCCGCTCGGGTGGCACGATGATGTCAATGTTCTGGCCGATCGCCTCTTCGGCCGTGTAGCCGAAAAGCCTTTCGGCCGACTCGTTCCAGGCAAGGATGGTGCCATCGAGCGATTTGATGACAACCGCGTCCATTGACGATTCCACGGTTGCCGCGAAAAGCCGTTCCTGCTCGGCGGAACGGTCGCGCTCGGCATCCGCCCGCCGGCGTGTCGCATCGATCAGCCGCGCCAGCTGCAGCTGCAAGGCTCCCGTTTCAAACAACAACACAACCAGAACAATACTGGCCGCGATGAGGCCGTAGATACGGCCAAGATAAAATCCGAGATCGAACCGGCCTGCATTGAGCACTGCCGACATGCCGATGTCGAAGATCCAGACGCACATCACGACCATCAGCCAGAGCTCGAGCACGGTATGCGGCTTTCGGAAGAACAGCACGAGAAGCGCCACGAGGCTCAACGACCAGACTGACGTGACCACCACGATCATGGTCGGGGTGTAGCGACCATCGCTGAGCAGAACGGGCAAGGACTCGTGACCAGCGGTGGTGATCAAGCCGGCTACTGCTGCGGCGATCAGCGCCGCCAGGATGCAGACGGCAATGGCGCCAGAACTCGACCGCGAGTCGGCACGGTCGCCCTCACGCCCTTTCAATTCTGCGTAACCGATGACCAGCAGCGGAAAGCCGGCATGCCAAAGCATGTAGAGCCAGACGGTGGTCTGCGGCCCAGCCGCGAGAAGCCCGGTCGGCGCGAACAATCCGGGAAACGTCAGCGCATGGAGGATGGCTACTGCGGCCGTGAACAGGTAGCCGCTCGCAACCAGCAGGATCGCGCGTGAGCGCGCAAGTTTGAACTGCAGGAAAATCAGGATCGCGGTGACGAGATCGTTGATCGCGAGAGCGGACTGGTAGCTCGCGACAAACGGCGGCGCGACTGCGAGCTGCAGGCGTGCGAAGGGCGTTGTCACTGCGAAAGTCAGCGCTGAGATACAAACGATAGCGATGGCAAGCTGCCAGTCGGCGCGGGTCGGCGCTTCAGTCGAAATCAGGTGGCGCGTCTCGTCGTCGGGCGTTGCGATCATCCGCGGTCGCTTCTGAAGCTGGGCGGCTCAACACGAGCAGGCGCCGCCACCCGTCCTCCGGGGTGCCGCTCCGCTGACGTCAACTCGCAACCCTGGCGGCCGGCAGCACCAGACACTTGCCGACCGCTTCGAGCAGGTCTGCCGGTCGAAACGGCTTCTTCAGACTAACATAAGCTCCGAGTTCCGTCGCCATGTGCAGGAAGTCCGGCCGCTGCGCGATGGAGGCCTCGAATTGATAGCCGGACATGACCACGATCCGCAGTCCCGGTCGGCGAAGATTGATCTAGTTGATGGTTTCCAGACCGTCCATCTCAGGCATGAAAATGTCTACGATCACAAGATCAAACGACGCCTGCTCCAGCCGGCCGAGGCCGGCATAGGCGTCGGTCGTGGTGATGACCTCATGCCCCTGACGCTTCAGCACAAGCTCAACGGTCGCAAGGACCGCCGTATCGTCGTCGATCACCAGGATGTTCGCCACGGCATCCTCCGCAGCTTTGAAAAATTCACTATCCCAGGTTGAATATTCGCCGATTCGAATCGCCCTGCAAGGTTGCAGGGGCGGTCCGAGGCGCCTAGCCAGCCTTTCGTAGGATCGCCCCGGAAGTGTTACCAAACCGTGTCGTCGAGTTGCGGCACCTCAAAGTCTGGCCGAAAAAGCAGCCAGTAATCTCAAGGCCTGCGTAGCGTCTTGAAGATGAATCCGTTTTTCGTCATGGCCGGGCTTGACCCGGCCATCCACGTCTTTCTTGCTGAGGCTCTGAAGACGTGGATGCCCGGCACAAGGCCGCGCATGACGGAGTGATACGGCAAGGCCTGATTTTGCTGCACACTTTTTCGGCCAGACTCTCAGGCCGAAACGGCGCCGTCGATCGCAACTTCCGCGCCGGTGATGTAGGTGCTGTCGTCCGACAGCAGGAACAACACGAGTTGCGCGACTTCGTCGGCGGTCCCCATGCGCCGCATCGGCACCTGGGTCAGCCGAGCCGCGTTTTGCTCCGCAGTTCGCACGTTCAGCATCTCAGTGTCGATTGGCCCCGGATGCACCGAATTCACGCGGATGTGACGGGACGCAAGGTCGATCGCCGCTGCCTTGGTCATGCCGCGCAATGCCCATTTGGTCGCGCTGTACGCAAAGGCGCCGGGTGATCCGCGCAAGCCCGCCACCGATGAGATGTTGACGATCGAGCCGCCGCCGGCCCGCTCCATCGCCGGCACCACGGCCTTCATGCCGAGGAAGCAGCCGAGCTGATGGATGCTGACGTGCCGTTCCCACAAGGCGGTGTCGGTCTCGAGCATGCTCTTGGGCTGGAAAATCCCGGCATTGTTGATCAGGCCATGCAACGGGCCAAAGGATTCGGCGGTTTGCACCGCCCGTGCCCACTCGTCTTCGCTGGTCACATCGTGACGCACGAACGCGCACGAGTTGCCGAGCTGCCGGGCAAGATCGCGCCCCTCGCGCTCGAGCACGTCGCCGATCACGACCTTGGCGCCCTCGGCCACAAGCTGCCGCGCCTCTGCTGCGCCCTGTCCCCGTGCACCGCCGCTGATCAGAATGACTTTGCCGTCGAAACGAGCCATGGCGCTTCTCCTCTTTTTTGTGCGGTGGTCCGACATTGCCCGAGGGCCGCCAACGCTTCAATATGGTGTGATTTCAAATTCAGAGCATTCCAACTTTTGAAGGGACACTGCAATGAGTCTCGAAGACAAACGCGTGCTGGTGATCGGCGGTGGATCGGGCATCGGTTTTGCGGTGGCTGAGGGCGCGACGGCTGCCGGTGCCCACGTGGTGGTCGCCTCCAGCAACCCCACGAAGGTCAAGGATGCCGCGGCAAAGCTCGGCAACCGTGCTTCGTCCGCCGAGCTCGACGTCACGAAAGAAGACAAGGTGGCGGCGTTCTTTGCCTCGACCGGCAAGTTCGACCATATCGCTTTCACCGCCGGCGATTGGAGTGGCGCGCGCCGCACCCCGTTGTTCGAGCTCAACCTGAAGGACGCGGCCGCGCTGTTCAACGTCCGGTTCTGGGGCGCAGTCAATGTGGCCAAGTACGGCGCGAAAACCTTGCCGCCGGGCGGATCGCTGACGCTGACCGACGGCATGATCGCCCACCGGCCGCAGAAGAACTCGGCGATCTCGACGGCGATGTGCGGGGCGGTCGAGCACCTGACGCGCGGGCTTGCGGTCGAGCTTGCGCCGGTGCGGGTGAACGCCGTTTGCCCCGGCCTGATCCGCACCGCGATCTGGGACAGCATCCCGGAAGATCGCCGCGAGGCGCAGCTTGCCGAGATGACAAAGCGTCACCTTCTGCCGCGGCCGGGCGAACCGCGCGAGACCGCGGAGGCATATCTCTACTTGATGCGCGGCGGCTACACGACCGGCCAAGTGCTTTATGTCGAGGGCGGGCGCGGGCTGGTCTAGAGGGCCTCACGCGGCGCGGCGCACGCGACGACAAGAAAGCGTTAACCCTCACTCACCGGTCAAATTGCGAAAAACCGAGCGCCGTTAAGGGTTCTTTCTGTTCGCTGACGCTAGGGTCGTGCGTTTTGCGGCCTATGCGGCATCTCCGCCGGCTGATTGAGCAGGCGCCGCACCGCACTGGCCGTGTCCGGGCCTCCAGGCTCTCACGCATGACGAAGCAGGTGCCACTCGATCGCATACAAGATTTCCTGCAGCAGCTGACGCCGCAGGAGCGCAGTCGCTTGCTGCTCGAACTGGAACGGCTGCAGCTCTGCGGCGAGAGCATCGAGGGCTCCGAAAACCTGCTGCAACATTTGCGCGCCGAATTTCGCGGCAACGCGCACGCCGCCGAGCGGCTCGGCAATCCGTCGCGCTACTTCTTCGAACCGCTGCATCACGTGTTGATCGACGGGCCCGCGGAGCGCGCCAATGCCGGGCAGATTTCGCGCGGATCGGTGTCGGTGATCTGGGAATGGATCAACCAGTACCTGCTGCCGACCATGGCGAAGGAATACACCAAGACCGCGACGCATCTGATCGCGTCGAACGACACGCGCAAGGCGCAGCAGGCGGCCGCAGATTTCCAGACCAAGGTCGTCAAATGCCTGGAAGGCATTCTGACCTCGCCGGACAGCATCGCACAGGCGCGCGACAGTCTCGCGAAGTACACCAGCTCGCGGGCGACGTTCGACGACCTCATCAGGATGCTCTCGGTGCTGCGGAGCAAGGATGCTTTGTTGGCCTTTGAAGCCGCGCTTCCGGCTCGAATCGAGGACCTTGACGACGAGCCGCTGAGCAAAACGCGCCAGCAGCTCGATGCATTGCGGGCCAAGCACGAGGAGGCGTTGCCGTTTGCGCTTGCGGTGCTTACCAGGCGCCTCGCGGCGCCCTGGCAGCTGATCCGCCTCGCCTCCAAGATCGCCAAGAGCAAGGAGGCGGTCGACCTCGCGGCGACACGCTACGCGATCGCCGTCTCGATGGCGCTCGATCATCTTGACGACCGGCGACGCGCACTGTGCCAGGCGCTGAAGAGCAACCGCGTACCGATCGCCAAGGATATCCTGGTCGACATCTATGATATCGAATATGCCTTGCGAGTCCGCATCGACTCGCTCGAGCAATCCGACTGGGGCAAACGGCTCGATGAGCTGATGAAAGCGGTCGCGACCGACCTCGACCGCGAGCTCCACAACATCCCTGACAACCTTCACCACGTGCTCGCGTCACGCACGTTGCACAGCCATGACAATCTGGCAGCCCGATTGACGTACCTCGCCTGGAAGGGCCGCGATTTCCTGACCGGCCAGCCCGCCTACTGGAAGAAAATGCTGAACCTCGGCGATAAGGCGACAGGCTGAGGGGGCCCGCGCCTGCTAGCGCATGTCCCGAAAAAGCATGCCCTCGTGCTTGACGCGGGGGTGGATACCGGTTTTTCGAAAAGGACATGCGCAAACAAAGACAATAGAGCGCATCCCGATTCTATCTAATCGGGATGCGCTCTATTGTGCGGCCCGCCGCCATCGCCGACAATGGGTGCCGCCGAGCAGATGGCTTGGCCGCGATGAGACCACACGGGACGGCGAATGAGCGTTCACTGGCGCGGGCTGGCCAGCGCCGCGGCAAGACAACTTCCGCTTCTGCAGGCGCTTTCGACCTACCGCGCGAGCTACCTCACAGGTGACCTGATTGCGGGGCTGACGCTGGCGGCGATCGCGATCCCCGAGCAGATGGCGACCTCGCGACTCGGCGGCTTTTCGCCACAGATCGGGTTCTTTGCCTTCATCGCCGGCTCAATCGGCTTTGCCCTGCTCGGCAGCAACCGTTTCCTGTCGTGCGGCGCCGACTCGACGATAACGCCGATCTTTGCCGGCGGCCTCGCCGCACTCGTGACGGCCGGCTCACCGGACTATCAGGCCGCCGCGGCAACGCTCGCGCTGATGGTCGGCATCATCCTGCTGGCGAGCGGCATCTTCCGGCTGGGCTGGGTTGCCAATCTGCTGTCGACGCCGGTGACGACGGGCTTTCTGGCCGGCATCGCCGTACACATCCTGGCGTCGCAGCTGCCCTCCGTGCTCGGGATAGCCTCGCCCGGGGGATCGACCCTCAACCGCCTCGCACAGCTCGCGCAGCACCTCGGCGAGACCAACCCTTATGCGCTCGCGATCGGGCTTAGCGTCTTTGTCCTGATCGTCATCTCCGAGGGAATCAGTGCAAGAATTCCAGGTGCGCTGATCGGCCTGGTCGGCGCGGCGCTGGCCGTGACGTTCTTCGGGCTGGAGCGCCGCGGCGTCAGCGTGCTCGGCGTTGTGCCGTCAAGCCTTCCGAGGCTCACCGTTCCCGACTTCGCGCCGGAGCGATGGCGTTCGTTGCTGCCGCTCAGCCTGTTGATCGCGATCGTGGTGATGGTACAGACCGCCGCGACCACGCAATCGTTTCCGTCGGAAGCAAATCAACCGCCGGACGTCGATTGCGATTTTCGCGGCGTCGGCATGGGAAGCATTGTCGCCGGCCTGTTTGCTGCGTTCCCTGTCAACGCGAGCCCGCCGCGCACCGGCATCGTCGCGGAAACCGGCGGCCAATCGCAGCTCGCCGGGTTGTTCGCGGCGGCGCTGGTGCTATTGATCCTCACCTTCGGCGCCACGCTGCTGCAGCATGTGCCGGAAGCCGCGCTCGGCGGCGTGCTGCTGTTTGTCGCGACCCGGATCGTTCGCGTCCGGCAGATCGTGCAAATCTTTCGACAAACGCTTGGCGAGTTGCTGCTTGTCGTCGCGACCGCCGCCGCGATCGTCGTGCTACCGATCGAGCAAGGCGTTGCGATCGGCATCATCCTGTCGCTGCTGCAGGGCGTCTGGAGCGTGACGCGTGCGCGCGTCATCGCCTATGAACATGTGGCGGGCACCACGGTGTGGTGGCCTAAGAACCCGCATCATCCCGGCGAACGCGATCCCGACATCGTCGTTGCCGGCTTTCAGGCGCCGCTGTCATTTCTGAACGCGTCGCACTTTCGCGCCGACATGCTGCAGTTGCTACGGTCGGCGCCGCAAAGGCCGAAGCTGCTCGTCATCGAGGCCAGCGGCATTCTCGAAGTCGACTTCACCGCCGCGCAAATCCTCATCGATCTGATCAAGACCTGCCATCGCGACGGCGTCGTGGTCGCATTCGCCCGCCTTGAATCGCTGCGCGCGCAGCAGGCGTTTTCACGCTTTCACATCGACGACGTCGTTGGGAAGGATCACATCTTTCTCAGTGTCGACCAGGCGGTGCGGGCGCTGCCGCATCTCGATATTCCGACGTGACGCCGGCCGACTGCGGCACCCGCACAATGCAGGCCGCCGCGGAGCCGGACGCCGCGAGCGCCGGTTTCGGCCGCACAGTCGCACAGGCTTCGATACGAATCGGGCAGCGCCCGACGAATGTGCATCCCGCCGGCGGATTGATCGGGCTCGGCAGCTCGCCGGTCAATACGATCTTGGTGCGGCTGCGCTGCGCGACCGGGTCCGGCAACGGGATCGCCGACAGCAAGGCGGATGTATAGGGGTGTTGCGGGCTGCCGAAAATCGCGTCGATCGGTCCCCGCTCCGCGACCGTGCCGAGATAGAGCACAACGACCTGGTCGGCGATATGACGGACGACTGAAAGGTCGTGCGAGATGAAGAGGTAGGTCAGGTGCAGGTCGCGCTGCAGCTCGAGCAGCAGGTTGAGGATCTGCGACCTGATCGAGACGTCGAGCGACGACACCGGCTCGTCGAGGATCAACAGGCGCGGCGACAGCGACAGCGCCCGCGCGATCACCACGCGCTGCCGCTGCCCGCCGGAGAGCGCCGCCGGTAATCGGTCGGCGAATGATGCAGGCAAGCCGACCCGGCCGATCAACTCCATGACGCGCCGCCGCCGCTCCGCGCGCGGACGACCTGCGATCGCCAGCGGCTCGGCGATGCTTTGGCCGACGCTGAGACGCGGATTGAGCGCGGCGCTCGGATCCTGAAAGACGATCTGCATGTCGCCCGTGAGCGTGCGTCGCTCGGCGGTCGACATGCGCGTGATGTCGCGGCCATCGAAGGAAATTCGGCCGCCGGTCGGCGGCGCGAGGCCGAGAACCGCGTAAGCCGTCGTCGACTTGCCACAGCCTGACTCGCCGACCAGCGCCACGGTTTGGCCGGCCTCGACATCGAACGAGACGCCATCGACCGCTTTCACCACCGCACCCTTGTGCCCCCGCTGCAAGGCGAAGTGAACTTTCAGGTCGCGGATCTCGAGCAAGGCCATGGTCAAGCCAACGCCACGACGCGATCGGCGTGCCAGCACGCCGCGAAGTGCTGGTCGCCGACGGGCGTGAGCGGCGGCGCCTGTTCGCATGTTGCGTCGGCGAGCGGGCAGCGCGAGCGGAAGCGACAGCCGTCCGGCCAGCTGCCTGCGGTCGGCACGGTCCCTTCGATCGTCCTCAGCGTGGTTTTGCGCGCGCCGTCAAGGCGCGGGATCGTGGCGAGCAGCAACCGGGTGTACGGGTGGCGCGGCTCCGCAAAAATCACCTGCACCGGCCCGCTCTCGGCAATGCGCCCGCCATACATCACATAGACCTGGTCGGCGATGTCGGCGACGACGCCCATATCGTGGGTGATGAGCAGGATCGCGGTGCCGGCCTCGTCGCGCAGCTTGCGCATCAGCTCGAGGATTTGCGCCTGGATGGTGACGTCGAGAGCGGTGGTTGGCTCGTCGGCGATCAGCAGCGAAGGCCGGCAGATCAGCGCCGCCGCGATCATGA
>Ga0073928_10009648_pt1 | contig 11699 bp, 8 predicted proteins | sample PaiPotPPA55metaG_FD_76969 | JGI IMG/M metagenome (GOLD analysis project Ga0073928, IMG submission 76969) | Iron sulfur acid spring bacterial and archeal communities from Banff, Canada, to study Microbial Dark Matter (Phase II) - Paint Pots PPA... ...
AGCCTCCCACGGCAATCTTGGGTATCGCGCGCTCGAGCGTCGCGTCACGAAACAAGCCGTCGACAAGAATGAGATCAAAGTGCCCATCCGGGAACTCGTCTATCGCGGAGGCGTATTGCGACTCCGGAACCAGGCGGTAGTCCACGTTGTCGACTCCGGCGCGGGCTAGCTTGACTTGCACGCGATCGTGCCACTCCTTGTGATGCTCTACGCTGACCAACCGGCGAACGCGCCGAGCGAGCCAGGGTGTACTTGCCCCGGACCCCCATTCAAAGGCCGTGTGGTAAGGCCTGACGTTGGCGTCGAGCCACGACACAGCATGGGCGGTAATCCAGGGGTGGTCTGGATGCCGCAATTCGTAGGCGACGGCCTTGAGCTTTGCGACCACGTAGCGCGGCGACTGCAGCTTGGCGAGTCGCTCGTCGGTGCGGTACGCACCGATGTCGCCGTATGGGTCCGCGTGCGCGAGGCGAAGTAACCGATCCAGAATCATCGGTGAGACCTTTCGTTGGTGTCGGGGCCGACTACGGCGCCAACACGAAGTCCGTTACGCTCATCGGCGGCAATGTGTACGTGAACGCATTGCCGGGAGCGATTGCCACATCGGGCTGACGCTTGGGAGTCGGGACGCCATCGAAGATCGCGTACACCTGCGCAGAGTGCCGCGCGACGGAGTCCCTCAGCGATATGACCGCGCGCTGTGGCAGATATTGCTTATTGATCGCCACTATCACCACACGGCGCGCACTATCTAGACTCGCGTACACCGACGTACCCACCGGGTCGGACGTCGTGGCCGCGACGCCAAGGTCACCGAAGCGGCCGCCGGCGTTGTCATAGTTGACGTACATGTCGAACGCGCCGAACGCATAGGCGTACGCTAGCGCGCCGTTGCCGCCGAAAGGCGGCGCCCAAACGTTGGCCTGCGGCCACATCGTCGCGGCGAACACACCTTCGCGCCCGAACACTCCGAGGACGTCCGCTTGTGTGACGCCGCCGACGATATCGCCGGCACGTCCGTAGTAATACTCGGTGATCGCGAGCTTCGTCCCGGGATAGTGCGCCGCGATCTCACTTCGCAGCCGAGGCAGCAGTTGAATGGGTCCCGAGAGGGTTTTGTTCACCCAGCTACCCTCGACATACGATGAGTCCCAGAGCGAGCGGGGTGCTTGGAGCCGCGCTCGAATCATTCCCGCGTCCTGGGTAGCGAAGTCGTTGGTGATATCGCCAGCCTGAGTACCGGCGGCGGGAAACCAGTGCACATCCAGCACGTCCAGCAGCCGGTGGCCGTACGTCTGCTCGGCCTGGCGCAGGCGGTCGAGGTACACGTCGCAAAAGCTGCGCGTGCCGTACACGGGATCGGGCGATGGGTACCTGCCAAGAGTCAGTACTCCCGCATACGTCGCGACGGTTGGACCGAACACCAGTGCCTTGGGCGCCACCGACTTTATTGCACGCGCATACAAAATAGTCGTATCGATGAACCCGTCGTAGGTCTGCAGCCGCGGCGTGCTCTTGTCGTCGTGGTAGTTGCTTTGGATCTCCGAGTGGGTTTGATGCCAGTCGTCTGGCTCGTTGTCGAGACTGTAAAAGATCGCCCGCACCGAGTCGGCTTGCGCGTGAGGAAACGTCGCGTTGAGCCAGTTGACGAATTCGTCCTGGTATACGGAGGGGCCTTTGGGATCCGGCGTCAACGTGAACGGACGGCCCTTCGTCGGAGCGCTCACCTTGAAGTGAGCTGCCAGCCTGGTCGCGCGATCGGCATCGAGGTCGTCGAGCGGTCCCGCTTTGTCACCCGCGACGTAACCGAGCATTGGCACAGTGACCAGCATTGCCGCCCCGCGCTCGAACGCCGCCGCGACGCGAACCCGGACCGCCTCACCGGGCGAGTTGCTCGCGGCGAGGTATTCGTCGTTGGAGAACTTGTAGTCGCTCCCAGCGTTGCTGTAGTTCGTTACCCAGTTGTACGCGCTCATGCGATTTCCACCCATGCGGTTCAGCGTGATGCCGGCGGGCGGAACGGCTCCGTACCAGGGTGCGGACGCGTGATCGAACCTCGCTCCTGCATCCGTGAGGAAGTTCATCCCGTAAATGAACCGCGAGACGGGGTGCGTGATGCTCGTATTGATCGAGAATGAGACGTCAGTATAGGCGGACGCGGAGCTGGCGCCACGCGACGCCGCTCCGGGATGCAGCGGACCCGCGCGTTGCCCATCGGGGGCGAGAGCAATGAGAGCCGCGGTGAGCCCAAAGTTGCGCATCCACGGTGCGAGGCGCATCGCGAGCGAGATGGTCGCTGGGGCAGTCACTACTGGTGTACTCACTAATGGTCGCGGGAATCGTGTAGCGGCGCCGGTCGCCCCTAGGGACAGTACGGAGCGCCCTCGCTCTCGGTAGACGTGGTCTCCGCGGGTCCGACGGCGACGTGGCACCCGTCCGGCGTATCCCCGACCAGCTTTGCGTGCGTCGCGGTGGCGCTCCAGCCCAGTGCGGTTACAGAGCTGACCGAGATCGTAATGCCGGGGGATTGGCTCGCGTTCATGTCAACCGTGCTGGTCGTATAAGTCGAGTACGTCGCGAAGTACGCCTGCTCCGCGGTCACGAGGTTTCGGAGATCTTCGACAGCGGTCGTCACGTACCCCTTTTGCTGCGTCTGTACAAACTTTGGAATCGCGAGGCCGGCCAGAATGCCGATGATCACGAGAACTACGAAAAGTTCGATCAGCGTGAAGCCTGCGCGGGCTCTCTTAGCCATTATCCGGGGAGGGGCGAGATTTCTGACGTTCGTGAGTGCTCGGCGACCGGTTGCGTTTGCCTTGCACGCCAGTGACGATTCAACCGGCCAATATGCAAGCAGTTAGCCGGCTCAGCCATAAGCGTTAAGTGCCTGAGGCCGTGGCGGTTAAGTCAGTGCTAGACATTCTCGGCCGAGGCGTATGTGCTGCGTCTCCGCGACAGTGTGACGACGTGACGACGGGGACGGTCGCCTGTCCTGGCCATATGCGACGTCCGTCCACAGGTCCCAACGCGCGAAGCGGGGACTCGTGTCGATCCTAGCCAGTCTCAGGCAGATCCTTAGCCACGCACCGGCGCACCCGGATGGCAACCCAGCCTGGGTCACGGTGTGCGAGTGCAACGCCTGGAAGGATTACGTGCTTCAAGTGATGCGCCCGCACGCCACGCGCGTGCGGCTGCGTCCTGGTCAGTCTGCGCAGACCGTGCTGGCCGCGATCCCACCTGCCACGCGACTCGTCGCGATTCAGATCGACGCGAGTGTCACGACGGACTTCCCGACCTCAGAGCCGGAGTTCCTGGCGGAGCTCGAAGCGCGAGGAATCACCGTGCTCAACGCCAACGGAACTGATATCCGCAAGTCCGCGCTTCATGCCCGGTGCATTGCGTTGGGTCTGCCATGCGTCCTAGCCGATGCGGACGGCCCTCCGAACGAGCGTGTCATCATCAAGACCACGCTGAATGCCGGCGGCGCGCCCGAACGCAAACTTGTGCGGCAATGGGGCGCGCACGCCAGCCAATTCGCCTTGCAGCTGAGCAACTTCGTGCTCGGGCCAAAGGGATACGTTGTGTGCCGGCGGGACGCGGTTCCTGCCGCGGTATGGGGCGACCCAACGCTGGTGGTCGAGCGATTTATCGAGAACCCAGCCAAGTGTTTCTACAAGGCGCTCGTTGTCGGCGATGCGGCCGTGGTCACAGAGGCGTGGAGCGATCGGGAGATCAAGCGCGTAACTGAGCCGATCCGAGGGCGCAACAACTACTACTATTGGACGCGCGACGGCGAGCACGTCGCGGTCGGCCGATCCAGCGATACCGCGCTTCGCGCGCTGTCGCTCGCGCGCTGCTTGGGCCAGAGCCGCGGCCTCGAGCTTCAGGCGACCGACTTCGTCATGGATGCCGACGGCACTCTCATTCCAGTCGATGTCAACAAGACGCCTTTCTGCGGCCGCCGTCGGCGCTCACCCAAACTCACACACCTGCAACACGGCATCGACGACCTCTTAGCATCGCATCACCTCGCGGCGACCACGGCTTCGGCCGCTTCAACGCAATCATTGGCGATGCGCGCCTAAGCAGCTCCCGCGGCCAGCAAACAAATGGCCGCGGCGCCGGCCCCCGTGGTACGGCGGAGCCAGGAGATGCGCGGTCCCGCACTCGACGGTTTATCGCGTCGCTTGCAGGGATTTTGCAGATCTCGAATGCGTGATCGGATTCGACAATGCTACCGCCCAGCGGAGCTACTACGACCGCCGATACCACTACGAGGACGACATCGCGCAGCCGAATCCCAAGCGCCTCTGGCACGCGCTGCGTGAGCTCGAGCCGTTGGCGGGCGCGGACTTCTTGGACCTGGGTTGCGGAGTCGGTTGGTCGACGCGCCTGGCGGTCGTGCAAGGCCGCGTGTCGCACGCGGTTGGGATGGACTTCTCGCGGACGGCACTTACCCTGGCCTCCCAGCAAGCGGCGCGCGACGCGATCCCGCGCGTAGAGTGGGTGCTCGCTGATGGCACGAGCCTGCCCTTCAGCGACGAATCCTTCGACCGCGGTTTTTCCTTCGGCTCGATGGAACATTTCCCTGACGTCCGCCGTGGCTTCGGGGAGCTCGCGCGCGTACTTCGCCCTGGAGCGTTGGCCGTGAGCGTCGTGCCGAACTTCTATGTTCACACACAACAGCCAATAGAGCATCGCGAGACAATTGTCGGATGGCGGCGAATCATCGAGAGCGTCGGCCTTGCCGTCTTGCGCGTCGGCTCCGACCTCGGCCCGACCCCTTCTCCGACCAGCGACCCACTACGGATGGTCGTGCGCCCAGTTCTGCGCGCCGCCCGCTCGGTGCAGGCGCTGTGCTATCAGTTCATTTTCGTAATGCAAAAGCCCTGAGACGGCGCGCTCGCCATACATTTCCGCCGTGGCAGGACGCGGGGGCTGGGAGGCTGGGGGGGGGCTTGGCGTAACACTCTCACAACAACAATCCGGCTACTCAGGAGGCACTCGTGCGCGCGATAGCCATTTGCTGTGGAGTGCCGTTGGCGGGGGCCGCGCTGACCGGCTCTGCGGTGCTCAACAACCGAGCGGTCGCCCCGGCCTCGCCCGTGATCGCCGCGGCCGCGGACCTCAGCTACGCGCTTGCCGAAGTTGCCCAGAGTTTTCATCGCGAGACCGGCATGGCCGTCAGGCTGACGTTCGGCTCCTCCGGCAACTTCACGCAGCAGATCCTCCAGGGCGCGCCGTTCGAGATGTTTCTTTCCGCCGACGAGGGCTATGTCGAACAGCTCGCGAAGGCCGGCAAGACGCGGGATGAAGGAGCACTGTACGGGATTGGCCGCATTGGTATCTTCGCTCCTGCGGGCTCCCCAGTTCTGGCCGACAGCGAGCTCACAGACCTCGCGGCGGCGCTGACGGACGGCCGCCTCAAGAAGTTCGCGATAGCAAACCCAGAGCATGCGCCGTACGGCCGCGCTGCGCAGCAAGCGCTCCAGCACGCCGGTCTATGGGACAAGATCAAAGGGCGCTTGGTGCTGGGCGAGAACGTGTCGCAGGCGACTCAGTTCGCCGCTTCGGGCTCGGCGCAGGGCGGCATCATCCCGCTTTCGCTGGCCAGGGCGCCACCGGTCGCGCGCCTCGGTTCGTTTGCGCTGATACCCGAGAGCTGGCACGCGCCGCTGCGGCAGCGAATGGTGCTAATGAAAACCGCGGGAAAGACGGCAAAGGCATTTTACGACTACATGCAGCAGCCAGCCGCCAGGGCGGTTCTGAGACGGTACGGCTTCGCGCTGCCAGGCGAGACCAGCTAGGAATGGATTGGTCGGCGTTTGCGCTCTCGCTGCGTTTGGCGGGATGGACGACCATCGTGCTCCTTCCCATTGGACTAGCTCTGGCGCGAATGCTCGCGTGGCGGCGGATTCGCGGCAAAGGGTTCGTCGAAGCTCTCATCGCACTTCCGCTCGTGCTGCCGCCGACGGTGCTCGGCTACTATCTGCTGGTGTCCTTCAGCCACGCGTCGCCAATCGGACGCGCGTATGAATCAATCGTCGGCCACTCGCTGGCATTTACGTTCGAGGGGCTGGTATTGGCCTCGATAATCTTCAACTTTCCGTTCGCCGTGCTGCCAATGCAGCGCGCGTTCGAATCGATACCGCCAGATACGCGGGAAGCCGCCTGGGTGAGCGGCATGTCGCAGTGGCGCACTTTTCTCGAAGTAGAACTGCCTCTCGCGTGGCCCGGCGTGCTGTCGGCCCTAGTCCTGACGTTCGCCCACACGATGGGAGAGTTCGGTGTGGTGTTGATGGTTGGCGGCAGCATCCCAGGCGAGACCAAGACGATCGCGCTCGCCATCTACGACCGCGCGCAGGCGTTCGACCAGAGCGCCGCAGGCGCCATGTCGGCGCTGTTGTTGATCTTTTCCATGATCGCGATCGGTACCGTTTACGCGTTGGCTCCGCGGATCGGGCCGTGGCATGCATGACCCTGGGCGCCATCTGCGTGTCCACTTGCGGCAAGACACACCGATTCCACTCGATGCCGATCTCGCGTGCGAGCCGGGCGAGCTGTTGGCTCTCGTTGGCCCTTCCGGCAGTGGCAAGTCCACGATTCTCCGATGCATCGCCGGGTTGCACCGGCCGAGGGAAGGCCGTGTGTCCTGCAACGGCATCCGCTGGCTGGATACGGAGCATGGGCTCGACCTGCCGCCGCAGTCACGCGCCGTAGGCCTCGTATTCCAGCATTACGCGCTCTTTCCGCACCTTTCCGCGGAAGCCAACGTGATCGGCGCGTTGGGCCACGTGCCGCGCGGCAAACGCGCCGCGCGGGCCCGCGAGTTACTCACTCTGGTCCGCCTAGAAGGCTTGGCGAAGCGGCGGCCGGCGGAGCTGTCAGGAGGACAGCAGCAGCGCGTCGCGTTGGCACGAGCGCTCGCGCGAGACCCGGCTGTGCTGTTGCTCGACGAGCCTTTCTCGGCTGTCGACCAAGTGACTCGCCGCACACTGCAGCGCGAGCTGGGCCAGCTTCGTCTCCGCCTCAACATTCCTATCGTGCTCGTGACCCACGAGCTCGATGAAGCCGCGGTGCTCGCCGACCGGATGTGCATTCTCTACCACGGCCGCACGCTGCAGACCGGCCGGCCTCGTGACATCATGCGTCGCCCACACGACACGCGCGTTGCTCGGCTCATAGGCACGCGCAACCTTTTCGAAGGTGAAGTGATCGAGCAGCGGCCCGAGCACGGTGTAACCGTGCTGCGCTGGAACGGCCATGTGATCGAAGCGGCCCACACAGCGAGCATCGGGACCGGGGAAAGAGTGAGCTGGCTCGTTTCCCCAGCCGACGTCAGGTGGCTTGGGCCTGACCTCGGTACGGACCCGCCTTGCATCAACCTGGTGCGCGGGACTGTCTCCGAGTTGACGCCAGTCGGTGACGCTCTCCAAGCGACGATCCGCCTTGAGGAGCCGGACGGCCGTGAGCTGGTCTTTTTCGCGGGTGCGCAAACGGCCGCACGAGACGGGCCCGCCCTCGGCGACGCGGTTGTCGTGGCATTGTCGCCCGAGGGCATTCACATCATGCGCGGCGAGCCGGTGGCCGGCGTGACCGCGAACGAAGACGAAACGTCTTCCATGCGGTGAACTGATTGCTGTTACGCTCGAATCAAGGTGTCTAACCGCTTGACCCACGGCGACAACCGACGGCCTGGCAGCTACGACCCGCGCACGTGGGAGAACGTGCCGCGCTATGACCCGAGCACGCCGCCCGCTAAGGACAGGCCTAGGCCCGTGCTGCACACGGCGGGCGTTGCCGATGCGTCGGGTGATCAGCGGTGCGTGCGGTGCGGCTGCCCTCTACCAGTCACGTCTCCACCTCATTCTCCGGGGACAGTGGTCGCAGTCGGCGAAGGCAAGAGCTTCGACGGCGTCGTGTGCGTCGGACCACAGCCGCGTTAGCATCGACACCTAGATAGAGGCCCTGGTCGCAGGGCGGAGGCGACCGTAACTTGGGCGCCGTGACGGGTCCGCGTCGACGCCTGCCCGCGTTCCGGCTTCCGAATCCGCTGACGCTTCTCGTCGCATGCACGCTGGTCGCGGCGGCCCTTACTCACGTTTTGCGGGCCGGAGCGTACGATCGCCGAGCGGATCCCGTAACCGGCCGCGAGGTCGTTGTTGCGGGAACATACCACCAGATTCCCGCGCGCCCGGTTGGCCCTTTCGCGGCCGTGGTCGCGATACCCAGAGGGATAATCGATGCCGCGGCGGTCATCGCCTTTGTGTTCCTCGTCGGAGGTGCATTTGGCGTAGTCGATCGCACCGGGGCCTTGCACGATGGAATAGATAGGCTGGTCCGTCGGTTGGGCGATCGTGGGCTCTTGGCGGTGCCCATCGTGTGCATGGCGTTCGCCGCCGGCGGTGCCTTCGAGAACATGCAGGAGGAAATAATCGCCCTAGTCCCCGTGCTGCTCGTCCTCGTCGGACGTTTGGGACTCGATCCTACTTGCGCCGCCATGATGAGCGTCGGCTCCGCCGCGGTCGGCGCGGCTTTCAGCCCCGTGAATCCGTTTCAGGTGGGGATCGCACAAAAAGTGACGGGAGTCCCTGCTCTCTCCGGCGGCGCGTTCCGCACCGTAGTCATGCTGGTCGCGCTGGCGCTCTGGATTGGAGGCACGATGATGTATGCCCAGCGAGTTCGTCGAGTCGTGTCTCCCGAGCCCCCCTCCGCGTCGACGGGCGCTGGCAAAGCACGAACCGCCGTGGTGTTAGCGATCGTGGTTGCCACGTTCGCCGCCTTCGTATATGGAGTGGTTGCGCTGGGTTGGGATTTTGACCAAGAAGCCGCGCTCTTCTGCATCATGGGCGTCGCCGCCGGTTTAGCGGGCGGCCTCCGCGTGGCGGGTACCGTCGAGGCTTTTGTTGAAGGGTTTCGGTCGATGACGTACGCGGCGCTGCTGATAGGGTTCGCGCGGGCGATATATGTGGTGATGGACGAGGGGCACATTATTGACACGGTCGTGCGTGGCCTTTCGCTGCCGCTGGCCGCGCTGCCTGTCGGCCTCGCGGCTCTGGGCATGATGGCCGCAAATGTCGCTATTCACGTCCCGGTGCCGAGCGTCAGCGGCCAGGCGGTTCTCACGCTTCCGGTCTTCGCGCCGCTGGCTGATCTGATCGGGCTATCGCGTCAGACGGCCATTCTCTCGTACCAATACGGCGCTGGACTGTGCGATCTCGTCACCCCGACAAACGGGGGGCTGATGGCTGTTCTCGCTGCCGCGAGCGTCCCATACGACCAGTGGCTCCGTGCGACAGCCCGTATCATGCTATCCGTCTTCGCGCTCGGCGCCGCGGCAATCCTGATCGCCATCGCTATCCAACTTCGCTAGGTGTCGCTGCCGAACACCTTACTAGAGACTCGACGGGCAGTCAGGTAGCTTCGGCTGTGGTCGTGCGAGGATGCCTCTAATGTCAACCGCCGAGTTGCAGCAGCAGCTACAGGCAACTCTGGGCGCTAGCTACATCATCGAGCGCGAGCTTGGCGGCGGCGGTATGTCGCGGGTATTCGTCGCCGAGGAGAAACGATTTGGGCGGCGTGTCGTAGTAAAGGTCCTTCCGGCGGAACTCGCGGCTGCGGTGAGCATCGAGCGGTTCGAGCGCGAGATAGCCGTGGCCGCACGGCTTCAGCACGCGCACATCGTTCCGGTGTTGAGCGCTGGAGAGAGCGCGGGGCTTCCCTACTATACGATGCCGTTCGTCGAGGGCGAGTCCCTCCGCACGAGGCTGTCGCGCGAGGGAGAGCTACCGATACCTCAGGCAGTGAAGATCCTGCGTGATGTGGCGAGCGCTCTGGCTTACGCTCACAGCCAGGGAGTCGTGCACCGCGACATCAAGCCGGAGAACATCCTGCTGACGGCCCACGACGCAATGGTCACCGACTTCGGAGTGGCGAAGGCAATCAGCGCTGCAGCGGCCAACGACGATTCCTCGGGTCTCACGTCCTTGGGAGTGGCACTTGGAACTCCGGCATACATGGCGCCAGAACAGGCGAGCGCCGATCCTCATGTCGATCAGCGCGCCGACCTATACGCCTTCGGATGCGTCGCGTACGAAGTGCTGTCCGGACATGCGCCATTCGCCAATCGCGCTCCCGCACAGGTCCTCGCCGCTCACGTTACCGAGACTCCAGAGCCGCTTGAGCGGCTGCGGCCGAACTTGCCGCCGGCATTGGCGGCCCTCGTCGCGCAATGTCTCCTGAAGCGCCCGGCCGATCGACCACAGTCAGCCGACGATATCGTGGAGAGGCTCGACGGGGCCGTCACTCCCGGCCTTGGCAGCACGCCGGTTGCCGTCCGCGCTCCTCAGAAAAGATTGAGTCGGCGGGCTCTCGCAATCACCGTCGCTTGCATCGCTGTCGCAACGGTCGTGGCGGCGCTCAGTGTGGTCGCGGCCCGCAATCGCGATGACACGATTGCCACAGGCGCAGCCAGCGCCGGCAAGTCGATAGCCGTGTTGCCGTTCGAAAACGTCGGTGGCGACACGGCTGCCGAGTATTTCGCCGATGGAATGGCCGACGAGCTCACGACGGCCTTGGGACACATCCCTGGGCTCAGAGTCGCGGCGCGCAGCTCCGCGTTCGCACTGCGGGGAAAGGCCGCCAACACGCAGGAGGTCGCCGCGAAACTCCACGTGAGCACGATTCTCGAAGGCAGCGTGCGTCGCGCCGGCGGCCGGCTCCGGATAAGCGCTCAGCTCATCAACGCCTCTGATGGGCTTTCCCTATGGAGCGAAGCGTACGAGAGGCAAGTGACGGATGTATTTCAGGTGCAGGACTCGCTGGCGCATGACATTGCCCAAGCGCTGAGCGCCACTCTCTCAATCCCACAGGCGGCCGCCCGAACGGCAGGGGTAATGGCGCAAGGCACGAACGACCTGGAGGCCTACGACCTGTACCTCCGAGGGCGGCATCTGTGGGAACGTCGCGGCGGCGACGGCCTGTTGCGCGCGGCGGACTTCTTCAGGCAGGCGGTCCAGCGGGATCCCGGCTTCGCGCGCGCGCACGCTGGACTGGCGATGTCATATGTTCTACTTCCGCAATACACACTGCTGCCCGCCGACAGTGTACGCGCGCTAGCGGTGAAGAGCGCAGAGCACGCCCTCACGCTCGACCCCAATTTGCCGGACGCTCACCTCGCGCTGGGCTACGCTCTCACCTACGAATGGCGGTGGAGCGAGGCCGAGGAGCACTTCCGCCGCGCGCTCACACTCGATTCGGCCAATGCCACGGCGCACCAGTGGCTCGCGGATCTTTATGCCGCGACCGATAGGAACGGCGACGCCCTGGCCGAATTCCGACGCGCGGCCGCCCTCGATCCGCTGTCCGCAATCATCGCGTCGGAGCTGTCGAACGCGATCATGGTCGACGGTCAATACGCCGCAGCCGCGGCAGAAGGGAGGAAGGCAATCGAGCTCGACTCGACGCTCAGCATCGCGTACTCCAACTTCGCGGTCGCCTACACCTACATCGGACGGCCGGATGAGACGGTACGACTCGCCCGCAGAGCGCTGAGTCTCGACTCCGTGATCTTCGGTCCGCGCGCTGTCCTCATGGCTGGCCTCAAGGCACAGGGCCAAGACGCGGCGGCGCGCAAGGTCCTTGACGAGACGAAGCAACACGCGGCTACTGGCAAAGGCCAATGGTACGAGGTTGCCGAA
>Ga0073928_10009649_pt1 | contig 11698 bp, 9 predicted proteins | sample PaiPotPPA55metaG_FD_76969 | JGI IMG/M metagenome (GOLD analysis project Ga0073928, IMG submission 76969) | Iron sulfur acid spring bacterial and archeal communities from Banff, Canada, to study Microbial Dark Matter (Phase II) - Paint Pots PPA... ...
AAATGTCGCTGTCGCCCGCCGCATACGAGAGCACCAACTGGGGCCCGAACGCGGCTTCGCGGGCGACCAACTTCGCGTTCGAGGCTCCGAGGAGCTCGACCGACTCACGAAGGATCGCTCGCTGCACCAGCTCGACGTTGAGCGTCTCGCGTACTCGCCCCGCAGCGCCGCGCAGCGCCTTCTCGATCTCGATCTGGCGCATTCTCCCCGACGATGCACCGGCCTCGCGCGCATACTCTTGCGTCCGAATGCTCAGATAGCCGACCAGAACGAACGAAGCCGCCAGCAGGACACGATCGCCGATCGCGATCGTATCCCAGTGGTTTCCCGCCTGAACTCCGTTGACGTAGCCGGCGACGGCGTTCGCGACTTCCGCCGCGACGACCAGATTCGTCGTCAAGCGTCGCTGCAATGCGAGGCTGCTGAGCGCGATCGGACCGTTGAACAAAATCGCCGCAATCAACAACTGCGGCGTGAGCAAGTCGACGATCCAGGCAACGATCAGCAATCCGTAGCAGAGCAGGGCCACGGCACCGCGTTTCGGGCCGAGCGGCGGGGGCGCCTTGCCTGAAGCGGAGAAGGCTGCGGCAATGGATCGCGCGATGAAGGCGGAGGAACTGCTACGCGAGCTCGGGCGACGCGCGCGGCTCGTCGTGTACGTCGCGAGCGCTCCGGGCGCGGGTAAGACGCGGCGGCTGTTGGAGGACGCGCGGCGCCTATTAGCGGACGGTAAGCGCGTCGTAGTCGGCTGGATCGAAACGAAGGGACGTCCGGACCTCGAGCTTGCCGCGGCCGGCCTGCCGCACGTTCCGCCTCGCCGCATCGCCATCGGCGACCGCGTCTTCGAGGACTTCGATTATGAGGCCGCGCTGCGCGAGCGGCCCGACGTCGTCATACTGGACGAGCTCGCGCACGACAATCTCGGCGACGCACCGCATGCAAAACGCTGGCAAGATGCGCTCGCACTTAAGCAGCACGGTATCGGCGTGATCGGCGCCTTGAACATCCAGCACGTCGAGACGGTGGCGCCGACGGCGGAGGCGCTCATCGGCTATCCCGTGCGAGAAATCGTGCCGCTGTCGTTTCTGCAGGCGGCCGATGAGGTCGTCGCGCTGGACGTATCCCCCCGTCTGCTGCAGAGCCGCGTCCGGGCGGGCAAGATCGTCAACGAGCAAGACATAGAACGCGCGCTCAACGGTGCCTTCAAGGAGCAAACCCTCTACATGCTGCGCGAGCTGCTGCTGCGCACGGTGGACAGCCTCACGCTCCCGGTCGTCAGGGCCGGACGCAACTCGATGGCGGCGGCGTTCGTCTATCCGAACGTCGATCCGGCACCGTTTCTCCAACGAACGGCCGCGGTCGCGAATGCCCTCGATCTCGGCCTCGAGGTCGTCCCGACGCCCGGTGTCAATCGAAATGCGCTCGAGCGGGTCGCACGCGATCTCGGCGGCGAGATGCTCCACGATACGGTCGATACGGCGCGCATCCCCGACGACACGCTGCGCGCCTCGCTCGTCGCGCTGCCGCACGGAAAGGCCGCGGCGAAACTGGCCAACACGCCGCTTCCGTTCGACCTTTTTATCGTCGGAGAAGGTCAGACGTATCTCGGTGGGAATCCGGCGCGCTCGCCGTACTCGCAGACCGCCGGTGACCGGCTGCGCGTAGGCTACGGTAAGCTCACGGTCTACATCGGCGCGGCGGCGGGCGCCGGAAAAACCTACGCGATGCTCGATCGGGCCCATCAGCTCGAGGCCGAGGGCGTCGACGTCGTGGTCGGCTTCGTGGAGACGCACGGCCGCAAAGAGACGGCGGCCCTGCTCGAAGGGCTGGAGATCATTCCGCCCAAGGTCGTTACGCTCAACGGGGTCACCTGTAAGGAATTCGATCGCGACGCCCTGATCGCGCGCAAACCCAAGGTCGCGCTCATCGACGAGCTCGCTCACACGAACGCGCCGGGCTCGATCGCCCCGAAGCGTTTTTACGACGTGCTCGCCACGTTGCGGTCCGGAATTGACGTCCTCACGACGATGAACGTGCAGCATCTCGAGGGGTTGGGCGACACGATCCTGCGTCTTACCGGGACCGTCGTGCGGGAGACGCTGCCGGACGGCATCCTCACCCTAGCCGACGACGTGGTGCTCATCGACGTAACGCCCGAGACGCTGCGCCAACGGCTGCGCGAAGGCAAGATTTATCCTCCCGATCGCATCGAGACGGCGCTGGCGAACTTTTTCCGGCTCGAAAACCTCCACGTGTTGCGCGAGCTCGCGTTGCGGGAAGCGCTTCGCGCGCGCCATCGCGAGCGCATCGAGTCGCCCTTCGAGCGCCTCTTGCTCGCGATCGGGTCGCGCGACGTGGACCTTCCCATGATCAGACGAGCGGGGCGAATCGCGGCTCGACTGGCCATCGAGTTCGCGATTGCGCACGTCGTCGAGCGGCGCGCTCACGTCGATCCAGCGGTCGTCGACGCGCTGCGGGCGGAGGCGCGCAAGACGAACATCGAATGGATCGAGGAAGTTGCCGACGACGTGCCGCGCCGTCTGATCGAGATCGCGCGCGCTCGACCCGAAACGACGATCGCGCTTGCGGGAGGGCAGCGCGCGCCGCGCTGGCTGGAGCGCCCTTCGTTTCCTCGGCGACTCCTGGACGCCGGGGCCCGCGAGCTGCTGATACTGCTGCCTCCGGCGCAAGCCCTAGCAGCCGCGCTGCCGGAAGAATAGCTCTCGTGTCTTGGGCGCCCGTTTTGTCAGGCGCTATCTGCCGCTGCCCGGGGTTCCTTGTTGAGCCGCAAAAGTGTAGATGCTCCCGCGAATCGTCGCACTGCCGCTCATTTTGTCGCCGCTCATCGTTCCCCGAAACGTGACTTGCCTGATGTTTAGCGTGACGTGCGAGCCGTTGATCCCGCCCGTTACCGGAATGTTGTAGCCATTCGCAAAGGGGCTCCCTGGCTTGTTGGAAATGTCGGTATACGTTCCGCTGATAACTCCGCCATTGAAGTTTAGGTGCATTTGACCCAGGTACGGATGCGCGGACGAGTTCAGTGGGTGGAACCCGATCACATACGGCACGTTACGGGCGACGCCGTGAACGGAAACCGCCCGAACTTGCAGCGGAAACGAGAGCGCCATCGAGATTGCTAAACCGGCGTAGAAGAGCCTCCAGGTCATATTTCCTCCTTCAGCGTATTCTGGCCCATCTTAGCATCCGGGCCTCGATCTCGGAAGCCGGAAACCCGGCGGAGTGACCCGACGCGACTGCTACTGGGGTTTGAGGCCGTCGAGCGCGAGGTTGAGCTCGAGCACGTTGACGTGCGCCTCGCCCAAGAAGCCGAACGTTCTTCCGACAATGTGTTTCGCGATCAACGCGTCGACCGCGTCGACGCTCATGTGGCGCGCCTTCGCAACGCGCGGCGACTCCCAGTATGCCGACTGCGGGCTGATGTCCGGGTCGATGCCGCTTCCGCTTGAGGTGACGAGATCCATCGGCGGCGGTCCGACGGCGTCCGGATCCTCCTTCTCCAGCTGCGCGACCGTCCTGCGCGTCGAATCGATGAGCTTCTTCGAGGTCGGCCCGTAGTTCGTGCCGCCGGTCGAGGTCGGATCGTAACCCTTGCCGGCGGCGGAAGGACGCCCCTGAAAGTACTGCGGCTTCGTCCAGAGCTGACCGATGATCGCCGAGCCGACGACCTTTCCGTTCACGGTCACGAGCGAGCCGTTGGCCTGCTTGGGAAACAGCGCCTGCGCCAGACCCGTCATCGCCAGCGGGTAGACCAATCCCAGCAGCACGATCGAGACGATCGTAACGCGAAGCGCTGTGCCGAGATGCCTAACCATGATCTTTCATTCCTATGTGAGGTGGAGCGCCGCCAGGATCACGTCGATCAGCTTGATGCCGATGAACGGGACGATGATGCCGCCGACGCCGTAGAGCATGACGTTCTCGAACAAAACGCGATTCGCACCCTTCGGCTCGTACCGGACGCCGCGCAGGGCGAGCGGGATCAGCGCGACGATGATGAGCGCATTGAAGATGACCGCTGAAAGAATGGCGCTCTGAGGAGTCGTTAGGCGCATGACGTTGAGCACGGCCATGGCCGGGTAGGCGATCGCGAACATCGCGGGAAGAATCGCGAAGTACTTCGCGACGTCGTTCGCAATCGAGAACGTCGTGAGCGAGCCGCGCGTCATGAGCAGCTGCTTGCCGATCTCGACGATCTCGATCAGCTTCGTCGGATCGGAGTCGAGGTCGACCATGTTGGCGGCCTCTTTGGCGGCCTGCGTGCCGGAGTTCATCGCGACGCCGACGTCCGACTGAGCCAGCGCCGGCGCGTCGTTAGTGCCGTCTCCGGTCATTGCGACCAGCCTGCCCGAGCTCTGCTCGCGCTTGATCAGGTCCATCTTCGCCTCGGGCGTGGCCTCGGCGAGAAAGTCATCGACGCCGGCCTCCTTGGCGATCGTCGCGGCGGTCAGCGGGTTGTCGCCGGTGATCATGACGGTGCGAATACCCATGGCGCGCAGGCGATTGAAGCGCTCCGTCATGTTGGGCTTGAGGATGTCCTTCAGGTAGATCACGCCGATCACGAGCGTGTTGCGGGCCAGCAGCAACGGCGTGCCGCCGCTACGCGCGACCCGCTCGATCACCGGCGCGAGCTCGGTCGACGGACTTCCGCCGGCATCGCGTACCCACGACAGGATCGAGTCCGGCGCGCCCTTCCGAATCTTCGTGCCGTCGGCGAGATCGAGCCCGCTCATCCGAGTGTACGCGCTGAACGGCACGAAGACCGAGCCGGCCGGAGCTTCGGAGTTTACCCCGAGCGAAGTCGAGGGGTCACGCGCCCCGACCTGCTGGGCGAGGGCCACGATCGAGCGGCCCTCGGGCGTTTCGTCGGCCAGCGAGGAGAGGTACGCGATGCGGGCGGCATCCTTCGCGTCGATTCCATCCGACGTGATAATCTCGACGGCTTGGCGGTTACCGAGCGTGATCGTTCCGGTCTTGTCGAGCAGCAGCGTGTCCACGTCGCCGGCGGCCTCGACCGCGCGGCCGCTCATCGCAAGGACGTTGCGCTGCATCACGCGATCCATTCCGGCGATGCCGATCGCGGAGAGCAGGCCGCCGATAGTGGTCGGGATCAGACACACCAGCAGCGCGATGAGCACGGTTACGCTTTGATGGGTTCCCGCGTAGATCGAAAAGGGCGCCAGCGTCGCAACAGCGATCAAAAAGATAATCGTCAGTCCGGCGAGCAGGATCGACAGCGCGATTTCGTTCGGCGTCTTTTGCCGCTGCGCGCCTTCGACCAGGCGAATCATCCGATCGAGGAAGCTTTCCCCGGGATTCGCGGTCACACGAACGACGATCCGATCGGAGAGCACGCGCGTGCCGCCCGTCACGGAGCTGCGATCGCCGCCCGACTCGCGAATGACGGGAGCGGATTCACCGGTAATCGCCGATTCGTCTACCGTGGCGGCGCCCTCGATCACGTCGCCATCTGCGGGGATGATCTCACCGGCCTCGACGACATAGCGGTCGCCTTTGCGCAGACTCGTGCTGGTGACGCGCTCTTCCGTTCCGTCGTCACGGAGCAACCGCGCGTACGCGTCGGACTTCGTCCGCCGCAGCGCTTCGGCTTGCGCCTTACCGCGGCCCTCGGCCACGGCCTCGGCGAAGTTGGCGAAGATGACCGTGAACCACAGCCACGCGGCGATGGCAAAATCGAACCCGGGCGAGCCGGTGTGACGAACGATGTCGCGCACGAAGAAGATCGTCGTCGCCGCAGCCCCAACCTCTACCACGAACATGACGGGGTTGCGCGCCTGCCAGCGAGGATCCAGCTTCCTAAAAGAATCCCAAAGCGCACGCGTTACGATCGCACGATCGAAAAGCGAGCGCGCTTTGGGCCGTCGCTCCAGGCGCCTCTGGGTGAGCATTAGAAAGTCTTTCCTTGGAGCATGAGCAGATGTTCAACAATCGGTCCGAGCGAGTCGGCGGGCAAGAACGTCAGCGCGCCGACGATGATAATCACGCCGATGAGCAGCGCGACGAAGATCGGCGAGCGAGTCGTGAACGTCCCGGCGCTTTCCGGAACCGACTTCTTCCCGGCCAGCGCACCGGCGAGCGCGAGCGCGGGAACGGCAACCGCGAAGCGGCCGAACATCATGTTCACGCCGGTCATCAGATTGTAGAACAGGTTCGGACCGAGACCCGCGAAGGCCGAGCCGTTGTTCGCGTTGGTCGACGTAAAGGCGTAGAGAATCTCCGAAAACCCGTGCGGACCGCCGTTATTGAGCGTCGCCAATCCCGCGGGGAGCACGGCAGCGATGGCCGTGGGCACGAGGCACAGGACCGGCGTCACGAGCGCGGCGAGGATGGCAAACTGCACCTCGCGGCGGTCGACCTTCTTGCCGAGGTATTCCGGCGTGCGGCCGACCATCAGCCCGGCGATGAAGACCGTGAGTACTACGAAGACGATCATTCCGTACAAGCCGCTGCCGACGCCGCCGAAGACGATCTCGCCGAGCTGCATGTCGACGAGGGGAATGAGGCCGCCGAGCGCCGTGAACGAGTCGTGCATCGAGTTGACGGCTCCGCAGGACGTGTCGGTCGTCACGGTCGCAAACAGCGCCGAGGCCGCGACGCCGAAGCGGCATTCCTTCCCCTCCATGTTGCCGCCGGCCGCGCCCAGCTGATGGACGATCGGGTTGCCGGCTGCCTCGGCCGAATACGCGACCGCGAAGCCAACGAAAAACAGGATCGCCATCGCACTGAAGATCGCCCAGCCTTGGCGCGTGTCTTTGACCATCTTGCCGTACATGTACGTTAGGCCGGCGCCGAGCGAGAAGATCAGGAGCAGTTCGACGAGGTTGGTCAGTGGATTCGGGTTCTCATTCGGCGACGCCGAGTTGGCGTTGACGAAGCCGCCGCCGTTAGTGCCGAGCTCCTTGATCACTTCTTGCGATGCCATCGGGCCGCCCGTAATCGACTGTGCAAATCCTTCGATCGACTTCACGCTCTGGTAGGCGTGAAAGTTCTGCGGCATGCCTTGCGATACGAGAAACAGTCCCACTACGATCGAGATCGGCAGCAGGACGTAGAGCGAGCACCGCGTCAGATCCACCCAGAAGTTCCCGAGCGTTTTGATGTTCGTACGCACCAGGCCGCGCACGACGGCGACGGCGATCGCGATTCCCACGGCAGCCGACACGAAGTTGTGCCACGCGAGACCGGCCATCTGAGAGAGGTAGCTCATCGCCGTCTCGCCGGAGTAGAACTGCCAGTTCGTATTGGTTGTGAAGCTGACCGCGGTGTTCCATGCCAGATCCGGCGCCATGTTGTCGACGTGAGCCGGGTTGAACGGCAGCCACTTCTGCGTTCTCAACAGAACGTAGAGATAGGCCAGGCTGATCACGGAGAAGGCCAGCATCGAGAGAGCGTACGCGTACCACGTCATCTCTTCGTCGTCGCGCACGCCACAGATCCGGTAGATGAGCCTCTCCACGGGCACGAGGACGGGGCTAAGCCAAGTGCGCTCGCCCTGGAAGACCCGCGCCATATACGAGCCCAGCGGTTTCGTAACCGCCAGAACGATCAGGAAGAAAATGATGGCCTGAAGCCATCCAATCGCCGTCATCGTGTTCTCAGAACTTCTCCGGACGCAACATCGCGAAGACCAGGTAAGCTAGTCCGGCCACGGTGAGGACGAGGCCGAAGGCATCATCGAACTGCATCGCCTAGACCTTCTCGCAGCCTAGGACGTAGAGGTCGAGTACGATGAAAGACACGATCGTCAGCACGACAACACAGATTTCGACTACCACGGCTCTCAGGATAACCTAACGACCGCGCTCGTGCTATCCGCCGGTCGGATGATCCAAAAGGATATCCACGCGGATAATCCGAGTGGCGGGTGCTCGCGGTTGGCGTTTAGCCCTATAATGGCCGGGTCATGTTTCGCACCACGCTCCTCGGAGCCGCAGCATTTGCTTGCGGACTCGCTGCGATGACGGGTCTCGCCTTCGGTCAACCGGACGCCGCCCCGTCGAGCTCGCCTGTGCCGGCTGCCTCGCCTTCCCCAACGCCGAGCACCCCCAGCGATCCCTGCGGGTCGATACTCTCGATCGTAAACCGTCCGACCGTCTCGACGGGAGTATGCACGGTGCGCACCGGGCATTACGACCTCGAGAACGGCTATACGAACACGACGACCAGCGGAGCCGGCGGCGGAAGCAACGCAAACTATCCGCAATCGCTGCTGCGCATCGGCACGGCCGATCCGCACCTTGATTTCGAGTTCGGTTTGCCCAGTCGCGAGACCTCATCGGTCGGCCAGCCCACCCTGTCGGGCACGAGCGACGTAAGTCTCGCTACGAAGTATCAGCTCGGCTATAGCTCAAATGCGGATTGGGGCGTCTACGGAGCGATCACCTACCCCACGGGGAGTAAGGCGTTCACCGCGGGCAACGCACAGTTTACGGGCGATTTCGACTGGGGCTACACGATCAATTCCGAATTCAGCCTTGCCGGAACCCTGAGCTTCAACGCGCTGAGCGGAGCTAATGCCGCGGGTGCAGCCCAGTCGTACTTCGCCTTCATTCCGAGCCTCGAGCTGAGCGCCGCACTTCCGGGCGGTCCATCCCAAATTTCGGCGGAGTACGCATTCTTCTCCGCCGCGGGTCCGAGCTTGGGGCCCAAGAGTCTTATCGATTTCGTCTATCAGCGCGGCTTCGGCGCGCACGTCCAACTCGACGTCGAATACGGCTTTTCGCCGACCGTCATCAACGGACAGAAGCAGCACTACGTCGGAGCGGGTCTGTCGTTCATGAATTAGCGGAAAACGGCGGGGATTCGGCTAAGGGCGTCGACGGCGCCCTTTTCCATTGCTAGCGGAGGAACATCGATGAACGCTACGTCGATTCCCGTCAATATCGGCAATACGGGGTTCATGCTGCTCTGCGCGAGCCTCGTGATGCTGATGACGCCTGGCCTCGCCTTCTTCTACGGCGGACTCGTGCAGCGCAAGAACGTCCTGACGATCATGATGCAGAGCTTCATGTCGCTGGGCTGGACGACCGTCTTGTGGTTCGCCTTCGGATATTCCGAGAGCTTCGGACCCGATTGGCATGGCATCATCGGAAATCCGGCGACCTATGCATTTCTGCGGGGCGTGACGCTCCACACAATGTTTACCGGCAACGACGCCGGTATTCCGCTGGTCGTCCACATCGCGTATCAGATGATGTTCGCGATCATCACGCCCGCGCTGATCACCGGGGCCTTCGCCAACCGCGTGACGTTCAAAGCCTATTTCTGGTTCCTGACCGCCTGGCTGATCTTCGTCTACTTCCCGTTCGTGCACATGCTCTGGAGCCCGGACGGGATCTTGGCGAAGTGGGGCTGCCTCGACTTCGCCGGCGGAATCGTCGTTCACGCTTCGGCCGGCTTCGCCGCGCTGGCGTCGGTACTCTACGTGGGCCGGCGTCACGTCATCGACAACAAGCCGCACAACGTGCCGCTCATAGCGCTCGGAACCGGCCTGCTGTGGTTCGGCTGGTATGGGTTCAACGCCGGATCGGAGCTGCGCGTCGACGCGGTGACCGCCTCGGCGTTCCTCAATACTGATATTGCCGCATCCTTCGCCGCTATCACGTGGCTGCTCGTCGAGTGGGCTCGAGGGCGCCAGCCGAAGTTCATCGGACTGCTCACCGGTGCGGTCGCGGGCCTCGCCACGATCACGCCCTGTGCGGGATACGTCTCGCCGACGACCGCGGTAATCGTCGGAGTCGCCGCCGGGGTGGTCTGCTATTACGCCGTCGCTCTGAAGAACACGCTCGGCTGGGACGACGCACTGGACGTCTGGGGCGTCCACGGCGTCGGAGGGTTCCTCGGCATCGTTCTGCTCGGCGTGTTCGCGTCGACGTTGTGGAACCCCAACGGCGCCGACGGCCTGCTCCGCGGCAATCCGGCGTTTCTCGGCAAGCAGTTCGTCGCGGCGCTCGTGTGCAGCGCTTGGGCCTTCAGCTTCACGTACGCGATGCTCTGGCTGATCAACCTGGTCACGCGAGTGAAGGTGGACGAGACGGCGGAACAGCAGGGCCTCGACGTTCATCTGCACGGCGAGGAGGCGTACCCGCTCGGAATCTGATCAGATCATCGAGCACTTCGAGCTCGCGCGTCTCGTAACGTACTGACCCTGCGCACGGCCGGGACCAAGGTGAAAGCGGCGGCCGCGAGCGTCGTCACCGAAACGGCAAACGCCGCATCGACGATGGCTTCGCGGTACGGAATCTGTGGAGGGATGGCGAGCGCAAGCGCGAGGCAGAGTCCGCCGCGCATCCCGGCGACGCGCACCACGTCGATCCACTCGCGCGGATACGGTCCCGGCAACAACAGGCCGCCGACTACGACGCGGGCGACGCCGACCCCGAGGATGCACGCGACGACGAAGAGCGGCTCTTGCGCGACCCTGGCAACCTGCAGCGCGGCGCCGACCATGAAAAAGACGAGCACGTTGGCCAGAAGCGCTCCGACGTCCCAGAACCGATTCACGTCGTCCGCGATGCTCAGTGTGATCCACGACCGCTCGAAGAACCGCAGAGCGATTCCACAAGCGATGGTCGCGAATATGCCCGACAGGTGGAGGAAATCGGCGGCAAAGTAAGCGCCGTACGCACATAGGATCGTCGCCACGATCTGAAGGCGCACGTCCCGGCTTCCTCTCAACGTCCGTGCGACGACGAACGCCAGCGCGAGGCCGAGAACCGCTCCGCCCGATGCTGCGCCCAACGTCTCGGCGGCGACGAGCCCTATCGCGCCAGCGCGTGCCGTTCCTAGTGCGAGCGCAACGAGCACGCCTCGGTAAAGTGCGACCGCCACGGCGTCGTTGAAGAGCGACTCGCATTCGACGATGGTCACGAGCGCGTAGGGAACCTTTAGTCGCCGAAAGACGGCGACGACGGCGATCGGATCCGTCGCGCTGAGGATGGCACCGGTCAGCAGCGCCGGCCCGAACGGAACGCGAACGATGGACAGCGAGCCGGCGACGAGCAGCGCCGTCAACAGCACGCCCGGTCCCGCGAGGATGCCGATTGGGATCCACAGCCGGCGAATCGCCCTATAGTTGAGGTTCCACGCGGCTTCGAAGAGCAGCACCGGCAAGAATACGTACAATGTCGCGTGACCGAATGCGTACGTGAACCGTCCCGGCTCCACGAAGCCATACGCGCTCCCGAGCCCAACGACAAACAGGATTTGCCAGAGCTTCACGGCGTGCGCTAATGCGTGTGCGTGAAGTTTCCGACGCCGGCGAGACCGCGCATCGTCTCGATCGCCCGGCGCATTCCCAGCGGAGCCCGGGGACGCCCGACCGCTTCGAAATAGCGCGCGGGATCGATGTTGAGCGTTCGCGTCTGCACCAGCCCCACGGGGCACTCGCGCAGGAACGCCTCCGTCGCGGCGATCTCCTCCTCGTCGTCGGTGACGCCCGGGTGCGTGAGCAAGTTCAGACTCACGCGAAGCCCGCGCGCGACCGCGAGCCGTACCGAGCCAAGCACGTCGGCCAGCTCGTAGCCGATGGGACGATAGTATGCGGCGTAGACCCGTGGCCGGAAAGAATTCAGGCTAATTCGCACCGCGTCCAAGCCGGCGTCGATGCAGCGCTCGAGCATTGCCGGCCGGCAATGCTCGAGCGCTGCATCGACGCCGG
>Ga0073928_10009650_pt1 | contig 11697 bp, 9 predicted proteins | sample PaiPotPPA55metaG_FD_76969 | JGI IMG/M metagenome (GOLD analysis project Ga0073928, IMG submission 76969) | Iron sulfur acid spring bacterial and archeal communities from Banff, Canada, to study Microbial Dark Matter (Phase II) - Paint Pots PPA... ...
ATGACCCACAGCGCAAAATTTCGAAGGTTGGCGTTCATCACTTATCCTCAGCCGGTAATCGGCCGGCGCCCGACGACCTTTTGACCGCGAATCATGGCGGCTTCACGTCCCGTACCCCAGGCAATGTAGGGGGCACGCCCCCGCCTGCCAAGGGAAGGGCCGGAACCGGCAAGACGTTTATGCTCAGGACACTTACACTCAAGACGCTTATCCTACTGTCATTTCGTAAAGCAGCGGTTGCCGCCGCCGCGTAAGACCTGCCCCCGGCGCGGCGGCGCCCGCTCGACGACAAGCCGGCTGCCGCGGAGCGTGATCACAGCCCCGGCAAGTGTGCGGCGCAGCGGCACCTGCGACGTCCTTAGCGCCTGGTAAAGCCATTCGAGCTTGCCGAGCTCGACCGGCCCCTCGTTTCCGGCATGCGCGATGGCCCGGCCAAGAAGCCGCAGCCCGACCTCGGCCGGAAGGGCGTCGAATTGCTCCGTTGCGAAGTCGATCGGCTCGCCTTGGCGCCACGGGCCGGGCGCCAAGGCGGCGCGTGCGGCGGCAACCGCGAATTCGACGGTGGCCTCGGCGCGCCGCATGCGCACCGCCAGACGCGCCAGGCATCGCGCATCGAGGCCCTCGCTGGCGAGATGCGGCATCAACGCGCGCAGCCGCGGGCGGGTGAAGCGCGGATCATGATTGCTCGGATCCTCGCTGTGCGCGACGCCTGCTCCCTTCAGCGTCGCCAGCAACCGCGCCTTGGATACGGGCAATAACGGACGGACGAGAAAGATCGCCGTGCCTGCGTCGATTGGAACGGCCGAAGCGTGTGCCATGCCGGCGAGCCCAGTCAGACCGCTGCCCCGGGCGAGACGAAACAGTACCGTTTCCGCCTGATCGTCGAGCGTGTGCGCGGTGAGGATGTGTTCGTATCCGGCGCGCGTTGCCGCCTCCGCCAACAGCCGATAGCGCGCGCTACGCGCCGCCTCTTGCAAACCGGTTTTCGGTTTCGTGCCGCGCCAGTACAGCGTGCGATGCGCAATCCCGAGCTCGTGCGCTAGACGTTTGACAGCCGCGGCCTCACGCTTTGCTTCCGGCCGCAGCCCGTGATCGACGGTCACGGCAAGAAGCTTCGGCACGCGCGTGCGGCGCTTTTTGAGCGCGTTGGCCCAGCGCGCGGCGATCACCAGAAGTGCAGTTGAATCGGAGCCGCCGGAGACGGCGAGAAGAAGTCCGCGCAAATCTTCAAGACCACTGAACAGCGCGCTCGCTTCCGCGTCGCGAACCGCCTGGTCAGCAATGGCCACGCTTTTGTTCTCGGTCCACGGCTTGTTTTACGCTCGACGACGCGCGCGGGTATTTGCGCAGCACCTCGCCAAGCGACGCGCAGGCCGCTTCCTTCTCGCCCAAGGCCGCCAGCGACTGGCCAAGCCGCAACAGCGCCTCCGGCGCCCGCGCCGTGGTCTCATACTTGGTCGAAACGGCTAGGAAAGACTCGGCGGCGTCGCGATATTGCTGCTGCTGGAACAGACTTTCGCCCAGCCAGTATTGCGCCTCCGGTGCCAGGTGATCGCTCGGATACTGGCGCAAGAAACCGCGGAAGCCTTCGGCCGCCAGCGCGTAGTCCTTGTGCAGAACGTAACCGTAAGCGAGGTCGTATTGGTCCTTCGGCGAGTTCGTCGGCGGCAACGTCGCCTGCATGGCGCCGGTGCCGCTCGGATTGCTCGGCGGCGGCGGCGGCAGCTCGCCGGGCGGCCGCGGAGCCCCCAGTGTGGAGAGGTCGAGCGGCGCACCGATCTGCCGTGGCCCGGGAGCCGGCGCGTCCGATACCGGAGGCGGCGGCTCGGTCGCGGCGGTGCTGGTGCCGAGTGGCCGCGGCGCGCCGGGCGCGCTCGGATTGGCCGCCGGATCGAAGGCGTCGCCGCGGCGGCCGACTGATGGCGGCGGCGTCTCGATCGGCGCGGATGGCGCTTGCGACGTCACGAGCGGCGCACCGCCGCCGGGCGGTGGCGGCGAATATGGCGGCTGCGGATACTGAGCCGGGTTTTGAGCCGTGGGCCGCGCCGGCGCGGGGGAAGGCGAACGCGCGGCGCCCCTACCCTCCTCGGCGCGCGGCGCTTCTTCTTGCAGGCGCTGCACCTGCTGCTCGAGCTGCTGGTTGCGGTACTGCAACTGCTCGATGCGGCCGGTGAGCTCGCGGATCGTCGCCTCGAGGCGGCCGATGCGGGTGACCAGATCGGCGTCGGAGGCCTGGGCGCGCGCGGCGCCAGCGCCAAACGCGCAGGCAAACAAGGTGCATGCGAGAAGGGTGACGAACGGGGCGAAGGAGCGGATCATCACGTATGACATTGCGGTCCGGCGGCGGCCTTAACATAGTCTGCCCTGCGTCCAAATTGTGACTGGGCGGCGCGAAAACGGCCCGCATGCCGCTGCCGTCGTGCGATCTTCCGACGTCCGTTCATTTCACTCATTCCGCAGGCTGAATGCGCGGGTGTTTGCGCGAGCTTCGCCACTCCTCGAAGCGCTGCACTACCACGAAAATCGACGGCGCGAACAGGACCGCAAGGCAAGTCGACGCGATCATGCCGCTGAACACCGTGATGCCGATCGATTTCCTGGCGCTGGCGCCGGCGCCGCTGGCGACGACCAAGGGTGCGACGCCGAGGATGAAGGCAAACGACGTCATGATGATCGGCCGGAACCGCGCCCGCGCCGCGTCCACCGCCGCTTCGATGATGGACTTGTTCTCGTGCAGGCGGCGATCGCGCGCCACGTCGACGATCAGAATGGCGTTCTTGGCGGAGAGCGCGATCAACAGAATGATGCCGATCTGCGTGTAGAGATTGTTGTCGATGCGCAGCGCCGAGAGCACCAGCACCGGACCGACGAGCGCCAGCGGCACTGAGAATATGATCGAGAGCGGCGCGTACCAGCTTTCGTATTGGCCGGCGAGCACCAGATAAACCAAGAGCAACGCCATCGCGAACACGAAATACATTTGATGGCCGACGACCTTTTCCTGATAGGACATCGCCGTCCATTCCGTTGTGGCTCCCGGCGGCAACGTCCGCGCCGCATTCTCTTCCATCAGGCGCAGCACTTCGCCCGAACTGAAACCCGCCGCCGGTAGCCCGATGATGGTCGCCGACGGATACAGATTGTAGAGCGTGATCAGCGGCGGACCGACGATCGGCGTGAGCGCGACGAGCGTTCCCAGCGGGATCATGTTGCCCTGCTGATTACGCACGTAGAGGTTATCGATATCGCGCGGCCGCAGCCGGAACGGCGCGTCGGCCTGCGCGTAGACCTGGAAGACGCGGCCGAATTTGTTGAACTGCTCGACATAGGTCGAGCCCAAATAAGTCGAGAGCGTCGCAAACACCTGGTCGATCGACACATGCACAGTCTCCGCCTTCACCCGATCGACATCGATGCGGATTTGCGGTGCGACGGCGCGGAACGTGGTCGACGCCAGCTGTATGGCGCTCTGCGATTGCGCATTGGCGACGATGGCATCGGTGACGCTTTGCAGCTTGGCGAAATCGGTACTGCCGTCGCGCAATTCCACCTGCATGGTGAAGCCGCCGTCATTGCCGATGCCCTGAATCGGCGGTGGCGGGACGACGAGGACGCTCGCGTCCACGGTACTAAGCGCTTTCGACAGGCGGCCGAACAGCACGAGCAAGTTGGCCCGCTCGCTCCAGTCCTTGAGCACCACATAGGCGACGCCGGCATTGGCAAGCACAGCGCTGTTATCGAGGGCGGAGACGCCGGCGATGCTGACGACGTGATTGACCGCCGGGTCAGCGCGCGCGATCGTCGAGATCTGCCCGAGCGTCGTCTGCGTGCGTTCGAGCGAGGCGCCATCGGGAAGCTGGACGGCGACCAGAAGATAGCCCTGATCCTCGATCGGCAGGAAACCGGTCGGCACGCGCGCAAGCCCCCAGCCGGCAAGAGCGATGATGACGAAGGCGATGGTCGCCATGAGCCCCGCATGGCTCACCATGCGGTGAATGAGCGCGGCATAGCCGCGCTCGATGCGGCCATAGACCGCGTTGAAGCCGCGGTAAAAGAAGTTGCGTCGCTCTTCGGGGATCGGCGGGCGCAGCCACAGGGCCGACTGCGTCGGCTTGAGCGTTACTGCGTTGATGGCGCTCAACAGCGCCGTCGCCGCGATCACCAGCGCGAATTGCGCGTACATGCGGCCGGTCAGGCCGGGCATAAACGCCGCCGGCAAGAACACCGACATCAACACCAGCGTGATGCCGATGATCGGGCCGAGCAGCGTATTCATGGCGGCGATGGCGGCGTCGTGCCCGCTCATGCCGCGCTCGACATTGTGCGCGGCTCCTTCGACGACAACGATGGCGTCGTCGACCACGATCCCGATCGAGAGCACGATGGCAAACAGGGTGGAAAAATTCACGCTGAAGCCGAGCGCATACATCGCCGCGAAGGCACCGATAATGGTCACCGGCACCGTGGTCGCCGGCACCAGCATGGCGCGCCAATCCTGGAGGAAGACGAGGATCACGATCAGCACCAGGACCGCGGCCTCGATGAGCGTCTTGTAGACCTCACGGATCGACTGGTTGACGAAGACGGTGGTGTCGAACGGGACTGAGTAAACCAACCCTTGCGGAAACTGTTTCGCTAGCACCTCCATCTTGGCCTTGACCGCGAGTTCGACCTCGAGCGCGTTCGCGCCGGGGGTCTGGAAGATGCCGATACCGGCCGACGGCTGACCGTCGAGGGTGAAAATCTGGCTGTAGGTCTGCGCGCCGAGTTCGACGCGGCCGACGTCGCGCAGGCGTGTGATCTGGCCGTTGCTGCCGGTTTTCACGATCACATTGGCGAACTCTTCGACGTCGGTGAGGCGGCCGCGGACTTCAAGCGTGTACTGGAAGTTCACGCCCGGTGGCGTCGGCGGAACGCCGACCTGGCCGGCGGTGACCTGCTGGCTCTGCTGCTGCAGCGTTTGCACGACATCCTGGGCGTTGAGACTTCGCGCTTTGAGCTTTTCCGGGTCGAGCCACGCCCGCATTGAATATTGGCCGGCGCCGAAAATATTGACGTTGCCGACGCCCGGCAGCCGCGACAGCTCGTCCCGGATGCTGATCGTCGCGTAGTTGGCGAGATAAAGATTGTCGTAGCGGTTGTCGGGGGACGTCAAAGTCACGAACAACAGGATCGCCGTCGCCTTTTTCTCGACGGTGACGCCCTGCGACTGAACCGCGGCCGGCAAGGACGCGAGCGCGCTGGCCACGCGGTTCTGCACCAGCACCTGCGCGGTATCGAGATCGGTGCCGATCTTGAAGGTGACGGTAAGCGTATAGCTGCCGTCGCTGGCGCTGGTCGATTGCATGTAGAGCATGTTCTCGACGCCGTTGACCTGCTGCTCGATCGGCAGCGCGACGGTATCCATGAGCGTGCGCGCGCTGGCGCCGGGATAAGTCGTCGTCACCTGCACGGTCGGCGGCACGACGTTCGGATATTGCGAGATCGGCAAAGCGTAGAGCGCGACGGCGTCAATCAGAATCATCAGGATGGCGAGGACGTTCGCCAGCACCGGGCGCTCGATGAAAAATTTTGAGATCATCGCAGGATCCCCGGGGCGCTAGAGCTTCAGTGTCATCACTGGTTCGCCGCCGCGAGCGTGCGCAGCTCGGGCTCGACCTTCTGTCCGGGGATGGCGCGCATGATGCCGCCGATGACGACGCGGTCGTCGTTGGTCAGGCCTTTTTCGATGACGCGCAATTCGCCGATGAGTTGCCCCGGCTCGACCTTACGCTGTTCGACCACATTGTCCTTGTTGACAACCAGCACGTAACGTCCGCCCTGGTCGCTGCCGATCGCGACATCGGACACCAGCAAAGAGGGCTCGGGGCTGCCCGCTATGCGCACGCGCACGAAATAGCCCGGCAGCAATAGCCGATCGGCATTTTGCAAGATGGCGCGGGCGGCAAGCGTTCCGGTCGACGGATCGACGGTCGGCGCAATATAGTCGAGCTTGCCTTTGTGCGGATAGCCGCTCTCGGTCTGCAGCCCCATTTCGACCGGGAGACCGAGCACATCGGCCGTCGTGCGGCCGCCGCGGGCGAGATCGGCGCGAACCTGCAGGACGTCGCGTTCGCTGGCGGTGAAATTCACATAGATCGGATCGAGCTGCACGATGGTGGAGAGGACCGTGGCGGCATTGGTACCGACCAATTGGCCGATCGAGACCTGCCGCGCGGAAACCACGCCATCGAACGGCGCGGTTACGTCGGTGTAGCCGAGATTGATCTCGGCTTGCTGCTCGTTGGCTTTCGCCGACTGCAGATCGGCCCGCGCAGAATCGCGCGCCGCCAGCGCCTTGTCATAGTTGGCCACGCTCGCGATCTGCTTGGTCACGAGATCGGCCTGGCGCGTGTACTCCGCCTCGTTCTGTTTCAGCGTCGCCTCGGCGCTGGTGACTGCTGCCTTTGCCGCTTCCACCTTGAGCTTGTACGGCTCGGGCTCGATGGTGAACAAAGAGGTGCCCTTTTTGACGAAATCGCCGTCGGTGTAGCTGATCGCCTGCACAAACCCCTGCACGCGCGCGACGAGATCGACGGTATTGATGGCGGCGGTGTTGCCGGTCGCCTCGAAATAGCGCGAGACCCCCTGCTCGACGGGCGTAGCGACCGTGACCTTTGGCGGCGGCGGCGCGGCGTAACGATTGTCCTGGCCGCAGGCCGCGACCGCGAGAGCGGCGACAAGAACGAGCGTTGCGCGAGCGGACCCGGCCTTGGACATGAGCGGACCCTCATCGATTTTATGCAAAAATGAAGTAGATCAATCCGGCGACGCGACCACGGCGCTACGATCCGATTTCAGCGGCGCTTTGGCAAGGCGAAACAAGCGCGAGAAACGCGATCGGCGCCACACGGGCGCCGATCAGCGTAGCGCGGATACAGCTTTCGCGGATCGGTCCGTTACGAGCTCTGATTGAGCACGGTCACGGCGCGGCGATTCTGCGACCAGCAGGAAATGTCATTACACACCGCGACCGGCCGCTCCTTGCCATAGGAGATGGTGTGCATGCGCTGCGCCAGCACGCCGCGCGAGACGAGATATTCACGCGCGGCCTGCGCCCGGCGCGCGCCAAGCGCGATGTTGTATTCGCGCGTGCCGCGCTCGTCGGCATGGCCTTCGATGGTGAAGGCGTAGCGGTTGTATTGATTGAGCCACTGCGCCTGCTTGTCGAGCGTCTCCCGCGCCTGTGGCGTCAGCTCCGACGAATCGCTTTCGAAAAACACCCGATCGCCGACATTGACGATGAAATCCTGCTGGCTGCCGGGCGTGGCAGCGCCGGCTATGGCGGCGGTCTGGTCGGGCTGCTTGGCGCAGCCGGCGATAGCAAGTGCGCCGAGGACGAAAACCGCGAATTTGGCGCTGCGGACGATGTTCATAACGTTCATTCCGGTGCCTCCAATGTTCCGTTGTGGCCGGACATGGTTGGTCCCTGGAGGAGCGATCTAGCAGCGCCTTCGTTAAGCGAACGTTCCGTCAACCTTGATGGAGCCTTGCAAAGAAGCTTCGAACCCACTGATCACCCCTAAAGCTTCCGTAATGGTTAATAGGGCCTGAATGCGGCAACGATGTGGGAAGCATCCTGCATTTGCGGAACTTCCGGATGCCCAAAAAGCCCGAAGAACGCTCAAGAAAGCGCCTAAGAAAGAAGCGGCGACCATGCCGGATCGGACGCAAAGCTCGGCGTCGGTTCCCGCAGCTCGTTACGCCCGGCGATATCGATGGTGTAGAGCGACGGGCCGGCGGTACCGCCCGGATCGCGGAAAAACATGATCACCCGCCCGTTGGGCGCAAAAGTCGGTCCCTCGTTGTGGAAGCCCTCGGTCAGGACCCGTTCGCCGGTTCCGTCGGGCTTCATCACGCCGATGGCGAACTTGCCTCCGGCCTGCCGGGTGAAAGCGATGTAGTCGCCGCGCGGCGACCATACCGGCGTCGAATAGGAGCCGTCGCCGAAGCTGATACGCTGCGCCTGCCCGCCGGATGCACCCATGATGTAGATCTGCGGACGGCCGCCGCGATCGGACTCAAAGCAGAGCCTGGCGCCGTCGGGTGAGTAGGACGGCGCCGTATCGATGGCGGCCGTGTCGGTCAAACGGGTCATCGCCTTGGAGCGCAAGTCCATCACGAAAATGTTGGAGTTGCTGCCCTCCTGCAAACTCATCGCCACGCGCTGACCGTCCGGCGAAAACCGCGGCGCAAAGCTCATGCCGGGAAAGTTGCCGACGATCTCGCGCTGCCCGGTTTCGATGTTGAGCAGATAGACCCGCGGATCGCCCGCCCCGTAGGCCATGTAGGTGATCTCCTGCGTCGACGGCGAAAACCGCGGCGTCAGCACAAGCTCGTCGCCACGCGTGAGATAGCGCACATTGGCGCCGTCCTGATCCATGATCGCGAGCCGCTTGATGCGGCGTTCCGCCGGTCCGGTCTCGTCGACGAACACGACGCGGCTGTCGAAATAGCCTTTTTCCCCGGTCAGACGCTCGTAGATCGCGTCCGAGATAATGTGGGCGATGCGCCGCCAATTGTCGGGCGTCGTGAAATATTGCTGGCCGGCGAGCTGCTGGCCCGCAGCGACGTCCCACAGCCGGAATTCGGCCTTGAGGCGACCGTCGGGCTGCCGCGTGACCCGGCCGGTTACGAGCGCTTGTGCATTGATGGTGCGCCAATCGGGAAACCGCGGCACCGCGTCGACGTTGGCGATCTTCTCGAGAAATGCTGCCGGATCGATCGGCGCGAACAAACCGCTGCGCTTGAGATTGGCGGCGATGATCTGCGAGACGCCCTGCGCGGTTTCGTTATCGCCGGGCGCCCCGCCGAGAAAATCCGGAATCGCAATCGGCATCGGCTGGACGTTGCCTTGTGTGATATCGATGGTGACGGCCGCCGCCGGCCATGGCGCGATCAACAAACTGGCGAGCGCGGCGCCGCCCGCCACAAGCGCATCGCGCCGGCTCACGCACGCAAATTGCGTCAGGCCGCGTGCCCGCATGTTCGGGATCTCAAGATCATTACACTCAACCACCGAAGACGTCCTTTGGGTCGAAGTTGATGTCGATTTCCTTCCACAGATCGTACGTGGTCAGCGAAAGCATATCGTACGGCTGGGCCTGCATGACGGCGCGCACCGCGCTGTCGCGGGTAGCTTCGAACAACGGACCGTCGCCGCTGGTCAGCACTTCCGGCTGACCGATCAGCCGGTGATCGCGGCCGAGCCTGATGCGAATGGCGACGATGTACTGATCCGGATGCGTGCTCACCGCCGGCGGCGGATTCCACAATGAGATCAGCTTTGCCCGCAGCGCATCGAGCTCGCTCTGCGAGAGATGCGCGGCGTGGCCGGTCGAAGCGCCGAGCGCAGCGACGCCGTTGAGGGTCTCGGCGGTCGCCAGCTGGCGCTGCGGTTCGCGATGATCGAGCAAAGCGGCGACCTGGTTGGCGTCGAACTTCGGCGCCGGGCGCTGCTTCTTCGCTTCGTCTTTCTTGAGTTCCTCGGCGATCTGATCGGGCTTGAACTCGGGCTGCTTCTTCTCCGGCTTCGGCGGCTTTTTCGCCTCGTCCTTCTTCGATTCGTCGGCGATCTGATCGGGCTTGGCCTTTTGCTTTTCGGCCTTCTCTGCCGGTTTTGGTTCAGCCTTGGGCTCCGACTTCGGTTCGGGTTTCTCTGCCGACTTCGGCTGTGCTTTTGTTTCCGGCTTCGGCTCGGGCGGAGCGGCGGAATCGGTCCTGATTTCCGGCTTGTCGGCGACTTTGGGCGCGAGCTCCTTAACCGGCTTCGGGTCACCGACTTTGTCGGCCAGGGGCTTGGCGTTCTCAATCGGCTTCGGTGCGTTTTTCACGCCGGCGGTGAGCTGCGAGAATTCGGTCGCCGACACGAACTCGACCGGAAGCGATTCGGTCGGCGGCGCCTCGCTCGGCCGCGCCGCAAATGCGACCAAGCCCCACAACAGCAGGACGGCATGCGCGGTGCCCGATATGACCAGACTGCGCCTCATCCCCCGCCCTGCTCGACTTCGGTGACCAGCGCCACGCGGTGATAGCCGGCCGCCGACAGCCGCCCCATCACCCGCATCATCGTACCGTAATCCACCTTCTTGTCGCCACGCACATAGACGCGTTCGTCGAAGCCTCCGCCGCGGGCTTCGGTGATGGCCTTGAGCTTGGTCACCAGCTCATCGATCTTGATCTCGCTGTTCTGCAGAAAGACTTGCCCCTGAACGTTCACCGAGATGGTGAGCGGCTCGCGATCCTGGTCGAGCGATTTGGCTTGGCTTTGCGGCAGGTCGAGCGGCACGCCGACGGTGAGCAACGGCGCTGACACCATGAAGACGATCAGCAGCACCAGCATGACGTCGACGAACGGCGTCACGTTGATCTCGCTCATCACCGCACGCCGGCCGCGCTTGCCCCGCCGGCCCGACGACCCGCTGACGACATTCGCCGCCATGTCTGCCCCTCAACCCCCGCCCCTCAACCCCGCTCGTCGATCTGCCGCGACAGGATCGCTGTGAATTCGTCGGCAAAACCCTCAAGGCGTTGCGCCTGCCGGTTCACCTCGGAAATGAACTTATTGTAGAAAATCGTCGCCGGAATGGCGGCAATGAGACCGATCGCGGTCGCAAACAAAGCTTCCGCAATGCCCGGCGCCACCACCGCGAGCGAGGTGTTTTTCGACGCTGCGATCGACTGGAAGCTGGTCATGATGCCCCAAATCGTGCCGAACAGGCCGATGAATGGGCCGGCCGAGCCGACCGTCGCCAATACCAGAAGCCGGCGCTCCATATGCTCGACTTCGCGCGCAATGGCCACGTCCATGACTTTCTCGATGCGCATCTGCAGCCCGGCGAAAGAGCGGGCCTGACCCTCAAAGCTTCGTTTCCATTCGCGCATGGCGGCGACGAACAGCGCGCCGGTCGAATGGCCGGGTTTGACGGCGAGCGACGTATAGAGCTCCTCAAGCGATTGGCCCGACCAGAACGCCTGCTCGAAGCCGTCGGCGGCCTTGCGGATACGCCGGAACAGCATCGTTTTGTCGATGGCGATCGCCCAGACCCACACCGAGCAGACCATCAGGCCGACCATCACCGTCTTGACCAGCCAATGGGCCTGCCAGAACAGGTGGAAGAGCGACAGGTCGGAGGAGGTCAATGGCAACGCCGACGCTGAGATGTCGGCAGGATTCATGAGCGCGTCCTTTCGGCGATCCAGCCGGGCCAATGACCGGAGCGGCGCGCGGGCGCCGGGACCAAAGGCAGGGGCAGCCGCTCTGTGCGCGCCGACCACGACCTGAAAATTTCACGATGACCCAAGCCGGACCCGCCACCGGCCTGACCGAAATCATCGCCAAACTTGTCCAAACTAGGGCGCGCCACCGGTCGTTCGGACCTAACGAAGCGCGGTTGTGCTTAACGGGCGGTTAATGACCGATGGGCTTTTTGTGGCCTTTCAAAATGAATGAGCCGCCCATCTTGGGAAGATGGACGGCTCGAAGGATTGTCGGTGAGAAACGAAAGTTCGGGCGAAAGGCGACTGGGGCTGCGGCGGCTTGGGCTGCGGCGGCTGGGGACCCTCGCCCGGGGGACGGTTGCGGCGTTCGTTCGTGAACTGGTCGAACTCCGAGCGGTCTTTGGCAAAGCGCAGCCGCTCCAAGCATTCCTTGACCTC
>Ga0073928_10009651_pt1 | contig 11696 bp, 10 predicted proteins | sample PaiPotPPA55metaG_FD_76969 | JGI IMG/M metagenome (GOLD analysis project Ga0073928, IMG submission 76969) | Iron sulfur acid spring bacterial and archeal communities from Banff, Canada, to study Microbial Dark Matter (Phase II) - Paint Pots PPA... ...
GCAGCGCGGCCAATGGCTCCGAGGATGGCGAGGGGCGTGCCGGCGGCAACCCCGCACGCGCCGGCGACGATGATGACAGAGATGGTACTGCGCGCATCGCGGGTGAGCAGAAAGGTAACAGCAGCGAAGGCCAAGGCACAATAGACCAGGTATCCGGCGAGGCGATCGGCGATGCGTTGGACGGGCGCCTGGGAGTGCTCGGCGCGTTCCACGGCCTCGATGACTTTGCCGAAGGCGGTGTCGCGGCCGACGATGGTGGTACGGACTTCGAGCGCGCCCGTCTGGCTCATGGTGCCGGCGAAGACGGACTCGCCTTGGGTTTTCTCCACCGGCAGTGACTCTCCTGTGATGGTGCTCTGATCGACGAAAGAATGGCCGTAGGTCACTTGGCCGTCGATAGGGATGCGGCTGCCGGGACGATATCGCCGGGGGCGAGAGAAGCGGCCGGGATGGTTTCCGTGCCGGATGCGGTGCGGCGCAGGGCCGTGGCAGGCAGGAAGTCGAGCAAGTCGCGGATGGCACGGCGACCCTGGCCGACGGTGAGTTCTTCGAGAACTTCGGCGATGAGCACGAACAGGACGATGACCAGAGCGGTGAAGACCTCGCCGATGAGCAGGGCGGCGGCCAGCGCGATGGTCATGGAAAGCTCCATGGTCATTCGGCGGGAAAGGAGGTCGGCGAAGGCTTCGCGATAGATGGGATAGCCGGCGGCGAGGACCGACGCGAGGCCGATCACATCCAGGCGGGGCAGCGGCTCCCATAGGCGTAGCCAGCAGAAGAGGACGGCGAGCGCGGCGCCGGCGATGCGCAGGAGATCGAGGCGGGCGATGGGGAGATGCGCGTGCCCGGTGTGTGTAGGGGTGGCAGCCTCGGGTGTGACTGCAGAGGGCTTAGCAATAGCGCTCATGCGATGCTCCTTCTAGCGGACGTATTGTTTGATCACGTCGATCAGCTCCTGGGCGGCGATGGCCTGGGCGGAGGTAGGGCGGAGGTCGGGGTCAACCAAGTGGAAGCGGATGTGGCCCTCGATCACTTCGGTCATCAGGGCGTTGATGGCGCCGCGGCAGGCGGCGATGGTGTGGAGCACTTCGGAGCAATCGGCTTCGGTTTCGAGGGCGCGCTCGACGGCTTCGACCTGGCCGCGGATGCGATGGACGCGGTTGAGGAGCTTTTTCTTGTCGCGGATGATGTGGGCCATACATAGATAGGATACCCTGGTAGGTATACAAAGTCAAGGGGGCAGGGCCCAGGGACGCTTTGCCGAGCCGATAGAGCAGGAGAGAAGGCGATGGCGCAAAGCCACGAACCACTCCCCCCTCGTCGGACCGGAGGTGCAGATTTCCCGCGTCCGGCTCTGTCCGGAAAGCTCTCGCCTCAGGCATGCGCACGTCCCGCCAGACGGTGTAGCCCCAACCGCTCCACGTGCGCATACCAACACTCTCCTTGCGGAGGATGGTATGGCCGCTGGCTGCGGCGGCGCAAATGCTGGACCAGACGGTCCTGAAGATAGCGATCGATCTCACAGTAAGCGCTCACAGGGAACCCTAAGGAAAAGTAGTTCGCCCAGCCTTTCAAGTGCCGGTTCAGCTCTCCAATCAGTCTTGGGATCCGCTGGAAACACTGATGACTATCCGTCATCTGGTGCAGCTTCTCCCGCTCCCGTTGGACCGCCTTCTGCGACGGAAATACAATTCAGGTACTTCCGAGCGCGTCCTTTCAGATCGCGATCATACCGAAACGTATGTCCCAGAACGGTCAGGCTCGCCCCTTCCTCCCGCAAGTCCACCACGCGCGTCTTCTCCCGGTTGATCTCCAAATCACCAGCGGTCTGTCCGGCTTCATCCTAGCCGGCAGACTGGCCACCTTCGTATTCCTATCGAGGCCGAACCGGGTTCACTTACGTTACGGCTCGCGTGTTCGCCTCCCGACTCGCCCGCAGCCTTGCGGCTGCTCGCGCTCGTTCGGCTACATGCTGAACAGGCAATTTACATGGTGAACTCCTTTCAGTTCACATGGGTCAGAAATTCTCAGGCGAGATCAGGAGTTCCGAGATTCATCTCGGCTTTCGGGCTTGACCGCCTGCACCACGCTTGAATGTAATTAGCGGCCGCCCGCCAAAGCGTGCTTCACCAGTTCCACGCTCTGCCGCCACACGCGCCCGCGGACTTCGAGCGTTTCGGCCATCACGGCGTCAAATGCCGAGACGATGAGATCCACCTCTTCATCGCCGATAATCAGCGCGGGCAGCAATTTGATAATGTTCACATCGGGCCCCGCCACTTGGGTCAGGATGCGGTGCTCCCGCATGAGCGTCATCACCACCAATTGAGTAAACAGCCCCTTGCGCGCCGTTTCGGTGGTCGCCCAAGCGGCGCGCAGAGACAGCGAGCGGGGCGCCTGGAATTCGATCCCGATCATCAGACCCTTGCCGCGCACGTCCGCGATCATGTCGTAGCGCCCCTGCAAAGCCCTCAGGCCGCCGAGGAGCTTCTCGCCCATGAGTGCAGCGCGCTCGACCAGCCGCTCCTCGTCGAGCACCTGTAGCGTAGCCAGACCAGCCGCCATGGCCAGTTCGTTCTGCCCGAAGGTCGTCGAGTGTACCTGGCAGCGGTCCAGACTGCTAAACGTCTTGTCGTGTACACCGCGGCGCGCGATGGTGGCGCCGACTGGCATATAGCCTCCGCCGAGCGCCTTGGAAAGCGTCACGATGTCGGGCTCCAGGCCCCAGTGCTCACAGCAAAGAAAGCGTCCCGTGCGCCCCATCCCAACTTGTACTTCGTCGCAGATGAAAAGAGCGCCGTACTTACGGCACAAGCTTTGGGCCTCCGGCAGATATCCGTCGGCTGGAATATGAACTCCCTTGCCTTGGATCGGTTCTACCAGGAGCGCGGCCACGTCGCGCCGGCGTAGTTGTGTCTCCAAGGCAGAAAGGTCGTTCATTGGCAGAACGTCGAATCCGGGCATCAGCGGTTCAAATCCCTGGCGGAAGGAATTGTCGCCATTCACGGGGAGAGTGCCCAGAGTCACTCCGTGGAACGCGTGATCCAGGTAGAGCATCCGCGGGCGCTTGGTTGCCGCGCGCGCGAACTTCAGCGCGGTATCCACCGCTTCAGCGCCGGAGTTGGCGAAATAAACCGCCTCTAACCCCGGCGGCATGCGCGCGACAAGTTGTTCGGCCAGCAGCCCTGCCAACAAAGGACAATCCATCTTCACCAGGTTGGGGAGATCCAGGCAGATGGCCTCCTGGATGGCCTGCTTGACAACCGGGTGACCGCGCCCCAGGTTGAATACACCGAAACCGGACAACAGGTCCAGGTAGCGGTTGTCCGCGGTGTCCCACAGCCAGGATCCTTGTCCCCGGCAGTACGTCTTGTCGAAGCCAATGATCTCCTGAACCCGAGCGAGGCTCGCGTTGCTGTACTTCCTGTGCAGCGCGTACTGGTCCCCTTGCCGCGTTTCAATCAGTTGACCAATCGACCATGCCATGGGTACACTCCTAGCACCTAAGAAGGTAACAACTGGTGGGCGTGCGGGCAAGCGCGTGTGCCGGAACCCTAACACCCGGCGCACCCGGGAAAGGCGTACTGAACCTCACCGATAACGAGTACTCATTAACCTCGTAAGGTGATATAGCCGCGCCACACATCTGATACCATATCGATTGCCGGGCTGCTAGCTTGACCGGTGTAACTCGGAAAATAAGGAGAAAACAAACTCATGAGGACCTGGAGTGTACCAATATCATTGCGCATCGGCGTGCCGTTGCTGCTGGCGAGCTCGTCACTGGCAGGTATCGCCCTGGCTCAGGATAACGACTCGAATACGATCAGCAGTGAGGTGGGCAGGCCGATGTTCGTCACTCTGCCGCCGCGGCCGGCCGTGAAACCGGCCGTTACGTCACTTCCGACGTGGAACGGCACATTCACCTCCGGAGGCAAGAACTATACCTACAACATGGTGGGCACAGTTCCGTCCTCGAATACCTCCACCACAGTGCCGGTTTATATTATTCCGTTGAAGATCGTCATCACGAGACTCAACAAAAAGGTGACCTTCGATCCTTCACACGTGCTATCCAACGGCAAAACGGTAATTCAGAATGTGGTCGCATCGCCGTTGTACGATTCGACGACCACTTACAATCAGGGCGGCGTCGATGTAGGCACGACACAATATATTGACGCATTCCAGCGCGCGAATTTCTGGGGTACGGTACAGGGCGCTCCCAACTATCACCTGTTACTGGGTGGACCGACGGTGCTAGCCGAACAAACCCTCAGCCCGCCCTCGCGGGACGGCAGCACCGGAACCGAGTTCGGCTTCACCGCCGGCAAGGTCAACATTAACTGGTTCGACAGCCAGGTCCAGAGCATCATCAAGTCGTTCTCTCAAATTCAGCCGAACACGTTCCCGATCTTTGTGACTTATGATGTCTATCTGACGCAGCTCGGTTCCTGCTGCATCGGCGGTTACCATAGTTCCGTTGGCGCTCAGGCCTACGCGCACGCTACTTATGTAGACGTGGTTGGGGCGTTCTCACAGGACGTTTCCGCCATGTCGCACGAGATTGGCGAATGGGCGGACGATCCGCTGGTGAACAACTCCGGCAATAGCACGCCGTGCGGCATTCTGGAAGTCGGCGATCCACTGGAAAACAATCCTAACTATGGAGGTTATCCGTACACGGTGAATGGGTTCCAATACAATTTGCAGGATCTGGTTACTCTGCCATACTTCGGTGCGCCGCCCAGCACCAGTGTGAACAATTACTTCACCTTCCAAGGCGAGGCGCTCACTATGTGCCAGAACGGCAGTTAGCCGTGGCGCACGCACTCCTGCGTGCCGCGTCGCCACTCCTGGCGACGCCCCGGTCGGCGATAGCCGAACGTTTTCGACAGGCGACTTTTCGCTCGCGCCGCCGGCTGCCTCATATCTACCCACCGCCACGCTGGCTGTTCGTTACCCGGCGCCTGCATGGCGGTTTGCCCATATCCCCGTACCCGCGGCCACACAATGCGCCCGCGGGCAAGGCTTTCGTTTGGATCGATCGGCAGTTGGATGCGGTGCACCCGGACCCCAGGAACGATGGTTTCCAACCTCTCCATTAGCGCAGGGCTCCTGCCACTCCGTTTTGCCATCAGATGCTGCCATCGATTCGTGGCATAATGAGGTAAGGAGGAGGCGATGAAAAACTTTCACTTGCCGCTGCCGGAGCAGACGTACCTGGGTCTGAGGGCGGAGGCCGAACGGACCGGGGTGCCCGCGACGACGCTGGCGCGCGAGGCTGTCGATGGGTGGCTGCGACAACAAGCGCGAAAAGCACGGCACGAGGCAATCGCGGCCTACGCTACGGAAATGGCTGGAACGCGGCTGGATCTCGACGCCGACCTTGAGTCCGCCGCCATTGAGCACATTTTGAACACGAGAAAAGCAACAAGATGAAGCGGGGCGAGGTTTATTGGGCCGATCTGGTTCCACGATCCGGCTCGGAGCAGACTGGTCGGCGTCCCGTAATCCTGGTGTCTCACGACGGTTTCAACCAAACGCCTGGGTGGAGGTCGATAATAGTAGTCCCAATCTCGACCTCGTCATCCCAGGGTAAACGCGGACCTACCGTCATAGAACTTTCGGGCGGAATTGGCGGCCTGGCCAAGACCAGCTATGCCGTGTGTCATCAGGTGACTACGCTGGATCGCGTCAAGCTGACCAAGAGGCTCGGCACTCTACCGTATGAGTCCCTGCGTGAAGTTGAGGAAGGGCTAAAGGCCGCGATGGATCTTGATTGATCCGCAATTCCGGCAGGAAGCCGTCGCCAGCAGCCCGCGGCAGAAGTCCGGTAGGCTGAATAGTTGTTCATACCGTGTGGTGGCGCAGGCGATTTCGCCTGCGTTCCGGACTGCCAAAGACTTCTGCCACGGGCGCTAGCCCACCGGGATGCCTCTTTCGTGGGAAACTAAAGAGCGGTGACGGAGCATTATTTGACCTGCCCGCTTTGCGAAGCCATGTGCGGCCTCACCCTGCAGGTGGAAGCGGGCCGCATCGCGCATATCGCGGGCGACAAGCTCGATCCTTTGAGCCGCGGGTTTGTCTGCCCCAAGGCGATGGCGCTGCCCGATATCCACGAGGACCCGCGCCGGCTGCGCGGCCCGGTCGAGCGAGATGGCGCGGAGTGGAAGCCGGTGTCGTGGCCGCGGGCATTCGAAATCGCGGGCGAACGGCTGGCCGCGATTCAGCGGCGCCACGGAGCGGACAGCGTCGCCTTCTACACCGGCAATCCCAACCTGCATTCGTACTCGGCGCAGCTCTTTGAGCTGGAATTCGCGAAATGCCTGGGCTCGCGAAACCTGTACTCGACGGCGTCCATGGATCACCTGCCCCACATCCTGGCGTCGTACCACATGTTCGGCAGCCAGTTTCTGCTGCCGGTGCCGGATATCGACCGCACCGCATTTTTGCTGATCCTGGGCGCGAATCCGGCGGAATCGAACGGCAGCCTGATGTCGGCGCCGGGCATGCCCGCGCGGCTCAAGGCGATTCGCGAGCGCGGCGGGCAGGTGGTGGTGGTCGACCCGCAGCGCACACGCACGGCGGACTTCGCCGGCAGGCACATCTTTATCCGGCCGGGCACCGATGCGTTGTTTTTGCTGGCGCTGATTCAGGTGCTGTTCGCGGAGCGCCTCGCCCACCCAGGCAGGCTGGCGGATTTCACGCGCGGCATAGCAGAGATCGAGCAGGCCGCCGCTCCGTTCACGCCGGAAAGCGTCGCGCTGCAGACCGGCGTGCCGGCCGAAACCACTCGCGCCACCGCGTGGGAGTTTGCGCAAGCCGAGCGCGCTGTGTGCTACTCGCGGGTCGGCGCATGCACGCAGCAATTCGGGGCGCTGGCCGGCTGGCTCACGATCGCCCTCAACGTACTCACCGGCAATCTGGACCGCGTCGGCGGCGCCATGTTCGCCAAACCAGCGGTGGACATCGTGAAAATCGGGGGCCTGCTGGGACAGAACGGCTCGTTTGCGAAGTGGCGCAGCCGCGTGCGGCAGTTGCCGGAATTCGCCGGATTCCTGCCGGTGGCGGCGCTGGCGGAAGAGATGGACACGCCGGGCAAGGGACAGATCCGCGGGCTGATCACCTCGGCGGGCAATCCGGTCCTGTCGACTCCCAACGGCGCCCGGCTGGAACGCGCGCTGGGGGGCCTCGAGTACATGGTTTCGATCGATCTCTATGTCAACGAGACCACCCGCTTCGCCAACCTGATTCTGCCGCCGCCCAGCGCGTTGGAGCGCGATCATTATGATATCGGGCTGCGTGCGCTGGGCGTGCGCAACTCCACGCGCTACACGAAGCCAGTATTCGCCGCGGACTCGAGCGCGCGCGAGGATTGGCAAATCTACGCCGAGTTGGGTTCGCGGGTCGCCCGTAAGCGAGGCGGCGCGGCGGGGCTTGTGGCGTCCGCGCGCATGTCCGCCTCGCAATGGATGGGCCCGCGGCGGATGCTGGATTGGATGCTGCGGTTGGGCCCGTATGGCGTGCCGCTTTCGTCACTCGAAGGCGAGCAGCATACCAGAGATCTGGGACCGCTCGCGCCCTGCCTGCCGGATCGTCTGATGCACAAGCCCAAGGTGATCCAGCTTGCGCCGGACATCTATTTGGAGGATCTGTGGCGGCTGGCGCGATTTCAGCAGCACTGGCAGCCGAACGGGCTGGTGCTGATTGGCAGGCGCCAACTGCGGAGCAACAATTCGTGGATGCACCGGTATGAGCGGCTGTCGGCAGCATGTACCGCGCGCATCCATCCGGCGGACGCGGCGGCGCGGGCCATCCGCGATGGCGATGCGGTGGAGATCCGATCGCGGGCCGGCGCCATCGTCGTGGCGGCGGAGTTATCGGACAGAATGCTGCAGGGAGTGGTGAGCGTGCCGCACGGATTTGGGCGCAGTGGCTCGAGCGCCAGCGTCAATGATGTTACCGACGAAGGGCAGGTCGATGCGCTGTCGGGCGTGATTTGTTTCAACGGCGTGCCGGTGAGCGTGACAAGACACGCAGACGTCATGAGTCGGTGATGTCGCCGAGCGGAAAGGCAGTGCCGCGAGGCTGGATCTCACGGATCGAATACATGCCGTTCTCATACGTAGCGCCTTGATGTACGCCGCCTCAAAGTACGTTGAGGAGCGATTCCAACTCGACAACATGCTACGAAGCGAGTGGGTCCTCCGCCGTCTCCACCGTGCCGAAGCCCATCTCTGGGAGTATTACACCCTGCAAGCCAACCGCACCGACGGCGTGCCGCTCGGCGAGGCCTTGGCCAAGAACAGCACCGTCTTCAACGAACGCGCCTACAAGGAAGCCAAAGCCGAGCTTCAGCGCCTCCAGACCGCCCGCCAACCTCAACAAAACAGAAGCGAAACCCCGAAATTGGCTTCGTTCCTTCACGTTACCGATAGCGGCGATGCCCCGCACCGAACCGAGAGCGTCAGCGACCGGTCTGAGGCATCCACAACCGGCCCGACCCCCCAGGAAACGGTGACTGGAGACCGTGACTGAGATAACCATGACCGCAAGAATTGGCTTTGCTCGTCCGAATTTCGACTTACACAAGTCTCAAGTGCCTCCGCCGGCTCCTTCGCCACCTGTTCGCCGGAAAGCCGACAAATTCCGACACTTTTCTCACTTTTTTTCCGTCCGGCCGATCGCCACGGCACGTAAAGAAATGATTGAAAATTGGGCAGAGTCGAGAAGGAGCGCGGTATGCGAACATCGATCCAGCCGATGACCACCCGCCATCTGCCTCACTGCCGGTACAGCCGGGTTTCTGCCCGGACCGCTCTGGCCTTCCCTGAACAAAGGGCAGGTCGGTGCCCACATCTTTTGTTTCGAGGCCTGCTCAAGCTTCACGCGTGTTACGGCCTGCGGATTTGCTCGCCCACCATACGTGGACTTTGTCACGAGGCTGCCATCCCGCCGGTTCACCCGACGAAACGGCCCGTCAGCTATCCAGTCATACCGACAACTCCTGGAGTGGGACTTCCACCCACTGGTAATCTGCGCCTTCGGGGCGCGCCTTTGCTCCGTCAAAAAACCATAGCGCCAATCCCCCCGCGGCCCGCTCGCCCCCTCGCCCGCGCGCCCGCTCAGTCCCTTTGCAGGCGGTTGCGGGTTTTCAACCGGTGCGGATCGGCATTCTTGCCGCCCCAGGCGAGCGCAGCTCGCCCGCCAACTGCTGGAATTGACCAACTATTTATCACGCATACAGGCCAGGGAGGGTCGAGAATACCGTTCGCAGGGTATTCTCATCCACCTGCGGAACGCGCACACTCGCTTTAGCGTCAAGGGGACCAGGAAGGCGACCTTATGGCAAGCCCTCGCAAACACGATCTGGACCGGCGCCTGGAAGATTATTTCGCCACTCTCCGCGCTACGCCGCTGCGCGAAGCGCTGAAACGCAGCGTCGCGAATTGGCAAATTTACGCCGCCGTCAGCGGCTCGGCGATGGCCATGGCGACCGGCGCCTCAGCGGCCCTCATCGGAGGCGGCGTGAGCCAAACTCAGGATCGCGCGGCGAGCGTCCGTCTCGCCAGGCAGCCCGCGGGCAGTTCCAAAGCGCCGCCATTTCTAATCGATGGCCTGATCGCGGCGCCCTCACCAGGCGCACCAAGGCCGCATGGCGTCCGTGCCGCCGTGGCCGAAACGAGCCAAACATCGGCGCCGTCCATCAACGGCGGCGGTATCACGCCGATTTTCGGCACACAGGGCGTCATTCAACCCGGCGAATTTGTATCGATCTTTGGCGAGAATCTTGCAAGCGTAACGGCTTCCTGGAACGGCGATTTCCCAACTTCGTTGGGCGGCACCAGCGTCTCGATCGACGGCCAGGCAGCGTATCTCACCTATGTCAGCCCCACGCAGATCAACCTGCAGGCGCCGGACGATAAGGCCCGCGGATCGGTCCCCGTCATCGTGCACACGGCGGCTGGCAACGCCATGTCCACCGTGATTCTGAATTCGGTCGCGCCGGCGTTCCCGCTGCTCAACACGAACTTCGTGGCTGCCATCATTGTCCGCACCGACAAGTCGGGCGCTTTCGGCGGTGGCTCGTACGACATTCTCGGCCCGACCGGCAACTCGTTTGGCTACCCGACGGTAGCCGCAAAGCCCGGCGATATAGTGGAGCTTTTCGCGGTGGGGCTCGGGCCGACCACGCCCTTCGTTCCCGCCGGCAAGCCGTTCACCGGCTCCGCGCCGATCAACGACCAACTCAGCCTTTACATCAACCATGTGCAGGTGAATACGATTTTCGCCGGGCTGTCGAGCGCCGGCGTCTATCAGATTAACCTGGTTGTTCCAGACGGCCTCGGCGAAGGAGAAGTGCCCATCCACGCGGAGGTGGGCGGCCTGCGAACCCAAAAAGGTGTGCTGTTCTCGCTGCTGGGTAGTACGGTAGGGACAGGCACCAGCGGCGGCACTACCGGCTACCTCGGAGGAGTCGGCATCGGCTCCGGATTTGCCGGGGAGTCGGGCGGCGGAACGAATGGCGGAACGAATGGCGGAACAGGCGGCGGCAATATGGGCGGCACCGGTAACGGCACCGGCGGGAATGGCGGAGGCGGCACAGGCGGCGGCAATGGAGGCGGTGGAACTGGGGGTGGCTCCGGCGGCGGATCAGGCGGCGGATCGGCGGCGCTCCGCAGCAAGCCCTACCACCCCAGGCTACGATTTAAGGAGGGTGGAGAGAATGTCTAAGAGTGTGCTGTGGTTCATCGCGGCAGGTGCCTTGGCGGTCGCCGCTCCCGCTCCAAAAGCGCCGGCCTCCGCGCCCATACCGAATGACCCGCTCGAACTGGTGACCGCTCGCGTCCACCCCGTGAAGTCCTCGCGCCGCACATCCGTGGTGCAGTTTCTGGACCGCGCTCGCAATAACCTGGCGCTGCGCAAGGGTTCCCAGGGCTACGTTCTCAAGGCCACCTTCACGGTCAACTCCAGCGGCCAAACCGAACACGACGGCGCATGGAAAATGGAAGACATATTCGATCCCAAACTGGGCGTGCATTGGACCGCGCAATCCTCCGACGGATACGCGATCACCCGCATCCACACGCAAGGGCTTCTCTACGGAGACGAGAGCGAACCCCACGTCCCGCTACGCCTGCAGGAGGCGCGAGCCGCGCTGTTCGACTCTGTGCCATCCGCGGAAAGCGTACAGCGCGCCTCCATCCGCAAGTCCAGTGTGGTCTTAAACAGCCAACGGCTTACCTGCGTCTTGCTCTCCCATGCGGAAAACCCCGCCGGCGCAGCGCCCGGCCGGCGTTGGGATGAATCCGAGGAATGTATCGATCCGCAATCCGGCTTGCTGCGGACGCATTCGCAAGTACCCGGCCGCTACTATTCCTACGACTATACGGATGCGCCACGGCTCGGCGATCACATCCTCCCGCGCAAGGTGATCGTCACCGAGGGTGGCAAAACCGTTTCGGAGATTTCCGTTGACAGCCTGACAGCGCAGCCCGCCGCCGACCCGAGTTTGTTTGTGCCCACCGATGAAATGAAAGAGCGTGGCCGCGCGATCACCATGGCGCGCGCACAAAAAATCTGGCGCGTCGCCGGAGGAGGTTCGCTCGCGCCCGGCGCACCCGCACATGCGGTCTGCATATTCGGCGTGGTGACGCCCACGGGCGAACTCGTCGAGGCCCACTCGTTGCAGC
>Ga0073928_10009652_pt1 | contig 11695 bp, 8 predicted proteins | sample PaiPotPPA55metaG_FD_76969 | JGI IMG/M metagenome (GOLD analysis project Ga0073928, IMG submission 76969) | Iron sulfur acid spring bacterial and archeal communities from Banff, Canada, to study Microbial Dark Matter (Phase II) - Paint Pots PPA... ...
AGCTATACATTCCCCCAAGTTGCTGGTTCAGCCGTTAGGCTATTGACCAATATTCCCCACTGCTGTACTATACGTATTGGGGTTTTTTCAGACCCAATGTGATCGATCGACCTCTCAGCCTCGACTACGGAATATAAGGCTAGTTAAACCATTACTTTAACTACTACCTATCCGAAACGTTTATTGTCCTCTTAAAGCGGAAATTTCTCTCCTTTGTTCTTTATATTTACTTTGAAATTATAAGGTATCTGTTAACCCTACTTTAAGGCAGCCAAAACATTATATACTCACCTGTACACCACTTCTAATGAAATTAATAGTATATGCAATTAATTAGATTAGACGTTCGATTAGCATGTGTCAAGCACTTGGACAGCGTTCATTCAGAGCCATCATCAAACTCAATTCATATATTGGTATACATAAAAATCTAATTTTTTTTATCTATACCATTACTAATATACCGTAAACTTTAAGATTTTAAATTTGGTACATTTTTTTTTATTTAAATTATATTTTTTATTTTTTGGATACAATTAAGCGGGGTCCTGTATTAGTTATTAGTCTATATTAAGGCTCGACCTAGAGCTTGAGAGTTCGTTAACTTTATTATACTGTATATAAATAAATATTTATATACATTTAGCTATAAATATTTTTATAGAAATAAGTTCAACATTTTCTGTTTAATACTCAAATTTTAATTTAACAAACATTTATTATATGTTTCGGCTTAGCTAGCTCCTGACTTTCCTATACTATAATTTAATATAGCATTATACTCTTAGTAACACAAAAACCCTGTTGTTTAGCCTAAATATTTTTATTTTTAAAACTTTATATCAACTAAATAAGTAATCTGAATACAATAAATATATTTAAAACATTTTTATTTGCATTTTTACGTTTACTATGCTTATATTTTGCAAGCCTAGCTATTTATTTTTAAGGGAATAAATAGGCTTTAAACACAGAAATATAATTTAAATTTTCTAATTTAATGTAAATCTAAAGCATCTTTAATATAACTACTTGTTAAAACTACAAACACTTGGGCTTGTATAAAAGCAATACCTAATTCTAATCCAGAGAATGCTATTATAAATGCTAAAGGTACTAATCCTAAAAAGAAAAAAATAAACCCTGAAGTCATAATATTATAAGTAAAACCGGCTAAGATATTTAATAACATATGACCACTTAGTATATTAGCACCTAATCTAAGACCTAAAGATACATTTCTAGATAAGTATGATATAAATTCTATTAATACTAATAAAGGTAATAAGGCTAATGGACAACCAGCTGGCACTAATAAAGAAAAAAATTCTAAACCATGCTTCTGGAATCCTAATATAGTTGCACCTAAGACTACAGTAAAACTAAGAGCAAATGTAAAAATAAAATGACTTGTTGATGCAAAACTATATGGAACCATACCTATTAAATTATTAACTAAAATGAATATAAATAAAGTATATATAAATGGGAAGTATATTTGTCCTTTTGTAGGATTTATTTGGTTTGTTACTATACTATGTATAGTAGCATATATTGTTTCTTGACTTATTGATCAATTATTACTTACAACTTTATTGTAATTAGTTGCTAATACATTTAATGTTAAGACTAAAATTGCACCTATAGTTAGATATAATCCTATGTTAGTTAATGATATATGTAAGTTAGCTAGTATAGGGGCATCTAAACTTAATAAATTTCTAATTTCGAATTGATCTAAAGGGCTTGGTATAGCTGTATATAAAAAATTAGACATTTTTTTTTTTTTAGTTTTAATTTTTATTGAAATATGTCCTAAAACTCTTTTATTCTTAACGAATAAAAAAATAATATTGATTATTATAATTTGCTTATAAATATACGAGAAATAAATAAACGAACAAATCTAGGTAAAATATATTTTGAAAATACGTATATCATTATTACAAGTAGTATAAAAGCAAAAGTTACTTTATTTATAAAATAAAACGGAACTAATTGTGGCATTTTTTTTTTAATTATATAGTTTCAATGTTATAATTATTTTTACATTATTATTTATTAAAAGAATAAAAACTTTACGGTATTTTAATTAAGAGTATACTTTTATTATACGAAGAATACAAAAATAAGATATATATTTTAAGTAGAAATCTAATAACAATGTATTTAGACCGTTAAATTTAGTTATTATATATTAATGACGATACTGAATAGTGTAAACCATCTAAAATAGGAACCGGGTATATACCTAATATTACAGTAAATATTACTAGTGTAAATAAAATAAAGAACTCACGTTTATTTACATCACTTATATTGGCTTCAAAAAATTTACTAAAGGATCCTCCAAAAGCTATTCTATTGAACATATATATAGTATATGCAGCGGAGAAAACTATAGATGAACTAGCAAAAACACCTAATAAAGGTAATCTTTCAAATACACCGTAAAGAGACATAAATTCACCTACAAAGTTTAAAGTAAGAGGTACTCCACAATTACCTAAAGATAATATAAAAAATAAAATCGAAAATAAAGGCATTACTTGAGCAATACCTCTATAATAACTAATTAATCTAGTACCAGATCTATCATATAATACACCTCCGGCACAAATAAATAAACCACTTGAAACAAACCCGTGGGCTAAACCTAAAGCTATACCACCTTCTATTCCTTGAATAGTATTACTAAACACACCTATAAGATAAACTGCAGCGTGTGATACAGAACTATAAGCAATAAGTTCTTTTACATCTATTGTTCTTAAAGTACTAAAACTCGCATATATAATAGTTATAACACCGATTAAGTATATAATATATGTATAATCTAATGAAGCTTTAGGTAATAAAGGTAATATTAGCCTAAATATACCATATAAGCTTAATTTTAAAACTATAGCAGCTAATATAATACTACCACCTAAAGGAGATTCAACGTGGGCTTTTAATAACCAGGTATTTAAAAATATAGTAGGTGTTTTTACAGCAAATGCTATAAATATTCCATAAAATAAAAATAATTGTGTAGAATAATTAAAATTAGTCTTATATAAAGCATCAAAATCGGTTGTTCCCATTATAGAAGACATAGCTAATATTGATAATAATAAGAATAATGAACCAAATAATGTGTATAAAAATAGATAAAAACTGGCTCTTACTTTGTTACTAGATCCAAACAGACCTATTAATAAAAATAACGGAGGCAATATACTTTCGAAAAAAATATAAAACAATAATATATCTAGAACTAAAAAAACTGCTAATAGTAATGTTTCTAATAATAATATTATTATTACATATGATCTTACATTTTCCCTAATAGAATTTCAATTACTTAATAATGCAATAGGTGTTATTATAGTTGTCAACAGAACAAAATATATAGATAATCCATCTAAACCTAAATAAAAATCAAAAGAGCTAATTTCATGATATTCTTGAACAAATTGAAATTGATTGCTACTAAAATCAAATAATATAAAAACAATTAAAGATATAAACAGATTAATTATAGACGTACTTAAAGCTATTGTTTTTATACGTTTAATATCCAAAAATGATAACTCATAAGACATACCTGTAGATATGGCAAATATACCTATCATAGGTGTTAATAGTAAAAGAGTAAGTAACATGACAAAAAATAAAATAAAAAACTAATTTCCCTCAGGGTTAAACAACAAATTTAACCTTTACTAATACCATACACAACTGTAAAGTAAATCCTAAATTTATTTTTGTAAGAATAAATTTACGTTTAGTAAACATAAAATACATAACTATATAAAAATAATATCAATTTATATTATTTTTATATGAATTGTTAATTCTATGAATCTAAAATTAGGCGAATATATTTGTTATAATTAATAAGATAATATAAATGTTGGATACACTATGTAACTAAAATTATGCATTTTTTAAGTCTAAATTATAGTAAAGAAATATTACTAGGTATTATTTCAAAACTATATAATATACAAGGCACTAAAATTATAAACGCAATAACTATTGGTAATAAGACAGTTCAACAGAAGGACATCAATTGGTCAAAACGAATTCTAGGGAAAGATGCTCTTGCTCATATAAATACAAATATCATAATACAAGATTTTACACCTAATGTTAAACCATATATTAATCCTTCTATTATAGGATCTGAAAATATACTTTCTTTATCTAAATTATTAATATAATAATCAAAGTTAATATATTCTATTAAAAAGTATAAAGAAGGTAGATAATCATATAAATAACCACCTAAAAATAATATACTAGTTAATATACAAATTAAAACAATACTAGCATATTCAGCTAAGAAGAAGAAAACGAATATAACAGCCGCGTGCTCTGTCATAAACCCACTAACAAGCTCTGATTCTGCCTCCGCTAAATCAAAAGGAGCTCTATTAGTTTCCGCTACAGATCCTATAAAAAATATAATAAATACAGGGAATAAAGGTACTATGAATCATATAGCTCTTTGAGCTTCTATATTAACAGTAAGATTTAAACTTCCTGTTAACATTACAACAAGTAATATAGCAGAACTTAATATTAATTCATAACTTATTAATTGAGCCGTACTTCTAAGTGAACCTAAAAAAGCATACTTACTATTAGCACTTCAACCTGCTAATAATATACCATATGTTGATAAAGAAGAAACTGCTAACATGTATAGTATACCTAAGTTTAAATCATTTAAAGCTAAACCTGGTCCATATGGTACAACTAAATAACCTAATAATGAAAATATTAAAGTTATAATAGGACCAAGGAAAAATAAACCTAAATTAGCTTGTGTAGGTGAAACATATTCTTTTAAAAGAAGTTTTAAAGCATCGGCAAATGCTTGTAAAAGACCATAATATCCTACTATATTAGGCCCTAATCTTCTTTGCATACTAGCCATTGTTTTTCTTTCGGCTACGGTTACATAAGCTACAGTTAATAAAACAGGGACAGTTACTAATAAAACTTCTAGAACAGATATTAAAGTGGGTATATATAACATAATGTTTTTTTTTCTAAATTTAGTGACAAAAGAATAAATAATATTTATTCTTTTGTTTTTATATTAGGTTAAATTTAACTTTTGAATAGTAAACAATATAAATATTCTACTATAAGTTATTTATTATTATATATATTGTTAAGTTATAAGTGTAATAAATTTAATGGAAGATGTTTATTCCTCTTTTTTTTTTTATTAAGACATATTCTCATCTAAGATTCGAACTTAGATCTAAATATTAGAAGTATCCTGCTCTACCATTGAGCTAATGAGAGTTTTATTATTATGAATATAGGATTAAATTCCCTTTTTTAGTATTCATATTTTTTATTTCAGGTTTTCTGCATAAGACTGAATAATTCCTTTTTTCCATAAGATTGAATAATTTATATAAATTAGGCAACATATAATAATAAGAAAGCCATCATTAAAGCAAATAAACCTGTAGCTTCAGCAAAAGCGAAACCTAAGATAGCGTATGAAAATAATTGACCTCTTAATGAAGGGTTTCTAGCTACACCTAAGATTAATGCACCAAAAACTACACCAATACCCACACCTGCACCTATTAAACCTGTAGTAGCTAATCCTGTTCCAATTATTTTAGCTGCTTGTATCATTTATTTATTTAAATTAAATATCGTACAAAGGAAACCTTTATAATTTTTATTTGTTAAACATTTTTATTTTTAATAAAAATATTGAAAACATTTATTGTTATTAATTCATCTATAATAATTAGGTATTATTAGATTAGAAATTATTAATTTTTATATAGGGTTATGGAGGAATCGAACCCCTTATTTAAGATCTGCAATCAAAACGTAGAACCATCTACAACATATCCCTAGTACATATATGTTTATATAAAGTACTTCTCTTACTCTATATATAATATATATACCACCTATTGCTAATAATAAATTGTATTACGTTACGAATAGTGTTGTGGGGTCATGGATTGCCTGATCCAGCTTCCCCTACCGAGCCCGCTCAGGTTTTACTTAATAGAAACTTAAAAGGTGAGCAACCTAATGATATAGAAAGCAATTGGTCCAAGATGACGTTATTAAAATCCAACATATTTTTATGAACCAAATACCCATTATTTAAAAATAAACATAAACGATAAAATTAATATTATTCATCTGGTTTTCTATTAATTTGTATAAATTCAATTCTAGAGTTAAGAAGAGTCGCTTTAGCTTCTGCTCTAACTTTTTGCATATTTAAATCCTGCAAATCTCTTAAAATCGTATTCTTTAATCTATGTTCATAATCGCTTGTGGGTATATCAGGCACTTTTGATAATGTTTCTTGTGCATATGATGTTTTTTGATTAATGACTTGTATGTATTTCAAATAATTATCTCTTTGTTCTATGGCAGTCTTTAAATCCATTTTCTTAAACTGACTTAGAATATGAGAGTTATAATCAATATGTTTACATATATCATCACGAATTGGTACTTCACCTCCAGGTACATTAAATCCAGGTCCTGGATTAATTGTTTTAGGAAAGAATACCGATGCCGGATCAACACCAGGGAAAACTCTAGATCATGTAACAAAAGGTGGTTCTGTACAATGACCAGGTCCAAGTTCTATAGGATGCACTCTTCTATCTACACCCTTTCCTTTATCCAGAGGTTTAGTATCATTAGCATTAACATCATTACCCTCTGTATTAACTTTATCTATACCCTTTCCTTTATCTTTATGTTGGCTTGAATCGTGCCCATCATCAGATTCCATAGCGTTAAATAATTTAGGCTTTAAATCTTTTGGAGGAGAACTCTGTCCAGAACCAATCGTATCATAACCATAAAGAAATTGATTTAAATTAAAATTGATACCTTTTAACCCCAAATACTCCGATAATCAGCCAATAACTGCTGTATTTATAGTTCAACCTAATAATCCTATAGCGACATTATTTCAGAATTCACAATATTCTATGTGAAAATCCCCTGAAATCATGTATTTAATAAATGCTACCACTGTAATGGTAACTAATGCACCAGCAAATTTAGCCAAAGTAAAATTAACTAGTAAAATATTAAACGTTTTTTTTGTTGTTTGTAGAATGAATTTCATGTTTTTGTTTATCTTCTTCATAACATTAACGCAGTTATTCCACGGTACTTTTTAAGCGGTCAAGTTGTACATCTCTTAAATGAAACTAACGTCTTTATATAAAATACTTCTTTTATTAAGTCCTATTATCCTTATCCCTAGATTAAATCTAAAGTCCAGCGAGTCACATATAAACACCAGTGAGGTAGTCCAAACAACAATTAAACCCCTCAAAGAACCCTATACATCTACGGGAGCTAACAAAATTTTCGATTATAACGTCATAAATGTAACAATTGTTACATTTATTAAATACAATCATAAATAAATATACTTATGATTATTATAATCACAAATAAAACAAAATTATAATAATAATATATATATTTGTAATTAAACCTTGGTCTTAATGCTTCTTAATATACATTGAAAAATATACTAAATAAGTATAATTGTAACAGTTATATACTTTAAATACATCAAGATTGCTACCCATCTAAGATTCGAACTTAGATCTAAATGTTAGGAATATCTCGCTCTACCATTAAGCTAATGGGTATTATTCTTTAGATATATCCTACTTTTTTGTCATATATCCGATTACTAATATCCCTTAAAAATTAAACAAGAAAATTTGATTAAATTATTTCTTCTTTTTTATTTTAGTAAAAAAGAGTAACTAACTCCACTAAAAATAACACTTTGTAAAGGTAAACTAACAAATGCATGAGGTTTAGGTGGACTAGTTAATGCTCATTCAAGAGAATTATAACTTCTATTTAATAGTGTTTGTAAACTATCACTATAGAATTGTGGAGTTAATCAAGGATATCTGCTAGTAGCTTTACCTTCAACTAACTGTACATAAACTATATATAAAAATAATCATGTAGCTACCACACTAATAATACTACCAAAACTACTTATTAAATTTCATCCTGCAAATGCATCAGGATAATCACTAATTCTTCTAGGCATTCCTTGTAAACCTAAAAAATGTTGAGGGAAGAATGTAACATTAACTCCGATAAATAGTAATCAGAAGTGAACTTTACCTAACATTCTGTTATAATCTAATCCTAATATTTTTGGTATTCAGAAGTATCACGCACTAAATAAAGCAAATACTGCACCCATACTTAAAACGTAATGGAAATGAGCAACTACGTAGTAAGTATCATGGAAAGCAATATCAAGAGAAGCGTTAGCTAAAACAACTCCACTTAATCCTCCAATTGTAAACATGAAAACGAAACCTAAAGCAAATAACATTGAAGGTGTTAATTGTAAAGATCCTCCATAACATGTAGCTAATCAAGAGAATATTTTTATACCAGTTGGAACAGCTATAATTAATGTAGCGGCTGTGAAGTAAGCTCTTGTATCCACGTCTAAACCGACTGTATACATGTGATGGCTTCAAACCACAAAACCTAATACACCTATAGACATCATGGCATAAACCATCCCTAAGTATCCAAACACACTTTTGTTAGAGTTAGCGGATATTGTAGTACTTATTATTCCAAAACCGGGTATAATTAATATATAGACCTCCGGATGTCCGAAGAATCAGAAAAGGTGTTGGTAAAGTATAGGATCACCACCTCCTGCTGCTTCAAAGAATGATGTATTAAAATTTCTATCAGTTAATAACATTGTTATTGCACCTGCTAACACAGGTAATGATAGTAATAATAATACTGCTGTAACTACGACAGCTCAACCGAATAAAGCTAGTTTATGTAATCTTATCCCGGGACTTCTCATATTTAGTATAGTAGTTATAAAGTTTATTGCACCTAATAAACTACTTATACCTGATAAATGTAGACCAAATATAGCTAAATCTACACTTGGTCCACTATGACTCTGTATTCCACTTAATGGAGGGTAAACAGTTCATCCTGTACCTACTCCATTTTCTATACCACTAGCAAATAAAAATAATAGTAAAGCAGGTGGTAATAATCAGAAACTTATGTTATTAAGTCTAGGAAAGGCCATATCAGGACCACCAACTAATAAAGGTAATAAAAAATTACCAAAACCACCTATTAACGCAGGCATAACCATAAAGAATATCATTAATATAGCATGAGCAGTAATGATACTATTATATAGTTGATTATCCGCGATATATTGAACACCAGGCCCACTTAATTCTAATCTAATTAAAACAGAAAAAGCAGTACCTAATAATCCAGAGAATAAAGCAAATATTAGATATAATGTTCCTATATCTTTCGCATTTGAAGATAAGAATCAACGTTCGGTTCATAAAGATATGTTGGATTTTAATAACGTCATCTTGGACCAATTGCTTTCTATATCATTAGGTTGCTCACCTTTTAAGTTTCTATTAAGTAAAACCTGAGCAGGCTCGGTAGGGGAAGCTGGATCAGGCAATCCATGACCCCACAACACTATTCGTAACGTAATACAATTTATTACTAGCAATAGGTGGTATATATATATTTAAAAGTTTTCATTTTTTTTTTTTTTACAGGGCTTACTTTAATATTAATTAATAGTATAAAAAAAATATAAATTTTATTTCGTAGAATTATCAGCTTATATAAATAATTACATATATTATATTTATAAAATAACAACATACGTATACAAGCTAAAATAATAAATTATTTTTATTTCTAATGATAAATAAAAATAATTTATTATAAGTAATACAAACATAAAAATAGACAATATGAGGCATAAAACATATATTGTTAAATACTTTATTGTATTGTGTTGGACTAAAAATATAAGTAATAATATTTAATACACGCTCTCAATAAAACACATACCGCTTTATATAAACTTTGTGGAGATAGACATTAAAAATGTAAGTTATTTAATATTTGAATTAATGACGTAAATCCATTAAACTATTTTCTATTATACTTACTAAAGGAACTATAATTAAAAAATGAGCGAAATATATTACTGTACTTATTTGTCCAAATTCTATAAATGGAGATTCTACATGTTTAGCACCTAAAACCATTAATATTAAAAAATTAGCCACAAATATATAAAAAGCTATTTTACTTAAAGGTCTAAATTGGATACCTCTACTTCTGCTTAAATCAGTAAATGGCATAACTAATAAAGCTAAAATAGCACTAAACATAGCTATAACACCTAATAATTTATTTGGTATAGATCTTAATATAGCATAAAAAGGTAATAAGTATCATTCAGGAACTATAGCAGGAGGAGTTTGCATAGGGTTAGCCATAACATAGTTTTCACTATCTCCTAATGCATTAGGCATAAAGAATACTAATATACTTAATACTATTATAAATAAGAATATAGTAATTAAATCTTTAAATAAGAAATAAGGAGCAAAAGGTAATCTATCATAATTACCGGAAACACCTAAAGGATTACCTGAACCAGCACTATCGTGAAGTGCTATTAAGTGCATTAATGCAAAAGCAGCTAATACAAAAGGTAATACAAAATGTAAAGCAAAAAATCTATTTAAAGTAGCATTATTAACACTAAATCCACCTCATAAAAATTCAACTATATCTTGTCCTATTCAAGGTATAGCACTCATAAGGTTAGTAATAACTGTTGCACCTCATAGGCTCATTTGACCATATGGTAAAACATAACCCAAGAAACCTGTAACTATCATTAATAAAAATATAACTACACCTAAAACTCAAACTAATGTTCTAGGTGCTCTGTATGATCCATAATATAAACCTCTACCCATATGTAAATAAACTAAAAAGAAGAAAGCTGAAGCTGTGTTACTATGTAAATAACGTATTAATCATCCATTATTAACATCACGCATAATATGTTCTACTGAATTAAAAGCTTCTAATACGCTAGGGTTATAATGCATAGCTAAAGTTACACCTGTAATTATTTGTATAACTAAACAAACAGCCAATAAAGAACCAAAATTTCACAAATAGCTTATATTAGATGGTTGTGGTGAATCAATCATGTATGAATTAACCAATTTTAATAAAGGATGACTCTTGAAAATTCTCATGGTTAAATTAAAATATTGTTTTCTTTTTTTATTCTAGATGTTATAAAGGTAAAAAAAAAAAAAGTACTCTAGTAGTTAAATTAAACTATAAATTAGTTAAGCAACTATTATATCATTTATCTAGGTGTACATTACACACATTACTAAATAACCTTGAAAAAGAAAAGTACAATTAAGTTATAAATATAATTTTTATTATTAAAATAAGATAGACAACCTTAAAAATTTATTTTTAAGGGCGTCAATCAATAAAGGAATATTCGCCTAGTTCCCCTACTTCTCAGGGTACATTAGCTATATGGTGTATAAGACAATTTAATACATAAAGTTTTGCTATTCATTGTAAACGCATACCATTTCCTACACGTATATATGTAGGGTCTAAAGAAGTTATAATATCTTCCAAATAATTTAGTATCATAAATTTATCTAAAGGCTATTATAACTTATGGTTAAACTGTTACTCAGAAGATGTTGGATTTGAACCAACGTAATTTATTCAATTAATTCGTACTCAAGACGAACGTGTTAAACCGGACTCCACCAACCTTCTTTATTAATGATTCCTG
>Ga0073928_10009653_pt1 | contig 11695 bp, 8 predicted proteins | sample PaiPotPPA55metaG_FD_76969 | JGI IMG/M metagenome (GOLD analysis project Ga0073928, IMG submission 76969) | Iron sulfur acid spring bacterial and archeal communities from Banff, Canada, to study Microbial Dark Matter (Phase II) - Paint Pots PPA... ...
CCGCGGCAAGCGCAATCCGCGCGGCGTGAAACGAAAGATGTCGAACTTTCGGATTCGACGACGATCCGAGCCGCTCAATCAGCGCATCACGCCGAAAATTGTTATCAAGTGAACAGTATTGGGGCTAGGCGAGATATTTGGGCAGGCGATGGAGACTGCCTGGAAGAAAGGAGGCGACTCGGGTTCTATCTCGGCGCTCTGTGCCGCACTCATATCACTCCCTCGTCCCGTTCCGTTGGTCGAGTTGGCGCATACCATAGGCGCCGACTTGACGCGAACCACCGATTTATGCGAGGACTTAGGCCGCACAATCATCATGAAGGATGGATGTGTCTCATTCTCGGATGAAGACTTCGAGGACTTCGTCGCGGAGCGTGGAGCGACGGAACAGGAGAGGGTTCGGCAAAGGATTGCGGAGCACCTTTTGGAGAATGCTAGCCGGAACGCGTACGCCGCGCGCCACGTCGTCCAATCACTGATTGCTGCCAATCGAGAAGAGGACGCACTACGCGTGGCAACCGAGGAGCCTGAAGCGACTTTGTTCGCCGACCCGGTCGAGCGGCGCCTATGCCACTTGGAGCGAATGCGGAGCGCACTCCGTGTGTGCCGTCGCGCGGGAAGTCCCGTCGAGAGCATGACCATCTTGCTTGTTGGTGCCGAAGCGCTTCGAACGAGCGACGCGATGGCGAAAGCACTTGCGCAAAATCCGGACTTGTCAGCACGGTACGCTCGGGAGTCACTGGACAGGCTCGTTCTCTCGGATGAGAGATACGTTGAAGCTAATGGTCCTGTCCTCTGCCATTACATGGCTGAGGACGCAAGAAGTCGCTCGTTTGTCCAAGTCGAGCGTTCGCGTCGACTGTTCTTCGCTTGGCAATCCAGGCACGTTGACAATCGTGACTATCGGCAGCATTCGCAGCAGCTGACAACGGTTGACATTGCCGCATTCTGCCGTGCCGAAGCCGCTACAGTGGGAATGGACGCGGTGCTGAGGAGATTCCAGCGCTTTCGACGGCAAAGATACGAGGTGTTCACGGAGTTTGTGGCTCAGATGCTCGGGCAAGGTGATTTCGACACGCTTGAAAGACTACTTTCTGAGCCGCGGCTTCCGACGGAAGCACAAATGTATGTTACCGGTATGCTTGCGAAAGCAAGGGGCAGGATTGATTTGGGTTCGACTTCCGCACTGCTAACCCGACTTCAATCCCGGAAGGCGTTTTCGGCAGCCGGAGTCAAACGTAGCGGGCGAGGTGCGCAGCTTAAGGAGTGTGCTCTAGACCTCTGCGAACATCTCGCGCACTCGAGCGCGAGTACTGATGTCGTACGTTTGGTTCTTAGTGACATCGCGCAGAGTGAAAGACCGCGCTGGAAACACATCGAATTATCGCATCACGCGCGCATCGACGAGTTGCTGCGGGCCGAATGTCTGCTCGCAGAGCTGGACGGTAGGTCATTGACAGCCAGAGATTTGCTCAACATCGAGGGCAAAGAGATGGGTGGCTGGAGCTCGGATAGCGGTGTCTCCTATCAAGACCACCAGAAGCAGACAGACATAGCTGGGTTTTTCTCTGCGTATCTTCCTTACTATCAAGCACGCGCGCGCTACGTCAAGACCGGCGGCCTAGAGCAGCTTGCTGGAACCGCAAAGGCGGAGTGGATGAGCCGTGTCACGTACGCGACGTATTCGGATTCGCGCGGTCACGCACGTGGTATGCATTATCAGTTGGTTGAATCGACGATTTCCCTCGTTGCTCTTGGAGGTGAGCACACCCGAGACCTGTTCGAGGTTGTGACGGAGTTGATAGCGACGAGCCGAGCGACATTTGGTAGTCGCGACGCCGAAGTCCTCCGCCCGTTCACATGGAGGCCCGAGTCACATGGTTGGCTTACCGACTTTGCCAACGAGTGCCAGCTCAAGATATCCGATTTGAGGACCTCTTCCTCGGAGAAGGCGTCGTCGCTTCTGGAACTTTCGAGGCTCCTTCTCGATTGTAGTCCGCATACCTCCGCGAGCTTGTTTAGTGCAGCAGTACTTGTTCTAGAGGATGTCGACGTCAATGAGATGCGCTTGCTCGGAATCTTTGACAGACTTTCAAACGTTGCGTCGAGCGCACTGGAGTCTGCCGAATCTCGTAAAGCGGCATTCGGCTTGGCTTCATTTGGTACTGCAGTCGCGTTTCGCCTTCGGGACTACGAGCACTTCCCTTGGAGTAAGCTTTCGCGCGGGCTAACTTATCTAAACGCGCCTGTGGCGTTGGCTGCTGCGGCACGCTGGGATGACGAAGGACTAGCCAGTATCACCGAGGCGTTACGCGTAGTTCTGACGACCGGTGTCAATGCAGGTTCGATTTGCGCAGAGCATGCAACGGCTTGTAGATACCTTTTCGGTCGCGAAGTCGATGGCCTCGTATCCGCAATTGTGCGGATGACAACGAGGCTTGATGAGGAAACGCGTCTAACGATTCACGAAAGTCTTGCGGAGTGTGAGGCACTCGCCCGCTATCCGAATCCTCGGCTGAAAGTCGATGCTGAGATTTTCAATGGAGTGCCGACCGAAAGGCGCCGTCGGTGGCTTACGTACTTGTCTACTCGATGTGAATTCTCGGAGTCGTTAGGCGCTGCCTCTGACGCCGACACCAGCGAAACCACGAAGGATGATGATGGAGAAAGCGAGAAAATCTCTACCTTCTTGAATAGCCTCGATTGGACCGGGAGCAGCTTTGACACTGCTTCCGAAATCTCTGCTTTCACGCAGCGAGCTTTCACGAAAGCGCGAGAAGAGCACTCGCTTTACTCATTCGACCGCGAAGTGTATGGACGTATTCGGGCGCTAGTGCCGGCGCATCGCTACTGCCAACATTTGTCACAGCTCGCTGAGCTTGTTCTGGCCGACGACAGGAGGTACGACGTCACCGAGGCTTTGGCTGACGGCATAGTCGAATGGTATGCAAGGTCGATGGCAGTTCGCGATTGGAGTACCAACAACTTGCCGAGGATTATATCGGCGAGGCTGCTGGTGTTTATGGTGCCGATGCGTGGTAAGCCCCTGTTGTCGATGCTGCAAGAGACGAGTTGCATTGCCAGCGACAGCTTATATGAAGCTATTCTGGTCGGATTGGCAGAGAACATGGAAGAGTTCGACGCAAACCGTATTTACGACCTAATCGAAGTACTTGCTGGACTGGTCACTGCGGTTGATGTCGGTGTCGTACTTACTCGGTATATCGACCGACTGCAAGCTCGCGTACGTTTGGATGACCGGTTCGAAACCTCGGATATTCCAGAGCGCGTTGAAGAGGCGCTCGCTAGATTGCTGTACGCGTATCTCAGCGACGCCGACCTTGCTGTCAGATGGCGGGCCGCGCATGCTGTACGTAGCCTATTCTGGCTGGAGGCGTCGAGCGTCCTGGACAAACTTGTAGACCGCTATCACATCGTTCACGAAGGGAGCTTTCGAGCTGAAGGAGCCCCTTTCTACTGGCTTGCAGCCCGCCTTTGGCTGACTATAGCGGTATCGCGGGCATGCAATGACAGGCCGGAATACGCGGTTCGCTATGCAAGTTATCTGCTTTCGATTGTAGATGAAGAGGAATTCCCGCATTTGCTCATCCGGGTGTTCGCTAAACGGGGCGTGATGGTGCTGGCGAACGCCGGTTTGCTGAGACTGACGGCGAACCAGCTGAGGAGCCTTTCCAAGGTGGATAGTTCGCATCTACGAAAGAAGCGACGACCACGAGAGTTGGACCGCGAGGACGCCGCGATGCGGGGGGGCGATGAACGCCGCTTTCATTTTGATTCATTGGACACGCTTCGATACTGGTATCCGGGTATGGCACAGATATTCGCAGACGTGTCACTCAAAGGATTTACCGACGAATCGGAGCGATGGATTGTTGACCGCTGGAGCATAACGTCCAATCCGTGGAAATGGGACGAGGAGGCCAGAAAGGACAAATTCAAGCATAACCCGTACGCGATGCAACATAGTCATGGCGAGCTGCCACGAGTGGAGCGCTTTCACACACATCTGGAGTGGCACGCGATGTGGTGCGCTACTGGTGAACTGCTGAAGTCTCATCCATTCGCCAAAAGCGAGTACGACGATGACACTCTGAACGAGCGACTTAGCGGTGCAACCACAGTGGCTCCAACAGTATGGCAATCCGACCTGCGAAGCCCGAAGCCTTTGGAAAAGAGACTCTGGTTAGCAGAGAAAGTGGGGGCAAAGTGGGTTCGCGAACCCTCGGTATGTGAGGTTGTGGAGCTTCTTGGTTTGATGGATGCTCGTGGGTACTGTGTCGTCTACGGCGACTACGACTGTTACTGGTCCAACTTTCACGAGACAGTGCGTGTGACGTCCTGTCTGGTCAGCCCTAGGACAGCACCTGCGTTGTTGCGCGCGCTCCAATCATCGGCGGATATCCACGGACATTACCTGCCGCATGCCGGCGATGACGAAGGAATCGACGTTCCACCGTTCACGCTTAAGGGATGGCTCACGCAGTCAGAAGGGAAATCTGGGCTCGATTCGAAGGATGACCTCGGTGGGGATATATCACCGAGGGTCATGCAGCCAGGAGATGCCGTGGTCAAGGCATTGGGCCTGGTGCCAAGCGGAAACTTCATTTTCGGATGGGAGCACAAGGCGACTTCGGAACTCGTCTTCTACTCGGAGCAGTGGGGCGACGAAATTTCGGACCGACGATACCGGGAAGATACCGACTACGTTCGTTCTAAAGGTGAGCGCTTGCACTGCAAGCTTCATGGGGTTCAACGTGTGCTAGAGAAAGAACAATGCGACTTGCTTATCAAGGTCAAAACATACAGGAAGGAATATGAAGAGCACCGATACAGCGAAAGCGACAAAGGGGAAAGTGCGTACTTCAACCGGTACATCCTCCTCACGCGCCACGGAGATATCAGCGATGCCGCAGGAACCGTTGGAACTTGGAAAGTTTCTGGTTAGCGAAATCACGGACCACGGCGGCGGCGACACACTAACAATTTGGTTGATGCACTACATCGCCGAAATGATTGCTACGGCTGAGAAAGAAGGGAACTCCCTCCCCGGGCGGTCGGCGAAAAAGGAAGCGGGTGAGACGATATTGAAACTTTGGGAACACCGCGCGACCCTGTCAGGGCGCGCGAATCCCATGAAGGAGTATGTGGGAGCATTGCGCCTATTACATTCCCTGCGGAGGGAAGGCTATTTCGTTTTTGGAGGTTTGGATACGGACGGCGACCCGATTGATGCGTTTCGAAGGGGAGCCGCAACGTTGCTTAGTTCGCTGTTGGTTTTGTTGTTGCCGAACCGAGAAAGCGGGGAGGACGTTGCCGTGCGTAGTCTCAGCGAAGTCGAGAAGAAAATTATGCGTGAGCTGCACGTTATCAAAATTCGGCGCGTCGCGAAAATTGCTGAAGTCGACGAGCAGGAGGACCCTCGTGAGGTGTTGAAACGTGACATTCTCGAAGACATTGCACGGGTGCGAAAGTCACTTGACGCGATAGAAGCTAACTTAGCCTTGGGGACCAATTTGGAGCTGAGAGATTCATCTTAGCGAACCCGAGCGAGTAGCGCTAAGGGCAGTGGCACTTCGCAGTTGAACTGCGCTCAAACTCCGCGCCCTATATCCATTTGCACCGGGCGATTGGCGAGACATGCCAAAGGCAATACCGTGTCCCGTGCGTTATTCGCGATTTCGGACGCGGCCGTCCGATGTCATTGAAACCTTCGCGACTTGATGGCGCAGCGCGGCTCGACGAATGCGGACATTGATGCGCGCACTCAGGTGGATAGAAACGTGGACGGAAAGGCGGAACCCTAACAGTTTTGAAGGGCACCGCTGCGGTCACATATCTTGACCCGAAGGGCCCCGAAGATTTCTGACGCCAATTTTGTTCGACTTCGGCGAGCAATGGACCGGGTGGCTTGCGCGCAAAGTTTGCTGGAAACAATGAGCGAGATTGCCGGCAAGACAGCAGATGCAGCCGGAACATCGCCAACTGTAAGCGAGGCCGAACGCAACGTGGGAACAATCGCAGCGGCGATGCGGGAGACGGTGGAATTGCTGGCAAGGGGGTGGCCGGAAGACTATCCGGCTGGGGCTGTGGAGTCCGTTAAACTCAGGCTATATACAGGCTTCTGCTGCAATTGCATTGTTCACAAAACCGATGAATGCAAACCTTCCAAGGTTTTCCACCGCCACCGTTACGCTCGGCGCGCAGCTGAAGGCGCGAGCCGCGTTGCTCGCCTTGTTCGTAGGCTCCATGTGGGCAGTGTTTTTCCTGTCCGCAGCATTCCCGTTCCTACATCTGAGCCGTCACGGCGTGGTGCCACGCACGGTGAGTGGGTTGCAAGGCCTTCTGTTCGCCCCGTGGCTGCATGCCAGCCTTGCTCACATCATGGCCAATACGGGTGGTCTGCTGATTCTCGGATGGCTCTGCATGTGGCCGCGCGTCGCCAACTTCTGGCAAGCGACAATCGGCGCCATGCTAGGGGCTGGTCTGTGCGCATGGCTCTTTGGCGCAAGCTACTCGGTGCACATCGGCGCAAGCGGCCTGGTATTTGGTTACGCGGGCTATCTCGTTGCGCGCGGCTTTTACACCCGTAACTTCCTCGCGATGCTCGTTGCGCTGTTTGTTGCCGGCAGCTACGGGCTGAGCATGCTCCTCGGCGCCTTGCCGCTTTATCCGGGCGTTTCGTGGCAGAGCCACCTTGGTGGCGCGCTCGGAGGCATTATTGCCGCGCGACTGTCGGTGGGCCGCCGGGCGCGACTGCGGCGGTAGGTGACGCGACGTTGGGCGTCTCGGCGATGCGCGCCTTTGACGCCGAAGCGCTTCGGGCTACGTTGAAGAAGGGGAAATTTTCTTCGTTGAATCCCGAAGCCATCTGAGCCTTTTGTTTTCAAGCCCTGCCGTCGCGCAGGGCTTCTCAGTTTCAGAAGTTTCCTTCCCTAACCCTCTTGATGCCAGCGACCACCAGCTTTTTCAGCAGTGGCGCGTTGTCCGCCAGTGGCTTTTCGCCTTTCTTTACGCCGAGGGCTACTACGCTGTCCACTTCCCGAAGCTTGCTTGGCGCAAGAACGCACGGCTCGTCTTCGTCATACAACTCGAACCAGGGCAGCCCCGCCTCAGCGTAGTCTGCTGCCGTAGGTACGTTCCCCGGCGGGAGTTGCCCGGTGACTGTCTGGTACTGGGCGCTGTTGAGCAGGTGCACGAAGCAGCGCGAGCTATGCTCCTGGTCCCATTTTTCATACCCGAACGGGTCCTCGTAGATTTTCTGCTTCATCAGCCCGCCGGCAGCCAGTCCCTTGCTCCAGTCGGTTGCCCGTTGAGTGGAATACTGGATGTCCGGGGTGACGTATGGCTTAGGCGGCCGATAGTGCTCCGCCTTCAGCGGCATGGCGATTATCTGCAAGCCGCCGTGTTTTTCTTCGCCCGTCAATTGGGCCTCGACCGTATAACCTGCGCCAAGAGGCATGGCCACAAATTGACGGACCACACCTAGGCCGACGTTGAATCCGTCGAGCCAAGGTTGGGTAGGCACCGTTACGTAGTCTTGTTCGGTTGTGCCGTTGTACCCGGCGCGCCCTGCCTGCAGACGAGGGTCCCAGGGTTGGCCGGACACCGCATTGACTTTGCCGGCTGCAATCTTGACTGCAAAGGGGTAGTCAGATTCAAAGCGAATCCACATCGCTTCGGCTTGGGCCATCGGCAAGAAAGCGCCTCCATGCTCCACCCATTGCGTCGGAACCTTGTGAGCGTAATCGTCTACGTGTGACAGGGGAAAGCGCCCTAATCCCGGGGGAAGAGGATATTCACGGTTGTCGTCAGGCAGTCGAAGTGTGCGTTGGAACTCAATTTTGCAGACCGCGTCGGGATGGACTTCCGGGAACTGGAAAACCAGCTTGTCATTCTGGACGGTAAGCATGTGGTCAAAACTCCCTGTTGTCGTAGTTGAAGGGCCTACTATTGGCCGTCGCGAACTTCTCGCACCAGCCTGAGAATTGCGTTATCAGGAGCATCGCGCAGCTCACGAATCAACTCCGCGAAAAGCCTCGGACGCGCGCTGACGACCTGCTGCAACCGCGGGGATACCCTTCCGGCGAGCAACATCAACGTATCGAGGTCTTCACCGAGCACATCTGCCAGTCGTCTGATGGTTTGGTCGCTCGGCGGTGGAACCAGCCCCCGTTCGACCTTGGACAAATAAGACGCTTCGATTTCGAGATGTCTCGCGACCCCGCGCAACGAAAATGTGGGTGCGCGACTTGGCGAGCTTCTCGAAGAAAGCGCTTCACGCCTTTCTCGTATATACGAGCCAAATTCCATCGCAGCTGCCGCCTGTGTACTAGGTATGACACACCTAGCGTATTCAAATTCTTAGCGTCTTTATGTGCGGCAACAGACACTTCCGCGCTCTGGCCGGAAGGCACGACGGGCGCCGTCGCTCATAGGGTGGGCTAACTATATGCAGGCGGTCAACGCGCGCCAGCCGCAGACAGTCCACCTGACCAGTTCGAGCGTCCACTGTACTTCGACAAGCTTGGGGAACACGGTCAACACGAACTGCAACTAGGCGGCGTGCGGGCGACCCACAGACTACCGAAGGTCCGAATCTACGCTGTGGTCGGCCTCGATACGACCTTCGCATTATTAGCGTCCCTAGGGTCCGAGGCCGGCGCCGTGCCATGATGGCAGCTGGAAAAGACTCAAGACGGTCAAGCCTCGCACGGTTCAACTTCTCGCTACCGTTGCCCTAAAGGTTAGTACCTCGCCTGCCGTTATTTCGACATTGGAACGAGGCCGTTCGGCGAGGCACAAGAGATGGAACTGGAATATAACGCTGAGGTTGGAAGGGAACTGGGTTGGGACTTGGCTCGTTACGGGTGGGACCCTCGAGATGACGCGAATGACGACGTGTTGGATGGTCACAAGGCGGGTATGGCTCACTTCGGTCGGGCGCAGCGCGTTCCTGACCGTTTTGAGAGGAAGTGGCTGCAACTGAGGCAGAACGCACTGCGACGTGGCAGGGTGGTACAGCGAGAGGTCACGCCTGCGTTCATTGAGTTCATTGACCATCCGATTTGCCCGGTGACACTTGTTCACATGACGCACGGCTTGAGGGCAGACACCGACTGGTCCATTGACCGAGTCAATAACGGCGGCGCATATGCAGAAGGCAACTTGGCCGTTATCAGTACGCTTGCGAACAAGGCGAAAGCAGCCAGAAATTTCGAAGTCGTAAAGCTGATTGCGTCTGAGACCCCTGACCACGAAGTCGTCGACGGCTTAACCGGCCGTCAATGGGGACGACTAGCATCAATGATGGTTGGTGCGTGCGCCTCGCCGACTGACGAGATTGCTATGAGCTTCCCTTTGCTGACACGGCTCAACGCGGGGGGCGTTGCTCCCGAATTCCAGGTTTTGCAATCACTCGTGTACCGGGTGACTCATAAGGCATCGATACGCTCGCAATTCGTGAAACGGTTCAACCGACTGCAACCTGACAAGGCAAAGGCTGCATTGCTGGAAGTTGCCGCCGACCGGTTATCGTCTCTGGTGAAGACCGTCGACTACATATTCGACGCGTCCGCCGACGCAAGATTCATGGACCTTCTCTTGAAGTGGCATCTCGCGGTCCCCCACTCAAAACGGGATGACTACATCCGGTTGCTCAGTCGCATCGATAATGCAGAGGAAGTCGGAGGCGAAATGTTGGGCAAGTGGGCGCTCAAGTCGAACGGGTATTTCACAGACGTTGAGCATTAAGATTGGGTCATCGCGAAGCGCGACAGACCCGCCCCTTGTTTCGGTAGTAACAGCCGCAGAATCGCTCTTGTCGACGTTGAATTGTTCAAAATAGCAAATAGCATAGCTCCGCGATACTTCATTTTCGCGGTGCTGCAGCGAAGAAGTCTGTCAAAAACGTGGAGGTACCAGCGATGAATGCGTCTCCCAAGGCCTAGAAAGCTGCAATGAAAAAGACCGACGGCACGCGAGCTAACCTCACGTCGGGCTTCCGGGTTACGCCAGAGCTTGCATTCAATGAGAACCAGCTTTCCCGTGGGCGAGACGCCCAGCAAATCCAAGAAGACGCTCGACGTTCCAAAACGCAGTGGAAGCTCACGGCATAGTGGGACGAACGCCTCGCCATGCCCGAACATTTCGGTCATCGGCAGCAGTTTCGGGCTTGTGAAAAGACGTTCCTGAAGCCAGCGCTCGTTGTGCCCATCGGTGCTCGAGAGCGCCGTTCGCTCGAACGAAAAAAATTGTCGAGCGCGTCTGCATCGCTTAAGTATGCGGTCATCTCTTTATGAATTCAGTTTGGCTTTTTCGCCGAGATTCGGGTAATGGTGCCGCTCAATGCATCCGTGTGTACCGTACAGTTACGCGCTTTTATGCAATTGAACGGGGTATCCGGCGGCAATAGCCTTAACTACCGAAGGCGGCGTAACCAAGCGCACTTCAGACTCGAATTCGTCGACACGCTGTTCAGCCCCATAACCCTCCGGAGCCCAAAGTCGCAACGAGGAGCCGGACCAGAGATGGATGTCGTTGTTCCAATGCACCATTACGCCGGGAGGTAGGTCAGCGAGGCGACTCATCCAGGCACCATCGGCTAGATGATTCGTCCGCTCCGCGTGCAGCAACTTATCCATCTCGCAAGTTGGTATATCGGGCGGTATTCCATTCGCCTTTGTCCACATCGACTTGAACGCCGAATAGCTCGGCTTGCGACACATGCCGCACGGTCGGTGCCCTGCTGCCAACGCGGTAGCCTCATCGAGAAAGAAAAGCTCCGTGTACCGGCCCGGCTGCATCAACGGTTTGAGCATACTGATGAACCGGACGTCTCGCCGATGACAATTCGTTTCGGGACTTGTCACCCCAGTAGACCGTGCCGCCCTGAACAAACTGTGAATCGACTCTGAGTCTGAAAAACATTCGAACGCCCTCCGACGAAGGGCGTTTTTATATCAAGCGAAACCTTTCCCCACATTCTTAACGCAGGTGAACTCGAATTCGCCGCGTCGACGCGGATGCCTGCATCGGCCGATTCCACCGCGACCTACCGTGCGCTTGAGAACCTACTAAGGTGCGCGCCATGACCGCCGATGTCATCCTTCCGCGTGCTCGCTCACAAGCCGCCAATAGTCGGGCGCAAGCGTTTGACCCGACTCGGCTATAAAATTTGTGCAAAATCAATCAGTTACGGGTTTTTTGTAGGCCGGATTTGTTTGCAAACGTCATTTCGTCGGGCCAGATTTAATTGCGAGGATTTCGGCTAAGCCTTTGATTCATAAAGAATTCAGTCTTCGGGGTCTACACTTGAGGTCGCGAAAGTCCTGCATTGTAAAAATTTCAACGAAGTTCCGACGGTGGTGGCGTAACGTAAGAGGCGCTGCGCGCTTCCGCAGCGGTGGCCCGCCAGGCAACAGATTCGTGACCGCAGGCCAGTTTGATTTACGAATACTGCGAACTGAGATGCCGCGTCAGGCCAGTTTCAATTACGAGAAAACGCCAGGACAGGTTTATTTGCGAGCGGACAGGTTTCGTTTGCGAGGAACCAGCGTTTGTCCCTATCGCAAATCCCCCGCACTCACTTCAATAATGTAATCCATTACATTCGCGGGCAGCGAGTTGAAACAAATGACAGATTCGTTTCGCACCGCCGATGAAATCTCGATCTCCG
>Ga0073928_10009654_pt1 | contig 11695 bp, 10 predicted proteins | sample PaiPotPPA55metaG_FD_76969 | JGI IMG/M metagenome (GOLD analysis project Ga0073928, IMG submission 76969) | Iron sulfur acid spring bacterial and archeal communities from Banff, Canada, to study Microbial Dark Matter (Phase II) - Paint Pots PPA... ...
CGTCGAGCAGCAGCGCGTCGTCGCCGAAACCGAAGACGTCCGGGGACTCGAAGTCCCCGGCAGCGGGTGTTTCCACAGACGGCGCCGCGATCTCCGGCGCTACCAACTGATAGCGTTCGACCCGAAGATGGACGCCCTTGACGACCCTGCCCACTTAAAGGCGCTCCGGCCCTGCCTGCGCGCCCCCCATCGCTGCGCGATGGGGCCCCCAGACCATGGCGCGCTTCGGTATTTCGATGACGCCGCGACTCCCCGGGGGCGCGCCCTGCATCGCTATTTCCATTAGACGATCCGGTCTTCTTTGCCGCCGCGGGCGATCACGATCTGACCGTTCTCCTCGAGCGTGCGGATGACGTCGACGATGTTCTGCTGCGCCTTGCCCACTTCGCGCACGCGAACCGGGCCCAGGACTTCGATGTCCTCGCGGAGCGTCGTCGCCGCGCGCGTCGACATGTTCTTGAAGATGCGGTGGAGGAGCTCGTCGTTGGCGGTCTTGAGCGCGAGCGCGAGATCCTTGCCGTCGACTTCCTTGAGCACGCGCTGGATCGCGCGGTCGTCGAGGTTGATGATGTCCTCGAAGACGAACAGCAGCTTCTTGACTTCCTCGGCGACCGCGGGGTCGCGCTTGGTGAGACCGTCGAGAATGTTCTTCTCGGTCTCGCGGTCGACGAAGCCCATGACGGTCGCGAGCGTCCCGACGCCGCCGCCTTTGGTGAAGTCGGAGCCGCTGACCATGAGCCGGCGGCCGAGCAATTCGTCGAGCTGTTCCAAGATCTCCGGCGCGGTCTTCTGCAGGATCGCGATCCGCATCGCGACCTCGCCCTGCAGCTCGGGTTCGAGCTGCGAGAGCACGCCGCCGGCTTGATCGGGCGACATGTAGACGAGGATCAGCGCGATCGTCTGCGGGTGCTCTTCCTTGATGAACTCGAGCAGCTGTGCCGGCTCGGTCTTCTTCACCAGCTCGAGCGGGTTGCCGTGCTTGAGCGCCGCGAAGAGCCGGTTCGTCATGTCGTCGGCTTGGCCGGCGCCGAACGAGCGCTCCAGAATCTCCTTGGCGTATTCGATCCCGCCCTCGTTGATGTACTTGAGGGCGATCGCGCGCTGGTACGCTTCCTGGATGACCGCGTCGCGCTTCTCGATCGGGACGGTCGAGATCTTCGCGATCTCGAGCACGACGCGCTCGACCTCGTCCTGCCGCAGGAACTTGAAGATCGACGCGGCCAGCTCGAGCCCGATCGTGATCATCAGGATCGCGGCCTTCTCCGGCCCGGTCATGTCGGGGACCGCCGGCGGCGCGTAGCTGTCCATGAACGACGACCCCATCGGATCGTCCCCAAGCGTGAGAATCGGCTTATCGTGAATCATTTTAACGGCGCTCCGCCCAAGGCTCCGCGCCCCCCACTTCGTGGGGCCCCCACACCTCACGCGCGCTCGCGATAACGGTCATGTCGGCATTCCCCGTGGGCGCGCTAAACAACGTAGTCCTCACTCCGCCAACCACAACTTCACAAGCTTGGCGATGTTGTCTGGGTTTTCTTGAGCGACGGCGGTCACGTATTCGATCATCTGCTCGCGGGTGAGATCGGCGGCCGACCGGATCGGCGCGGCGATCGCGGGCGTTCCGTCGAGCATCGGATGCTCTTCGAACGAGGGCAGCTCTTCGGCGAGCGTGGAGTCGAAGGTCGGCAGCTCGGAACTCGGCTTGAAGGTCCGGCGCCGCAGCATTCCCAGGCCGAACCCCGCGCCGACGACCGCCAAGATCACGATCAGCGCGACGAACGGTACCGTCGGGATTCCGAACATGGTCGTCGTCGTCGTCGCGCCGCGGCCGCCGAGGGCGAGCGCGTCCGGCGCGAACGGGATCGCCTCGACCGAGATCTGATCGCCGCGCGCCGGATCGATCCCGGCGGCGGCCGAGATCGTGTTGCGAATCTTTTGGACGTCGGCGGCGGCGACGACGTACGCCGGCGCGGTGGCGCCCGGCGCCGCGAGCGAGGTCGCGGCCGGCACGTTCACCAGCACGGCGACCGAGAGGCGCGTCACCTTACCCGGGGCGTTGACGTGTTTCGAGGTCTGCTCGCCGACCTGGTAGTTGCGCGTCGCCTCGCTGCCGGTGTACTTCGTGTTGCCCTGCTGGTTCTGCGTCCCCTGATAGGTCGGCACGACGTTGGTCGTCGTCCCGGGGACGCCGATCGCGCCGCGCGGCACCGCACCGTTGCCGGTGAGCGACTCACGCTTCGTCTTCTCCGAGAGCACCGACCCTTGCGGGGCGAAGGTCTTCGTCTCGGTCGAGCTCGCGTCAAAGTCCATCAGGCTCGCGACGCGCACGGCCGAGCGGTGCGAGCCGATCGTCGTGTCGAGCAGACCCTGGAGCGACTGCTGCAGGTCGGACTCGAACCTCTCTTTGGCGACCATCTGGTCTTGGGTCAGCTTCAGCGCGCTCGATGCATCGCCGACCGTCCCGGCTTCATCGATCGCCGACGGACGCAGCACGGTGCCGTTCTGGTCGACGATCGTGACGTTCTCGGGCTTGAGCCCCTCGACGGCGCCGGCGACGAGCTGGGTGATCCCGCGAACCTCTTGCGCGGAGAGCTGCATCCCGGACTTCGTTTGAATCGCGACCGAGGCGGTCGTCGGCTGCTGGGTGCTCGAGTAGAGCGACGCTTGGGGTGAGGCGATGTGGACGCGCGCCGACTGGACCGGGGTGAGCCCCGAGATCGTGCGCTGTAGCTCACCCTCGGTGGCGCGCGTCTTCGCGATCTTCTCTTGGAAGTCGGTCATCCCGAGGCTGGTGCGGTCGAACAACTCGTAGCCGGTCCCGCCGCCCGCTTTGACGATCCCCGCACCGGCGAGCTGGACCCGCTGCTCGTACACGCTCTCGTGCGGGATGAGGATCGTCGCGCCGCCGTCGCTGAGACGGTGCGGGATCTTCTCGGCGTCGAGCTTCTGGATGACGGCGCTCGCCTCGTCGGGCTGCAAATTCGAGAACAGCACCGCGTACTCCGGGCCACGGAAGCGGAAGGCCGTGAAGAAGACCAGGGCCAGCACCAACGTCAAACCGATCGCGCCATAGACGATGCGATTGGTTCCGGTCTGCGCGCTCCACCAGTCCCGGATTCGGACCGGATACGACGCGACAGACGTGGTCAGACGCTCCATTGCCACCTTCGCGGAGTGAAAGAGATCGCTCCGTGGATAAGCCGACCATGGCCTGTGCCCACCAAGCATCCATGCCCGGTGCTGTGGATACTATCGGCCGGGCATCGACTGTTTTTTATGGCGATCTGCTGAGCAGGCAACCGTTCGACACGCCCTTCGACAGGCTCAGTGTGACAATCGGCTGACATTTTGCGCCCGCGCACAGGCGCGAAGCGGTCAAACCGCGAGTGCGGAACGCTCCGGTCCGACCGACGCGGCGAGCACCGGAACGCCGGTGACGCCCGCGAGCCGGTCGAGAAACGAGCGCGCCGCCGCCGGAAGATCGGCGATGCGGCGGACCCCGCGAATCTCTTCCGTCCAGCCGGGATGCTCCTCGACCTCCGCTTGCAGGCCGGGATCGGCGAGCGCCTCGACGCCGCACGGCGTGCCGTCGGCGCGGCGGTATCCGGTGACGATCCCGAGCCGCTCGAAGCCGGAGAGCACGTCGAGCTTGGTGATCGCCAGGCCGTCCAAGCCGTTCAGTTCGGCAGCGTACCGGGCGGCGACCGCGTCGTACCAGCCGCAGCGCCGCGCCCGTCCGGTGGTGACGCCGAACTCACGGCCTTGGGCGCGCAGCCGTTCGCCGCGCTCGTCGGTGAGCTCGGACGGGAACGGACCGCCGCCGACGCGCGTGCAGTAGGCCTTGGCGACGCCGAGCACGCGGCCGACCGTCGTCGGACCGATGCCCAAGCCGATGCAGGCGCCGCCGGCGAGGGTGTGCGAGCTGGTGACGTACGGATAGGTGCCGTAGGTGACGTCGAGCATCGTCCCCTGCGCGCCCTCGGCGAGGATCCGCTCTCCGCGCGCCATCGCTCGGTGGAGCAGCGCGACGTCGTCGACGACGTGCGGCGCGATCCGCGCCGCGAGCGCGAGCGCCTCGCCGACCAGATCTTCCTCGCGCGGCACGTCGCCGGCACCGGCGAACTGCGGCGCCTTTGCGAGCAGCGCGTGGCGGATCTTGCTCGCGAGCGTCTCGGGCTTGGCGAGATCGCCGAAGGTGATCCCCAGCCGCCCGACCCGGTCGACGTACGCCGGCCCGATCCCGCGGCCGGTGGTGCCGATCGCCGCGCCGCCGCGCTGCTGCTCCAGCCAACGGTCGAGCGCGGCGTGATACGGAAACACGATGTGCGCGCGCGCCGAGACGAGGACGCGCGAAACGTCGACGCCGAGTTTGGCTAGCGTGTCGAGCTCGTCGGCCAAGCCGCGCAGCGAGACGACGGTCCCGGCGCCGATCAGCAGCGTCGTGCGCTCGACCAGCACGCCCGAAGGGACGATGTGGAGCGCGAGCTTCGTGTCGCCGACCTCGATCGAGTGGCCGGCGTTGTCGCCGCCGCCGAACCGCGCGACGATGCTGTAGTCGCGCGCCAGCAGGTCGACGATGCGGCCCTTCCCCTCGTCTCCCCACTGGATCCCCACCGCGATGTCGACCGGGCGGCGAGGATCCGGCGGCGCCGGGAAGATGCTCAAAGATCTAGTCTCCGCGGAAATCGAGGTCCGTCGTGCTTCCGACCGGGAGGGGCGGAACGCCTTCGAACTCGGTCATCACGTACTCGCTGAAGAGTGCGTTCGGCCAGCCGAAGTCGGCCCGGGTGAACTTCGAGGGGTCGTCGGGATTGAACGACTCGTGGAGCAGGTGGTCGCCCGGATCTGAAGCGAGCAACTGTCCCAGCACGTCCTTCCGCTCGGCGTCGCTCGACGCGGTGAACCCCTGCATCAACATCGCGATCGGCCAGACCCAATTGTCCGTCGTGTGCGGCGAACCGATCCCGCGCGCATACTTCCCGACGTAATACGTCGCGTTGTCCTTGGAGAGCAAGTACTTCCGCGTATTGCGGTAGACGAACGAGTTCGGCTTCGTGTACCCGATGTACGGCGCCGAGAGGAGCGACGGCACGTTGGCGTCGTCGATCAACAGGCCATGGCCGAGACCGTCGACTTCATAGGCGTAGATGTAGCCGTAGTTCGGCGTGAACTGGACGCCCCACGTCTGGATCCCGTTTTGCACTTCGTTGCGCAGCGCTCGCGCGCGCTCCGCCTTGATCGTGTTGTGGTAGACGTTGCGCTCGATCTCCTCGAGCTGTCCCAGCGCGACGACCGCCATCATCTCCGAGGGGATGAGGTAGTTGTACGTGCAGGCGTCGTCGGAGGGCCGAAACCCGCTCCAGATCATCCCGGTATACGCGACGGGATTCCCTTTGCCGCCATCCGCCATCTCTTTGTGGGAGTACTTCGAGTTACGCGGATGGTCTTGTTCCCGCTCCATCGTGAGCAGCGCGCTGTCGAACCCGAGCGAGAGATCGCCGGTGAAGATCGAGGCGTCGCCGGTCTGCTTCCAATAGGTCCAGGCGAGTGTGATCGGATACGCCAGCGAATCGAGCTCGAACTTTTCCTCCCATTTCCGGTAATCGAGCGTGAACGCGTTCGCATACGGGTCGAGCTGCAGGTACTTGCCCATCCGCGCGATCGTACCGCGGAGTAAACTTGCAATCTGCGGATCAGTCTTCGCGAAGAACAGATACGGACGGACCTGGACGCTGGCGTCGCGCAGCCACTCGGCTGGGATGTCGCCGGTCTTCACGTACGTCGTCCCGTCGGAGGCGAGCGTGATCTGCTGGCCGTTGTGCAACAGCGCCGCCCGGTACATCTGCTGCAGCTTCGGATCCCCGACGGTATAGCCGGCGGCGGCTTTGGAAACGGCGTCGAGCTCGAGCGCCGCGGCGGGCAGCGGCGCGAGCAACGCAAGAGCCGCGAGCGTGCATAGCAGCGCACGAACGGTCGGGAATCGCATCGTCACGCCGACCATACCATACCGCACCCGCGCTTTCCTAGGCATACCTCGCCCTGTCCCCCTGACTCATTGCAAGTCGGCGAGGACGTCGCCCAGGTCGGTCCCGGCCCGCTCGCGCAGCAGCCGGTAGATCAGCGATGCTGGGAACCCCAGGCGTTCGAGCTTTTGCGCGGCCGACTGATAGGAGACGTCGGGCTGCGCCCGGCGGATCCGGTCGTACGCGGCGCCGATCCGCGATGACTCGGGACGATCGGCCGAGGCGACGCGCTCGCGCGCGGCGTCGCGGTCGATCCCGCGCTTCACGAGCTCCGCGACGAGCCGGGCGTCACCGACCGGCGCGCGCTTCGTCTCGACGTAAAGCGTCGCGAAGAGATCGTCGTCGAGCAAGCCGTCCCGCTTGCACGACGCGACCGCCGCGGCGATCCTCTCGTCGTCGAAACCCTTGCGCTCGAGTTTCGCGAACAGCTGCGCCTCGGTGAGACGGCGCGCCGCAAGCATGCGGAGCGCCGTCACCCGTGCAGATGCGGGCATCGTGGCTGACCCTTCGACGAGCTCAGGGTGACAGAGAGTCAGGATGACGGCTAGGACTCGTCCTTCGTCGCGGCGACGGCGACTTTCGTGAGGCCGTTCGGGGCGACCGTTGCCTTGAGAGCTTCGCGGATCTTGGTCGCGATCTCGTCGGCGACGTCGGTGTGCTCCTCGAGGAACGCCTTCGCGTTCTCGCGGCCTTGGCCGATGCGCTGCTCGCCGTAGGTGTACCACGAGCCCGACTTTCCGACGATGTTCCGTTCGAGCGCGACGTCGATGATCGAACCCATCTTCGAGATCCCCTTGCCGTAGGTGATGTCGAACTCGGCCATGCGGAACGGCGGTGCGACCTTGTTCTTCACCACCTTCACGCGCGTGCGCGAGCCGACGACATCTTGCCCGATCTTGATCTGTTCGAGCTTGCGCACGTCGAGCCGGACCGAGGCGTAGAACTTCAGCGCGCGGCCGCCCGAAGTCGTTTCGGGGCTGCCGAACATGACGCCGACCTTCTCGCGCAGCTGGTTGATGAAGATCATCACGCACTTCGAGCGGGAGATCGCCGAGGTCAGCTTGCGCAGCGCCTGCGACATCAGCCGCGCCTGCAGGCCGACGTGGGTATCGCCCATGTCGCCTTCGAGCTCGGCTTTGGTGACGAGCGCGGCGACCGAGTCGACGACGACGACGTCGACCGCATTCGAACGGACGAGCATTTCGGCGATGTCGAGCGCCTGTTCGCCGGCGTCGGGCTGCGAAACCAGGAGGTTGTCGAGATCGATCCCGAGCGCTTGCGCGTAGGTAGGATCGAGCGCGTGCTCGACGTCGACGAACGCGGCGGTGCCGCCGGCCTTCTGCGCCTCGGCGATGACGTGCAGCGCGAGCGTCGTCTTTCCGCTCGACTCGGGACCGTAGATCTCGATGACGCGTCCGCGCGGCAGTCCGCCGACGCCGAGCGCGAGGTCGAGGGCGATCGATCCCGTCGAGATGACGTCGTACGCCATCCGGTCGGAGAACTCGCCCATCTTCATGATGGAGCCCTTGCCGAACTGACGCTCGATCTGGGCGAGCGCGTTCGAGAGGGCTAGTGCTTTTTCGTCGGCCATGATGCTCCGTGCGGCAGAATGCTGTCGGTGTTGTGTTCCGACGGTACCGCGCCGTTGTGCCAGATGCGTGGCAGAGTGCGAAGCCGTCGCCGGTCATTCCCACGCTGCCCCCGCGCCGGCAACCCTTCGACAAGCTCAGGGTGACACGGTCCATTAGCCCACCACTTCTGAGCAGCCGACCATCGAACCTCTGTTCGATTGCCGATATTCTAAGGTCTTTACTTATTTAAGGAGATCGCATAATATGAGCGCGTGCACGGCTTCGCGGCGCTCGGCGACCCGACCCGGCGACGCATCGTCGAGATGCTCGCCACGCGGGAGCTCCCGGCCGGCGAGATCGCGCGCCGCTTCGATATGACGGCGCCGGCCGTCTCGCAGCACCTGCGGCTGCTCCGCGACGCGGGCCTCGTCCACGTCCGCCGCGACGCGCAGCGCCGCATCTACGCGCTCGACCCCAGCGGGCTCGCCGAGCTCGACGCCTGGCTCGCGCGCTTCCGCCGCTTCTGGTCCGGCCGGCTCGACGCGCTGGAAGCGCAGCTCAATCGCCCCGCGGAGTAAAGGAACATCAGCATGAGCGACGAGACGACCGCTCCGGATTTCGGCACCCTACTCGACGCGCACACGCTGCGGTTCGAACGCGATCTTCCCGGCCCGATCCAGCGCGTGTGGGAATACCTGACGGTGTCCGACCTCCGCGCGACCTGGCTTTATCCCGGCGAGGTGCCGCGCGAGGTCGGCGGCGAGTTCACCAAGACGTGGGAGGGCGAGGACGGCGAGCCTGCCGGCGGGTTGACGCTGCGTACGCGTATCTACGATCCGCCGAACGTTCTCGAGTACGACTGGATCGAGCTGGGCGCGCCCGGCGCGGCGATCCGCGACTCGTACATTCGCTTCGAACTCACCGCGAGCGGCGACCGCGTGCATCTCACCTTCACCCAATACGCGCTTCCCGTCGACGACTACACGACGATCGGCGCGGGCTGGCACGCGCACCTCGACACGCTGGTCGCCCAGGTCGCCGGCCAGGGAGGTCCCGACGCCTTCACGCGCTACGCGGAGATCGCCCCGCGCTACGAAGATCTCGCGCGCGAAGCACCGTAGCGCGACTGGTCGCGCAAGACCTTACTGAACCTTCTTCAGCTCTGCGTTGGCGAGCGGGGCGCTGAGCGGCAGATACTTCCCGTCTTTTTCGACGAGCTCTTGGCCTTCGCGGCTGAGTGCGAACCGGATGAACTCGCGCACCTTCGGATCCATCTTCGTGCCGGGCTTGACACTTACCCAGAAGGCTTGGCCGCCCACGAGCGGATAGCTGCGGTTCTGCAGATTCTCGATCGTGTAGTCGACGTACGGTCCCTTCTCGGACTGCGCGAGGGCGAGGATTCGCAGACCTTTCGGGAATCCGCCGTGGAAGCGGACGTAGCCAATGCCGTTCGGATCCTTCAGCACGTGGTCGACGACCTGATCGGCCTCGAGATACGTCGTTCCGTCCGGCTTCGTATAATTGCCGAACGCCTGGAGGTCGCCGTTCCATTTGTTGCTGCCCTGCAGAACAGTACGCGAAAACTCCATCGAGGTCGCGTAGTCGATACTGAACCCGTACACGCCGATCTTCTTGTTGGCCCAGTCGCCCCCCAGACCCAACTGGCCCCAGGTGCGAATGTCGCCTTCGGGCCCGCGGCTGAGCTCGGGATGCCAGGTCGTTCCGATCCAGCCGCCGGCGCGCTGCGATCCGAACACGCCGTCGAGCTGCTTCATGGTGATCTTGGTGAGCGGATTGTCCTTATTGACGATGATCACCATGTTGTTCTGCCAGCCGACGACGTCGTAGGAGCCGGTCACCAGCTGGATGCCGGTGGGGGCGTACCCCTTGAGACGCAGGAAGGTCAGGTAGTCGTAAAAGCTCGGCTCGTGATTGATCCCGATGTCGGCCTTGTCGAAGTAGAGGCACGGCGTCGCAATCGCGGCGGTGAGGAGGTTGAATTCGAGCTTCACGTCGGGCTGGTATCTCTTGAACGCCGTCACCCACCACCCGGCCAGCGGCGAATCGCCGATGTAGTTGTTGCCGCAGATGCGCAGCGTGCCGGAGACTTTTTCGGCCGGCTTGTACTGCGGGAGACCGCTCAGATCGAACTTCTGCGTGTAGGCCGGCAGCGCGGCGCGCGCGGCCATGCGGGCTTTCCGCTCCGCCGAGGAGGCCGCCGGGAGCTTCTTCGATTCGGCGTTGGGTTGACACTGTTCGAGCTGTGCATGCGCGAGGCTCGGGACGAGCAGCGCCGCGCAGAAGAGCGTCAAAACCGCGAGAGCCGGGAGCTTGCGTATCATGATTTGCTAACCTTTGGTGCGAATGGGTGTTGGAGATGTGGATTCTCAGGGCGCCGGCGCGACGAGCTGTTCGACCGACGGGATGCGCGCGCGCAGCTCGTCGCGGAGGTTCTCGGCGTGCGCCAGCAAGAGGCGCTGGTCGGCGCCGCTCTCATATGGATAGCCAACGCTGAGCGCGCCGATCGCCCGGCCCGCAGCGTCCTGTAGCAGGACCTCGGCGCCGAAGCGGCGTCCCTCGGCGTAGACGCCCGTGATCGGCTTACCAGACTCGATCACGCGCAGGTCGTCCTCGTCGGCCGGTTTTCCGATCCGCCCGAAGCTGGAGCCGAGGATGATGTTCTTCGCGCCGTTCGGGAGCGTAACGTGCAACGCGAGGCTCAGCAATTCGGGATGTTCCGCCATGGCGGAATCGACGACCCGCTGCGCGTTGGTGTTCGTCGGCGCGAGCGGATCGATCGGATACGGATCGAGCAGATTTCCTGCGTTGAGGATTCGGCGCGAGAGGCTGTCGCGAATCCGTTCAGCGCGTTGCCGCAGCGCCAAGTCCGCGCCGAGCGGATTCGGGAACGTCAGGCGGAGCGCGCCCACCTGCGTCCCCGACGTGTCGTTCAGCACGAGCTCGAGGTCGAAGCGCGCTGCGTCCGCGGCGGTGCGGCCGGAGTTCGATGCGGTGACGCTGGTCGCGCCGCCCGGCGGCGTGACGTGTATCGTGACGGCGAGCAGGTCCGGGTTCTTGGCCGCCGTTTCGTCGACGAGCTGCTGCGCGTACGTCTTCGGCGGGATCGGAAAATACGAACCGTCGCGCGCAACTTCGGCCTGGCCGGCGTCGCTCAGGATGTACCGCACGAATGCACCGACCGCCGGATCGAGCGGACGGTCCGGCAGGCGGCGAACGAGTGCGACCGCCGTCCGCGCGAGCGGGTAGCGCCGCGATGCGACGGTCGCCGGGGTGGCCTCGATGTACGGACCGCCCTCGTCGACCGCGAGCGCGATCGGCTTCAGGTTCGGCTGCGCGTAGCCGAGCTGACCGATCGCGATCCCGAAGCGATCCTGCGCGAGGGCGCTTGCGATACGCTGCGGGTCGGCGAACTCGTGCAGGCGGTCCCAGTTCAGGTTGCGGCTGTCGCCGAGCACGGCGTGCCGGAAGAACGCGCCGGTGCCGGAGGTGGCATCGGGTCCGTACAGGTCGATCGGGTGCGCTGCCCACTCGCCGCCCAGCCCGAGTTGGCCCCAGGTGGCGATGCTCGCCGGACCTCGCAGATGTTCGTAGCTGAAGATCGCATCGAGCTGCCGCAGCGAGAGCCGCGCGAGCGGGTTGTCGCGCCGCACGAAGACGACCAGCGGCGGCGAGTTCTCGGCCGCGGCGAGGCCGCCGCTCATGATCTCGACGCGCGCCGGCTTGACGCGGAAGATCCATTCGAATGCCTGGACCTCGCTGGCCGTCGGTTCGCGTCCGAGCAGTGCAACGTCGGCGCGCTCGGTGTAGAGACCGGCCATCGCGACGTCCGAGCCGGTCGCGCGCGTCTCGACCGTCGTGCCGGGATGGAGTGACGCGAACCCCGCTTGCCACCGCGCGACGACGCCCCTCATCGCCGCGCTGCTCCACACGCGGATCGTGCCGGCCGGCGCTTGCGCGCTGGTCGAATGCGTCGCCGCGCCCGTCCCGCCGGCTAACTTCACCAGCTGCGCGCGAACCGCGGCCGGGCTCAATTGCAGGTAGCTGGTCTCGCGCGTGATGTCGCGCTGCCCGTCGCGGCTC
>Ga0073928_10009656_pt1 | contig 11693 bp, 7 predicted proteins | sample PaiPotPPA55metaG_FD_76969 | JGI IMG/M metagenome (GOLD analysis project Ga0073928, IMG submission 76969) | Iron sulfur acid spring bacterial and archeal communities from Banff, Canada, to study Microbial Dark Matter (Phase II) - Paint Pots PPA... ...
CATCTGCTTGAGTTTCATCTGCGTGACGCGCGGACCGCGTTTCGCCAATCCGGCGTACGAGGTCTTGCGCGCAAGGCGGGACGGATTCGCATGCGTCACGTCCGCCGCTTGGTTCGCAAGGTGACCGGATGACGAGCGATTGGATGAAAGCTGTTTGGATAAGTGGATCGCCCGCAATCGCCGGTGCGATCAGTTTCGCGCTGGTTTTGGCGGTCGTGCCGGCAGTCATGTGGCTTTGTGCAAAGTTCGGACTGCGCGACTCGCCCGGGCCCTTGAAAATCCACTCTCGGCCGACGCCCCGGCTCGGCGGTATCGCCATCCTGCTCGCCATCTGCGCCGGTCTCTTACTCGATGCCCGCCCGGCAATCAACATCTATTTCGCGTTGGCCTTAGCCTTCATTTGGACGGCCGGTATCATCGACGATCTTCGCGGTCTTCCTCCGATCCTTCGGCTTAGCGCCCAAGCTGTAGGTGGAATGATTCTGTGGTACGGGGGTTGGCGCATGCCGTTGCTGAACTCCGGCTCGCTCGGTCTCATCGCCCTTTTCCTTTATCTGATTCTGGTAGTCAATTCCCTGAACTTGATCGATGGAGCGGATGGCATAGCTGCCGGCGTCACGGCCGTCATCGCAGCTGGCTACGTCGCTTTGCCTGCCGCGTCTCTAACTCAATTCGGTCCGTACGTGGCGTGCAGTCTGCTTGGCGCTTGCGTCGGCTTTTTAATCGCCAACTTTCCACCCGCGAAACTTTTTATGGGCGATTCCGGGAGCAACTTGCTTGGATTTTGTGTTGCGATTCTCGGGCTCGACTTCTGGCGCACTCATGCCGTTACGAGTTCTGCGCAGTTCTTCCCGTTCATAGTCGCCGGCCTACCACTGCTGGACGCGCTCTCCGCGGTGCTTCGTCGCCTACGAACGCACACTTCGCCGCTAGTAGGTGATCGCCGGCATTTTTATGACTTGTTGAGAAGCCAAGGTTTGACGGCTCGAAAAGTGGCCTTCGCATGTTATGCGATTACGATCGCCTTCGTGGTGGTCGGATTGCTGATCGTTCGAACGGATAGCAAGCTCGCACTTTGGATTTCGGCGGTTGCTGTAGGGTTGCTGCTGCTGGCGTCGCTGCGCTTGGGCTCGCTGGGCAGGAACGAAGTTCGCTCTCGCGTGCAGCGAGTAAAAGTCTAGTGTCTAAGTTTTACGTGGGATTCGAGAGAATCGTGCGCGTCCCGCGGCGACTGCGTTCCTGAGGGGACGATTGTTTCTGCGCATTGCCGAGTTGCACTAGCAATTTTCGGAGCTTCGCGCGCTCTTCGAGGTCCATGTCCACCACTTCGAAAGCGCGCGCCTGCGTATTCGCGTCGCGCACGATCGTTTGCGCTTTTACCGGCTTCGAAGTCGCCGCGTTCATCTTTATGTTCACGACGCTGCCCGGATGCAAGCTCTGTTCGCAGACGGCGACTCCTCCACCCAGCGTCATCTCCGGAATCTGCAGATTGCAATTCTCCTTGAGATTCGTGGTCGTCGCTTCCATCGGACGCTCCAGTCGCAGGCGAGGGTAACGCCTTTGGCGAATTGCAGAAGAAGTTGGGTCGGCGTCGAGCGCTTCGATGGACAATTCCGCGATGCTCAACCCGCTCTTCGGAACGAAACTCCGGACCCACTCGGCGTCGATCTTTTCCATTGCCTGCGTCGCAACCAGTCGCAGTTCGCTCGGATTCGCCCAGCGCCAGGTCTTTCGAACCTCGGCAATTTTTCGCAGGACCGCTTCGGCGCCTGGTGTGCGCAACCTTCCCAGAGCCTCGATGGCTTTTAGCCGTAGATAATCGGTGCCGCCTGCGGGTACGTCTCCTTCCGCAAGCCGCAGCAGCCGCATGTCGGCCGTTTTTCCTCCCGCAAACCCAATTTCATCCACAGCCAGCGGGCGAACCAGCGCATCGAGATGGTCGAACAAGTCGAGCAACAACCTGCCCCGATCGGCCGCGCCGCTCCCCGCGACCTGGCGAACCACGCGGTCGTGGGCCGTCCGCTTCCAATCCTTAATCCGCTCCGGCAGTATCTTCTCCACCGTGTCGAGATCCATCCGCGAAAGAATTCCTACCGTGTCGATGGCCTCATGCGGAGTGCCGTCGCGCAGTTGCGCTCGAAGGTGCTCGAGCGCTTCAGCGCCGAGCCCTTCCATCATCGTAACCAGAAGTTCGCAGTCTTCGCGGAATCCGGCGCGGCTGAAGCGCGTCGCGAGGTGTTCCGATGCCGCCACCGGCATGCGCCGCAGCAAATCGGAGAGGCCGCTCGGCACCGTCCCGGCTTTCAATGCTTCTTCAATGAATTCCGGCAGTTTATTCTCGACCGCAATCCTCGGCCGCACGTTCTTCGCCACGCCCGGATGTTCAGCCTGCACGTAGTCCATTAATTCGACCACGCGCTGGATCGCCGGGAACGACCGCTTATTCGTGGCTTCCTGTGAGAGGCGCACGAATGCTGCGCCGACCAGGCTTTGCATTTCCGAATCTTTTTCTTCCGCAAGTTGGACGCCGGCAAGTCGGATCGTATCCACCAGCAGTCTTTCGTCGCCCTTGCCATAGAGCCCTGCGATTTCAGCAAGCCCGGTCGCCGCCTGCCGCCGCGCTTCGTGATTTTTGTTGGTGATGCAGTTCGCGTAGTTCCGGAGAACTTTCTCGGCTTCTTCAGCCTCACCCCGCGCCACCAACGTATCGATATGCTCTCGAATCTTCGCAGGAGGAACGCACCAGGCATCGGCGGATTCAAGCACCGCTTTCTTTTTCGCTTCCGGTACCCGCGCCCAAAACTGCTGCGCGAGCATGTCCACGTGGGACTGCACTTCAATTCCCGCATGGGCCATTTTCTCTTCATAAACCCCGAGAATCTTGCGCAGGCCGTCTAACTCGGAATTCATTTCGTCGAGCAATTGCTTGACGGCATTCACTTCCAGGTCGCCGCGCTCGTAGCTTTCCAGCGCAAACCGGATGGCGATGTGCTCTGCAAGCTTCAGCAGCGTCGGCTTGTCCGCCGATTCATTCGGCGCCTGGGCCGCAAGCGCCGAAAGCGCCTGACTGATGGTGAAACGTGCCCGGCGCGGCAACGTCGAAAGCCGCGATTGGAACGCATTGGGATCGAGTTTGTCTTTCGCCGGATCGCCGGTCCGCGCAATTTGCGCGAGGACTTGCAGAATTCCTTGCAATTCGTCTTCTTGCAGCGTCATCAGGCCGGTTTCAACTGCCATCGAACCCAAACCGCTCCGTGCGGACCGGCCTGCTCCACGCATGCCCTGCGTCGCGTTTCCCCAGCGGCCGGGGGTGTTAGGTCCGCCGCCGTTCCCGCCTCCCGCTTGTCCCGGAGCTTTCCAACCGCGACCTCCGGCCGTTCCAGACGCATTACCGGATCCCTGACCTCGTCCAGACCCTCCCGATCCTATGCCCCCCGATCCCGTTCCGCTCGGTCCCCAGCCGCCTGGTCCTCCGGTGCCGCCTGGAAATCCCCCCGAGCGTCCCGGCGCGGAACCGCCAACCGTTCCGCTGGCGCCCGCGCTTCCAAAACTCGCGCCTCCGGAACCAACTCCACTGCCACCGCCGACAACAGGAATTCCTTTGTTCGCGCCCGCAGTAGCTCCGCTACCACCACTGACCGGACCATGTGCACCATCCTTGTGCAACCAGAAGCCACCCGTACTGTCGTCAAGGGCCGCGCCGCCGCCGCTTCCGCCGACAACGTTCCAAGTACTCGGTCCGCCCGCGACCCTGACCCCACCACCACCGGAACCACTAACGGGTGCGCCGGCGCTCAGTCCCGCATTCGACCCGCCCGAAACACCCGAACCACTGCCAGAATCACTGAACTTACCGCTCCCTCCATCTCTGTTGAGCCAGAATCCTCCTGAGTTGTCGTCGAGGGGCGCACCGCTTCCGCTACCGCCTACAATATTCCAAGTAGAACCACCGGAGGGGCTGCCTCCAGCTCCACCCGATCCAGAGCCGCCGCCAGAGCCACTCGAACCGCCGCCGGACGCACCGATCGGCGCACCGGCCCTCGGACCCGAGCCAGTCGAACCTCCGGCGCCAGAGCCCGATCCCGAACCCATTCCGGATGACGATCCGTGCGCTCCGTCCTTGTTCAGCCAGAAACCTCCGGTGCTGTCGTCAAGCGGAGCGCCACTGCCGCTTCCACCGATTACATTCCACGTACTCGATCCCGCTCCGGATCCACCGCTTACGCCTGAGCCGCCCGATCTGTTCCCGCCGTCGACGTAGTAGCCCGGGGCGTTTCCTCCGCTCCCATCGCCGCCGGGACCAGAACCGCCTCCCGAACCGTGCCCTCCTCCCGGTCCGCCAAGTCCCGACCCGTCGCCCGGGCCAAATCCGCCGCCGGGGCCCGATTCGCCGGAGCCAGAACCCTGGCCGCCGTGTCCGCTGCCACCAACGCTACCTCGCGTTCCTTCGGCTGCGACAATTAATTGCAAAAGCCTTTCGGGATCGTTGAAAAGTTCGTCAGACTGCTCGGGATTAAGCCCCAGCGTGCGCGCCGCCAGTTGCGCCGCGACAGTGGACTTCGCCACCGCTGAATCCGCCGGGACGAAGCACACCTCGTTCACGTGAATATGCGGATCCCCTTGGAGTGCTGCTTTAAGCTGTTCGGCCAACTGGATAGGTTTGGCGCCGTTTCCCGTGGGAAAGCCGCGTACAAAGCGCGCCAAGCTGGCTTGCGTTACCTTGGGAGAAAAGTGAATGCTCGCGATCCCCGCGGCTGAAAGCATTCGCGCGAAACTCTTTTCGGCGGCGGCAGATTCAAGCGGCACGCCATCAAGCAAGAGTTGATCTCCGGACACGGCCAGCAGAAGCCCCGCCTCGTTGTCCGAGTCCGCGCCCAGCGCGGTGCGTAATTCGCTCCACGCCGTGTCGTATTGCTTGGCGGTGCGCGGGTGGCCGAAGTCATACATCCGCGCGAATTTGAGCAGAATATTCAGGCTGCGCACGAAGGCGCGAGCAGCAGCAGGTCGCGTATTGGCATTCATCGCCATAGTTATGGGGCAATCCCCCTCGACTTGTAACGATGGGGCTTAGCTGCGTGTCGGGCAATGGTACCGGTGTCCTTTTTAGTACTACCGGGTAGTCTACGAATCGCTTGGGACGATAGTCCTGGGCTAAAGCTTGGGAAGGTTATTAAGCCAAGCCAGGAGATTGCTGACGCGATCGAGGATCGTTAGCGCACCTAGCTCCCGAAGACGAACGGCACGCTGGCGCCGCTCCTCACTTCGGACCGGCAGGACTCCCACAAACGGCATCCGAGCAGCTCGGGCAGCCAGCGCATCGTCCACGTTGTCACCGACATAAACGGCGCTTGACGCGGGGTGCCCGTTAAGGATCGTAAAGAGGCCTTCCGGATCCGGCTTTCCCTTCCGGACACTCTCGACCGTGACAATCGTGCCGAAGAAGTTCCTGACTTTGTTGCGATCGAGCGTGTAATTGAGTTCGTGCAGGGTGCGGCCCGTAAAGATTGCGAGTTCGGCCGATTTGGCCAGCTCTCGCAGCATGGGCTTCGTAACAAGCCACCGTTCACGCGCTACGTTGCCATTTTCGTTCTTGCCCCAGTATAGCTCCATGAACCGCTTCTTGATCTCGTCATAGCTGTAATCAGCGCCGAGCGAACGTATCCAGACGTGCGAGAGCTTCCAATCGTCATTGAAGCCTGGACGATTTTTCCAGCGATGCAGCTCGGCTCGAGTCACACGCTTGCCCGTAAAAAGCCGCACAGTTTGAAGCGTCGTGCGCTGAAACGAGCCGCGCGTGTCCACCAAAACGCCGTCCACGTCAAAAATGATGAGGAGAGGTCGCGCGAGAGTCACAGCGCGAGTTCGCGGAGATTGCCGCGGATTCGATGGGCGGTAGCCGGAAGAATTTTTCAGGATGGAGTTTCGTCCGGCTCGTTCGCGGGCTCCGGAGTCCCCGAGGTCTCCTCCGTGACTTCCGGTTCGCCGGTTTCTTCCAGAGCGTCCGACGACCATGCCTCGCCCTCGGCGACTGGTGGAATCGACGCAGAAGATTGTGGCTCGACTGTAGCTTCTGCGGGAGGAGTCGCGGACGCCGCCGGAGGCACGCTAGCGCGTGTGCCTTCAGGCGCCGACGCGGCTTCCTGCTTCACGGCCTCGGCACGGGCTTCCAAAACGTCGGCGATCAAATCAAGAATAATCTTCGCTCCGCGTCCGTCGGGATCCTTCGTGGGATTATAAGCGGTGACTTCGATTGCGGCGAGATGCTTTTGCGTCGCGAAAACCTTCAGTGCCTCGCGTACTTCGTCGAGCGTCAATCCACCCGAACCCGGATAATTCGTAGCGGGGAAATCGGTGATGACGTCTACGTCAAAATGCAAAATGAATTCATAGCCGTTCGCATGGATGCGCTCTACGGCCAATTGTGCAGCGGCTGCCGCGCCCATTCTCTGCACATCGGCAGCGAGGTAGCGCCGCAGCGGCGAACGTTCGAGCAATTGCTCTTCGGGAGGATCGAGGCGAGCCACGCCAAAAAGCGCGAGGTCCGGCTCGCGAACCAGCGGAGGCTCGCCCCAGAATCGCACGAGTTCCGCTGCCCCGCGACCCGTCAGATGCGAAACCACCATGCCATCCACGCAACCGGAGGGCGTCGTAGCCGGCGTATTCAGATCCGCGTCACGGTCCATGTAAATCATGCTGACGTTTCGGAAATAGCGCCTGGCGCCGGCAACAGTCGCAAGGGCAACCGAGCAGTCGCCACTCACAATCAACGGCAGCGCCAAAGACTTCACTGCAATTTCCACGCGAGGCTTTAGAGCTTCTACAGCTGCAAGGACCCGCGGCAAATTTCGCGCGCGAGGACTTTCTTCATCGGGTTGGTAAAGCTGTGGAGGATCGTCGCCGTGGTCGATGACTTCGTAGCCAATCGAGCGCAACCGGTCCAGTAATCCGGCGGCGCGCAAAGCAGCAGGAGCACCTTCATGCCCTAATGACATCGCCGCGGCGCTCGTGGGCGCGCCCAGCAGGGCAATCTTGTTCGGCTGGCGGATGATTTTCACCGCCACGCGGGATCTCCTTTGACTTGGTTTCGTGCAGCTGAGCCGAAAACCCGGCTAGTGCGCAGCCGGTCCCTGTCGCGCGGCAAGCTCTGGCGGCAAGGTAAAACGCACGTCCTCGCGGATTAAATCGAGATCGCGCTGATTCGTAAATCCACAGTTCGAAAGCCGCTGGCTCACTTGTTCGACGAGCACTTCCGGAGCGGACGCCCCCGCGGTCAGTCCTAGCGTCGTCACCCCTTCCAACCACGAAGCTTCGATATCGTCCGCATTCTCGATGAGACGCGATGCCACACCTGCACGTTTTGCCACCTCGACCAGACGATTCGAATTTGAACTGTTCGCTGAGCCCACTACCAAAATTAATTCCACTTCGCGAGTTAGCGCCTCAACCGCCTCTTGCCGGTTTTGGGTGGCGTAGCAAATGTCGTCCGACGCCGGGCCAACAATCGACGGGAAGCGTTGACGCAAGCGCGCGACAATTTCCTGCGTATCGTAGAGAGAAAGCGTCGTCTGGGTAAGAAACGCGAGGCGTTCTGGATCGGGCACTTTCAAGTTGTCGACTTCTTCGACGGTGCCTACCACAATGGTCTGGTCCGGAGCTTCCCCTGAGGTGCCGACGATTTCCTGGTGGTCGCGATGGCCGATCAAAATCAGCGTGCGCCCTTCGCGGGCGAACCGCAGCGCTTCTAGATGGACTTTCGTCACCAGAGGACACGTCGCGTCAATCACGCGCAACTGGCGCTCCTGCGCTTCCATACGCACACGGGGCGGGACGCCGTGGGCGCTAAAAACCAAAACCGCGCCTTCCGGCACCTCACCGATCGATTCCACGAAAATCGCGCCGCGGCGGCGCAACTGATCGACGACATAACGGTTGTGGACGATTTCGTGATGCACGTATACAGGTTGGCCGTAGGCTTCCAGCGCTAGATCTACGATATCGACGGCACGTACCACACCGGCACAGAACCCGCGAGGCCGCACGCGCACGAGTGTCTTTGCGCCTACGTGCGAGCCGATTGCATTGCCAGAGTCGTTGATCCCCTGAATCTTTGTCAGCGTCAAATGCTTCTCCCCAAACACTTTATTTTACCTGAATCAACCGGATTCCCGCTACTTGGGAAAAAGGTCGAATTCCGCCGATTAGATTCGGCCTGCGCCATTTGTTTACAATAAGTTACAGACATTTCTGATCGGCTCGAGCGCCTATTAGAAATGGAGGTCCCTGCGACCAATGCCGCTGCTTTTCGCCTCGTCTCGTCTGTTCTGTTCATATATACCAACTCAAGGGTAGCACGACCGGGGCGGATGCAAAAGCACGAGCGCGCTAAGAGAAACTAACGGCGCCGAAGGAGACACCCATTCAGGCTTGCCTGAAGAACATAGCGGGCTCAGTTTGTTCCTCCTACATAGCTGACTCGCCAGACGCTATTGGATCCATCGTCAGTGAATATCAGCGAGCCGTCGGCGGCGACCGTGACGCCGACGGGACGCCCCCAGACATCGCCTTTGGGGGTAACAAAGCCTGTGACGAAGTCCTCATATTCTCCCGTGGCTTTACCGTTCACAATGGGCACACAGATGATTTTGTAACCGGTGCGCTTGGCGCGATTCCACGAGCCGTGCTCGGCCGCGAAGGCGGAGCCGCGATACTCAGCTGGGAACTGCTTGCCTTCGTAGAATGTCATCTGAAGCGAAGCGGAATGGGATTGCAGAAGCACGTCGGGAACGAGCACTTTGTCTTTCATTTCCGGATGCTTGCCGGCGTGACGCGGATCCTGATTCGCGCCTATATAAAACCACGGCCATCCATAAAAGCCGCCCTCGACGACATGGGTGATGTAGTCAGGCGGGAGATCGTCACCCAGATCGTCGCGCTCGTTTACTGACGCCCAAATCTCGCCGGTCGAAGGATCGATCGCAATACCCACTGGATTACGAATTCCGGAAGCGTAGATTCGTTCGCCAGAGCCGTCAGGATTGAACTCGAGAATGTCGGCCCGATGATATTCCGCCGCATCGTCGCTTACGTTCGAGTGGGAACCTACGGCTACGAACATTTTCTTGCCGTCTGGCGAGAAAATTACATCGCGCGTCCAATGCCCTCCACCGCGCAATTTGGCGCCGCCGGGAAGGTCCGCGATTTTTTGGGCTGCGCCACGAGCTTTCAGATCGCCGTTCTGGTAGGGAAAGCGAACGACAGCATCGGTATCGCCGACATACACGAACTGCGGGTTGGGTCCTGGCGGATAAAACGCGATGCCAAAGGGTTGACGCAAACCGGAGGCGAAAACTTGCTTGCTTTCGGACTTTCCATCGACGCCCATACCCCGGAGCACGCGAATCGAACCGGCAGAACTCTCGGCCACAAAGAGATCGCCATTGGGAGCCGTGGCAATATAGCGGGGGTTCGCGAGTCGGGTGGCGAGCTGTTCAATTTTGAATCCCGGCAGCACATGCGGCCAAGCACCGGGCGGTCGCGCGACGATGTGCGCGCCGTTATCAGCGGAGCGAGTGGCATAAGGCTTTGGCATGTCACTCGCCGTGATCAGGCGCCGAACGCCGGGCGCGTCGGAACTCCAGTCGCCCATGGCAGCCTCACCCTTCAGCGTCGGCTGTGCGTTCGATTGCGATGCTGAGTTGCGCCGGGTTGCATTTGTTCGACCTAGAAAAACAAAAATCAAGACGGTTGCAATCAGCGCGAGGGCAATATAGACCTTAGGCTGCGATACCGCTCTCATGGCGTCGTCCTCTCCTAAAAAAGGCACTCTCGCATCTTAGACGTGAACCGAGCTGCCCGGTTGCACTCGTTTGCAGTGAGTCGGTTTTTATGTCTTACGACAAACTTGGCAAGATGCCCCGGCGCCGCACCGCCAGGCGCGGGGCTGCCTTGCTGAGATGCTAGAGAGGATCCCGGAAAGAGAGAACCGCAGCCCGGGACAATCGCCACTGCGGTATTTTTTTGGTCTCAGGGCAATAGAATTCGCGCAAATTCGATTATGCGGATTCTATTACTGAGATTATTGGGCAGATTCCGAACGTGGGTGGCGAAATGACTTTCTGCTGATGTCTTCTATTGCACTGTAGCCCCGGCGCGCAGAAGATCCTGCAACGCGCACGCCAGCTTCCGCCAGGTCCAGCCCGCGCTCACCGAGGGCGCCTAGCAGGTAGGCAATTCCGCCGAGTACGAACAGGACAGCGAAACCAACGACGAAAAGCAATTCGGCGGCGAGTAATTCGCGCACAAAGTACGCTTGCAGGACGGCAATAACCGCTACCGTCGAAAGTACGCCTTTCCCGATCTTCGCCCGTTCAAATACGTATGTAACGCTTGTCCGCATCTGTCGTAGAGCGTTGCGCATGTCCGTCACCTGTCCTCTCGTACAGGTTCCATTGGATGCACGAGGGATACCAAAAGCCGCGTTGATAAGTAGCTGATTCAGTTAGTAGATACGAATTCTCAAAACGGGATTTTATTGGGAAGGAGAAAAGAATTTCCGGAGATGCGGCAACCAGTTAGTACGGAGATGCGGCAGACTTTTTTTGGCGCCGCTTTTTGTTCGTCCGATTAATAATTCGAGTTGTTTCGCCTTTCAAGGCGAAGCGGCGAAACGCTCAGAGCGGCATGGCGTACCGTTTTGGAAAAGCTTCAGCGCCCCTCGAAGGGATAACGGTCTTGGGTTAGAACGGCTTCAGCCACGCGGCGGCGCAGCGCAATCGTATCGACCGGTGCATGTTTCGCGAAGCGGCGCAATACCGCCAGTTGCGTGATGAGCGTGTCGCCTTCAGCAGTTGCTGCGAGCGCCGTGCGCGCTTCCTTCTCTATGCGGTCCATCGCGTCGTACATGTATGCGCGGGCGGCATCCACCATCACACTGGCTGCCGCTTCGCCGCGCGACGCGGACGACTTTTGCGCGCGCCGCAGTGACGACTCCATCGCATAAACGTCCATCACGATATTCGACAGTGACGCCACGATCTCCTGCTGATCGGCGAGCGACTCGCGGAATTTCTGCATGGCAGCGCCGGACGCGAGCAGAAAAACCTTCTTCGCTTGCTCGAGCACGCGCTCTTCCTCGGCGAATGGGCCCGATGCCGCTTCCTCGAATGACGGTCCCGTGAGAACTTCGTCGCCAAGCTTCGTGGCCGCGGAAATCAAGGGCAGCACACCCGCCATGGCGCGCTTCATGAGCATCTGGATGATCAAGAGGCGATTGATTTCGTTGGTGCCTTCGAAGATGCGGTTGATGCGGCTGTCGCGGTAGGCGCGCGCAACGGGATAATCTTCATGAAAGCCGTAACCGCCAAAAATCTGGACGCCTGCGTCCACGCAATAATCCACGGTTTCGCTTCCGACTACCTTGCTAATCGAACTTTCGATCGCGTATTCCTCGAGCACTTGCATCGCTTGCTTGGTCTTGTCGCCGCCCGCTTGCGGGCTTGCGACCGCCGATTCCACCATTCCCGCCGAGCGGTAAATCATGGATTCAACGGCGTACATGCGGATGGCCATTTCTCCGAGGTAGGACTTGATGAGGCCGAATTCGTGAAGCGGCTTTCCGAATGCGTGACGCTCCTTCGAATATTTCGAGGAAGCGGCCAGCACATGTTTCGAGCCGCCCAGGCAAGACGCGCCGA
>Ga0073928_10009659_pt1 | contig 11689 bp, 15 predicted proteins | sample PaiPotPPA55metaG_FD_76969 | JGI IMG/M metagenome (GOLD analysis project Ga0073928, IMG submission 76969) | Iron sulfur acid spring bacterial and archeal communities from Banff, Canada, to study Microbial Dark Matter (Phase II) - Paint Pots PPA... ...
GAACATGAGTGCAGCGCTTCGTCTCGTCGAAGGATCGTCCATGGACAAATCGAAAGCCCTTGATGCCGCGCTCTCGCAGATCGAGCGCAATTTCGGCAAGGGCTCGATCATGCGGCTCGGCAAGAACATGCAGGCGATGGACGTGGATACGGTATCCACCGGCTCGCTCGGCCTCGATATCGCGCTCGGCATCGGCGGACTGCCGCGCGGCCGCGTCGTCGAAATCTATGGCCCGGAATCCTCCGGCAAGACCACGCTGGCGCTGCATTGCCTCGCCGAGGCGCAGAAAAAGGGCGGCATTTGCGCCTTCATCGACGCCGAACACGCGCTCGATCCGATCTATGCCCGCAAGCTCGGCGTCAATGTCGACGACCTCTTGATCTCGCAGCCCGATACCGGCGAGCAGGCGCTGGAAATCGCCGATACGCTCGTCCGCTCCGGCGCCGTCGACGTCCTGGTGATCGATTCGGTGGCGGCTCTGGTGCCGCGCGCCGAGCTTGAAGGCGAGATGGGCGACAGCCAGCCCGGTTTGCAGGCGCGGCTGATGAGCCAGGCGCTGCGCAAGCTCACCGCCTCGATCAACCGCTCCAACACCATGGTGATCTTCATCAACCAATTGCGCATGAAGATCGGCGTGATGTACGGCTCGCCGGAAACCACCACCGGCGGTCATGCGCTGAAATTCTACGCCTCGGTGCGTCTCGACATCCGCCGCATCGGCGCCATCAAGGAACGCGATGAGGTCGTCGGCAATCAGACCCGCGTCAAAGTGGTCAAGAACAAGCTGGCGCCGCCGTTCAAGCAGGTCGAGTTCGACATCATGTATGGCGAAGGCGTCTCGAAGGCCGGCGAGCTGATCGATCTCGGCGTCAAAGCCGGCGTCGTGGAAAAATCCGGCGCCTGGTTTTCCTACGACAGCCAAAGGATCGGCCAGGGCCGCGAGAACGCCAAGACCTTCCTCAAGGCCAATCCCGATATCGCAGCAAAGATCGAGGCCGCGGTCCGGCAGAATGCCGGTCTCATCGCCGAAAAAATCCTCGCCGGCGAACAAAGCGCGGGCGAGGGCGACGACGATGATGACGCCGCCGAAGGCTAAGCGCGGAAGTTAGTAGCGTAGCGTATCCCGAGCGTAGCGTATCCCGGACGCGGTGCAGCGCGAAAGCGGTGCACCGCTGATCCGGGACCTTTGCAAGCTTCGACAGTTAAGAATGCGTCATGCCCGGCCTTGTGCCGGGCATCCACGTCTTAGGGTCTCGCATAAGACGTGGATGGCCGGGTCAAGCCCGGCCATGACGTTGGGTGGCGTGTAGGGGAAAGCGCTTACGAACGCCGCTCGGCGGTCCATGAACCGGCGCAGGAGCCGGTCTTCCATGAGCCACCGCCGGCATTGGCGGCGAGCCGGCCGGAGCCGGAGGCGCGCGTGTCGCCGTGGCTCACGACCACGGTGACGGCGCCGTCGGCCGCCACCTTGCCGCTGACATCGATGGCGATATCGCCGCCATTGGCGAGCAGGCCGTTGGCGATGCGCATGGGGTAGCGATAGCTGGCGATGCAATCGCCCTTCTTGGTCACGATCGAGACGCTCCAGAGGCCGTCATAGCGCGGCATGGCGGAGCTTGCCGTGGCGGCCATTGTGATGGACGCAGCAACGAGCGCGCCGGCAATCAAGCCGGCGTGGTTATGTAAACGAAACATTGAGCCCCCGATTTTGTTGTTTGCGCGCCGACAAAAGCGGGCGCCGATATAGCTGCGGCAGGCGCCAGCCCGACGCCGTCCGCAGCGAAATCTTTTAATCGATAAAAGTTCAAATGCTGTTGCGAGTTCCGCTAAAATTGCTTCGGTTGCTCAGGATGACGGAGCAGCCAAACGCGTCTTACTCGCGCTCGCTGTCGGCCGGGTGCTGCTCGTCGTAGCCGTGGCGGCTCGAATAGAACAACAGCGCCATCAGCCCGCAGCCGACGATGAGTGAAAAGACGATGCCGACCGTCATGGCGACATAGCCGACCGCCGGCATCGGCGGCCCGCTGATCGCGATCCAGGCGCTCGCGGCGTACCACAAGGCGGCCGCCAGGATCGCGATCAGCGCGACGACCAGCGCAATCGTTCCGAGGTTCAGCTTTTTCTCCGGCATGGAAGACAGATATGGCGGCTTGCCGCGCTCCGCCAGCGTCGAATGCGCATCGTCGGCGCGAAAGCGGACACAAAGACGTCGGCCGTCTCATCCGCCTTTGTGCAGGAAAACGTAGTCAGCGGAGTAGGGGGCGCTGCGCAGGGCGCCGGCTTGCTCGCATGGCCCGCGCAGCACGCCGCCGGAGGTGTTGATCCGCTGCACGATATCGACGTTGGCAAAAGTGCCAGCGCCATGGTGGGCGACGACGTCGAGCTTGAGCCAGGCAATGTCGTTTGCCGTCGCGCCCGGCGCATTGCCGGCCGCCTTGCCCTGCACAATGCTGCCGTCGATGTGTTCCCAATTCGGGCCGGCATAGTGGCGACCGACGGTCTTGCCGCCGAGGATCAAGGTTGCGATCGGCTCGCGGAATGCCCAGGCCAGCTTGCCGTCGTCGGCCGTCTTGCATTCGTAGATCTGCGCCCCTTCGGCATGGAGCGTAACGACTGTCGCTGCGTCGGCCGCCGCAATGGCGGCGGGCATTTGCGCCAGCGCGCCATCGGCACCGATTGCGAACGCCGCGACGGAGAGTGAGAGCAGCACGCCAATATTGCGGATCGCCATTTGCTTGTCCCAGGTTACGCCATTGCCTTTTTCAAGTTTTCATCGACCTTGTCGAGGAATCCGGTGGTGGTGAGCCACTTCTGATCCGGACCGACGAGCAGCGCCAGGTCTTTGGTCATGAAGCCGGCTTCGACCGTATCGATAGTCACCTTTTCCAGCGTCGCGGCGAATTTCGCCAGCTCAGGATTATTGTCGAGCTTGGCCCGGTGCGCGAGCCCGCGCGTCCAGGCGAAGATCGAGGCGATGGAATTGGTCGAGGTCTCGCGGCCCTTCTGGTGCTCGCGGTAGTGCCGCGTCACCGTGCCGTGCGCCGCTTCGGCTTCGACGATCTTGCCGTCCGGCGTCGTCAGCACCGAGGTCATCAGCCCGAGCGAACCGTAGCCCTGAGCCACCGTATCCGACTGCACGTCGCCGTCGTAATTCTTGCAGGCCCACACATAGCCGCCGGACCATTTGAGCGCCGCCGCCACCATGTCGTCGATCAGCCGGTGCTCGTAGGTGAGGCCCTTTTTCTCGAACTCGATCTTGAATTCCTTGTCGAAGATTTCCGCAAAGATATCCTTGAAGCGGCCGTCATAGACTTTGACGATGGTGTTCTTGGTCGAGAGATAGAGCGGATAGCCGCGGTTGAGCGCGTAATTCATCGAGGCGCGGGCGAAGTCGCGGATCGATTGGTCGAGGTTATACATCGCCATGGCGACGCCGGAGCCGGGGAACGTAAACACCTCGCGTTTGATTTCGGCGCCGTCGTCGCCGACGAAGGTGAGATAAAGCTTGCCCTTGCCGGGCACCTTGAAGTCGGTGGCGCGATACTGATCGCCGTAGGCATGGCGGCCGATGATGATCGGCTTGGTCCAGCCGGGCACCAGCCGCGGCACGTTCTTGCAGATGATCGGCTCGCGGAAGATCACCCCGCCCAAAATGTTGCGGATGGTGCCGTTCGGCGACCGGTACATGTCATGCAGGTTGAATTCCTTCACCCGCGCCTCGTCCGGCGTGATGGTGGCGCATTTCACCGCGACGCCGATCTTTTTGGTCGCCTCGGCGGCCTCGATGGTGATCTGGTCGCGCGTCTCGTCGCGTTTCTGGATGCCGAGATCGAAATACATCAGGTCGAGGTCGAGATAGGGATGGATCAGCTTGTCCTTGATCTGTTGCCAGATGATCCGGGTCATCTCGTCGCCGTCCATTTCGACGACGGGATTGACCACTTTGATTTTCGCCATGGGAGCAACAACCTTTGCAGCGCGGAATGGATGGGAAGGCGGCAGGGACGGTGCGCGTCGAGGAAGGGGCGCCCCCACCGCGCCGGCGGCGTCGCTATAGCATCCGCGCCGCGGCGGAGAAAGGCGCGCCCTGCATCAAAGCGCTGCCTTTTTGGAGGGCTTTGGCTATACCGTCCGCGGAGGACCGATGCCTGGAGCCGGAACCGACAGTACCAAGGATTGGACGGCGATGGCGGGGCCGATCGTCATCCTCGTCGAGCCGCAGCTCGGGGAGAATATCGGCGCCGCCGCGCGCGCCATGGCGAATTTCGGCCTATCGCGGCTGCGGCTGGTCGCGCCCCGGCAATCCTGGCCCAATGAGAAGGCGCGGATCATGGCCGCCGGTGCCGATCGCATTCTCGACGGCGCCGCGCTTTACGATAGCCTTGAAGCCGCGATCGCCGACTGCAGTTTCGTCTTTGCCGCCACCGCGCGCGCCCACGACCAAGCCAAGCGAGTCGTCAGCGCGCCCGAGGCCGCGGCCTTGATGGTGCCGCGGATCGCCGCCGGCGAAGCGGTCGCCGTCGTCTTCGGTCGCGAGCGCAATGGGCTCGAAAATGACGAGATCGCGCTCGCCGACCGCATCCTCACGCTTCCGGTCAATCCGGCCTTTGCGTCGTTGAACCTGGCGCAGGCCGTGGTAATCGTCGCCTACGAATGGTTCAAGCTGGCGAGCGGCGGGAAATTGCCCTTCGCCATGCCGGAGAAATCCGCAGCCGCGCCGAAGCAGCAATTGCTTGCCTTCTTCGCCTCCCTCGAGCGCGAACTGGAGAAGGTCGAGTTCTTCCGGCCGCCGGATAAACGCGAGACCATGCAGATCAACCTGCGCAACATCTTCACCCGCATGGCGCCGACGCAGCAGGACATCCAGACCTTGCACGGCGTGATCATGGCAATCGCCGAGGGCCGCAAGGGCCCGGCGCGCGGCGGCGTGCTCGACGGCGCGGAAGCGGAAATGTTGCGCGCGCTCCTTGCCGAGCACGGCGAAGGTCGCGTGCCGTCGGAGCGCGGCCCGGTGCGCGGCTTGGCGCGGCTCCTTCGCCGCAACCCGACCGAGGCCGAGCGCGCGCTGTGGCAGGCTTTGGTCAATGACCGCCGCTTCGCCAGCCGCGGCTTTAAACGGCAAACGCCGATTGGCGCGCACATCTGCGACTTTGTCTCATTCCCGCTGCGCGTCGTCATCGATCTCGTGCCGGCCGGCGAAGAGCCGGCGGCCGCCAAGGCGCGCGCCGACAAATACGCGTGGCTCGCCGAGCGCGGCTACACCATCGTTCGCGTGCCGGCCGCGGAGATCGAGTCGGACATGGCGGCCGCGCTTTCGCGCATCGACGAAGCGCTTGCGTGAGGCGGCGGGAATATTTGCCTTGGTGAGGCGATAATCGTTCTCGATACCTAAGCGCCCGGTCAGATCGAGGAGCAATCAGCAGCATGCAATTGGCAAATTCGAAAACGCGCTACGGCGCGCTGGCGCAGGCGTTCCATTGGCTCACGGCAATTTGCGTGATCGCCGGCTGGCTGCTCGGCCAGTTTCTTGATGTTTTCCCCAAAGGTCCGCCGCGGAACGTCGCTTTTTTTATGCACATGACCCTGGGGCAAGTCGTCATGGTGCTGCTGATCGTGCGCATTATCTGGCGGGTTGCCAATCCGCCGCCGCCCCTCGAGCCGACGCGATTCGGCCGGCTATTGGCGATCGCTTCGCGGGTCGGTCACTACCTGCTCTATGCGCTCCTGGTGGCGGTGCCGATCCTCGGCATCATCGTGCAGCTCAAGCGCGGCAACGCGCTGCCGCTTTTCGGCGCATGGAATTTTGCCTCGCCATGGCCGACCGATCGCGCCACCGCCCGCAGCGTTCTTGAAGTGCACGGGCTTCTTGCCAACGCACTACTCATCCTCGCCGGGCTTCATGGGGCGGCGGCGCTTGTCCATCATTATGTGTTTGGCGATCGCACGTTGGTGCGCATGCTGCCGGGCTCGACTTAAACTGGGATTGTTAAGAACGCGGAGCCTGCGAAGGTCGCGGATCGCCAGCGCGTCGTTTTCACGCCGCGCCGCGTCCGGAACAAGTTGGCGAATTAGCCCCGAAGCACCTTGAGCGCCGCGCCGACGCCGGCGCGCAGCATCGCCAGATCGCTCATCACCGCGAGGAAGCGCACGCCGCGTTTGGCGAGCGCCGAGGCGCGTTCGGCGGTGTGGCAAAACGCGCCGGGTATTTTGCCGGCCTTGCCGCACGCGGCGATGATGCGGTCGAGCTCCCGCTCGACCTCCTTCGACAAAGGGTCGAGGCTTTTGCCGTCGGAGAGCGCGATCGAGAGGTCGGAGGGGCCGAGGAACAATCCGTCGATGCCCGGCGTATCGACGATGGCGTCGAGATTGCCGAGCGCGGTGCGGGTCTCGATCATGGCGAGCGTGATCACGTTGTCGTTGGCTTCGCGCAGATAGACCGACTGGTCGGATAGGCCGACGAGCGAGGTCACGCGATGCGGCCCCCAGCTCCGCTCGCCGACCGGCGGATACTTTGCCGCCGCGGCGAAGGCGCGGGCGTCGGCGGCGGTGTTGATCATCGGCGCGATGATGCCTTCGGCGCCGAAGTCGAGCGCACGCGAGGCAAGCGCGAAATCGGCGACCGGGACGCGCACCACCGGCGCCGCGCCGCCTTGGCGCACTGCGGCCACGCCGGTCAGCAAAGCATTAACGTCCCACAGGCCGTGCTGCGCTTCGAGCGTCACCGCGGCAAAGCCTTCGCGGCCGATCATCTCGGCGACGATCGGATAGGGCAGGCTGCACCAGCCGCTGAAAACGGTTTCTCCCGCGCGCAGCGCCCGGGCAAGACTGAAGCTGGGGATTGTCATAATTCTGGCTGTTATGAGCTTCGCCTGACGCTTTGCGGCGCTATTTGCCCGCTTTGATGTCAGCGATTGCCTTTTCCATCAGCTCGGACATGACGCGGCCGATCTGGTGATCCGATTGGGCGACGCCTTTGGCGTCGAAATCTGTGCGGATCTTGCGCACCACGTCGTGATCGCCGGCTTCCTCGAAATCGGCCATCACGACCGACTTGGCGTAGCTTTCCGCTTCGGCGCCGCTCAGTCCGAGCTTTTCCGCGGCCCATAGACCGAGGAGCTTGTTGCGGCGCGCGGTCGCCTTGAATCTGAGCTCTTCGTCATGCGCGAACTGCTGCTCGAAGGCTTCTTCGCGCTTGTCGAACGTCGTCATGCCCTTCGTCCTGATGCTGCGTGGAACTGCTCGAAGCGCCGCGGCCTTGCATATAGGGGGTGGCCCGTCAAGGCAACCGTGTCCGGCAGCGAACATCGCCGTTGCAGCGGAGGCGGCGCGGGTCTATGTCGATTGTACTCCGCGTCGCCTTCAGCTAGCCTTCCGATCGCGGAGGGGCCGCGTTTGAGTCGCACGCCCTTTACCGCCGCCGCGGACCTCGACAACTGAACTGGAGCCACGGCATTTCCATGGATTTCACCAAGCCACGGTACACTCCGATGAGCCGCCGTCGCCGCATTTATGAAGGCAAGGCGAAGGTCCTTTATGAAGGACCGGAGCCGGGAACCCTGATCCAGCATTTCAAGGACGACGCGACCGCCTTCAATGCCAAAAAGCATCAGGTGATCGAAGGTAAGGGCGTCCTGAACAACCGGATCTCCGAATACGTCTTTCAGCACCTCAACGACATCGGGGTGCCGACGCACTTCATCCGCCGGCTCAACATGCGCGAGCAGCTGATCCGCGAGGTCGAGATCATTCCGCTCGAAGTCGTGGTGCGCAACGTCGCCGCCGGCTCCCTGTCGCAGCGGCTCGGCATCGAGGAAGGCACGCAGCTGCCGCGCTCGATCATCGAGTTCTATTACAAGAACGACCAGCTCAACGACCCGATGGTGTCCGAAGAGCACATCACCGCTTTCGGCTGGGCGACGCCGCAGGAAATCGACGACATCATGTCGCTCGCCATCCGCGTCAATGACTTCTTGTCGGGGCTGTTCCTCGGCGTCGGCATCCGTCTGGTCGACTTCAAGATGGAAACCGGCCGGCTGTGGGAAAACGACATGATGCGGATCGTCGTCGCCGACGAGATTTCTCCGGACTCCTGCCGGCTGTGGGACATCAAGTCGAACGAGAAGCTCGACAAGGACCGCTTCCGCCGCGATCTCGGCGGGCTCTTGGAAGCCTATACCGAGGTGGCAAAGCGCCTCGGCATCATGAGCGAAGGCGAACGGCCGCAGGGCGCAGGGCCGGTTCTTGTAAAGGGTTAAAACACAGGCGAGCCAGCTGTGGGCGTTCCCGTCATCAGTACTGATCCCATGACCGTGGAGGAATTTTATTGCTTTACGGATACCCGGCCCGACAACGAGAAGTGGGAACTGATCGAGGGGGAGCCGGTCTTGAATGCCTCACCGAGCCCGACCCATCAATGGATCGTAAAAAATCTTCTCATCGTCCTCGGCAATAGGGAACGTCAGCTCGATGCTTCGTGGGCCGTTCTTCCGGGTCTTGGTGTCAGGGTCTCGCGGACGAACCGTCCGGAGCCTGATGTACTGATCATTCCGCGCGCGACGTTCTCTTCCGACCCCTCCAAACGGGACACGAACGAGGTAATCGCCGCTTTCGAGATTCTCTCACCCTCGACCGCGGAGCGCGATCTGCGCTGGAAGCGCACGGCTTACACCGGCATGTCGTCGCTTACGCATTATATCGTAATCGCGCAGGACGCGGTGGATGTCGTCGTATTTGCGCGCGAGACAGGATTTACCGAACGGCGCTACCGATTGCTCGGCGATTCGCTCGAATTGCCAGCGCTCGGCATTTCATTGCCGCTTTCGGAGATTTACCGGGACACCGGGTTGGAATAGCTCACAGCTAAGAGCAATGTCGCATCGTCGCGCGCGGGCTGTTGGCGTCTAGGTTCACCGACATCGCGGCTGCCGCCGCTCCCGCCGAAAAAAGCTTGCACGCTCGAGCGAAAACCATCGCGCGGTGGTTGTGGCTTGGGCTTGCTGTGATAAAATAACGCCATTGCAGGATCGGCGGCGGCAGCATGAAGAAGCACATTGTTGCGACGGCCCTTTGCGCCCTCATTTTTGTCCCTGCGGTCGCGTCGGCACAGACCGCCGACGACCCGTCCAAGCCGCTCAAGCCCGGCGGTGTGCGCGTCACGACGCGAGCGCCGGACGCCGACAAGTGGGATGGACAAAAGTCGGCGAACGGCATGCAGCGGGTCTTCAAATGCAAGCCGCTGGCGTGTCCCGATGCAGAAGTCATCACCATCTTGTTTTCGAAAAGCCCGACCCGGCATCCCGATCCGGAGGCGTTGGAGAAGCTGGCAAAGACCGACCTGCCCAAGAGCATCCATGCCGCCGATGCCGCGCGCGAGGTTCTCGCCGACGGTGACGCCAAGCTTGAGACCTTAAGTTCCAAGACCGCGACATTGAAAGGCTACCCGGCAGTCACCAATGAAACCAAGCTGACACAGGGCAAGGTGTACGTCTTCCTCGACACCGCGATCATCTTCGCCGGTCCGCTCATGATCCGGCTTCAGTCGCTGTCGAAGAACCGGGCGCTGGCGCAGAAGTCGCTGAACGAGTTCGTCGAGGCCATGAAGATCGAGGAAGGGCCGCCCGGAAGCCCGTCCTTGCCGACGACGACAGGCGGCAAGACGGAAGAGCTTTGACCGGATCGGTAGCCAGCCCCGCCACGGGCCGTCGTTGCGGCTGCAGCGATTGATGCCTATTGAAGAGCCGAGTGTGGAATTTTCACCATGAAAGCCCGCGTCACCGTCACGCTGAAATCCGGCATCCTCGACCCGCAGGGCAAGGCGATCGAAGGCGCGCTGCGCTCGCTCGGCGTCAGCGGGGTCGCCAGCGTCCGCCAGGGCAAGGTCTTCGATATCGAGATCGAAGGCGCCGATCGCGCCGGCGCCGAAGCCGCCCTCAAGGCGGCGGCCGAAAAGCTTCTCGCTAACACGGTGATCGAAAATTACCGGGTTGAGGTGACCGGATGAGGAAGGCGGCGCGGAGATCGTGATGCAGTCGGCGGTCCTCGTCTTCCCCGGCATCAATCGCGAGCGCGACATGGCGCGAGCGCTGCGGCTCCTGTCCGGCCGCGAACCGGCGATGGTATGGCACGCCGATACGGAGCTGCCGCGCGGCACCGATCTGGTCGTCATCCCCGGCGGCTTTTCTTATGGCGATTATCTGCGCTGCGGGGCGATCGCCGCGCGCGCGCCGATCATGGACGCGGTGGGCGCGTTCGCCAATAAGGGCGGGCTCGTTCTCGCTGTGTGCAACGGCTTTCAGATCGCCTGCGAGGCGGGGCTCCTGCCCGGCGTGCTCATGCGCAACACGCAGCTGCGCTTTATCTGCCGCGACGTCTATCTGCGTGTCGAGCGCTCCGACACGCCGTTCACCCGCGGCTACAATGCCGGCCAAGTGATCCGCGTTCCGGTGGCGCACGGCGAAGGCAATTACATCGCCGACGGCGAGACCATCGCGCGGCTCGAAGGCGAGGGCAGGGTGCTGTTCCGCTATGCCTCGCCCGACGGCATGATCGATCCGGACTGGAATCATAACGGCGCCATGAACGCCATTGCCGGCATCATCAACGCGCGCGGCAACGTGCTCGGCATGATGCCGCATCCGGAAAACCACGTCGAAGCCGCGATGGGCCGCACCGACGGCCGCGGCCTGTTCGCGGGACTGGTGGACTATTTCAAGCAGGCGGCATGAGCATCTCGCGCGGCGCCATTGTGGAGTTTCGATGCCGTTTGGAGTGAACCTCCTTCTGATCAATGTTGGCCTGATCGTCCATGCGGCCAAGACCGGCCGGTTCTGGCCGTGGGGCTACGTGATCCTGTTCATCCCCGGCTTCGGGGCGCTCGCCTATGTGCTGGTCGAGCTGTTGCCCGAATGGTTCGGCAGCGCCCAGGGCCAGCATGCGCGCCGCCGCGTCGTCAGCACGCTCGATCCGGAAAAGCGCTATCGCTTGCTCACCGATCAGCTCGACGTCGCCGACACCATCGCGACCCGCGCCGCGCTCGCCGAGGAGTGCCTCACGCTTGGAAAATTCGCGGAGGCGCAGCGCCACTACGAACACATTTTGGCGCTGCCGATGGGCGACGATGCGATCTACGCGCTCGGCAAAGCGCGCGCCCAATTCGGCCTCGGACATCCGCAGGATGCGGTCGCAACGCTCGAAGACCTCCGCACGCGCTGGCCGGGCTACCAGTCCGCGGACGGGCATCTGCTGTATGCCCGCGCGCTCGAAGAGAGCGGTCACACTGAGGAGGCATTGTACGAATATCAGGCGGTCGCGAACTATTATCCCGGCGCCGAAGCACGCGCGCGTTACGGTCTCCTGCTCGACAAGGCCGGCCGGAAGACCGAGGCGAAGGTCGTCTTTACCGAGCTTTTGACTCAGCTCAAGCGCGCCCCCAAATACGTCCGGCGGGTGCAGGCCGAATGGATCGCGCTCGCGGAAAAGGCGCTGCGGGGTTGAATGATGCAGGCACCGTCATGCCCATAGCCGTTCGAAGAACGGCGTCGCTTCGCTCGCCTATGTCCCGGCCATCCATGTCTAAGCCTGAGCATGTACAGACGTGGATGCCGGGGACAAGCCCGGGCATGACGGCACCTCCACCATCTAACCCCGCAGCGCCTTGTCGGCGAGCGCGATCCACTCCGCCTGCACCCGC
>Ga0073928_10009660_pt1 | contig 11689 bp, 7 predicted proteins | sample PaiPotPPA55metaG_FD_76969 | JGI IMG/M metagenome (GOLD analysis project Ga0073928, IMG submission 76969) | Iron sulfur acid spring bacterial and archeal communities from Banff, Canada, to study Microbial Dark Matter (Phase II) - Paint Pots PPA... ...
CCCCACCTTCTGCTCGATGAGACCGTCCGCAACAAGCTCGCGATAGGCGTGCACGACTGTGCTGCGATTGACTTCGAGGCGGCCAGCAAGCGTACGCTCGGGCGGCAGGCGAGTAGACTCGGGCAGCGTGCCAGCCAAGATCGATTCCCGTAGCGATTCATAGATCTGCCGGTACAGCGGAACGATGCTATCGCGATCCAAATGTGGAAGAGCCCCTGGCCATCCAATTTTTGACATTACCAGTCCATTTCGACTATTGGATGGCAGACCACCTACTTTGGAGGTTGCATGCCCCCTCGCCCGGTTGTCATGCTGATTCCGTCGAACCATCCGTGAAAGACCCACATCAGATAGGAGATCTTTAGTGGCAGAGCATCAAGTCGACGCCGTCGTTATCGGCGCGGGCCCCGGCGGTTACCACGCCGCGATTCGTTTGGGCCAGCTCGGCAAGAAAGTGATCTGCGTCGATCGTGACGAGGTTGGCGGCGTCTGTTTGAATTGGGGCTGCATCCCGACCAAAGCGCTGCTTCACGTCGGCGAGGTGATCCGCCACATCAATTACGCGGACGCAATCGGTCTGAAAGTCGCAAAGGCCGACGTCGATCGCCAAGGCGTCGCCAAATTCAAAACCGACGTCGTAAACTCCAACGTCGGCGGCGTGAAGACGCTCTTTAAAGCGAACAACGTGCAGTTCATCTACGGCGAAGCCGTCTTCAAGAGCCCGACCGAAATCGTCGTGAAGAAAAAAGAAGGCGGCGAAGACGCGATCAAAGCGCAGTACGTCGTTATCGCAACGGGTTCTGCGCCGATCGACGTAAAAGCGTGGCCGCGTGACGGTGAGTACATCATCAATTCCGATGACGCAGTGCAACTCAAGCGCATTCCCAAAAGCCTGCTCGTGATCGGCGGAGGCGTCATCGGTTTAGAGTTTGCGACGGTCTACGCGCGCATGGGCAGCAAAGTGCTCGTAATCGAAGCTATGCCGCAGATTCTCACCGGCACGGACCTCGAGATATCAAAAACGCTCGGACGCATCCTCAAAAAGCAGGGCGTCGAGATCATGCTCGGCACGAAAGTCGGCGAACTGAAGAAAAGCGGCAAAACGGTCAAGGCGACGTTCAACGGTGAAGGCACCAACGGCAAAGATGAAACGCGCGAGTTCGACTGCGTGCTTGTCGCAGTGGGCCGGCGCCCCGTTACCGACGGCCTGAATATGCAGAACGCGGGCCTTGCGCCAAACGATCGCGGGTTCATCGACGTCGATGCGCAGCGCCGCACGAAAGTGCAGAACGTCTTTGCGATCGGTGACATAACGGGGCCGCCGCTGCTCGCGCACAAAGGCATGAAGGAAGGCGTCATCGCGGCTGAAGTGATCGGCGGCGACAAATCCGCGGCGTACGATCCGATTGCCGTGCCGAATTGCGTTTACACCGATCCGGAAGTCGCAACCGTCGGTCTTTCCGAGGAAGAGGCCAAAGAGCGCGGACACGAGGTGCGCATCGGCAAGTTCCCGCTGGCGGCGAGCGGCCGCGCGCGCACGATGAACGAGACGGACGGCGTCATCAAACTGGTCGGCGATGCCAAAACCGATATGCTGCTCGGCATGCACATCGTCGCACCGCAAGCCGAATCGCTCATCGGCGAAGGCGTGATCGCGCTGGAGATGGGCGCTACGCTCGAAGATATCGGTCTGTCGATTCATCCGCATCCCACGCTCACTGAAGGCATCATGGACGCCGCAGAAGCTGCGCACGGCAAAGCGATTCACATCGTCAATCCAAAGCCGAAGGCCCCTCAGCAGCCTGTTGCGGCTCGCTAGGTGAAATTGGTTGGGCGGGGTGGTACGCCGTTGTGGGACCGTAGAAAATCAACATCGTGTTGATTTTCTACTCGCGCCGCTTTTTAGAGAGAACAAAGTTTTGAAACGGCCATCCATGGCCGGCTCGAAAAAGCGGAGCGTCCCACAACGGCGTACCACCCCGCCCAACCAATTTCACGTAACGCGTGTTACTAAAGAGGGATAATGACTACTGCGCGCTTGGTCGACTTGGGGCTGCGGCCATACCGTGAGGTATGGGCGCTGCAGCATGCCTTGCATGAGCGAGTGGGCGCGGGCGAAGAGCCGGAAACTTGGGTTTTCGTCGAGCATACGCCGGTGATCACGCTCGGGCGCAACGCGAAAGATTCGAACGTGCTGCTGACGCATGAAGCGCTTGCGGCGCGAGGCGTGGATCTGGTGCAAATCGAGCGCGGTGGGGATGTGACGTATCACGGCCCCGGACAGTTGGTCGTGTATCCGATTCGGCGGCTCGAGCGCTTTCGCGAAGTCGTGCCGCTGGTGCGCGCGCTTGAAGGCGCGGTGATCGATGCGTGCGCGCAGTTTGGCGTTGTGGCTGAACGGTGGAGCGATCATGCGGGCGTGTGGGTCGGGCGCGATCAGATTTGCGCTGTCGGTCTTGCGGTGCAGAAAATGACCTCGCTGCATGGGATCGCGCTGAATGTTTGTACGGAACTGAGCTACGCTACGCTCATCAATCCGTGCGGCTTATCGGATCGCGGCATTACGAGTCTCTCGCGTCAGACCGGACGGGCGGTCAGCGTAGCGGAGGCCAAGCCGGTGCTCGTCTCGGCGATTCAAAAAACTTTTGGTATCACGTTCGACGCGATCGTACTCGACATGGCGAAATCAGCCTAATGGCCATCGAAATTAGTTTGATCGACGGTACTCCCAGGCGCACGCCGAAGCCGGAATGGCTCAAAGTGAAGCTGGCGCGCGGCGACGATTACGAACGCGTCAAAGCGAAGGTCAACGCGTTGCAGCTCAATACGGTCTGCAAGGAAGCGATGTGCCCGAATCTGGCGGAATGCTGGGGTGCCGGAACCGCTACGATCATGATTTTAGGCGACACCTGCACCCGCGGCTGCCGCTTCTGCAACGTAAAGACCGGTAATCCGCGCGGCGTGGTCGATTGGCTCGAACCGGTGCGCGTCGCCGGTGCGGTGCGCGACATGGGCTGGAAGTACTTAGTTCTGACTGCGGTTGACCGCGACGACCTCCCCGACGGCGGGGCGCTGATCTTCGCGAACACCGTGCGCGCGATTCACGAACGCGTTCCGGGAGCGCGGGTCGAGATTCTGAGCGGCGACTATCGCGGGGATCTCGCGGCGCTGGACATCGTTCTCGATGCCAAGCCCGACGTGTTTGCCCACAACCTCGAGACGGCCCGGCGGCTCACGCCCCGTGTGCGCGACAAGCGTGCGAAATACGACCAATCGCTGCGAATGCTCGAGCATGCCAAATCGCGCGCACCGGAGCGTTTTACCAAGACCTCACTCATGCTGGGTCTGGGGGAGACGGACGAAGAGATCGAGCAGGCTATGGACGACGCGCGTGCGGCCGGCGTCGATATTTTCACGATGGGCCAGTATTTGCAGCCCAGCAAAAAGCACTTGCCCGTCGAGTCGTTCGTAACACCCGAGAAGTTCGCGCAGCTCGGCCGGCTGGGGGAATCCAAAGGCTTCCATCAAGTCGTCTCGAGCCCGCTCTCGCGAAGCTCGTATCACGCGGAACAGGCTTTCGGGTAACAGCAACCCCATGCCGTGCGTAGTGGTTAAGTAACTCAAGAAACCGAGGTTACTTTCCGGGAGGCGCCTTGACCCAATTCTTCCTGCGGCGGCCGATCTTCGCCGCCGTCTGCTCGCTGGTGCTAATCCTCGCAGGGCTCATCACCATACCGACGCTGCCGATCGCGCAGTATCCGCAGATCGCGCCGCCGGTGGTGACCGTCAACGCCGTGTACAACGGCGCAAATGCCGAAGCTGTTGAGTCGGCCGTTACCACACCGCTCGAACAGGCGGTCAACGGCGTCGAGGGCTTGCGCTACATTTCTTCGACGAGCTCGAACAACGGCGTGAGCACGATAACGTGCACGTTCAACCTCGGAACAAATCTCGACATCGCAGCAACGGACGTTCAAAATGCGGTGCAGTCTGCTTCGGGGCAGCTCCCGAACGAAGTCAAGCAAACCGGCGTGACGGTAACGAAGAACTCCGGTACGTTCATCATGGCCGGAGCGCTGCGTTCGTCCAACCCGCAGTTCAATCAGCTCTTCCTCAGCAACTACGCGGAGCTCAACGTCGTCAACGCGCTCAAGCGCGTGCAAGGCGTCAGCAACGTCATCATATTCGGACAACGCCGCTACGCGATGCGTGTGTGGGTCGACCCGCACAAGCTGGAAGCTCGCAATTTGGCGATCAGCGATGTCCTGGCCTCACTGCAAGAGCAAAACGTCGAAGTCGCCGCCGGCAGCATCGGAGCCGCTCCTGAGCCCAAGAATCAGCCCTTCACGATCAGCGTTCGGGCTGAAGGCCGCCTAAGCACTCCGGACCAATTCAGAAACGTCATCGTCCGGGCCGATCCGAACGGCGGCTACACGCGCCTGGGCGACGTGGCACGCGTGGAACTGGGCGCAGAGGATTATTCGAGTTCGATCGCGTTCGACGGCAATAAAAACGTGGTGGGCTTGGGCGTGCAGCAGTTGCCCACCGCAAATGCGCTCCAGGTTGCGAACGGGGTTCGCAAACAGCTGGATTTGCTCTCACGCACTTTCCCGGCTGGTGTAACATACGACATCGCTTTCGACACGACGGACTTCGTCAAAGAGTCGATCCGCGAAGTTATCTTGACGCTGCTATTCTCGATCGCCCTGGTCGTATTGGTTATCTTTCTCTTCCTTCAAAACCCGCGCTCGACGCTGATCCCGGCTGTGACGCTGCCAATCTCGCTAGTCGGCACGTTCGCGGTGATGAAGGTGTTCGGCTTTACGATCAACACCATCACGCTCTTTGGTTTGACGCTCGCGACCGGACTGGTCGTGGACGATGCAATCGTCGTCATTGAAAACATCGCCCGTTACATTCAAGAAAAAGGCATGGGGGGAATCGAAGGCGCCGCTGCCGCGATGCGCGAGGTCCAGGGCGCGGTGGTCGCTTCGTCCCTTGTGCTGCTGGCCGTGTTCGTGCCGGTCGCGTTCTTTCCGGGCACGACCGGTCAACTCTATAAGCAGTTCGCGCTCACGATTGCCGCCGCGATTACGATCTCACTTTTTGCATCGCTTACGCTTACGCCGGTCATGTCGGCGCTCATGCTCACCGGCGAGCGCGAATCGCGCTTTCCGTTTTTCGTTTGGTTCAATCGCGGCCTAGCGTCGTTCCGCGGGTGGTACCGCGCACTGCTTCCTAAACTGTTTCGGCGCCGCGTTTTCGTCGCTGCGCTTTTCGTTGCCGCGCTTGCCGCAACAGTGGTCTTGTTCCGGTCGACGCCAACGGCTTTCATTCCGGATGAAGACCAGGGGTTCTTCATCGTTACGATCCAACTCCCCGAGGGCGCTTCGCTGGCGCAGGAGCAGGCCGTCGCAGCCCGCGTCGAACGAATCCTGTACGCACAACACGAAGTGCAGCACGTCTTCGACGTTTCCGGATTTAGCTTCACGGGAAGCGGGCCTAACCGCGGTATTGCGTTCATTCGCCTGCTGCCGTGGGGACAGCGCGGCGGCTCCGCTCACTCACTGGACTCGATACTGCAGCGCGTGCAGATGCAGTTTTTCGGCATCCCGGGCGCGCAGATATTTGCGTTCAACCCGCCGGCAATTCAAGGCGTCGGGAATTTCGGCGGTTTTCAGTTCGAACTGGAGGATCGCGGGAACGCCGGCTTGCCGACGCTCATGCAAACCGCCTATGGATACATGGGCCTGGGAAACAAGAATCCGAATCTGACGCAGGTGTTCACGACGTTCCGTATCGATGCGCCGCAGTATCAGATTCACATGGATCGTGATAAAGCCAAGAGCATCGGCATTTCGCTTACCGACGTCTTTAATACCATGCAGACAGATTTGGGCTCGTTCTACGTGAACGACTTCAACTATCTCAACCGCTCCTACCGCGTGTACGTACAGGCGGAAGACCCCTATCGGACCAATCTGCAGGCGCTGCAGTACTTGTACGTCCGCTCGCAGAGCGGCGGAATGGTTCCTCTGAGCGGCCTTGGAACCGCAACGCTAACCAAATCCGCACCGATTATCACGCATTACAATCTGTTCCGTTCGATCGAGATCAACGGCAACACCGCGCCCGGCAAAGGCTCGGGGCAGGCCATCACCGCAATGGAACAGCTTGCCGGACAGATCGATCCGCCGGGTGTAAGCTATGAATGGTCGGGTCTGTCGCTCGACCAGATTCAAGGCGGATCGCTTTCGGCGCTAATATTCTTCATCGGCATCATCTTCGTTTTCTTGGTGTTAGCCGCGCAATACGAGAGTTTCGTGGATCCGCTCATCGTGCTGCTTGCCGTTCCGGTAGCCATCCTAGGCGCGCTTGCGTTTCTGGGAGTGCGCGGTCTGCCCAGCGATGCGTACGCGCAAGTCGGTTTCGTCATGCTTATCGGACTTGCCAGTAAGAGCGCGATCTTGATCGTGGAGTTTGCAAATCAGCAGATTAGGCAGGGTGCGGACGTTGTGACAGCTGCCGCGCGTGCAGCGCAAACCAGGCTGCGTCCGATCCTCATGACCTCGATCGCGTTCATTGTCGCGGTATCACCGCTGGTTTTTGCAAGCGGTGCAGGCAGCGCGGCCCGTCATTCATTGGGCACGGTAGTCTTTGGCGGCATGATCGTCTCGACGGTGTTGAACCTGGTGATCACGCCGGTGCTGTACGTAATCATCAAGTCCTGGTCGCTTCGCCGTCGTCAGGGACGCGGCGGCAACGGGCGCGCGGTCGCGCCCTTGGAAGTGCCCGGACCGGAACCTACCGCCCCCGTTTCTTAGCGCGCTCGACTTTTCTCGCACTTTTGCGAGGGTTTTCCAGCGATCTAGGGGTACTTTGCCGAACCATCAGGCTATTAATTTTAATAGTCTCTATCTTGGAGATGACCAATGGTTCGTAGGTTTCTTCGTGCGTCCGCGGCATTGACGTTGACGTCGGTCTTCGTGGCCGCGCCGGCACTGGCGGATACGACCGGTCCGTTCGGGACAGCGGTACAGAGCGCCAACATAGCGATAAAGAACGCCATGAATATTCCCCCGGCAAAAGCGCCCGCGCCGCCTCCGGTTATTCATCTGCCTGACGGTACGCTCGCTCAAGTTCCACCCGTTACGCAACAGCCCGTGGGTGGAAGTCAGGCCGTCGGTCTTCCGACGGGGTGGACGTACACGGTCGATTTCTCCGTCGCGCATGCGCTCGGCAACGTCGGTACCTTCGGAAACAAGTGGCTTGCGGGCGGCACGGACGCCGTCATCGGCTACGGTTTCAACCCGACGACACGATTGGTCGCGAACTACTACGAGCTGCAGCACTATCCGGTCGGTTTTAATAGCGGCCAGGTTCCGTTGTATCTTCCCGCCGGCTTTCCGCCTTCGCCGGGCGTGAATCCCAGCTGCGTCGACTTGAGCGGCAAGACCAGCGCAACGTGCCAGGGCATCGCCCCGCCCATCGACGTTACGACGAAGGACAAATTCGCACTGTTTTTATTTGAGAAACTCTTTACGCTGGGCAAGATCGCCGGACGCAGCCTGCCCATCGTCGTGACGCCTACGTACGTTTCGCGTTGGTCCACCGTAAACGCATCGAACGGAAACCATGACGTGGTCCCCTTCGTCGATTTGAACGGCGTGCCGCATTTCGGCATCAGCACGCGAACCACGCAGGTCTACTCACTTGCCGTAACGCTGCCGTTCCTCAAAACGCCCAGGATGTTCGGCACCTTCACCGCGGCGCCGACATGGCTCGTGCACACGGCCGGATTGAACCAGCAGAACCACGCGCAAATCTATCAGATTCTGTATGTGGAATACAGCCTCTCGCGGACCTCGAAGATCTTCTTCGAGCCGCAAGTCTCGCGCGATTACCTGCCTGCCGATCCGTATGCACAGCACTTGGCGGCGTATTTCCTGGGCGCATCGCAGCAAGTCGGCAAGACCGGATTCATACAGGTCGTGCTCAACAGCGGCAGTCCGACCAACTACAGCCCGTACGGCGTCAAGCAATTGAACTGTCTGGCGCTTCCGTGTTCTTCCAATACGCTTCCGACCGTTGGCGGCCTCAAAGCAACGCAGGTTCAAATCGAGTTCGGCATCGGTTCGCCGAGCGTCATACAATTTTAGGAGACGGGGTTCACAACAATGCTTAAATCACTTCACCGGGCGCTCGCACTGCTCGCTTTGGCTGCACTTGCCGCATGTAACGGTGTCGGAAGCGGTCCAAACACCGTAGCAAATCCTTTGCCGTCTAACGCCGGGCTCGCGCAGCAGAACTTCGTCGGCGTCGGCGACAGTTTGACGTTCGGCGAGCAGTCCGGAGGGCAGCTCGGCGTTCTCGCGACCAGCCCCGTTTCGGCTTTGCCAAGCGGCCTCGTTCCGCCGGGACAGACGATGGGCTTCTGGGCGCTGATGTATGCGCAGATGAACGGCATCACGCTCGATCCATCAATCGGCGCTTGGAACACCGATACTGCTTTGGGCGCGCGGTTCACCTCGCCGCTGCCGCTAATCAATGCGCCGGGCCTCGGCTCGCAGCTGGTCGTTTCTGCGGTCAGCCCACCGTTTGCACCGACGCATTCGGGATGCGATCAGTTCAATCAATCCGCCTACTCGCCGACGCTCTGGCAGCAGACGCGCGCTTATGCAGGCGGACCGATTGCGAATTTGGGCGTGCCCGGGCTCACGATGCATGAATCGATCAGCATGACGGCTCCGCTCACGGGACCGCCGGCCGGCGCAAACTGCGGCTATGTCACTATTCCGGGCGACATTACGTCGGGCGGCCTGCAATCGCTGGTTCAAAGTGAGAGCGAACTCTTCTATCCCGTGCTCGGGCAGTTCCAAACGACGCTGGGCGCCGGTAAGGTCACGCAGCTCGCAGCCGCGGTTTCGCTGCAGCCCAAACTCACGACAGTGTGGCTGGGCGCGAACGACCTGCTCAAGTATATCTTCTCGCACGGTCAGTCGCCGATCACCGATTCTCCGACGCAGCTCGCAACCGACCTTACCACGATCGTCACGACGCTTGAGAAATCCGGTTCGAAAGTCGTGGTCGGCAATTTGCCGGACATTCTGGGTGATCCGTCGACGGGAGAACCCCCGGTGCCGCAGTTCTTTCCGCAAACAAAGCTCTCCGCGGATCTTCAGGCACTTGGCGTTCCCGCGCCGGCGGCCGGACAGATTGCTGCGTACGTTTCGGGGACATACACCAAGGGCAACGGTGGTTTTCTAACCGAAAGCGGCTTCTTCGGTCTAGTCAGTCAAATCAAAGCCAATCCTGCCGCGTTGCCGAACCTAGATCCGAACGGGCCGGGAAGCGGCGACGGTCCGCTCTATCTCGACCAGACGTTCGCAGCACAAGCCATCGCGCTCAACGCCGGTTACAATCAAGCCATCAACGGCGTTGCAGCTGCATCCGGTGCAGGTCTTGCCGATATTCAAACTACGTTCCGGAGTTTGGCCGCGACGGGGCTTCCGTTAGCGCCCGCCGTAACGCTTACGCTGCAATTCGGCGGCGGTCTGGTGAGCTATGACGGGCTGCACGCATCGAACACCGGCTACGCGGTCATCGCGAACGTCTTCATCGGCGCGGCCGACACAAAGTTCGGGCTGACCATTCCACCGCTGAGCGGCGCGCAGATCGGCGCCATCGCTTCGAACGACAGTTACAATCCGTTCGTAATCAAATCGGTCAACCCGTCCTGGCCCTTCCCGCTGCCGTAGTCAGGTTTAGGCGTATACGCCGCGCAATTTGAGCGCCTGCACGACGCGATCGATGCCCATCATGTACGCTGCCGTCCGGTAAGGGATAGTATGGCGCTTGGCGATCCCGCGCAGTTCGTGGAAGTTCGTGATCAGCGTGTCTTCGAGACGCTCGTTGACCTCGTTGAGCTTCCAAAAGTAGCCCATGCGATCTTGGACCCACTCGAAGTATGAAACAGTCACGCCTCCGGCGTTGGCCATGATGTCGGGTATCACCGTGATGCCGCGTTCGTTGAAAATGCGGTCCGCTTCCGGCGTCGTCGGGCCGTTTGCGCCCTCGACGATCAGCTTGGCTTTGATCTGCGGCGCATTTTCGGCGGTCAGCACTTTTTCGAGTGCCGCCGGCACGAGCACTTCGCATTCGCTGACCAGCAGCTCGCTGTTGCTGATCTTATCGCCGCCGCGGAACGCACCCAAATTGCGATCTTTCTCGGCGAGCTCGCAAGCTTTTTCGACATCGATGCCGTCGGCGTTATAGTACGCGCCGGTGACGTCGGAGATGCCGACGACCTTGCAGCCGCGCATTGCGAACAGCCGTGCTGCCCACATGCCGACATTGCCGAAGCCTTGAATGACGACACTCGCATCTTGCGGCTTGATGCCCATATTCTCCAGCTCGTCCATGGCGCAGATCGTCACGCCGCGCCCGGTCGCTTCCACGCGGCCTTTCGAGCCGCCGATTACCAGCGGTTTGCCGGTAACGACGCCCGGAACCGATTGACGCATGTGCATGGAGTACGTGTCCATGAACCAGGCCATCGTCTGGGGGTTCGTGTTGACGTCCGGTGCCGGAACGTCTTTGTCGGGACCGACGACCTCGACCAGTTCCGCCGCATATCTGCGAGTGATGCGCTCGAGCTCGCCCTGCGAAAGTTTGCTCGGATCGCAAGTAACGCCGCCCTTGCCGCCGCCGAACGGCAGATCGACAACCGCGCACTTCCACGTCATCCAGAACGCGAGCGCGGTTACTTCATCGAGCGTTACGCCCGGATGGAACCGAATGCCGCCCTTGGCGGGGCCGCGGGCAAAGCTGTACTGCACGCGATACCCGGTGTAAACCTCGAACTCGCCGTTATCGCGTTGAAACGGGATCGAGAAGATGATCTGGCGCGTTGGATGCGTCAGAATCGCGCGCATGGTCGAGTCGAGCTCGAGCAGGTTCGCCGCTTCGTTGAAATAGGCGATGCCGTCTCCGAACACCGAGACTTCGCGCACAGCTGTGGTCATAAAGGGTTAAAGCCTCCAGCGAAATCCAAACCTTTAGAGGTTAGGGTCCCTAAGTTGGTTCCCCTATGTGCGAAAGTCGCAGCTTGGTTGATTTTTTCAGACATTGAACTTGAAGTTCACGACGTCGCCCTCTTGCATGACGTAATCCTTGCCCTCTTGACGCACGAGGCCCGCAGTGCGAAGCGCGTCCATAGTATTATGCTTAACGTAGTCCGCGTAGCTGACGATTTCGGCGCGAATGAAGCCGCGCTCGATGTCGCTGTGAATCTTCCCCGCCGCTTGCGGTGCCTTGGTGCCCCGCTCGATGGTCCAAGCGCGCACCTCTTTCTCGCCCGCCGTCAAGAACGTCATGAGGCCCAGCAGTTCGTAGGTTGAGACGATGAGTTTGTCTAAGCCGCCGCGCCCGATCCCAAGCTCGGCGCAGAACTCTTTGGCCTCATCCTCGGAAAGGCCGGCGAGCTCGGATTCGACCTTGCCGCAGAATCCCACCACGCCGCTGCCATCCGAGGCGGCCACTTCCTCGATTTCGCGCAGCAGCGGTCCGGGCTTCCCAATCTGGTCCTCGTCTATGTTGGCCACGTACAGCAGCGGCTTGGCGGTAATCAGAAACGACTCGGCGGCGACCTGTGTCTCCGGGGAGCCCTTGGGGAAGCCCCGCGCGGGGC